>Ga0268278_1000181_pt1 | contig 48950 bp, 52 predicted proteins | sample saktaG_3_FD_190135 | JGI IMG/M metagenome (GOLD analysis project Ga0268278, IMG submission 190135) | Saline water microbial communities from Sakinaw Lake, British Columbia, Canada - sak_2010_1_5_55m | ecosystem: Environmental > Aquatic > Non-marine Saline and Alkaline > Saline ...
GTAGATACTTAATCTTATCATATCTGTGGTCTTCTTTTTAATGCATAAAAAAGGCCTTTTTAAAAGATTGAATACACCACAATCCTTTTTAAAGCCTATACAACACCACAACCTATTTTAAATACCTTTATAAAAAAACAAATCCCAAATTTTTGGGATTTTTTTTATGAAGCAAACTCAAATATTATGTCCTTTAGATAATTAGAATTATATATATAACTATCATGTGTATGATTTTTAAGTATCATTAGTTTCGAATGCTTAATTCCTTTGTGTATCATAATCGTTTCATTTCTTTTAATGAGATCGTTCTGTCCAGCTAATATTAGTGTGGGACAAGTAATATTGGATAAATCATCCAAGGTTATATGAGGTTGGTCTTTCATTAACTCTAAAAATGGATTTTTTGTTTCATTGCAAAGTTTCATTAATAATCTTTGGTATTTTATTTTGAGTCCTTGAGGATTTATATTTCCTCCTGCAGCAACCAATTTACCAACAATATTAGGATGCTTAAAAGCTAGAATCATACCTATGATTGCACCATCACTAAAACCAATAATGATTGGTTTTTCTAATTTCAATTGTTTGATAAACCCATAGATATCACTTGCCATTTCTTCATAATCAAACAAAATATTTTTTGTTGATTCTCCATGGTTTCTACTATCAATCAAATAACAAGAATAATTCTTATTTAATGTCTTAGCTAAGGCATCAAATGTATGATGATCACCCATGTTTCCATGGATAAAAATCATAGGTCTTCCCTGTCCTGTTTTTTCATAAAAAAGATTAATTCCATTAGTATTTATATTCATATATTTCTCCTAAATAAAAAGGTCCCGAGGGACCTTAATATGCCAATGTGCATAAGCCATGTTCTGTTCCCTAAAAGGGTGTGACCATTTATCTCTACTTGAGTAGCGTATATCGATTTTTGTTCATCTTTATACGTGCCCCTACCAAATTTTGGGTTGCTAGCTTGAGGGGTTTGCCGCGTTTCATTTATTCATTTCTGAATAACTCGTTTCTGTGGCACATTACGTCTAGATCATAGTTACCCTTAGATCATCAATCGCCGTTACGATAAATCGTACCCTAAGTTATGTTTTCCTTAGGCACAATCACTACATCCATCTCAGGATGTGCTAGCATGGACTTTCCTAACCTATTACTAGGCTCGATCACCTTCCACTGACAAAAAATATTATATCATAAAGTAATCATTTCAACAACTTGATGAAATTATTCTTCTTCGTCTTCCACTACTTCTTCATCTTCAATTTCAATGCCTTCTTCTTCCTCTTCAGTTTCTTCTGGAGCAAGCTTAACTTCTCTTATCTCTAGAACAACGTCTTCAGGATCTGCTTTTAAAACAACATCATCAGGTATCTTTAAATCTTTAACTAAAACAATGTCATCTAATTTGAAATTAGATACATCAATTTCAATCTTAGAAATACCATGTCCTGGCAAGTATTCAGCAGAAATTTCGTTTAATCCTTCATGAATAAACATATCTGAATCGAAGAATACTTCTTTTCCTAATAAAATAATAGGAATAAGTGCTGACATTTTTTCTGATGCACCAACAACACGTAAATCAAAATGAATAATATCTTGTGGTTTTAAAATTCTCGTTTCCACATGTTGAATATATACATGATGTGTTTTTCCTTCTAATTTGATTTTAAAGGTCATACTTTTTCCGTAAGTTTTCAGTGCTTCTTTTAGTTCTTTGTCGTCAACTTGTATTGAGGTTGACTCAACTGATTTTCCAAATAAAACGCCTGGCACTTTATTCATTTTACGTATTTTGTTTAATTTTTCTGTTCTTAATTCTAATTTCATAATGTTCTCCTTTTTTTATGACTTCCATTAATTATATTATATCATATTTAACTTGCAAATAGATGATATGAACGTTTCTGTAATAATTTCAAAAATTATTAAAAATGGAGCTTTTCAACTCCATTTATTTAGTTATTTTAGATTTAATGCAGCTTTTCTTGATAAGTCAATACGGCCCTTATCATCGATACCAATACATTTAACAAGGATTTGATCCCCAACTGAAACGATTGATTCAACTTTTTCAACGCGTTCTTTAGCTAATCTGGAAATATGAACAAGTCCCTCTGTTCCAGCCCATAACTCTACAAAGCATCCGAATTTTTCAACACGTGTTACTTTACCTTCGTAGATATCTCCTACAATTGGTACACGGACTAAATCAAGAATTTTTTGTGCTGCACTTTCAATCCATTTGGTTTCCATGTGCATCAATATGACTTTACCATCTTGATCAATATCAATTTTAACACCATTGTTATCTTCGATAATTTTAGTGATGATCTTACCACCGGCACCGATAACATCTCTAATCTTATCAGGATCAATCATAATAAGTTTAACTTTTGGTGCATATTTAGATAAATCATCTCTGACTTCTGGAATTGTTTCAAGCATATGCTCTAAGATATGTAATCTACTTAATCTTGCTTGTTCAAGTGCTTCTTTAAGAATTTCTTCTGTAATACCAGCAATTTTAATATCCATTTGCAAAGCAGTAATACCATCTTTTGTACCAGCTACCTTGAAATCCATATCGCCTTCGTGATCTTCCATGCCTTGAATGTCTGAAAGAATTGTATAATATTCGCCTTCCATAATTAAACCCATAGCAATACCTGCAACTGGTGCCTTAATAGGAACACCTGCAGCCATTAATCCCATTGTACCAGCACAAATAGTAGCTTGTGAACTTGAACCATTCGATTCAAGGATTTCAGATACAATACGAATTGTATATGGAAATTCTTCTTCATTGGGTAATACTTGTAATAATGCTCTTTCACCAAGTGCACCATGACCTACTTCACGTCTTCCAACAAAGCCATAACGTCCAGTTTCACCAACACTAAATGGTGGAAAATTGTAGTGAAGCATAAATCTCTTTGTGTCTTCTAACCCTAGACCATCAATAATTTGATTTTCTCCAAGTGCACCTAATGTAACGACACCTAATGCTTGAGTTTGACCTCTAGTAAATAGTGCAGAACCATGTGCTCTAGGTAAAAGGTCAACACGTGATGCTAAAGGTCTAATTTCATCAACCTTACGACCATCAGGACGAACCTTATCTTGTGTGATTAATCTTCTTACTTCAGCTGTAACAATTGAATTTATAACTTTTTTAACTTGCTTTAAGAAATCTTTTTGAGCTTTTTCATCAAAAACTTTAACACCATCGAAGATCTTAAAGAAAGCTTTCTTTTCAAAATGTTCATTAGTTTCTTCAGAAATTTTATCAATTGCATGATATCTTTCAAGTTTATCAAAAATTGATACTGCTTTAATCAAACGATCTTTTACATAAGCATCAACTTCATTTTTGACTTCTTTTTCAACTGCGAAATCATCATAAGGCATTTTAGGTGTATTATAATCTGCTTGAATCTTTTCTTGAAAAGCAACTAGTTCTTTAATTGTTTCATGTCCAAACATGATTGCTGCAAGCATGTCTGTTTCGTTAACTTGTTTCGCACCAGCTTCAACCATATTAATTGCTCTTTTTGTACCTGTAACAATAAGATCAATATCACTAACTAAAAGTTGATCAGGTGTAGGATTAATAATAAATTCATTATCCACACGACCGACTTGAACACCAGCAATTGGTCCATTAAATGGAATGTCTGAAATACCTAAAACTAAAGATGACCCTAACATGGCTGCCATTTCAGTTGTACATTCTGGATCACTTGATAAAACTGTATTAATGATTTGAACATCGTTTTTAAATCCATCTGGAAATAACGGACGAAGTGGTCTATCAATCAAACGTGAAGTCAGTGTTTCATGTTCTGAAGGTCTGCCTTCTCTTCTTAAAAATCCTCCAGGGATTTTTCCTGCTGCATAAAGCTTTTCCTGATATACTACCATTAAAGGGAAGAAATCTTGAGTCGAAGCTTCTTTTCTTGCTGTAACAACACTTAATACTGTAGAGTCACCATAAGTGATAACGGCTGCGCCTGACGCTTGCTTAGCCATTTCTCCTGTTTCAACACGTAGCACTCTACCGCCAAGTGTCATTTCATAAACTTTTTTTTGCATGATATAAAATCTCCTTCATTTTATATTTCTTTTCTATTTTTTTTTAACCTTAATTATTATACCACAATTTAGAATTAATCAACTTAAATTAGATAGAATGAACAATATTTAAGCTTTTTTCTTAACCTTCTATTACTATTATTTCTTAAGGCAAATTGACCGCTATATATTACTTTCTTTCTATCATGATATAATCGAATTGAAGAAAGAGCGTGATTTGATGAGAAAAACTATGCTTCAAACAATTGAACAGATGTTTTATAATAGTAAATCACTTTTCCTCTTTGAAATTACTTATAGAACCATCGGTATTGTTGTCATATACCCAATTGCTAAAATCATATTTCATTTTTCTATTACTATAAGTAAATACACATATGTCACAAATGAATTGTTGATAAAATACCTCACTGAACCATCGACAATATTTTTGTTTTTAATTCTTGCTATCATATTGGGTATATATATCGTTATTGAATTCATCTTTTTAGCATTACTGTTTGATTTAGGTTATCATAAACAAAAAATATCATTTCGAACTTTTATTTTTCTCGGAATAAAAAGGATTGGCACTTCTATCAAGCGATATCATATCTGCATACTGATACCAGCAGTTGTCTTACTCTTTTTTGTTCAGCTCATTAATTTTACCGGTATTGCATCAACTATTGAAATTCCGAGTTATATTGTTAATGAGCTAAATAAAAATAATATATACAGCATATTTATATATGGATTTTTATTCATTTCATTGATTGTTTTTCTCGAATCCATATTCTCCATTCACTTATTTTCAATTGATCAATACTCCATCAAATCTGCATTTCACCAAAGTAGAAAGATGTTGAAGGGTCAACGAGTAAAAATATTTTTTGAATTTGGTTTTATTAATTTAATATTAAATCTAGTCATCTATTTGATTTATTTCGTAATTATCTTTTTAATTGCTCTATTTATTTGGTTGATTGTGGGACAAGATCAAATACTTGGTTACATACTTTCTATTTTGTACTCTGTGTATCTCATTTTAGGTTTATTTGCTACTACCATCTTAATACCGGTCAATTTTTCTCTTATTACAACTTGGTATTATCAATATAAAGAAAAAAATGGTTTAGTGAAACCTGATGCACTTTTGGTTAGAATGAACACTAGACCCTTCAATTTCAAGTGGGTTAAAAGAGGATTCATCATTTTTCTCATTATTTTATCAATTTTAAATATAACCACTATCTTTGCAATTGTGAATCCTGAATCTAGATTTGAATTACTCAACTATACGGAAGTAATAGCCCATAGAGGCTCTTCATTATATGCACCAGAAAACACACTTGCATCAATTGATCTCGCTATAACAGATGGTGCAGATGCAATTGAGTTTGATGTTCGTCTCACGAAAGATGGAATTCCAATATTGCTTCATGATGAAACTATCAAAAGAACAACTATGGATACTTCAAGCATTAAAGTTAAAGACCTTACGCTTGAGGAGGTAAAACTCTTAGATGCTGGAAGTTGGTTTTCAGATGAGTACAGCGCTGAACCTATTCCGACACTCGAAGAAGCATTAATTCTCATCGATCATCGGACACATATCTTTGTTGAATTAAAAGTAAATAGTACCGAACTAGAACAAAAAGTTGTTGAACTCATAGAAACGTATGAAATGATGGACCTGACAACCTTTTTATCTACAAACAGAACTCAATTGGGACATATTAAACAAATCAATCCAGATTATCAAACATTATTGCTCATCTCCGCATATTATGGCAGCTACGAAATCCTTGTGAATTTTTGGGATACTGATTCATATGGATTTGAACGTACATTTATCCAAAGTCATCCAGAACTGATCGATCTCATTCATGAAAAAGAGAAAAAAGCCTTTGTTTGGACTATTAACAACCCTACACATATAGAAGAACTTATGAATATTGATATCGATGGTATTATCACCGATAATCCAATTGTTGCAAGAGAAATCATCTATACAGAATATACTCAAGATTTATATGTGGATTTACTTAAAAAATTATTTAAACGGAATAATACATAAAAAAAAGATTGCCTAAGCAATCCTTTTAACGACGTAATCCAAGTTTTTGAATCAATGTTTGGTAACGATCTACATCTCTTGAACGTAAATACTTTAACAAACGACGTCTTTTCCCAATCATCATATAGAGACCGCGACGAGAATGAAAATCATGAATATGTTGTTGTAGATGATTGTTTAAGTCATTGATTTCTTGTGTAAGAACAGCGACTTGAACTTCTGGCGAACCAGTATCTCCTTCTTTGGTTGCATAAGCTTTCATAATTTCAGTCTTTTTTGCCTTTGATAGTGCCATAGTGTTTCCTTTCTCGAATAACTAAAGACAGGGTTGGCGTTCCGCTATCCTTGTTACCGCCTTTTATATTGTAGCATTTTTTTGAAAAAATGCAACTATATTTTAACAAATTGGTCGACATTGACAACAAAGACTGTTGCCCCTCCGACCTCTACTTCAATTGGGAGCGCAGAAAATGATCCAAATTCATTGACTATTGTATTTGGAACAAGTTTTGTTCTCTTTTTACTATGTGCTTCGATGATTTCTAATGCTTGAGGAACTTTCTCATCATTAACTCCAATTAAGAAAGTAACGTTTCCCGCTCTTAAAAACCCACCAGTGGTTGCTAGGCGTGTTGAAAAAAATCTTTCTTTAACTAGCGCTTTTTGAACTCTGTTTGCATCATCATTTGATACAATCGCAAGTATTAGTTTCATTTAACCACCTCACAACCTAATTATAGCATAATTTTCATTTTTGTTAATTCACGAACATGAATTTCATCTTTTTTCAATTGTATAATTAGTTCTTTTTTTCCTTTGAATTTCATTTCATTTCTCATGTATTGGAAAAAGACAATATCTAAGGGTTTTCCATATATACTTTGATTGAAATCTAATACATAGATTTCAAGTCTCTTTTCAAATGAATAATTCAATGTTGGATTATTACCGATATTTGCCATCGCATGATACCATTGACCTTTAAAGAAAACACGGACATAATAGACTCCACTCTCAGGCAAAAAATAATGATCATAATTAATATTTGCAGTTGGAAAACCCAATTTATGTCCTACATGATTTCCATGAACAACAATACCTTTGATTTGATAATGACGATTTAAGAGTTTTCGAGCTGATTCTAGATCACCAGCATAAAGAAAATCTTTAACATATGTTGTAGAAACTCTAGTGTTGTTAAATAACATATCTTCAACAATATCAACAATAAAGTATTTTCTTAAATCATTGATTGTTCCTTCACCACGATAAGCAAATCTCGCATCACGACCAATGACCATTCTTTTCACGTTCAATCTTCTTAAAAAAGCAATAAAATCTACGACTGTCAATAATGAAAATTCTTCATTAAAATCTACAACAAATACGAAATCTAATGAATATTTAGAAAATAACTCGATTTTATCATTTTTTTGAGTCAACGTACGAAAGGCTTGCTTGCGTAAAACTGATGATGGATGTGGATCAAATGTGAGAACAGCATGTTTGGTATCAGTATATGAAGTTGTACGTTTAATAAGTTGTTGATGTCCTAGATGAATACCATCAAAATTACCCATCGTAATCGTGATGGGATCATCGTTTTGGATTAATTTGTAGTTGGCTAAGATGATTTTCATAAAAACTCCTAAAAAACAAGTATCGGTTTATATTGTAGGTTTCCTACAACTTCATAATATGCGATCATCGTATGATTTTCATCACACACTATAAAAGGTTTATCGGTTGTAATTTGTCTATCATCTAGATAAATTCCATTTTTAACGAGCTTAATCATATAATCATTTAAAGTGATTTGTTGAATATCTTTAAAGTACATTTCCAAAGATATAATATCATCTTTTATAGTATTTTCGATAGTTTTTGCGTCATTTAGGCTATAATTTCCTATTGAAAGACGCTCAAGTTCACTTAGAGCTGCATAAGTCTTTAGTCTTTCTGCAAGATCAACCGCAAGACTTCTAATATATGTTCCCTTTGAAACAGATGTAAAAAACTGATACTGATTTTCATTCAATTTTTTTGTCATCGCAAAATCATATATGTCTACTTTCCGTGTTTCTCTTTCGACATCTTTACCTTCTCTAGCAAGATCATATAGCTTTCTTCCCTTGATTTTAATTGCCGAATACATTGGTGGAAGTTGCTCATAAGTACCCTTCATTTCATCCATTTCTTGTATGATCATTTCTTCTTTAACTATAATATCATTAGATTTTAATATTTGTCCAGTCGTATCGTATGTATCATAATGCTTTCCAAATTCAATCGTACCTTGATAGGTTTTACCCAAATTTGAAAACTGGTATGCAAGTTTAGTTGCTTTACCTAAGCATAATATTAAAAGCCCACTTGCAAATGGATCAAGTGTACCTGTATGACCCACTTTATCCAAGTGGAATTTTTTCTTAATTTTAAAAACAACATCATGAGATGTCATTCCTTTAGGTTTGTTAATCAACAAAAATCCATCCATGCAATCACCACTCATATTATACGCCATTTTTGCATATAAAAAAAGCACTTGCGTGCTTTAATTATTTAAATTGGTTAAGCCAAGCAGCTACTCTTTCTTTTGGTTGGTAACCACTTTGACGATCTACTTCTTCTCCATCTTTATAGAGAACAACTGTTGGTACGCTACGAATGCCAGCTTCAACAGCTTGATTTCTAAATAGATCAATGTCTAAACGATAAAATTTTGAATCAGTCATTTCAGTGCTTAAAGCTTCTAATACAGGTTTTAACATCTTACATGGTCCACACCAAGTAGCAAAATATTGTACAACTACTAGGCCTTGTTGACCAATAACTTCTTGATAAGGTTGTCCTTGATAATCAATCATTTACTTTTCCTCATTTCTTTATTAATTTTCAACTCTTATTATATGCTGAAAGCTTGAATATATCAAGCCATTTGCACTATTTTAGGGTAATTATGGTGACACCATTTAATCCTTCTCCTTCACCACCAAATCGGTGAGTTTTGATATATGGAGAAGTTTTTATATAATCATAAACTGCTTTTCTTACAGCACCACTTCCAAATCCATGAATGATACGCATTGATGCTAATCCTGATAAGAGTGCAGAATCAACTGCTTGATCCATTGCATCCTTAACTTCGTCAAATCTATAACCACGAAGATCAAGTTCAAATTTAGCTGTTCGAGCAGGAGTCTGTCCAATATTTGTTTTAGCAACTTTAACATCTTTCTTGAGCTCTTTCTCGGGTTCTTCTTTACGTAAATCGTATGCTTTAAAGAATAATTCAAATTTACCAAATACTACTTCATACTCATCATTTTTTATTGCTTTAATTTTGCCATATTGCTGATAAGGAAGAATAAATACGAAGTCTCCAACATGTAATTCATCATCAAACAATTTTATTCGATCATTGTCTGTCGTCTGATTAAGTTTGTACTTCAATTGTGCAATCTCAGGTTTAGAAAGTTCGTTTTTCTTTTGTAGATCAATAAGAATTTCTCGAACTTCATCCTTCAATTCTTTCCATTTTTTTTCTTCTTTATGTTTTACAGTCTCAATAATCTTATCTTGTTCAGCTAACAATTTCGCTTTTGAGTTCTGAAAATCTTGTTTTACTTTACGATTTTCACTTATTTCATCAGCTAAAACTTCTTTTTGCCGTTCAATATAAAGCAACTCATCATTGAGTTTTTCCATTACTTTTGCTAAATCAGTTTGTCTTCCTTGATAGATCGTTTCTGCGTCTTTTACAACTTCCTCCTTGAGTCCTAATCTACGTGCTATTAGGAAGGCATGAGATGAACCTGTTGTTCCCATTTGTAAGTAGTATAAAGGTTTTAATGTTTTTTTATCAAATGCGACACTAGCAGTACCCATATTTGATTCTTCATATGCATAACTCTTTAATTCAGAATAATGAGTTGTTACCATCATTCGAATATCGAAGACTTTAAAACAATTTAATATTGCAATAGCAAGAGAGACACCTTCATTGGGATCTGTTCCGCTTCCAAGTTCATCTAATAAGACAAGTGCATTATCATGAACATTTTCAATCATAGCAATAATCTTTGTTAGGTGAGATGAAAAAGTCGATAGTGATTGAGATATGGATTGTTCATCACCAATATCAGCGAACACTTGATCAAATATAGCAATTTTAGATGCTTCGCTTGCTGGGATTAATAATCCACATTGCGTCATTAAAGTCAATAGACCAACAGTTTTTAAAGCAACCGTCTTTCCTCCTGTATTTGGACCTGTGATTAATAACGTCTTAAAATCTTTATTGAGGTCTAGTGTAATCGGAACAGCTGTTTTTTGATCTAATAAAGGATGTCTTGCTTTAATTAATGAAATATATCCATCACGATTAATTTCTGGTTTAACACCACTTATCGTTAAAGCATATTGAGCTTTTGAGGAAACAAAATCAAGCACTAGAAATAAGTCCAAATTATCTTTTAAGCTATCATGAGCTTGATGAACCTCTTCGCTTAATAAAGCAATTATCTTCTGAATTTCTTTTTCTTCTTCGATTTTTAATTGCTCCAACTGAGCTGTTAATTGTCTAGATGCCTCAGGTTCTATATATATTGTTTGCTTGCTTGAAGAGATATCATGCACAATACCTTTAATTTTATTTTTATATGTATCTTTAACTGGAATACAAAACCGGTCATTTCTAAGTACTATAACACTCTCATTAAGATACGCACTAAAATCAACTAATAATTTTTGAAGTTTATCTTGAAGTTGTTTTTCAATTTTGGATTGATCTTTTCGAATGCGCAGCAACTCGGGAGTTGCATTATCTAAAATTTGTCCATCCTCGTCAATTTTTGATTGAATATAGGTTAAAAGAGAGTAATGAGAATGAAGTCTTAGAAAGTATTTCTGAAGTGATTGTGCACCTATTTTTAATTTTTCTAATTCTTTATAGTATTTAATGATATCACGTTCCATTAACAAGAATAGTCTAATATAGAGCAATTCCTGAATAGAGAACGTTCTATCCATATCGGCATATTTAAGCAATTCGTGAATATCATAATCCTCTAAAAAAGGTAATGTTCCTGATCTCAATATGAGTGTTGTCATATCCATTGTTTCTTCTAATGCTTGATTGATCATAGGTAGTTCGGTCATCGGTTCAAGACTAAAAATCTCGTTTCTAATCGTATCTGATTTAGCAAAACGAGCAATCATTTCAAGAATTTGATTTAATTCAAGAGGTTTCGTCATAAAGCGCATAATAGCCACCCTTTTTTTAATAAAATATGGTATAATAAATAATGTACAGGAGATATTAAATGAAGCACTACACAATTTCAGTCAATGATAGTGAACTAGACACATTAAATAAGGTTTATCAATATCATCAAATAGAGGATAAGAATCCCTATTTGCTTTTTCATGCTGAACATAATGGAATTGATATTTTAGGTTATAAAACTGGAAAAGTGCTCTTACAAGGCAAAGAAGTTACACATGAGCTTGTCTCAATAAAAAAACACTTAAATCGTGAAGATTATGAAGCGATTGGCTCTGATGAAGTAGGCACTGGAGATGTTTTTGGGCCTATCGTCGTTTGTGCTTTATATGCTTCAACCAATGATATTACTTATCTTGAAAGTCTTAACGTTCGCGATTCGAAGAATATGAATGATAAAGCAATTATCGCGATTGCACCAACAATAGCTAAACGTTTAATTCATTCACTACTTATACTTCCACCTAAAAAATATAATGAGCTTGTATCAAAAGGTTGTAATTTAAATAAAATCAAAGCTTTGCTACATAATCAAGCAATCATCAAAACATCATCAAAATTAAAAACACCAGTTGCAGTAATTGTTGACCAATTTTGCACACCTCAATTATACTTTAATTACATCAAAGATGAAACCCTCATTTACCGAGACATCGATTTTCACGTCAGAGCAGAACAAATTCATTTGAGTGTTGCAGCAGCATCCATTATTGCACGCTATGCATTTTTAGTAAAAATGGACGAATATAGTAAAAAACTCAATGTTGCTTTGCTTAAAGGTGCTGGTAAAGAAGTTGATGAAATGATCAACCAAATACACGCTGCAAAGGGATTAAAAACATTATCACTCGTTGCAAAAATGAATTTTAAAAATGTTACGAAGCAGAATCTTGAATAAGTTTATTTAATAGTTTCTTAAATTCTTTGGGTATATCGGCAGTAAATGTCATATACTCTTTTTTTGTTGGGTGAAAGAAGGTAATCTTTTGCGCATGTAAAAACTGCCCTGTGGAGCCTACAACATCTTTTGGACCATAGAGTGCATCTCCAACGACAGGATGCTTGATATACGCCATATGAACACGTATTTGATGCGTTCTACCCGTCTCTAGTTGACATATAAGTAACGTATAATGATTAAATCGATCTACGACCTTGAAATGTGTCTTTGCAGATTTACCGCCACTTATTACAGACATCTTTAATCTATTTTTTGGATTACGTGCAATTGGTGCATCAATAGTTCCTTCGTTTTCAATGAATTTACCATAAACCAAGGCTATATATTCTCTTTTGATTTTGTGTTCAGAAAGATCCTTACTTAAGGCTTGATGTGCTAAATCAGTTTTAGCAACAATTAATAATCCCGAAGTATCTTTATCTATTCGATGAACAATCCCTGGACGTGCGACACCATTGATAGAACTAAGTTCATCAACTTGAAATAATAGTCCATTCACAAGTGTTGGCTCATGATAACTTGAAGCAGGATGAACAACCAATCCTTGTGGTTTATTGATGACTAATAAATCTTGATCTTCATAAACAATATCTAATTTAAGATCTACAGCTTCAAGATTTAATGGTTTGATTTCAATAGCTTCGATACTTATTTCATCGTCTAATTTAAGAAGATATCCTGTTTTCACATGTTCTCCATTGACTAAAACATTATCTTCTTTAATTAAGTGTTGAACATAACTCCTACTTTGATTTTTATAGTAGTGATCATGAAGAAAAATATCTAGTCTTAAGCCTATAGAATCATGATTGACTTTGATTGATACTGACATTGTTTTTCTCCTTCTTCTTTCGCTTTGATTCCAATATAAATATATCAATAGCAAATAATACTATTGCAGCACTCAAAAAGAGATCTGCAAAGTTGTTATAAAAATTACTTATTCCAGCCAAATCCAAAATGGGTGTCAAAAATGGAAAGTGCATAAAATCAATCACATATCCATATAGCGCTCTATCAATTGCGTTACCTAATGTCCCACCAATGAATAATGCAATAGAAATACTATATACTTTTTTAGATTTGAAATCTACTTGTGTAAATAAATAACCAAAAATTGCTAATGCAACAATTGTAATAATCATGAAAAAAAGTTGTTGACCATTGAAAATACCTAAAGAAGCTCCAACATTTTGATAATAATTCAATTGGAAAACGTGCGGGATAAGTATGATATCAGCATTCGAATTTGCTAATAAATCAGGCAGAAAAAAGTGAGCAAGTTGTTTTGTCACTTGATCTAATATAATTGAAAAAACAATAATGATAGCTCCTATAAACATAAAATCCTCCTAGAAAACAACTGATAAAACAACGATACCTAAAACAAGAAAAAATATTGCAACAAAAACACTTTCAGTGAGCTGAGGTATCTTTGTATTGATTTCACGTATTGCAGGATGATAATTTTTTAACAGCTTGTAATAAAAGTAATAATAGAGAAAACTCCATCCCATAATCAACATAACCAAAAAAATGGAAATCAAAAACGTTAGTTTAGTATATATAAACATATTGATCATTACTAAAGCGGGTAATAACACGATTAGAAGTGATATCAATAGTGCACCGAAAACGGATCTAACAACATACTTCATTGTTGTTTTACTATCAATTAGTTTTACTAATTTTGAAAAGCGATGAAAAAATTTAAAAACTTTATCAATTAAAGCGTTCATTAAGCCATTGTACCGCCTGTTCTACGGATTCAATTCGAACAATTTCATAGGGATAATCCAGGTTGGGAATCTCACTAAAATGTGATTCTGGTATAAAGAAAATGTCGGCATTATTGTAGATTGCAGTATACATTTTTTGGGTGATTCCACCAATTCTACCTACTTCTCCACTCATTTGCATGGTCCCAGTTCCAGTAATTTTTAATTCTCCAATGTTTATATTTACTAAACTTACATAAATACTAAGGGTTTGTAAAAGTCCTCCACTTGGTCCGCCAACAATACTATCTAATCCGGGGAATTCATAAGCTGGTGAAGCGGTATCAATCTCATAATTAGGATAAAAAATCATGCTTGGTTCTGCATCTTCTTTTTCATATTTTACCGTTATATACTCAACTGTGTCTCCTACATTACGCTTAACTAAAAATTGTGCATTGTCCACATTAGCAAGCGCTATGAATTCCTCATGACTGTAATCGGAATAATCACTTCCATTAATAGAAATAATCTGATCCCCAATTTCCAAATTATTTAGACGACTTGGTCTGTAATAAACATATAAACCTTCATAATGATAGTTAATAGTAATTTCAGGTTTTTCTATGCTTGCCAACTCATAGGCTTTTATAACTGCTGTTTTGAATGAAACATATTTAGAGAGTTGACCTTGCAAATATTCATCTTTCATGCTCAAATCTTTTTGTCTATCGGTCATTGGATATATATACATCGTTCGATTAGTAGCTAATACCCACGACTGGAAAGGTGTGATTGGATAGTATGAGTATACAAAGATTGTATTAAAATTATCAACCATCTCATAACCTTCAATCGTTATAACTTCACTTACAGGTGTTAAACCTCCTGGAGCGATAACAGCTTGTTCAGATGGTGCAACCAACACAAAAAGCATATATATATATGGAAATATTAATACAATTAATAATTTTCTATATTGCTTTATGAGTTGTAACATAGTTCAGTTCTCCAACCTCGATCTGGCGACATTTCACACCAGATGCTTTAAGCATTCTGAGTGCTGCCTGATGCTCTTTTGAATCTTGGTATTTATTTGATTCATATACAATTTCCTTGATTCCACTTTGAATAATTAATTTTGTACATTCATTGCATGGAAAAAGTGTAACGTATATTGATGAATTTTTTAAGTTCGTTGTTGCATTTAAAATAGCATTTGCTTCTGCATGAACAACATAAGGATATTTAGTATGAACATAATCTCCTTCATTAGCCCATGGAAATGATGCATCATCACAACCTTGAGGTAAACCATTGTATCCGATACCTACAATTCTTTTGTCACTATTAACAATGCAAGCTCCTACTTGAGTACTTGGATCCTTACTTCTTAAGGAAGATAATTTAGCAACTCCCATGAAATATTGATCCCATGAAATGTAATCTTTTCGCATTATTTAATTTCCTCCTTCGAGGCTAAACCTAGATTAACATGGCAATATCCACCTGGATTTTTCTTCAAATAATCTTGATGGGAATTCTCTGCTAAATCATAATCTAAATTCTTTTTTATTTTTGTTGCTACTTTCTTCAAATTGTCACCAAAATAATTTTTCATAAATTGATGAATGCCTTCTTCATCTTCATCAAAATCAATATAGATTCCACTTCTATATTGGAATCCAAAATCATTGCCCTGCTTATTTAACGTAAATGGATTAATGATACGAAAGAAATGATCTAAGATTTGGTCTAAAGAAATCACTTTTTCATTATAAAAAACTTGACAAGCTTCTGCATGTCTTGTTTGACCATTACATACTTGCTCGTAAGAAGGGTTTCTCGTGTTGCCTTCAATATAACCCACAGAAGTATCAACAACCCCTTTTAACTGGCTAAAATAGGCTTCTACGCCCCAAAAACAACCTCCAGCTAGAACAATACTTTTCATTATTTTCCCACCTTTATCTGAAGCTCATCTAATTGAATTGAATCTACATCACTAGGTGCGTGCATCATAATATCTTTAGCACTTTGAGTTTTTGGAAAAGCTACAACATCTTTAATGTTAGATGTTCCTGTCATTAACATAACAACTCTATCCAATCCTAAAGCCAACCCTCCATGTGGGGGTGTTCCATATTTTAAAGCATCAACAAAGAATCCAAAACGATTAGAAACATCTTCTTCTGATAAACCTAAGGTATCAAACATTAGCTTTTGGATTTCTTGATTATGAATACGAATTGATCCTCCACCTATTTCATTACCATTTAAAACAATATCATATGCTTTTGCCATTGCAGCTTTTGGATTATTTTTTAATACTTCGGGATCAACTGGTGCAGTAAACGGATGGTGTTTAGCATAAAATCTAGCTTCTTCTTCACTATATTCTAATAATGGCCAATCAACAGTCCATAGAAATTTATAAACATTTTCTGGAATTAAATTAAATTCATTAGCAAGTTCAATTCTTAGCGCACCAAGTGATGATGCAACTGCTTCAAATTCACCTGGAACTAAAAATAGCATATCACCTTCATTTAAATTTAACGCGTTTAATTGTTTTTCACTCATAAATTTTGCAATACTACCTGTAAATGCATTTTCACTCATTTTTAAATAGACCAATGCATCACCATGGTTCTTTTTTACAATATGAGTTAGTACATCAAGTTTCTTTCTTGTTAGTACACTACCGTTTTCGACCAAAATTCCTTTAATGAATTCCTTATTTTGAAATAATGGAATATCAATAGATTTAAAAACGTCAGTATAATTTTTTATTAAAAGATCATACCGCATATCAGGTTTATCAGTTCCATATTTTTCCATTGCTTCCTGAAAAGACATTCTTATGAATGGTGTTTCTACATCAATATTGAGTACTTTTTTAAATGTTTTAACCATGACTCGTTCAACTAATTCTTGAATATCATTTTGATCAACAAATGATGATTCGATATCTATTTGTGTAAATTCTGGTTGTCTATCCGCTCTCAAATCTTCATCTCTAAAGCAGCGCGCAACTTGAAAATACTTTTCAAATCCTGCAATCATAAAGAGCTGCTTATAAATTTGAGGGGATTGTGGGAGCGCGTAAAAAGTACCAGGATACAATCTTGAGGGTACGAGATAATCTCTAGCCCCTTCTGGTGTAGATTTCCCTAAAATCGGTGTTTCTAACTCATAATATCCTTCTTCAACTAATGCTTGACGGATTGTTTGAGTAATTTCATGTCTTTTAATTAAGTAATTTTGCATCACAGGTCGTCTTAAATCCAAATAACGGTATTTAAGTCTTGTTTCTTCTAAAGCATCTGTTTCATTTGCAATGATGATTGGAGGATTTTCAGCTGAGCTCAAAATGATAAGCTCAATAACTTCAACTTCAATCTCTCCTGTAGCAATATTCTTGTTTTTACTTTCTCTTTCAATTACAGTACCTTTAGCTTCAATAACATACTCGTTTTTGATTTTCAATGCAGTTTCATAAAAAGGGTTTTCTGGTTTAACAACTAACTGAGTTATCCCAAATCGGTCTCTAAGATCGATAAATAAGAGACCTCCTAAATTTCTGTTTTTTGCAACCCAACCTTTTAATAGAACTACTTGCTTGACATGATTTATATTTAATTCATTATTATGATGTGTGTATTTCATTTTATTTCTCCAATTTTTCTAACAAATATTTCTTAATCTTAGGAATAAGTACTTCTTCCTGTATTTCTGTTTTAGTATCTTTTATTGCTACCAAACCTTTTTGATATTCATCTTCACCTAAGATGACAAGATATTTAGAGTTACTTCTTAAGGCTTGTTTTAATTGTCCTTTAAATCCTTTTTGTGTAAAATTCATATCGGCAATCAATCCCGCTAATCTGAGTTCATAAAGAATACTTGTTGCAGTCGTCTTTAATTCATCATTAATAACGATAACAAAAGCATCAAGCGTTTTTTCTTGAGCAAAATCAACATTTTCAGCTTCTAGAGCAAGAAGTAATCTTTCCATACCAAATGCAAAGCCGATGCCACCTAAATCAGGTCCACCAAGTTCTGAAACAAGGTTTTGATAGCGGCCACCTCCGCCTAAGACATTCTGAGCTCCAAAACCTTCTATATCAGCTTCAATTTCAAAGACTGTGTGACTATAGTAATCCAATCCTCTAACAAGCTTAGGTGCGATTTCATAACTGATTTTTGCAGCATTTAAATGTTCCAATACTTGTTTGAAGTAAATCCGTGATTCTATGTTTAAAAAATCCTGCGGTGTTGGTGCATTTTTTATCGCCTGATGTTTTTGATCAACTTTACAATCCAAAATACGTAATGGATTCTTATTCAATCTTAGTTTGCAATCATCACATAGTTCATCAATATGAGGTAAAAAATAGTTTCTTAGCGCTTCTTGATAAGATACTCTAGACGCTTCATCACCGAGGCTATTGATTCTGACTCGAACACCTTTTAATCCTATGCGTTTAATAAAATCATATGCCAATATGATCATTTCAGCATCCAAAGCTGGATTTATCGTTCCAATCGCTTCGACACCAAATTGATAAAATTGACGGTATCTTCCTTTTTGAGGTCTTTCATATCTAAAATTAGGTCCTATGTAATATACTTTTTCAAGCTCTTGACTTACATATAGTTTATTTTCAACATAACTCCTAATAATGCCTGCTGTTCCTTCGGGTCTTAATGTTAATTTTCGCTCACTACGATCATCAAAATTATAAGTTTCTTTTATCACCATATCAGAAAGTTCAGTATGACGATGAAAAACATCACTATATTCCATAATAGGTGTTCTCATCTCTTTCATGTTATATAGACCTAATATATCTCTTATTTTCTGTTCTAATGCTTGCCAAAGATATGATTCATTTGGTAAAACATCATAAGTCCCTTTAACTTTGTTTATTGCCATAATAATCCTCCTTATATAGCTCATAGATGAGCAACTGATCTTTGATGATTTCTTTAGGTTTTTCTAATACGTAGGGTTCAGTTTTAACAAATCTAAAACCAACTCTTTCAATAACGATTTGACTTGCGATATTATGTTTAAGATGCTTTACTTTGATAAAATCATAGTTTAAATGTTCGAATCCAATCTTAACCATATGCTTAAGCGCTTGACTCATAATACCCTGATTCCAATAATCCTTATTGATTACATAGCCAATTTCTGCAGCATTCTCACCTTTTATTTTACTATGAAAATCGATTGTACCTATCATTTTTGATTTTTTCTTATCAATAATTGCATATCCGATGGGTAAACCCTCTCTTATTCTTGGAAAGAAAATATGTTTAATTGAGTTTTTTGCTTCAACTTCAGAGATAAAAGGTCCCCAGTTTAAAAATTTAGTAACCATTGGATCTTTACCATATTCAAACATATCTTTTGAATCTCGTTTTTTTATCGTTCTAAGTTCATACTCACCCAAATCAATGATTGGCATTTTTCTATATGGTTTTTTCATGAATCCTCCAATAAAATAAAAACGTCCTTAAAAATATCTAAGGACGTAATGATTACGCGGTACCACCTTAGTTCTAGAATAAATCTAGCCCTCATATTGATTATTGTCTCCAAAGGTGTCACAACTCATGATTTTTTGGCACTTTCACTGTCTGCCATCGCTTCTATAAAATCTTTAAGTTCTTCCTTTTTCATAGACGATTAAGTTACATGAACATAATAACGTAAAACATGCATTTTGTCAATCAAATTTCGATTAGGATATTGATCGGTCCATCGTTAATTGACATGATTTCCATGTGTGCTCCAAATACACCTTGTTCAACGTGATGATTCTTCTTTAATTCATTAATGAATTGCTGATATAAAGCTTCAGCTTTCTCTGGTTTTGCAGCTTCAATAAACGAAGGTCTATTATTACCTTTTGTATCTCCATAAAGTGTAAATTGAGAAATTGCTAATATCTCACCATATACTTGTCCCAAACTTAAATTCATTTTGTCATTTTCATCTTCAAATATACGTAAAGCATGCACTTTTTGTGCCATTTTGATGACCTGATTTTCATCATCTGAAACATGAATACCAATGTAAATGAGATATCCTCTGTTAATCTTGCCAATAACCTTTTGGTCTACTTTTACATTTGCACTTTGAACTCTTTGTACAATACATCTCATTTAAAAGCCCTCTCCACACTATAGATTTCACTAATTTTTCTTAAATTGACCATTAATTGTTGTAAAGCTTGTGCATCACTAATCAACAATTTAAGTCTAATTATCATTTCTAAATTATTCGTTGTCATCGCATTAACTTCAGCAATTGAAACACTTGATGCATTAATAACATTAACGACATCAGTTAACATGGTCGGTTTGTTGCCACCAACAACTTTAATCCAATTTGGATATTTGCGTGTAATTTTATCTGACCAGAAAGCCTCTATTAAGCGATTATCTTCAAATTGTTTACAGTTAGGACAAAATGTTGCATGGATGACAATGCCACTTTGTTTACTGACATATCCAATAATAGGATCACCTGGTATAGGTAGACAACAATTTGCTAGTTTAAGTTGTGGACTTGATAAGCCCTCAATAACAATACCTGTTTCACTGTGTGTTGTAAGTTGTCTAGTTGCTTTTTCCATTTGACGTTGAAGCATCAATTCTTTATCTACTTCCACACCTAATAATTTACTAACAACAGTTTTTGGACTAATGATTCCTTTACCAATTTCCAAATGCAACTCTGTTACTGTTGTTACCATATTTTTTTCAAAATGTTTGCGTACAAAATGATCGTCAATTGTTTCATTGACTTTCTGTGCAGTAAATTCTCTTTCAAGTATGTCTTTGCCTGATATAATCAATTGATCTCTGTTTTGTTTATTTAAAAAGCTCTTAATCTTATGTTTAGCATGCGAAGATTTTGCAATCTTTAACCAGTCTTCGCTTGGTCCATATGAATTTTTATTGATTTTAACACTGACAATATCTCCAGTACTAAGCACATAGTCAAGTGTTACTATTCTATTATTAACTAGTGCACCAACCATTTTATTACCAATATCAGTATGAATTCGGTACGCAAAATCAATTGGCGTAGATCCCTTAGGTAATTCAATAACCTCTCCTTTAGGAGTAAAGACATAAATATTGGCATCTAATATATCACCTTTGATTGTACCAACAAACTCTTCAGCTCCACCTTCGGTTTCATCGGTATCTTCACTCATTCTGAGTAATTCTCCATACCACTTAAGTTTTTGAGCAATTTCAAATTGTTCTTTTTCTTTTGAATATGTTTTATTTTCTTTATAAGCCCAATGTGCAGCAATCCCATATTCAGCAATTTGATCCATTTCAGATGTTCTGATTTGCACCTCAAAAAGCGTACCATCTTCTGATAAAACAGTCGTATGTAATGATTGATACATATTTGGTTTTGGAACTGCAATATAATCTTTAAATCTTCTTGGAATAGGTGTGAAATTTGCGTGAATAATACCTAAAGCTTGATAACATGTTTCAATTCGATCAACAATAATACGTACTGCTAATAAATCATAAATATCTTCAAAAGCACGATTATCTTTAACCATCTTTTTATAGATACTATAGATATTTTTAATTCTTCCTTTGATTTCAAAATCATGAAGATCACTTATTGTAAAAAGCTCAGTAATATTAGAGATGACATTATCTATTGATGATTCACGTTCAGTTCTTTTAGCTTGAATCATATTTGAGACACGATAATACATCGGTGGATCAGTATATCTCAATGAACGATCTTCTAATTCTGCTTTAATTCTAAAAATACCTAATCTATGCGCTAATGGAGCATAAATTTCTAAAGTTTCAGTCGCAATTTTATATTTCTTTTCTGGTGTCATTGATTCAAGCGTTCTAACATTGTGTAGACGATCTGCGATCTTAATTAAAACTACTCGAATATCTTTAGCCATCGCTAATAACATTTTTTGATGATTATCAGCTTGACTTGCTTTTGTTGTAAATGAAAGTTTCCCTATTTTGGTAACACCATCGACCAATAAAGCAATATCTGTACCAAATATAGATTCAACTTCTTTTAAAGTAAGTGATGTATCTTCAACAGTATCATGAAGTAAAGCGGCAATCAAAGTTGCTGGACCACCTTTAAGTTCTGCTAGTATTTTAGCAACTGCAATTGGGTGAGTTATATAAGGTTCTCCGCTTTTTCTCATTTGACCTTCGTGTTTATCCCTAGACAAAAGATAAGCCTTTTCAATAAGCTTTATATCCGATTCTCTTCTAATATAAGAATCAAAGGATTCAACTAAGGATTGAAACAAAGGATCTGTCATACATTCACTTCCTTAATATGTGATTAAGGTTAATATATCATATTCTCCTAATTTTTCTCTACCATTTAAGTCTGATAATTCAATTAAAAATGCTAAACCAACAACAATTCCACCAAGTTTTTCAACTAATTCAATGGTTGCACGTACTGTACCACCAGTTGCTAATAAGTCGTCGACAACTAGTACTCTATCACCCTTTTTAACCGCATCTGCATGCATGCATAACTCGTTTTTACCATATTCAAGTTCATAGGATACAGTTACTTCTTCTCTAGGGAGTTTTCCCGGTTTTCTAACTGGAGCAAATCCAATACCAACATTCGTTGCTACAGGACATCCAAATATAAACCCTCTTGCTTCAGGTCCAACGATAAGTGTTGCTTGCTTATCCTTAGCAAATTTTGTAAATTGATCAGCAGCATACTTGTATGCTTCACCATTTGACATCAGTGGTGTAATATCTCTAAATAAAATGCCTTTTATCGGAAAATCTGGTACATTTGCAATATAATCTTTTAAGTTCATCATTATTCCTCCATATGTGTTTTTATAAGAAAAAAAGACCTAACTATTACCATCCTATTTTACTCTATTTAATAGTTTTAAGCAAGTATGCTATAATGTAATCGGGTGAGAAAATGAAGCCATTAGCCTACCGTATTAGACCACAAAAATTTGAAGATGTATTTGGTCAAGATCATCTCGTTGGAAAAGATGGTGTTTTAGTATCGATGCTTGAAAAAAAGAAACTACTTTCTTTTATCCTTTACGGTCCGCCTGGAACAGGAAAAACTACGATTGCTCAATTGTTTGCAGAGCAATCTGGATTAGACTTTTATTTTTTCAATGCATCAACAGATAGCAAGGCAAAACTCAAGAGCATTATTGATACAACATCTTATCATGATATCCTAATCGTAATCGATGAAATCCATCGAATGAAAACTGATATTCAGGATTATTTACTTCCCTTTATGGAAAACGGGAATGCGACAGTTATAGGATTAACAACCTTAAATCCTTATCAAAGTATAAACATGGCTATTAGATCTAGATGTCACCTTTATGAAGTAAAATCTCTTGATGAAGAAGCTTTAGAAAAGGCAATAGTCAATGGAATCAAGGCACTTGATGTTGACTTTAGAATAGAAAAAAGTGCTTTATCAGCAATTATCCGTTATTCAAATCATGAGATTAGAACAGCACTAAATATCTTAGAAAGTGCATCTTTAGTTCTAAATGATGGTGATTTATTAACACCTCAAATCATTTACAGAGTTGCAGGAAAAATAAATCATGATTTAGATAATCACGAGGATCACTTTTATGATTTATTAAGTGCACTTCAAAAATCTATAAGGGGATCTGATGTAGATGCATCTATTCATTATCTTGCTAGACTGATTACTTTGGGTGACCTGCAGTCAATTATTCGTAGACTTTTAGTCATCGCGTATGAAGATATTGGACTTGCAAATCCTCTCATGGGAGGAAAAGTTTTAAATGCTTGCGACAGCGCAATCAAAGTTGGATTTCCAGAAGCTAGAATTATATTAAGTGCAATCGTTATTGATATGGCAATCTCTCCTAAATCAAATACTGCTGTTGTAGCAATAGACAAAGCAATCTCTGATTATCAAGAAAATGATACTGGTGTTGTTCCTGACCATGCAAGTAATAGAAAAATTAAGCTCAATCCCGATATTTACCATTATCCCCATAATGATAAAGATAGCGTAAATAATCAATCTTATTTACCTGATCAAATTAAAGATCGAACTTACTACCACCCTAAAGAAGAATCAAGTTATGAAAAAGCTCTTTCAGATCGCTTAAAGATGCTTGATAAAATCAAAAACAAAAAAAGAAAATAGAAATAAAAAAGATGTATAGGAGTATAACCTCTTACACATCTTTTTATTTAGTCACTTCGTTTGATTAGTTTTCTCATGTTCGCCCAGCTTCGAACAATTACAAATCCTTCAGATTCGTAAATCTTCCTTGCTGGATTATTTTCACCAGTAAATAGTGTCATATACTCAGCTCCAATCTGTTTCAACTCCGTACAGAGATTAGCAAATAAAATTTTACCTAAACCCAATCCTCTATAATGTGAAGAGATTCCAATTCCAGCAAAGTATCCTCGTTTACTTTTTTCTACACTTAATGGTCCAGTAAAGCCGCATATTTTCCCGTTTTCTTCAACGATTATAATCGGATCTCCGCCATTTATTTTTTTTAAGTTATTACTAATTTCTTTTCGCCATGCATTGCTTTTTAAATCATCAAAAAGTTCATCAAATCCAAAGTGCTTCCCTGAATTAAAAATTGAAATATGAATGCCTTTTTCATTAATTTCCTTCATCAAAATTTTTATATCGTCGCGATAAATAAAATTGGCTAAATCTCGATAATAAGCGTTTTGATAAGCATATGCAATATATCCAAGTGATTGCATAAATGCGTATCCAACATTTTTCATGTCGACTCCAGGTGCATTGGGATGCTCGCACAAAGTTTTATTCGGTATTGTCCATTTCAATTTTATTGGATTGAAAAAATTGATGTCAATATTTTCAAGTTGATTATATTGTTTAAAATTAGCTTCAAGTAGTTTTAAAAGATCTGATGCAATATGTTTTCTTCTATACTCAATATCAACTAAGATATACGTTAAAAACGCCTTGTTTTGATGGTTTTCATAAACACCACTTGAAAAACCAACTAAACGATCGTTTTCTATTCCCACAAAAGTAATTAATTGATATGTCTCTTGGCTTTCATAAAAATGAGATTTAATTTCTTCTAAATTCATTTTTTTATACTGATGATTTTCTAATAAAGCATAATGATTCCATAAAACCATCAAACCTTGTAAATCAGCATCATTTAATAATCTATATATCATATATTCACCTATATTCAATCTACCAATTTATGAAGAACTTCAATAAAGAGAAAAAGGGTCATTGACAAAGTGTCAGTACCCCATTTGTTATCCTTCAGTTGAAATAATTACTGGTATAGTGATTGGACTTCTTCTTATCTCTTGATAAATAAAACGATTAATCTCGTTTCTCACGCCTCTTTTGTACTCATTCCAGTTAATATATTTACCATCTAAATGTTTTTTACTTACTTCAAAGAAAATTGCCTTTACTTTGTCTAAAAGAACTTCAGATTCTTGTATATAAACAAAGCCTCTAGTTATAATATTCACATCACCTAAAATTGTTTTTGTTTTCGGATTAACATGAGCAACAATGAGTAAGGCACCGTCTTCAGCAAGTAACTCTCTATCTTTCATGACAAAGTCATTGACATCACCAACTGCAGTACCATCAATTAAAATTTCGCCAATACTAATATCATTTTTAGAAACATATGCTTCTTTATCTTTCATAGTCAAGACATCACCATTATCAAGAATAAATACATCATCAGCTGAATATCCAATTTCCTGAGCTAAGCGTTTAACACCATATTGATGTCTAAATTCACCAATAACAGGAATTATATATTTAGGTTTTATTAAATTCATCATCATCTTTAATTCTTCAGCAGTTGCATGCGCAGATGTTAAAAGACGTTTATTGATCATTTGTATCTGAGCATCACTTCGATATAATATATCTAGAGTTCTTGCTGCCATTTTCTCAGTACCTGGAACTGGTGGAGTCATTAAAATAACTGTATCTTCTTCTGTAATATGAATTAAACGGTCTGTTTTTTTACACATTCTTTGGAGCATGAAGAAAGGTTCGTGTCTGTTACCTGTAACTAAAGCGACAATATCATGTCCGTCATTCTTATTTTTATCATCGATATATCTTAAATTGATTAATGATTCCTTTGGAATATTTAAATAACCATCTTCAATAGCTATATCAACAATTCTTTGTGCTCTTCTTCCAATAATTGCAATTTTTTTATGATGTGCTAAAGAAATATCGACAATTCTTTGAATTTTTCTCAAATCAGAAGAAAACAATGAAACAATAATACGCCCATCAGCATTCGCATAAACACTATTTAACTTATGCATTAAAGTACTACTCACTCCACCATTAAGTTCTAATGTAGATCCTAATGATTCTGTGATTAATGCTAAGACGTGTTTTTCTGCTAATTCATTGATTTTTCTAAAATCAGTTTGATACATGATATCTCCACTTTGATCAAAAGTGAAATCACTCGTATAAACAATAACACCATCAATTGTATGAACTGCAATACCTATAGATTCAGGTATGGAATGTGTTGTATTGAAAAAGGTGACTCTAACGTTACCAAATTTAATTATACTGTTCTGTGAAATTGTATTTAATGTTAATTCGTCAAGATTATAATCCTCATCCTTTAACATATCCATGACAACTTGCATTGTAAAGTTTGTGGCATAAACAGGTACATTTAAATCTCTTAATATATGTGGGAGTGCACTGATATGATCTTCGTGAGCATGCGAAAGGAAAATACCGCGAATGCGGTCTTTTGCGCGAATCAATATTTTATAATCAGGAATGATTTCATCAACCCCATAAAGCTCTGAACTTGGATATTTAATTCCGGCATCTAAAATGAAGAGCTGTTTGTCTACTTCTATGACATACATATTCTTTCCATTTTCACCCAATCCGCCTAAAGCAAAAAAACGAATTTCACTCAAACTATCACTTCCTTTAGCAACGTTTTTAACTATGAATATTATACCATGTTTTTATTATATAACAATGATTTTGTACTCAAACTATGTTATCATGTTATTAGGAGAACGTTGTATGATCAATTACCCAATAAAAAGAAAATCACAAGTAAAAACAACAAGCTATGCAAATCTTGGAATGACATTAGAATCAGACATTGAAGCATCCAATACTTATTATCTAAATCATGGTATTGCAGTCATTCATAAAAAGCCCACACCAATTCAAGTTGTTAATGTTAGTTATCCTGCTAGAAATAAGGCTAAGATTACTGAAGCATATTACAAAACACCTTCGACAACTGATTTTAATGGTGTTTATCAAGGGAAATATATTGACTTTGATGCGAAAGAAACAAATTCAAAGACATCTATGCCCTTAAAAAATGTACATGAACATCAAATCGAGCATTTAAAAAATGTACATCAACAAGGTGGAATTGCTTTTTTAATTGTGCATTTTAAAAAATATAATCAATATTTCTTGTTACCTGCTGATGTCTTGTTTTCCTTTTGGGATCAACAAAATGATAAAGAAAAAGGACGGAAATCCATCCCTTATTCTGCTTTTTTAGAGCTTGCACACTTGATACCTTTTGGATATCAACCACGTCTTGATTATTTAAAAATTGTTAGTTTGAAATTGCTGAAAGACCCAAAAATTGCTGATTAAGATCTACAATACGTTTGCGAATAAGTATTGCTAATAGAATTGTTACAATTGTTGTAGATAGTGTATAACCTAAATTATATTCAATAAAAGAAAATACCCATGCATCTGAATTTATTGTTTCACTCCAGAAAAAGACACCAGCAAATGAAACAGATAAATACCTTACAAAACCTGCCAATGAAATACCGATGATTGTCCACTTAACACTACTTAATTTTCCAACAAAGAAACCGGTTAATCCATATGCAGTAAAACCAATGAGATAGTCAAGTAAGAATGACCAACCAATAATATATCCACTAGGCGATAATATAATTCCAAAAATACCAAAAACAAAACCTGCAAGAATTCCATATTTTAGCCCATATAAATAACCAATTAAAACCAAAGGCAACATCGCTATTCCTAAAAAATTACCTCCGAATGGCATATTGAGCATAGGTAAAACAAAACGAACCAATAATTGAATAACAAATGCAATAGCAACAAGAGCGCTACTCATAGTTATTTTCTTGATTTCTAAACTTTTCTGCATCTCTTTTCCTCCTAAGAAATAAAAAAATTTCTATGGATTACCAAAGAAATTATTCGTTATGATAGATATCATATCGCCTATCCCTCCGCTGGTATAATCCAGATCAGGTTCGCGGGTCGACTTTCGTCCTCTCAGCATTTAAGCTCCCCGTAGTGATCACATTAATAATACCATGAATATACTAAGATTTCAATCAAATTACAAGTGAAAAGAGGAAGATTATGCCTGATATAATAAAAGGACTGTTAGTTATTCTATTTTTACTTATATTAGTTCTTATACCCAATATTAAACTTGTCCAAGTTAATAAAGCTTATATCGTTGAAAGATTAGGAAAATTTCTAAAAATTATTGATAAACCTGGAATTTACATTATTATTCCATTACTTGATCGTGTTATTCAGATTGTTTCTTTGGAAGTTTCAGAAAAAACATTTTCTTTTTCTAGTAGTGAAAATGAAGATTCCACAAAAATTTCAATTAAATATCAAGTTATCAATGTGAGATTATTCGTATATGCAGCCCTTGATTCGTTAAACAAAATTAAAGAATATATTGAAACATATATTGATCCAATAGAACAAATGACACCCAAACAAAAAGATCTAATTATTGAACACGCTAAGGAATTTGGTATAGAAATAATCGAAATATGGTATAAATAACATTAAATAATTTTTTGTAATTTCTCTTGCATTTTAAATAATTTGGTGTATAATTATTAGTGTAAGGAGTGATTACTATGGAAATAACTTGGTTTAATGAAAAGCCAAAAGATTGCATTGTTACATTAGCTGCTGGTAATTTAACACTAAACAAACCAGCAACTACATTTTTCGAGAATGCCTATAGTGTCATGCTAGGAATTGATAAGCAGGACAAACTGATTGTGATTAAGCCATTAGGTAAGGCTGAAGCACTTCGTCACGATATTGCAGAAAACCAAAAATATCGAATAACTGTCCGCTCATCATACAGCCGTGTCACTAATAAAGCATTTATGGAGGATATTAATGAGTGGGCTAACTTAAATCTAGAATTTGAGACTCACAAATTTAAAGCATTTTGGAACAACAAAAGTCAAATTTTGATTGTTAATTTGAAGGAGGAATTATAATATGGATTGGATGCAATGGTTATGGTTAGGAATTTTCTTATCTGCTTTATTTATTGAATTTGGTACAGCAAATATGGTGAGTATATGGTTTGCAATTGCAGCTATCCCAAGTTTTATCGTCTCCTTATTTAGCGGTAATTTTGTAATTCAAGTAATTTTATTTGTTGTTGTTGCTATTTTAATGCTTCTATTGACCAGACCATTTGTGATGAAATATTTCAAAACAAATGAGATTAAAACCAATGTCGATACATACATTGGACTTACAGGCGTTTGCATTAAATTAATTGAACCTGATTCAATTGGTGCTGCAAAAGTAAACAACCGTGAATGGTCTGCTATATCAAATGAAATTATTGAAGTTGGAGAAAAAGTTAGAGTCCTTGATATAGAAGGCGTTAAATTAATTGTTGAAAAAATATAATAAAAGGAAAGAGGTAATAAAATGAAATTTTTAAGTTCTTTATTAAGTCCGATCGCAATAAGCGGAGGACAAATCGCACTAATTGTTGTAATTGCAATTATTTTAATTGTTGTTGCATCAAGTTTTAGATTGGTTACACAAACCAAAAAGGTAATTGTTGAACGTCTTGGTGGTTATTACAAGACATGGGGAGTTGGGATTCACTTCTTAGTTCCTATTTTTGATAGACAAGTGAGAACAGTTACATTAAAGGAACAAGTTAAAGATTTTGACCCACAACCCGTTATTACAAAAGATAATGTTACAATGCAAATTGATACAATCATTTTCTTTGCTATTACAGATCCAAAAGCTTACACATATGGTGTAGAAAATCCAATGATGGCAATTGAAAACATTTCTGCAACGACATTACGTAATATTATTGGTGATCTAGACTTAGACCAAACTTTAACATCTAGAGATTTAATTAATACGAAGATGAGAGTTATCTTAGATGAAGCAACTGACCCATGGGGAATTAAAGTTAACCGTGTAGAAGTTAAGAACATCGTTCCACCTAAAGATATCCGTGATTCAATGGAAAAACAAATGCGTGCTGAACGTGAAAAACGTCAAACCATCTTAATTGCTGAAGGGGACAAACGTTCACAAATTCTTAAGGCTGAAGGGGAAGCTGAAGCTGTTCTATTAAGAGCTGAAGCTGCTAAGAAACAAAAAATCCTTAATGCTGAAGGGGAAGCATCTGCAATCTTTAAAATTAAAGAAGCTGAAGCACTTGGTATTAAATTAATTAAAGATGCTGCAGCTGACCAAGCAGTGTTAACTCTTAAATCTCTTGAAGCACTTGCATTAGTTGCAAATGGACAAGCTACTAAGATTGTTGTACCAACAAATATTACTGATATAGCATCAACAGTTTTAATGGCTGCTGAAATTGCTAGAGAAGGTAAAGTAACAAAAGTAACTAAATAATCTGTAAGGCTTAGCGATGCTAGGCCTTTTTTTTTGAAAAAAAAGACGACTTTTGTCGTCTTAAGTTTGATAATAAATGATAAGTGGTACTTCCATTTCATCTTGCGTTAATCCCGCGTGATGTCCAACAAATCTTGAATGTTCCTTAAAATTAAACATTTTATTTGTAATCGAAATAGCTAGGAAATCCCCTAAAAAGTCATCCAATAGGAGATGTTTTTGTCCGAATCCTAATAGTTCTGATTGATATAGTTCTTCTTTTGAATATAGCTTGAAATAATTGCCATACTTTAATTCAAACATTTGTTTAAATTTCTTTTTATGAAATCTTTTTACAAAGAAATTAGTAGCTCTTGGTTCCACAGATGGCTTTCTTTTAAGCATACGCATCAAATCAATATCATTAAATAAGTCTATACCATCTACATTTGTTAATCCGTGATCTGCGATAATAACAATCATAGAATTATGATTAACTTCTTTTCCTAATTTATCCATCAAGCCATTCAACTCAAGCAGTTTCGCTTTCGTTGTATCAGAATCAGTACCATAATCATGTTGGGTCAAATCAGGTTCTGTCCAATAAAGATAAGTGAAACTAGATTCATCAATATTCGATATTTCTATTGCTCTTTCAACTTGTTTATCCAAACTTTCATAACCATTCGGTCTAAAATTAGGAAATAATTCATAAGTTTTTACATGTGAACTGTGTTTTTGTATTTGATCATAAATTGTTGGATACTTAAGATATGTATCTCGCAAGATATCATCAGTTTTTATTGATTTGTCATAAAAATCTTCATTAGTAAAAACAATTGCATTTGTTTTCTCATGTTTAAAATATTGAACCCAACCTAAATATCCACTTGCATATGGAGGTAATCCAGATAAAACAGCATTTGTAGCGGCTACCGTTGTCGGAGGGAAAACTGATGTAATCGTTTGTTTAACATGCTGACGTAAAAAATCGTCAGGTTTTAAATATTTGTTAATAATGTTTATTCCCATGCCATCTAATAACACCAAAAATACACGCTTGGGATCTACTTTTAATTCATCTTCTAAGATGGAAATTGAGTCATAGATACTTTGACCTTTATAGTGCTTAATAATGGTTGCTGAAACATTAAGTATTGAATTTTTATAATCGGGATATAAAATCATAAATTTATCCTATTTAATTGTCTGTTTAATTAAAACAATTTTCTTTTCTTCTTCTCCAATGGTGATTGCATTTAAAATCAACTGTCTAGCTTCTTCAATGCCCTTTTGTCTGACATATAAAGTAGCTATACTTTCACCTTTTTTGACATGTGAACCAATTTTCTTATGAAGATCAAGTCCTACATCTAAATCAACTTTATCTTCTTTTATTTCTCTTCCTGCACCCAATCTCATCGCTGCCTTACCAATATCTAAGGCATCAATATCCATAATGAACCCTTCTTTTTCTGAAAGGACTTCAACAGTCTTTTTAGAAAGTAATAAACTTGGATCATCGAGACTACTTACATCTCCACCTTGAGCTTCAACAAGTTCAAGGAATTTTTTATATGCAGTACCATTTTGAAGGGCTTCTTGAAGTTTGATTTTTGCAACTTCAAAATCTGTTTCAATTTGAGCATCTAAAAGAAGATGTGCTCCAATTTCAACAGTCACATCAACTAAATCTTTTGGTCCTTCACCATTTAAGGTTTCAATGGCTTCATAAACTTCTAAAGCATTACCAATTTTATGTCCAAGTGGTTCATCCATACCTGTAAGAATTGCTGTCACTTTTTTACCTGCAAGCTTCCCAATTCCAACCATAAGTTGTGCAAGTTTTACTGCCTCTTCTTCAGTTTTCATAAATGCACCATGACCCACCTTAACATCCAGTACAATCGCATCTGCACCACTAGCAAGTTTTTTTGACATAATACTACCAGCAATTAATGGAATGCAGTCAACAGTAGCTGTCACATCGCGTAGTGCATATAACTTCTTATCAGCAGGAGCAACATCTCCACTTTGCCCAACGATTGCTATACCGATGTCTTTGACTTGCTTAATGAAGTCATTGACATCTAAAACAACTTGATATCCAGGAATACTTTCTAATTTATCAATCGTTCCACCAGTATGTCCTAAACCTCTTCCACTCATTTTTGCAAATTTTGCTCCAAGACTAGCGAGTAAAGGTCCTAACACAAGTGTAACCTTATCTCCAACTCCACCTGTTGAGTGTTTATCTACTTTAATACCTGGTATCTCTGATAAATCAATAGAATCTCCTGAGTCTCTCATAGCAAGAGCAAGATAAGTCGACTCTTCATCGTTCATGTTTTGAAAATAGATTGCCATTAATAAAGCACTAATTTGATAATCTGGTATTTGTCCCTTTGTATAACCTTTAATAATAAATTCTATTTCTTCTTTTGATAAAGCCTTGCCATCTCTTTTTTTGGTGATTAAATCTACGATATGCATATGACTTCGCCTCCTTATTTTTATTGTAACATAAAAGAAGTTCATTATGTGATAATGAGAAAGGTGAATAAAGGTATTTTGTGATTATAGAAATAGTTAGACACGGATAAATCTACTATCATGCAGATGAGCTTGCTCAATGGAGAGTGGACATTCCTTTAAATGAAATAGGCAGAAAACAAGCAAATTTGTTGCTTAAAAAAAAAGAAAGTTTTGATGTAATTTCATCATCTCACTTATTAAGAGCTGTCGAATAAATTACATTATTAAAATATACATAATGAGCCAATCATAGAAGAACAACATTTACTTGAACCTGATTTTATTCACTTAATTGACAACTCTTCGGTGAGACCTAGCTTTTTCTTCAGCAAAGAGGATACACCTTTGAAAGTTATGAATATGATGAACTTCTCATGTTGAGATTTAGGGGGGGAATCTTATAACTACAAAATAATTTATGATCAAAAAATACTTCTCATTGCTCACTCTTATGTGGTAAAAAGCTTTAAGAGTCTTCATTAACTCAGATTTATACAAATTATATATATTTTCTATTTCAATGTACGGAAAAATTCTATTGAAATATATAAGGTGTAATTCTTAATCATTTATGTTTTTAGGTTTGCTACACTTTTTTGGCAACTTATAAATAAACATATACTAGTTATTACCTATTGGTTGTTCTTTGCTCATTTGTTAGCTTGGATGTTCTTTCTCTTTAGTTCCAAAGGTTCGTTTACTATTAAATTTCTGAACTTTGATATTTCAAAGGAATTTACTTGATTTACTTATTTTACCAAAATCATTTTCTATTATCGCTTCCCTTCTATTATTCATTTTATTTTCAAAATATGCTATACTGAATTTATAATATTCTAGGAGATAATCTCATGAAATATACTATCTCAAGAATTAAGTTTTTTGTTGTAATGTTAATATTTTGGTTCTTACTCAATTTTAATTTCGAATTGACCACTATTATTTTCGGAATTTCAGGATCTTTTCTCGTATCTTTATTTGCATTCGAAATCCTCTATGATGAAAATGGATTTATTTTTAGAGGTATTAAGATGCATCGCTTAATTTTATATATGCCATTTCTATTTATTGAAATATTTAAGGCATCTTTTTTGTTTATTATCAATCTTTTTAAAAGTGAATATGTAGCTACTGTATTTAAAATTGTTTTAGGTTTTGATGATCCTATTAAAGTTGCGATTGTTGCAAATTCAATTACACTCACGCCTGGAACTATTACGATTGAAATCTTAGATAATACAATCATTGTAATGGTTCTCGCAAAACCTAACACACCACGTGAGGAACTTGAAAAACCAATACGAGAAAAGTTTGAAAAACTATTAAAGTTAAGGAGATAAAATGACGACTACTTTAGAACTCTTTTTATTAATCACTTTACTCATTTTGGCACTATCAATGATTTTATCATTTATTAGACTTATTCAAGGAAAAACAATTTGGGATAGAATATTAATGTTAAATCTCATTTCCGCAAAAGTGGTTCTATTTATTTCTGTCTATTCAGTGTATATAAAAAATGTAGTCTTGCTCGATATTGCAATTAGTTATGGGATTATCAGTTTTCTAACGATGACACTTCTTTCAAAACTCATTATGACTTGGGGGAAAGAAAAATGTTGATTATCGCATACATAATTTTAATTTTATCTTGGTCTTTCATTATTTTTGGAATGATTTCAATTTTTAGATTGAAAAACCTATATATGAGAATATTGGCAGCAGCAACAATAGATAGCGTTGCCAGTCTCTTGATTTTAATTGCTTTGATATTTGCAAATTGGCATTTCGAATATGGAATTCGACTTGCTCTTTTGATTATATTTTTATTGATTACTAACCCTATTATCTCTCATGTGAATATCCGTTCTGCTTACTTATTTGGGATCCCTATAGATGTAAAAGATGGTGATATCAAATGATAGATATTATACTTTTATTTCTTCAAATTTTATTAATTATAATCACAATTGCAATCGTATTGCACAAAGAAAATTTCACTCTTGTCATTTTGATTGCATCCTTCGGATTGATAGCAGCAACTCTTTATGTGATGAATCAAGCTCCCGATGTTGCAATTGCTGAAGTTGCGATAGGTAGTGCAATTATTCCTTTGATTTATGTTATATCCATTTCAAGACAGCGAGAGTTTATTGTTTTGGATCGAGTGAATCATAACATGCATGATTTAGATGAAATGAATGTTGTTATCTTAATGATTTTGAAAAATTTTGTAAATAATAATAATCTTCGACTCAATTTAACTTCAGATAACGAAGGAAATTCTAAAGAGCTTCTTGGCGAATTGAAGACAGATTTAATTATCAGTTACAATAATGAATTAAAACAATTTGAATTAAAAGGTAAAGCAAGTTCTATACTTATAACAAAATTAAAAGATATGACTGCTGATTATTCATACATCAATGTAATCGCTTTGGAAGAGGGTGAGGGTGTTGATTAAACGTATCACCATTATCCTTCTTCTTAGTTTTGTATTGTACCTATTTATAATATCAATTGCAAATCTTTCAGATATCTATAATTCTGCTGGTAAAGATTTCTTTGCAGATAATGGTTTTTATGATACTGGTAGTTTGAACTTAGTAACAGCTATATATTTAGATTATAGACTCTTCGACAGTTTATTTGAAGCAGGTATTTTATTAATTACAGTATCTGGAATCATGTGGATTTCAGAATACAATATTCTTACAAAGAATGCCCCTTTAATGCTTGATAAACAAAAAACATCTGAGTTATTTATAACGTTTTCTAGATTGTTATACCCAATAATGTTTCTCTTTGGTATATATATCATTACCAATGGTCATCTCTCACCAGGTGGAGGTTTTCAAGGTGGTGCAATTGTTGCTACAGCAGTTTTAATTCTTTATTACATTGACATTTCCAAGTCAATGGATGTCAACAAACTACTAAACATTGAAAAAATTTTGTTTATACTTTTAGTAAGTATCGCTTTTATATCTTTATTAACGAGAAATGAAGTTTTTACAAACTTTGTTCCATTGGATGGTTCAACTGAATTGAAATCCATCTATCTGATATTACTAAATTTGATTATTGGAACTAAAGTTGCTATAGGTCTGATTGCAATTTTCACTGTTTTTCTTAAGGAGGGACGCTAATGAATCCTATACTTTCTTTTATTGTTATCTTAATTGGCGTTTTTGGACTTGCGACTAGCAAGAACATCATCAAGTCAATTTTTTGTGTGTCAATTATTGAAGTAGGAACAATTCTATTGTTCTTGAATTTTGGTATGTATGAGGGGGGGTCAATTCCAATATTAAACTCGATTGGAATTGAAATAGTGGACCCATTACCACAAGCTATAATGATTACAACAATAATCATAGGATCGACAATCACATCACTTGGGCTGATGCTTAGTGTTAAGATTTTTCACCACTATGGTTCAATTGAGTGGAAAACCGTACTTAAGAGGGATATATAATGTATTTAGCTCCTGTTTTATTTATTTTCATTCCAATTCTTGCATCTCTTGTTGTCTATCTTTTTAAAAACAAGTTTGCAACCTATATGTTATTCGTTTCTCAATTAGCTCTTTTTATCATTTTTTTTCTTTACCTGAGAGCACTTCAAACCTCTCCTGAGTTATCATTGATTGTGTTTGGTGGATGGGACGAACGATTTGCGATTAGTTTTTTTAATGACCGTTTATCTTTAATACTCATTGGTTTAACTATTTTCATTATGACCATGGTTTTATTGTATACTTTCAAGACTAATCAAAAAGAAATTAATTTTCTTTTCTTTTTAATGTTTCTTCAAGGAATTTTCCTTGGTCTTCTTCAAACCAATGATTTATTCAATCTCTTCGTTTTTGTGGAACTGATGACAGTTATAGTTACGATACTTATCGCTTATAAGAAAACTAACCATTCATTTACTGCTGCAATATATTATCTTTTATTAAACGCTGTGGGTGCTATATTCTTTTTGATTGGCATCATTTTGATTTATTATGTATACGGTTCAATCAACATTCAATACTTGATTCAAAACATGAATCTTCATAGCGATGAAAACTTAATCAAACTAGCTTTTGTTCTGATGATGTCAGGAATCAGCATTAAGGCAGCCTTCTTTCCTTTATTCACTTGGCTTCCTAGAGCACACAGTGTTGCACAAACTTCTATTTCAGCTCTGCTTTCTGGATTAATTGTCAAGGGTGCTTTGTATATGTTTATTAGAATATATTTGGAAATGTTTTCTAAGGCTAATTATAATATGTCTGAATTTTTCTTTTATCTTGGTGCAATCACAGCAATCTTGGGAGTTGTCTTCGCTTTATCTCAAAATAATTTAAAACAAATTCTTGCTTATCATACCGTTTCACAAATTGGTATCATATTGATGGGACTTGCGTCAGCATCAGAACTTTCCTATATCGGAGGTTTGATGCATATCTTTAATCATGCGTTTTTCAAATCTTTACTATTTCTTGGCGTTGGTCTTGTGATCTATGGATATCAAACCAAAAAGGTTTACGCAATCCGAGGAGTATTTAAAAGTATGCCTTGGACATCAATTCTACTCATCATAGGGATGCTTTCTATTACAGGAGCTCCCCTATTCAATGGTTTCATTTCTAAAACTTTGATTAAATATGACTTCAAGGATGATTTCTTTAAAATGGCTTTATTCACTGTCGTTAATATTGGAACAGTGACATCATTCATAAAATTTTCTCAGATTCTTTATGGACCTAAAGTTGCTGTATTAAAACAAAATAATTTGACACAGCTTATATCTATGTCCTTGCTTGGAATCGGATGTATATTTATTGGAATTTTTTATATTTCGATTGGTCAACTAGTTTTTAATACAGATTTATCTTATGTGAAAATATTTGATGTAAGACAATGGATTGAATACTTTACTTACATCTTTATAGGTATGATTATTTATGTTTATGTTGTTAAAAAAGACTTTAAACCATTCAAGATATTAAGGGAGTTGTCAGTTACTTTTGAAAATGCTAATTATATGTTTATTCTTTATATGGTTTTTATTTCACTCTTAATGTTTTTTAGATAAGGAACATAGTTCCTTTTTTATTATAAATCTTGTGTGATGTGTCTATTCGAATTATATCTTACTTCGTATAATCTGAACATTTAATCTTTCTTCTATATATAAGGGGTAGGATTCTATTCCATTTTTCATTTTCATCTCTGGATTTAAGTAACACATGATAAACTGGAGCAAGTAATGCTGCTACAAATCCTGCAGCAAAGCCATTGTTGTATAAATCAAATCCCCCTTGGAAATTCAATGCTAAAGGTGTTATTAGAACATGAATGAACCCTGCTAACATCCCAGCAATTATTCCAAATTGCCCAGCTAATGGAGCTAATCCTGTTACAAATAGCACGGATAATGTTGAACCAATTGTCCAAGTTAATGGAGTTAATTCAATAGCTAGAATTGCTCCTAAAATTACTGGTAATGAATTTAACGGATGTTTACCGAAGGCTGAAAATCCAAGAATAGTGAGAATCGCTCCCATGACTGGTCCGTTTATTTGTATTCCAGCAAAATAGATGATTGCAACACTAATCAATCCCATGAAACCAATATTTAACATAACTACATCTTTTCCAAATCTTGCAGGAAAATCTGATAATAATCTACCTGATGCTTTAAATATACTCGGGTATTTTTTTATTACTTTTTTATTTTCAATAAATGCCAATGCTATAAGTAACAATGATAAAACAATAGTTGCAATAAATAATTGCCAATGATATGTATTATTCAACTCTGAATTTCTTATTATTACAACTCCAAATGAACCTAAAATACCAGTAATAATCATTGAAATGACACCCATAGAAAAACCTGTATTATATAAATTATATCCTTGATGAAATTTCAGAGACAAAATATTAAACGCAGGAAGTATAAAACCAACAATAATACCAACTCCCACACCAATGAATAATCCCATTGGTAATGAAAAACCAGCACCAAACATCAAGAAACTTGTGATAGGTGATATACCTGAAGAAAGTAAAAAAACCAAAACATGCTCTTTGCATGTGGTTTTTGTTATTTTACAATATAGATAAACTCCAAGATATATAGGTAATGCATTATAAAGATTCTTTCCGAAAAAAGCAAATCCAGCAATTGTTAAAAGACAAGCGAAAATTGGACCGTTAATTTTGATTTTCATCCATTTTAATATCAATAGATTAACACCAATGGTCAATATTACATTGAAAAGCGTTGCAGCTAGACCACCAATGAATAAATAATCTGATAAAAGAACTGAGCTGCTTGTCAAAATTCGCCTATAATTATTAAACATTATTGGCAGCGGCTCTAATAAAAAGACAAAGATGAATGCAAGAAAAAAGATTAGTAAAAGGTAATATTGTTTAATAAACTTTAGAATGTGTTCTGTCATGATTCATTTCCTTTCAAAATTATTGTTTATTTTGGAAGAGATGTTAAGGATGGCATTGCGCATAGATTGATATAGTTTATATTGCATAGTTTATTAGACATAAAATCTTTATTTTCCTAGATTTTTTACTTGAATAATTCAAGAAATGACTAATGAGGTTATGATATATTGAAAAAACTAAGTTGAAAATTAATATATGATTTCTAGTTTTCTAAATGATTATTAATAATATGAAACATTTGATCTGCAATTTCTGAAGTAGGGAGATGTTTAACATCATTATAGTGAACAACTGGATGAATAACAACTTTGATTGATGTAGATCTAAAAGGTGCACGATGCTTAATATTCGTTGTTCCTTGTAAACTAATTGGTAGCATATCTGCTCCTGCTTTCATTGCTACACGGTAAGCTCCTGCTCTTGCAGCCACCATTTTTTCATCATTGCGATCCTTGATACCACCTTCAGGAAAGATGAGCATTGCCATACCTTCTTTTACTACTTTAATGGCACCAACCATCGCTCTAGCAGTATTTCTATCACTTGATCGATCAATTTTGAATGCTCCTAAATATGTTAACCAAGTACTAATAAGTGGGATTTTAAAAATACTCATCTTCGGTGTATATGTGACAGGATGCTTGATTATTTCTGTTATGATAAATGGATCTGCATATGATTTATGATTAGCATAGAGTGTTATCAATCCTTCTTTAGGGACATTTTCAATTCCTTCAACAGTTATCTTTAATCTCAAAATGAGATGATTCATGCATGCCGAAATACTTCTTGATGCATAATTCTTATATTTATTAGTAACTTTTGTATGTTTCATAATTGGTAGATTGAGATACATAAAAATAATTACTCCAATAAAACCCATAAAATATGAAAGGATAAACCAAACAGGGATCAGATAATAATTATCTACCCATATAGTCAAAAAATATGTACTTAATAGCCATGAAGCCACAAAAACAAATGATATCATAACAATTTCCTTTCATATACAGCAAATATCAAACCATCTTCAGTCTGATATTCGTTCAGATTAAATAGACTTAGGTCAAATTTAGGAAAATATACATTTCCCTCATGAGATTTTAAGATATATGTAATATATAAACGATCAGCATAGGGAAGTGATAATTGATAGATGGTTTTCCCACCTATAATCATTATATCTTCTTCTGTTGATTCAAAAAACGAATGTACATCTTTAATATGTACTGCATCAGGATAAATTGCATCATTAATATTTGCTACATAAATTTTTTTAAATGGTAATGGCTTTTTTATATAATAAGATTTTAAAGATTGATAGGTCATATCCCCCATTAAAACAGCATAATCTTTAGTGTGACTCTTAAAATACGCAAGATCCTTTGGATAATGCCAAGGTAACAAATTATCTTTACCTATAAGCCAATTTTCATCCATTGCCCAAATCATCGATATCATACTGCCACCTTCCCTTTTATAGCTGGATATGGGTGATAGTTTATGAGTTCAAAATCTTCATATTTAAAGTCAAACAATGATTTGACTGAAGGATTCAGTTTCATTTGTGGGAGTTCTTTGGGTGCTCTTGATAATTGTAATTCTATTTGTTCAAAATGATTTTGATATATGTGTGCATCACCAAGCGTATGAATAAATTCTCCAACTTCCAGATTTGATACTTGAGCTATCATCAAGAGTAAAATTGCATAGGATGCAATATTAAACGGAACACCTAAAAAGATATCTGCACTTCTTTGATATAATTGTAAACTAAGTTTGTTATCACGAACATAAAACTGGATGAGTGTATGACATGGAGGTAAAGCCATATTTTTAATCTCAGCGGGATTCCAAGCACTTAATATCATCCTTCTAGAATCTGGATTAGTTTTGATTTCATCTAAAATATATTGTAGTTGGTCAACACCATTGAAGTTTCTCCATTGTGCACCATAAACAGGTCCCAAATCACCAAACTTCAAAGCAAATTCAGAGTCTATTTTCACTTTACTAACAAAATCATCCATCGACTCTCCATTAAAGCTATTACTTTTTTTAAAAGCTTCGTAAGGCCAATCATTCCATATTCTCACATTATTCTCGACGAGATATTTGATATTAGTATCGCCTTTAATAAACCATAAAAGCTCATGAATGATAGATTTAAGATGTACTTTTTTTGTTGTCAAAAGTGGAAAGCCTTCACTTAAATCAAAGCGCATTTGATAACCAAAAACACTTTTCGTACCTGTTCCAGTTCGATCCATCTTAAAACTTCCATGATTCATAACATGTTTGCATAATTCAAGATAAGGTTTCATGGTTTCCTCCAGTAAAATTATTTAGCTAATTCGTATAGTGCCTCAGTATAAATTACCGTAGCAAGCAGTAAATCATTGATATCAATAAATTCATTTTTTTGATGAATAAATGTTGGTTTTTCTAAAAAGTGTGGACCAAAGGCAACACAGTTTGGCATTGCTCTAGCGAAAGTACCACCACCAATATTAATTGGTTTTGCATTTTTATCACCAGAATGTTTTTTATATACATTCATCAATATCTGAACTAATGGTGATTCAGGATCTTTATATAGTAATTTTTGATGTGAATCCACTTTGACAGATGCTCCAAATAATGCAAATTGTTCGCTAAGTTTTGAAACTACTTGATCAAAGTCAACACCATTTGGATATCTAAGATTTAGTTTTATTGTATACTTTCCATCTTCCGTACTAATTACTCCAAAGTTATTCGTTAAATGTCCCATTTCCTCATCATGATAGGAAACACCAAGTTTCTTACCATGAATATCGTGAATTAAGAATTTTTCAACCAACTTTACTACAGCATGATCAATCTTTTGTTCAATTAAAAATTCGAACAATCTGTCAATTGCATTTTCTCCATATTGTGGTGTTGAACCATGAGCGCTTTTACCTACAACTTTTATGATTATTTTGCCATCTTTTTTACTTGCATTACCTTCATAATTTTTCTTTAGTAAAAATGCATTGAATAATTTTTCATAATCATTAACTGGATTTAAAACTGCTGAAGCATAATCTGGTACCATATTATCTCTAAATCCACCATTAATTGAAACAAGAATATCTGAATCAAGTTTTCCTTGAACAAGAATTCTTGAAATACCTTTTTCTGCGTAAATTAAAGGAAAATCTGCATCAGGAATAAATCCAGAAACTGGTGCTTCAGGATAAACACTGAAATAATGTCTCATACATCTCCATGATGTTTCTTCATCATTACCTAATATTAATTTAATTCTTTTTGATAATGGTACATTTAATTCTTTTAGAATCTTTAATGCATAGTATGCAGCAATCGTTGGACCTTTATCGTCTTCAGTACCACGACCATACATTCTACCATGGTGAATTTCAGCTCCATAAGGATCATACGTCCAATCATTACCAGCTGGAACAACATCTAAATGTCCAATCATTCCAACAAACTCCTTTTGTTTTCCATATTCTATATGACCTGCATAACCATCGAGATTTACAGTTTCAAAACCATCGTTTTGACCGATAGCTAGCATTGTATCTAGCGCTTCTTTGATTCCTTCTCCAAAAGGTGCATGTTTCCGATTTGGATCAAAAGTTGTTAATTCAGAATTAATTTTAATAATTTTAGTTAAATCGGCAATAAGTTCATCTTTTCTTTTAAAAACTTCTTCTTTAAAGTTTATAGACATTGTTATCATCTCCTCTTTACATTGTAGCATAAAAGAAGGTTGGAATAAAGCAACTCCAACCTATATTTTATTTATAAATAAAAAAAGTGTACAGAAATTAATTCTGCACACTTACTGTAATATTTCCAGTGCTAACGCTAATTTTCAGTAATATGGATCCAGTCGAAGTTGAATGTTTGTCTCCTTGGTCATCTCCATTCACTGTAATATTGCCAGTTGATGTATCAAGATCATATCTAAGATCTAACGCTGTTGAGCTTGTAAATGTAACTGACCCAGTTCCTGATGATAAATCGTACCCTGTTGCAATACAATCTGTGATAACAACATTTCCTGTTGCAGATGATAAGTCCATCATTCCAGAAATATTTGCATGACTTATTTGAACTTTACCAGTACTTGTTTCTCCAGTCAATTTAGTAGCATTTACGTAATCACCAGTAACTCTTCCAGTATGGTTATCTAAATTTATTAGATTCGCATCAACATGACTTAAATTAATAGATCCTGTATGATTATTCGCATCTAAATCACCTGAAACATTTAGATAGGACAAATGAATGGATCCTGTATCCAAATCAATTGATAAACTATCCATATCAATATGATCTAGTTCTACTTCTCCTGTTTGAGTTTCAAGGTTCATATCATAGGCTATACTAAGTCCATTAGAATAAATAATATCACCTGTAGCACTATGAATACTATGATTAAGAATCAATGATTCTGGAATTTCAATTGCAACAGTTAATATATCATAAGATGCAAATTTGAAGTTAAACCAATTAAAGAGAAAAGGTTTTGTTGTCTGAATAATATTAAGTGTCCCTGCTGATTCACTCAATGTCCATATATCGTCTTCATGAGAGCGATAAGTAACAATAATTGAATCTCCAGAAGTTGATGAAACTATGATATTTCGTGTATCAACATCGACATTTAAATGTTCAATTGTAGTCGTAGATATATACTCAATGGGATCACTATATGATTCATCATCAACAAAGAAAGAGCCAAGATTACTTAGATTAACTCCACTTGAAAATGCAATGATTGTTAGAACGAGCCCTACAATAAAAATTAATATAATAAGTTTAGATAAAAATTTCATCTTCTTTCTCCTTTATTTTTAGCAATCTTACTAAATAAGTAAACTAATTTTTTAGCAATATATAATGTTGCTTGTGAAAGTCCAATTAAAATTATAATCGATAGCGAAAACCCCATGAGCCCAACACCAATAAATCCTAGAATTTCATTTTGTCCTAGCCCAGATTGGACCATATTAATGAATATTACTGTCATTCCTACGGCCAGACCAAACACAGTTGCTAACAATGAAATAATCAATGATACAAACACAATGATAACAATCACATAAGCAAACCCTAAAGGTATTAACAATGGTGTTGTTAAAAGGAATTGCATTAATTGTTTCGAACTTCTTACAAGTGTTCTATACGTGTCATTAGCTCGTTTCATAACAACATCAGTTGTCACAGATTTTGCAATTTCTTTAGCATCGTAATCACTTAAGATATCACCGATATACTCGCCATTATCAATTCTCTCTTGAATCATCTCTTCATAATATGACAAGATATCATTTACCTCTGTCAAATAAAACCGTTTCTTCAATTCTCTTTCTAATTCTTTTAACCAAGTTTTCATAGGATCCTCATTTCACCAAGATATCGAAAATTTTTCTTACATCTTCCCATTCAAGCAAGAATTCGTCGATATGCTTCTTTCCAATTTGTGTTATTTGATAATACTTTCTGTTTCTACCTTGAAATAATACATTATATGTGTTCAACTCATTTGCTTTTTCCAGTCTTCTTAAGATTGGATAAAGCGTCGATTCAGTTATTCCTATGTACTGAACGAGATCGTTAACAATCTTGTACCCATAAGAATCACCTTGCATGAGTATGGCCAGCACAAATATTTCAAGTACACCTTTTTTTACCTGCTGTTTCATATTTTTTCACCTCATACTGCCTTATGTCTTATATTATACAATGCATAGTATAGAATGTCAATAAAAAAAGTTCATTTTATAGAACTTTCTTCAGAGACCTTAAATTCGTTCTTGCTTGATGAAGATAAATAACTAATTCGTTCAGCAATAACTTCAAGCATATTGAGCTTTCTATCATCAGGTAAATCGTACTTCCAAGTTTGTATTCTAGCTTTGACTGCAATCATGACACCTTTTTTACAATAAGATTCAATAGCCGTGGCTAATCCTTCCCAAACTGTAACCTTAATGAAATCCGTATCATAATTTCCATCCATATTCTTAAAGGTTCGTTGAACAGCAAGTGTTATATCGCTTACCTTTCTACCATCTTCAAGAATTTTCGTTTCTGGATCGTGTGTTAATCGACCAATAATAATGAGTTGATTTAGCATATTATCTCCTTTTTGACTATAGTATATAAAGTTTACGCACATAAGCAAAATGGCCATTTTAAAATTCATATGCTCTTTCTATATATATTATACTAATAAATATCAAGAATGATTTCCTTTATATCTATTAAGAAGCAATATTCAAAAAAATATAAAAAAAAGGCTTCATTAAGCCTTTTTATATATTAATGATGCAATATTCTTTTTTTGTATACCTTTTAGTTCTTCCATTAATTGATCATATGTGATTTTTTTAAGAAGATCAACTACATCATATAAGGAAGCTCCAAGGTGTTGATATTTCCCATAAAGATAAGCTTTAGTTTCCAAATTATTGAGTGCAAAAATAAATTGACCCAAATAAACTTTCTTATATCTATTAAACGCTTCATTAGTCAAAAGTTTTGATGCATCTTCAATTAATATTTTCATTAAAATCTTTTTCAACTTCATTATTTTCTTTGATTCAGCATAAATAATGATATTTTCCGCATGCTTTTCAAATGTTGTATTGATGAAGAAACTTTGGTTAATCAATTTATCTTCTAAAAGTTTTGCATATGTAACAGATGAAGATCCCAATAACATGTTAAGTATCATTGTTATTCGCATTTCTTTTTCGATTTGTTCTTTTTTCGATAGTTTAGATGGAACTAATTTAATACCCATCATCAACTTATTAATCCCAACATCCTTGACTTCAACATCATTTTTAAGAACTAATTTTCTTGATTCTTTTGGATAAATAGTTTTTATTTTAGGTTGTTTGATAGGATTTTTTTGATCATATGCTTTAAAAAATGCCTTGATTGCTTTGACATCTACCTTACCAGCAATAGTAACAAGTCTATTGGATGGATGGTAGAAATTTTGATAAACATTTGAAAGTATTTCTGGAGTTATATCCATAATTGAATCTAATGTTCCACCTATATCATATTTTAATGGGTGATTGTGATACATCATTTCTGTTAATTTATTTTGCATCACAACATTTGGATCATCAAGATACATTTTTAATTCTTCTGCAATAATGTGTTTTTCATGATTTACATTTTCAGTCGTGAAATACGGTGTGTCAATCATGTTAAATAAATGTGTTAAAGCTTCAATCACATTTTGGGTTGCAGTAAATAGATATGACGTTTGATTATATGATGTCATTGCGTTTGCTTCAACACCTAAAGCTGAAAATTTACCAAATGCATCTCCATCAGGCATTGCAAATATTTTATGTTCCAAAAAATGCGCGGTACCATAAGGTGTGGATACAATCTTTTCTTTATTTTTGTAAGTTAAATCTAGTGCTCCAAAAGGTACACTAAGTTCAACATAAGTTGTAAAATAAGGTTCTTCTTTCGGTAAAATATGAACCTGCATTCCATTCTTTAATTTGATGATATAGACTGACTCATTAAAACGCTCATAGAATTTCTTTATCATTTTGTCCTCCACGAAGTACATAAATTGTATCTAAAGATATTTTCTTTAAAGCTTTTTCAACATCATCAAGCTTTACCTTTTCAATTTCTATCAAACGCTCTTCTATGGTTTCTTCATGATTCAATAAATCTCTGATAAAAGTACGTTTTGTTAAAAATGATTGACTGTCTAATCCGCTTTTAATTTGATGGGTATAATAAGCTTTGGCATGATCTAGTTCACTTTGATCAATACCATACTCCATCATATGAATAACTAATGATTTAATCGCTTCCAAAGCTTTATCTTTTTGTTTAAGATCAACACCACTACTAACCATAATTACACCTTTGTAATAATCGTAACTAGAAGAAATATCATAACATAAACCATTTTGTTCTCTAATTTCTTTAAATAATCTACTTTCAGGGTAACCACCTAAAATCGTATCCAGTATCACTGCAGCATGATAAAGGGGATCATCTCTAAAAATAGGGAAGTGATAACCTAACTTTAAAATAGCTTGTTGCATTTGTGTTTCTTCTTCAACTACAAATAGTTCTCTTGAGGGTCTAAAATGAGCAATAAAAGAATGTTTTTTCTCATCTTTTTTGTCATGTAACATCAAGCTCTCAATTTTCTGTTTATTTATATCAGAAATTCTTCCATTTACAATTAGTTTTTTTGTATTAGATAAAAACACATTTTTATAATAATCATAAATTTTTTCAACAGTCAGTTTTTTTATATCTTTTAAACTTCCGCTCATTGGATATCCATACGTGTCATCCTTAAAAAAATGTTCATAAAATTTCGTATGTGCATATAATCTTTTCTTATCATATAATGTTTCCCATTGTTCAATAAGCATCCGTTGTTCTTCTAAGAAAATATCCTTATTGAAAACATCGTGCTCAAAAAGCACTTGATTTAGCAAACCAAGCGCATGATCAAATAATTGTTCATCACCAACAATAATAGGATCGACAATGGTTAAAATAATACTAACAATAGATAAATTACCAATCCGCTCTACACGCGTCTTAAAATAAGCGCCATATAAATCCTCAAGTTTTTCACTCATCTTTGTTTTATTAATTAATTTATTTGTATGTGAAGTTAAAAGTCTTGGCAACAAAAAACGATACACACTTGATCTTTCTTCGTCAAAATCTGTAAAGAAGATAGCGAATTGTATCGTTTTGAAATCATTTTTGATCAAAAGCATTAGATACTATTCAACGCAACTTCCATCATTTTTGTAAAAGCTTCCTGACGTTCCTGTGATGAGGTTGCCTCATGTGTCACCAAGGAATCCGAAACTGTCAATAGACAAGAAGCTCTTTTCTTAAGTGCTTTAGCATTTGCAAATAGCGCAAATGATTCCATTTCAACTGCTTTCGCACCGTATTTTTCATGTATTATTTTGTAATCATCAAAATTGAGTCTGTAAAATACATCTGAAGAGTGTACTATTGCAGGATGAAGTTTAATAT
>Ga0268278_1000184_pt1 | contig 47872 bp, 43 predicted proteins | sample saktaG_3_FD_190135 | JGI IMG/M metagenome (GOLD analysis project Ga0268278, IMG submission 190135) | Saline water microbial communities from Sakinaw Lake, British Columbia, Canada - sak_2010_1_5_55m | ecosystem: Environmental > Aquatic > Non-marine Saline and Alkaline > Saline ...
TTCCAAAAAATGAAAAGATATATCACTTTACAACATATTTCCTTTCTCACAATAAAGAACAATGTATCCAAGAATTTGATAAATTTTTAGAAACAGTTGAAATTAAATAAATAGTTCTTTTTATAGTTCTTTTTGAATAGTTCTTTTAAAAATAAACCCCCGCTACCAAAATATTGGTGTGAGGACACATAGATAATTTAATAAGGATTGATATTATTTTTTATTTTGCGAATAAATCTTACGAATAAACCTTATGAAAAGGCGTTTTTTATATATTTTTCTACTAATTTTTATGGTGGGTTTTTTGTTTTGGCCAAATACTGGCTCATCTGAACTTAATCCAGAAGAAATAATAAAAAATCAGGAGCAAATTGAACTTAAGGAAAAAGATGCGGAAGATATATTAAAATCACTTATTCAGAAAATAAGCGACGAATGGATAGAGGTAACAACTTCGAGTAATTTTATACTTGAAGAACAAGCAGTTTTAGTTATTCTTTCAAAAGGAATTAAAATAAATGCGATGCGTTATTTATTGCTTGATGTCCCCATAGAAATTGGAAAGGTTGTAATAAAAGCAACTATTAAGGTAGTTAATTTAATATTGGCTGAAGATCCCTCTCTTATTATAGATGAAGTTGAGAAACTAACTGTAAAAAAAGCAAAGGAATATGCGATAAATTGGTTGTTGCAAAATGAAATTAAGGTAACCAAAGGGAATTTAAAAGTTTCCTATTTTGCTTATAATAGGAAATGGCAAAAAGTAATTTTTCCATACATTATTGTTTATCGTCCTTTAACTCCTACACGAGGAGAAGTTGGGATAAATATTTATTCTTCAGATTTTATTAAAACACCACTACCTCTGTCGGGATATCAATGGGAAGGGGGAGTGGAAGAATTACCTCCTTTTATTGTTAAAATTAGTGGCGAAGTGGAAAAAAGTAAAACAACCCATTATGTTTATAGTTGGGTAAAAGGGCCAGAGATAAATATTGATTTTTCCGGGCCGGTGCCGGAGTTTGAATTCAAGGAGCCCGGCTTTTTCGATAAATTAGAATTATCTTTAAATAAAGTAGAAGTAATTTTAGGGAAAATAATGGATTTTGTAGAAATAGGAGATGCTTGGAATAAGGTAAAATCATTTTTATCTGAAATAAGTTCTTTTACGGCAATAATGACTCCGGACTCGTCATCTTTTGAGGATCCAGAACTGGATTTTTCTGAAATTGACCTCGAAAACTTGCCGTCAGAAGAGAAATTAACCTCAGAGGTTGAAGAAATAATTGAAAAAGAGAAAGAATTAAGCGAGCTGGTGCAGGAAATAGAAGCTATTTCTGAAGCTTCGTCAGGAGCAGAGGGAATGGGGTTAGATGAAATTCAGGAGATAATTGATGATATTGCAGAGAGAATTGATGTAATAAATCAAGAGATTGCTGAATTGGTTGGAGAGATTCAGCAAACCTCTGAAGAAATTACCGATGAAACCGAAGAATTAACCGAAGAATCAGAAGAAGGCGAACAAGAAGAAGAAAAAGAGGAGGAAGAAGAGGAAGAGGTAGGACAAAAAGAGATAGGACAAGAAATGTCTGATCTTTGTCAGAAAATCGAGGGAAGTTATCCTGCTCGAAATAAGATAATTTTTAACGAAGTTGCCTGGATGGGAACATTAGAAAGCGCTAACGATGAATGGATTGAGCTTAAAAATATATCGGGAGGTGAAATCAATTTAACTGGTTGGCAGCTCTTAGACAAGGAACAGCAAATCAAAATTATTTTTGATAATAAAGACCGGGTCTCTGCTAACGGATTTTATCTTTTAGAGAGGACCGATGATGATTCAGTGTCTCAGATAGCAGCTGATTCTATTTATACCGGCGGTCTCAGCAATACAGATGAGGCCTTGTATCTTTTTGACGAAAATTGCCAGCTTCAAGACGAAATAGAAGCTTTTCCCGATTGGTCGGCTGGCGACAATTCTTCAAAAAGAACGATGGAGAGAAAATCAAATTTAGGTTGGCAAGCAAGCGTTAGATCCGGCGGCACTCCAAAAAGAGAAAATAGTTCAGGTTATGTTAAAACTTCTGGCGGCGGAGGAGGCGGCGGCGGCGGAGGCGTTTTACCAACACCGGTGATTTACCCCAAAGTTTTAATCTCAGAAATTCAAATTTCACCCATAGAACAAAGGTTTATTGAACTCTATAATCCCAATGAAAGTGAAGTTAACTTAACTGGCTGGTATATTCAAAGAAAAACAAAAGATGCAACATCGTGGAGTTCTCTTATAACCTCAACCCATTTTGAAGGTAAAACAATTCAACCAAAAAGTTATTTCTTTATCCCCAGAGCGTTTGAAAGCAGTGATATTCTTTTTAGTACTCTAACTCTAACCGAAGACAATTCAATTGTTTTAAAAAATCCAAAAAGAGAAATCGTTGATTTGGTCGGCTGGGGTGAAGCCCCGGCTTATGAAACCGTGGCCTTCTCTGAAAACCCGAGGTCTCGAGACTTGTTTGAGGAGTATTGGACAGAACAAGGGCTTGATTTTAGCCACGTTAAACGAATAGGTTCTTTTACTGTTTTTCATCAATCATTGGGTCGGAAAGTAATAAATGAAGAGAATAGTTATCAAGATACCGATAATAATGCCGAAGATTTTGAGATTCAAACCCCCACACCCAAGGCAGAGAATAAAACTTTTATAGAGCAGGAACTGGAAGATGTTTTAAAAGACATTATTGATTATTATAACGCCTCGATTTTGGAGGTTTCTCTTCAAAATTTAGAATTCAGCATTATAGAACCTGCTACCCCTTCCCAAAGCCAGACATTTACTATCAGTAATAGCGGTGAAGGGATTTTAGAATGGATTGGGATTGTTGATTATACTTCACCTTCTGACGCAGATTGGTTGAAGATAGAGCCGGATTCTGGCACAGCGCCTTCTGAGGTTTCGGTTTCTTTAAGCCAGGATGTTTCTGGCTTGGGTAAAGGGGATTATGAAGCAAAGATTGTTATTAGTGCTAAAGGAGCTGAAGAAAGCCCCAAAAAAATTGAAGTTATTTTAAATGTTGTAAAGGCGGGAGAGGGGCCCGCTGGGCCTGCCGGAGATACTATTCCTCCTGAAATTGTATTTACTCTTGAGCCAGTTCAAACTTCTCTTTCTTTCACAATTTCTTGGCAAATAACTGATAAGGCATTAGAAACAGCAACTCCTTCGGGATTAGATAGTTTTGTTTTTAGATGGAAAGAAGAAAATGAAGAAGGGTGGCAAGAAGATGAATATCAGGAAATTACCGAGGCACCCATTAATTATTCTGGAGAACTGGAATTTACCGGAGAAGACGAAAAAACTTATTATTTTCAGATTAAAGCTAAAGATGTTGCTGGAAATGAGGGTGATTGGCTGCCTGATCCCACTGCTTTTACAAAAATAAGCATCCCCAAAAAAGTACTTATAAACGAAGTTCAAATTGATAACCGAGCTGGTACCGGGGGAGCAGATGATGATTGGGTCGAACTTTATAATCCAAATGAGGTAGATATTTCTTTGACTGGTTGGTCAATTCAAGAACATAGTTCTTCTGATCCTTGTTCTATTAGTAAAGGTTTTTACAAGAAAAATTTCCCAGAAGAAGCCGTAATCCCAGCTAAAGCGTTTTTCTTGATTGTTGATACCGAAGCTGGTGAATCTTTAAAAAATATTGCTGATATAACAATTGGTTGGTCTTTAACCGAAGACAACACCGTTTATTTAGTTAAAGATCAAGAAGAAATAGGGGATGGTGAAGATTTAAATATTGTTGATAAGGTTGGTTTTGGTCGAGCTTGTTTCCCAGAAAAAAACGCTGCTCCTAATCCTCCTGAAGAGAAAAGTATTAGACGCAAGGAATTAGGCATAGATACAAACGACAACAGTCAGGATTTTGAAATTAATGATACTCCTTCACCAACTAATTCAAAAGGCGAAACGTTTTCTTTGCCTTCTTATTTTGAGTCACCTTGGCCAATGTTTCAGCACGATGCTCAGCATACTGGGAGAAGTCCTTTTGTAGGGCCAGCGACTTTAGATGATCCCGATACTCAGATTCAAATATTGATTGAAGGCGAGGCAGATGACGATTATTTTGGCACCCCGGTTATTGGTTCTGACGGCACGCTTTATTTGATAGCAAGAATAACAACGGGTGGAGAAACAAAAGAAGGACTTTTCGCTTTTAGTTACAATGGCAGCCAGAAATGGGTATATGAAATAACAAGTCCATTTAATAAGATGCCTGTCCTTCGGCAACCAAGCAATACGGTGTATGTTGCTCATAGTGGAGGGTTACTCGCGATCGACAGCGAGAATGGAAATGTGAAGTGGTCCAAGACCGGCTTTTCAGCCTCTCTGTCACAAAACCTTGTCGTCTCGGAAAACGGCGTACTCTATTTTGTTGCTGGAATACCTGATCAACCCTCAGATTGGGGTTTGTATGCTGTTGATGATGAAGGTCAAATTCTCTGGGTTTGTCCCATAAGTCCTCCCGAGACCGACCTGACTATTGGTAAGCAGGGGAATATATATTTTGGCAGGCACATCACTTTATTTGCAATCGACCCGAATGGAATCCTCGAATGGCAAAAAACCTTTGAGGATGAGGAAGGGTGGTCTGTTAAAACTCCAGTCGTCGGTGATAACGGAATAATTTATGTTATAGGAGGTAGTCGTTGTCGTGAAGCAAAAACTGATTCTCGTCCCTGTCTTAATGCAATTGATCCAGATAACCACGAGGAAGAAAAATGGAGATATTGTGGGGGCTATTTTCATACGTCACCTGTAATTTCCTCTCCCGATAACATTTATATTCCTTACTGCTATATGTCGTGGGATACTTTTAAAACCAAAATTTGTGGTATTGATATGGAATCCAGTAATAGTTGGTGTTCCGAGGGTTACTACGAAAGTTTAACATCACTTATAGTTGATAACGCTGAGAGAATTTATTCTCTTTATGGTAACCAATTGAGAGTTTTTGATCAGCAACTGGAATTAATATGGTCAGTCAATTTAGATAATAGAACAGGACCGCTTTCTCTTGGAGGCGACGGATCTCTTTTCATCCCGGGAACGAAAAAATTGTATATGATTAAACTACGTTAGTATTTTCTCGGGCTGAGCCCTCATACCTATTAGTACACGCCCTACTACGCCGCCGGGTCGCGTAGTGCGAATCTTAGAAATAGAGAGTTTGGTTTTTGGAATAGGCGATGAAGCAAACGGTTGCAATATTTATAAAGATGGAGAATGTATTAACCCAGAATAGAAACTACGCCGCCGGGTCGCGTAATCGCGGGCAAGAAACTACGCCGCCGGGTCGCGTAGTGAGATTTGACCTGGGTTTTGGGTGTGTATAATGATATAATATAATGATATGGATTCTAAGATTTTAAATAAAGATTCTTTTTTTTTGATTTTGCTTTTGGTTATTGTTGCCGGGGTTTTTTTGTGGCAAAATCCCGAGGTCGCATTTGATAAGATAAAGGCAATGATAGGTCCAAAAATATCGCTTTCTGAAGATTCAGGTTTGGATTTATCTGAAATTAATATTGAGAATTTATTAGGAGAAGAAGAGCAAGAAGAATTTACCTTCGCTGAAGTTTCGGCGGGCGAGGAGGAAGAGAATAAGATTGGCGGGTCTTTAATTGGAGAATTGCCAGGGGGAGAAGAAACTTCGGAACAAGAGATTGTTGTTTTGGAAAAGAACTTAACCTTGGAAGAAATTCAGCAAGAGGTTAACAGAATTGCTGAAGAAGTAGAAAGGATAGATAAAGAAGTTCAAATTTTAGTTGCTTTGAGTGAAATTCAATAAATATGGATAAAGAAAATCTCATTGAGCTTACTAATAAACTTTATAAACTGACTTTGCTTTTTCCTAAAAAAGAGCCATTAAGATATAAAGTGAGAGATGTTGCTGATGAGATTTTAGCTAATCTGGTTGCCCGGGAAGTTTTCCACAGCCCTAATCCCGGGGAAACTATGGTTGTGGATAACTCAAAACAAAAAGATTTAATATTTGAAATTAAAAAAGATTTAGCAGTTCTTAAAAGTTATTTTGAAGTAGTTAAATGGCAAAATTGGGTGAGCTATTTTGATGTCTTGGAAATTGAAGAAAAATATGATAAGATAGAATGTAAAGTTGACAAAGGCCCGACCTCTGTCGTTGGTCCTAAAATAGTTAAAGTTAACGAAGGACAGTCCTTTGATAGAATCTTAGATTCCAGAAAAGAAAAGATTTTAAGAATTTTAAAAGAAAAAGAAAAAATTCAAGTCGGCGAGCTTAAAGAACTTTTACCTGATGTATCAAAAAGAACTCTTCGGAGGGATTTTGACCAGTTATTAAAACAGGGCTTGGTTGAGAGAATCGGCGAGAGAAATAACACATTTTATTGCCTGAAGACTGTTTAAAGTATCACTTTAGACAATTTAACGAGGTAGGACATAGATGTCCTATCTTGATATTGTTTTGTCCTACCCTAAAATGAACAATCCAAGGAAAATTTTTAGTCAAATATACGATGATTGTGTAGATAAAATCTATCGTTTTATCTTTTTTAAGGTAAGTTCTCAAGAAATTGCTCAAGATTTGTGTTCAGAGACATTTTTGCGTGGTTGGCAGGCATTTAAAAATAATAAAAAGAAAATTGAAAATCCTCAGGCCTTTTTGTATCAGATTGCACGTAATTTAGTGGTTGACCATTATCGCCAGAAGGGTAGGACACAGACAGTTTCAGCAGATTGTGTCCCGATTATTGACCCTGGGGAAGATTTAGAAGAACAAGCTTTGTTAAAGTCAGACCTTGATACAATTAAGTCAGCTTTAGTCGGACTTAAGGACGAGTATCAAGAAGTAGTTGTTTGGCGCTATGTAGATGATTTGTCAATATCTGAGATGTCAAAAATGCTCAATAAGTCAGAAGGAGCGGTACGAGTAATGCTCCACCGGGCTTTGAAATCCCTTAAAAATCGGGTATCCGATACAGGTGTAACACAAGCTTAAGTTTCTCGTCTTAACTTTAATAGGACAATAATATGACTGAAAAACAACTCATCGCCAAAATTAAAGAACTTCAACAGATTAAGCCCAGCAACGACTGGGTTGTTTTAACTAAAAAACAGATTTTGGGAGAGGAAAAACCAGTTTCTGGTTTTTCTTTTATTTCCTTTATTAGAGAGATTCAAAGAGAGGAAAGGTTTGTTTTTCAGCACAAGCCAGCTTTTGCCACTTTTCTTGTTCTTGCAATTTTGTTTGGACTTTTTGGTTTTGCCCAGAATTCAGTGCCCGGTGACACGCTCTTTTCTATAAAAAAGATTACTGAAAAGAGCCAGACAGTTTTTATTTCTGAAAAAGGGCAGCCAAAGCATGACCTTGAGCTTGCCAATAGACGTTTGGATGACTTAACTAAAATTGCTGAAGCCAATCAAAGCCAAAAATTAACTTCGGCTATTAATGAATATCAAGAAAGTGTTTTCAAAGCGGCGGAGAGTTTAGCAGAAGCAGAAGTAAAAGAAGTTGTTGCCGAGATTAAAAAATTAGAAGAGAAAACAGAGAAAGTAAAATCTCTGGGCATAGAAATAGGCGAGAGCGAGGAGTGGGACGATGCTTTGGCTAAAATAGTGGAAAGGGAGATTGAGGATTTGGAAGCGAGGACCTTAACCGAAGAGCAAGAAGAAGTTTTATTTGAAGTAAAAGAAGATTATGGGGCAGAGAATTATTCTGATGCCTTGGAGAAAATTTTAAACCAATAATTAAAATTTGAAGAAGTCGTTAATCTTAATTTTTTGAGTGGTTGGCGCCCCGTTTCTATCGGGGTAAACCCACGTGAGGGCTTTCCTTGTATAAGGAAAGTTGCCATAAAGAAAATTTTTATACTCAAAAGATTAAGACATCCGCTCTCGCTTTTTAGAAAAAGATGGGGGCAAGAAGGTCGATGACGACAAATTAATAAATTATTAATTAATAAAATACAGATTAAAAAAATGAAAACAAAAATAATTACATGTATAACTGGATTAGCGATAGTTGCTATGATTATTCCTTCTTCAGCTGCTGCTGTAACAGCTGCTGAGCTTCAGATTCAGATTAATGCCTTGTTAGAGACATTGTCTGGGTTACAAACTCAATTAGCTGAACTTACAGGCGAGCCAACAGGAACTGTTACTGGTTGCACTATTACTTCCTTTAGCAGAAATCTTAAAGTTGGAACGACCGGAGACGATGTTAAATGTCTTCAGATTGTTCTCAACACTGCTTCTGACACCCAGCTTTCAGCCGGCGTAGGTTCTCCGGGACAAGAAACATCTTACTTTGGCCCTAAAACCAAAGCAGCTGTTATTAAGTTCCAGGAAAAATATGCTGCTGATATATTAGCTTCTTGGGGTTTGACCGCTGGAACAGGTTATGTTGGTTCAACAACCTTAGCCAAGTTAAACACTCTTTTAGCAATAGGTGAAGAAGAAGAAGAGGAAGAAGAAGAGGAAGAGGAAGAGGAGGAAGAAGTAATTGCCTCTGGCTTGAAAGTTAGGTTAGCTTCTGACACTCCAGAATCAGCCGTGGTGGCTAATAGCGCAAATGCTAACTTTACCAAGTTCAGCTTAATTGCCGGTTCTGAAGGAGATGTAAATATCTCCAAGATTTACGTAACCAGAAGCGGTTTGTCAGCCAATGATGACGTAGAAAACATTAAAATTATTGAAGCTGACACCGGAGTTTATCGCGGCAGTATCGGTAGTTTGAATGTTGACAACCGTGCCATGCTTACTTTCACTAAAAAGTTAGTGATTCCGGCTGGCACAACAAAAACATTCTATATGAGAGCTGGTATTGATTCAGACGCTACTGCTGGCAAAACAATAAAGTTAGGTATTGCCGCAGTTAGTGATATTGTTTCCGACGCTTCAGAAATTACAGGTGATTTCCCAATTACCGGAAATGCAATGTCAGTGGTTAGTTTAGATATCGGTGACGTTGAAGTAAATGAAGATGGCACAACTATTGATTCCAAACCAGACGTTGGTGACACTGATGTTATTGTTCTTAAATTCAAGGCAACAGTAGGTTCTGTAGAACCTGTTACCATTGAAACAGTAACAGTAAAGAAAGTTGGAACTGCCGATGCTTCTGACACTGGCAATATTGAGCTTTATGATGTTACCAATGATGAAAGCTTGGGTACAGTAGATAATTGGGATTCTGATGATAAAGCCAGTTGGTCCAACCTTAATCTTGTGGTTGCCAAAGGTAAAACACAAAGATTTAAGGTAATGGTGGACATACTTGATGGACCAGACGAGACCGTTAATGTTGACCTTATAGATGGAAGCGATGTTTTAATATCAGTAAAGGGCAACACTTATGGTTTTTACATCACTCCAGATATTGCAGCTGGTTTCACAACTGGGCAAGCTTCTAACTCTCAAAACATTAACGCAGGGGCTTTGAATATCTCCAAGTCTTCTGCTACTCCGGCCACTGGTAACATTTCGCCTGGTGATGAGATTGAATTAGCTGTATTTGACTTTGATGCAAAAGGTGAGGACATTAAGATTACAGGATTAGTGCTTAATCTTATTCTAACAGGATTTACTTGTACGAGCACCGATTGTAGTGAAATAGATAATGTAGCACTGTATGATGAAGATGATACCATAGTAGCAGGTCCTAAAAGCTTAGTTTACGTGAGCACAACGAGCGCTACTGTTAGTTTTACAGATACCTTCATTGTCCCGGTTGGCGTCAGCCAATATATGGTAAAGGCAAAAATTGCCGATGCCGCCGGAACTAATGACACAGTACAAATTGCTGTTGATGACCCATCTGCCAGCGTTGACGCTACAGGAATGACTACTGGTAATTCAGTAGATCCAACACCAGATGGCTCTGATCCTACAGCTAATGTTCAAACAGTGGCTGCTGCTGCTTTAACGGTTACCACTTTATCTTCACCAGCCGGAAGAGATGTGCCTAAAGGAATTAATGACTTTATTTGGGCGACATTTTCTTTGAATGCTGGTATTTCAGGTGAAGATATTCAGGTCTCAGCTCTTACCATAACAGATACCGTAGGTGACGCAGCTGACGATGCTTCAGATATTGATAACGCTGAATTATGGGCTGATTTAACTGACGCAAACAGCTCAAGGGGTGATGTTTACGAAACCAAGGTTAGTGATACCAAACAACCCGATGACACTGATGCCCTTACTACCGTTGCCGAAACTCAGGCATTTACTTTAACTCAGACCATTACCGTTCCCAAGGGTTCCTTTATCAGGGTTGCTTTTGTAGCTGATTTAGTTGCCGATGCAACAACAGGCGATACTCACACCATTACCATTGAAAGTGGTGGAGTAGTTGCAGCTGTTGGTGCTGAAACCGGAGAAGATGCTGATATCACTATTGACACAGACCTTGAGCAAACAATGACTGTAGCTGCCGCTGGTACCTTAACTATCAGCAAAGACAGTTCTTCACCGCTTACTGATATAGTAATTGGTGGTAAAACAGCTACTTTAGCTGTCTTCAAATTAGCTGAGACAAGCAAGATTGAGGACTTAGACGTAGATGATATAACCTTTACTATTACTAATGGTGATAAGGTTGATACCTTATACTTCTATGAAGGAGATACTTTACTTACTTCCCGTCCAGGAGATACCACAGTAAGGATAGACCTTGCTGACGGTACCTTAGTTATTCCAGCTGATGGCAATAAGAAAGTCACGGTCAAGGGTAAAATATCAACAGTTGACGGTGCTTTTGTCACAAATAACATAGATATTCAAGTAGGACTTGCTACCGAGAATTGCGTTGGGACCACTGGTATGTCTTCAGGTGATGGCGTAGACTCAAGCACTACCTATGCTTATGGTACGGCTATGGACATTTATGAGAGCAGACCATACATCACCCTCTACGAGGGTACTGGTGCTCCTACTGGTGGTGACTTAGTAGCAAATGCAACTCAGCTCTTAGCTATCTTTAATGTAGAAGCTGAAGATACTGAAGAGATTAACTTTCAGAAGACCGACGTTGGTGGCATAAGGTTTGAGATTTCTGGATTAATGGCCGATTCTGCGGGTACAGCTCCTACCTTTACCTTAAAGGATGGAGACGGCAATACCCTTGATACAGCTGTTGTTAGCTTTAGCAGTGCCACTGTTCCTGAATATGTTGATTTTGATTTCAATGATAATGCCCTTAATATACCTGCTGGTGAAACCAAAAAACTTAAGGTCTATGGAGATCTTAGTCTATTTGAAGACACTAACGACAACATCCAGGTTTGGTTAGATGATAGTGACGCTACCTATATTGACTGGAGTATTGAGGAAAATGGCGCAAGTTATTTTGATGGTGATAAAATTCTCCGCGGCGATATCTTAGGTCCTGTCTTCGTAACTCCTTACACTGGTGCGTAGTTTCTGAAACGAATCTCTATATCTCTATCTCTTTCCTTGTGGAGAGAAACAAAGACTCCCCTGGGAATTTTCTCAGGGGAGTTTTGTTTTACTGTATTTTCTGTTGAATGAATCAGGGAAGAGTTCTCAAAAACTCTTCTATTGCTTGTTTTGATTCGGGTGATAATTCCAAAACAATCATAGCTTCCTCTCTGGCTTTATCATATTCTCCCAACTCTTTATAAACATAAGCTAAAGAAGCATGGTATTGAAAATTCTCGCTATCTATATGTACTATTAATTTTCTAAACACATCAGCTAATCTTTCGTAACACTCTATCTTATCTTCAGTATCTTTAATTGTTTCAAGTGCTTTTATATAAGCTTTTTGTAGTTGAGAAAGAGATTCGCCTGAGTTAGGATTAAGTCCTTTTTCAATTGCTATGGCTATATTTTTATCAGCTTGTTCAAACTCACCCAAATAAATATTAGCAAGAGCTTTTTGCCACCAGCATAAATTGTTATCTGGATTTAAGTCAAGACATTTTTGAGCTTTCTCTTTTGTTTTTTGGTATTCACCAGTTAATAAATTAGTTGCTGCCCATTCTTGCAAAATTTGCTCGCGTTTTGGACTTAATTGATTGGCTTTTTCAAAATAAACATTAGCTTCTTTTTTTAATTCTTCAATGTTAAATTGCCCGGTATATTCATTCTTATGATTTATTAAGAAATTTGTAGCAATTCCTAAGAACCACCAACTTCTGGTATAATTAGGCCTTAGTTCGGCAGATTCTTTTAAGATTTGATATAATTTAAGGTTTAAAGCTAATTTTGTTTCGGGATTTTTTTTCATACATTTAGTCAGAACATCAGTATAACTCAATCTTAAATAACTATCTATCACACTATGAGAGGGTAAAATTTTTTCCATTTTTTTTATTGCTTTTTCACATCTCCCTGTTTCTAGATAATGATTGGCCCAATTAATTTCTTTATTGATTTGAAGCGGCTTCAAAGCTCCCGCCCAGAGAAACCAGATTAATAAACAGAATAAGCCAAATATTAATCCGGATTTCCAGAGAGGCTTTAGTTCATTTCTTTGATTTTTAACCCGATTATGATTTTCCTTGATCAAAGATTTTTGTGATCGGGCTATTAAATATAAGGAATAGCCAATCAACAGGAATAATATCAAGTAGGTAGAAAATACATCAAAACTGAATAAGTTAGCACTTAAATAAGCAAAAAAAGTAGCCTGAATCCCATGACAAATTAAAGCATCCGAATTATTCGGATTATATTTTACTTTCTGTAGTCCCCAGAACAAGGCAGCAAAAAGGGAGAGATAAATTATCAAGGCAGGAATACCAGCAGTAACTGAAATATCAAATAAAAAACTATGGGCCCTATCCCACCAACTACCCCAGGCCTTAGTAATATAGGGTAATGAATGGTCATAGTGTTTATCAAAACCAATTGAGAAATTTTCCGGACCGTAGCCCAAAATCGGTTTTTCTTTTACTGCTTCAAAAGAAACTAACCAAGCAGAAAACCTCGGGTCTTCTAATGCTAAATCAATAGAGAGCCGAGGCAAAATTTGCTGCAATGTCTTGTTTTCTTGCAAATAACTGGGAAGATTAGCTTGATGGTTATTTAAATAGTAAACTCCATAGGCACCTACGATTAAAAGCATTAAAAAGAGAATTTTAAGCAAAACAACCAACCTTTGTTTTTTGGGAAAACAAAGAATAAAATAGAAAAAACCGATTAATAAACCAAAATAAGCTGCTCTAGTTCCAGTAACCAGAATAATATAAAGAAATAATAAAAGAGCTGAGAAATAAAATAACCTCTTTTTTATCCCCTTTTTTCTTAAGAAAAAAGAAAGGGTTATAAAAGTTAAAAGTAAAAGATAAAGGGCTAAAAAAATAGCTCCCCCCATAGTTGAGACCGGTCTTGTTGTATAATGGATAAGAATTTCCGAAAAGACTTGAAATTGCTGAAGGATAGTTATAAAAGAAACTAAAATACCAATTCCAATTGTAATAAACCAGATTTTCTGCCAATCTCTGGGTTTAATAATAAAAAAAGTCAAAATAGCGAAAATTACATAAAAAGAAAAATTTAGAAACCCACCTGCTCTATATGGAGATTCCCAAAAACTATAATAAGGATCTAAAGAGAAAATAGTCGCTAAAAGAAAAATTGCCCAAAGAGCAACCAAAAGCCAAAAAGGCCAAAAAACCTTATTTTTTTTGCATAATACACTTTTAGCATTAGAAAGAATTTGCCCATCACTACCAAATTTTGGTGTGAGGGCTCGCCAAATAAAAACAAAAATTAAGATAGAAATTATGATTCTAAAGATAATGGTTTTTCCCCAGGCAGCTGGATGAAACCAAGGAGGAACAGCAAGCAAAGGCAGAGCCAAAATTAAAAAAAATCCGATTAGATAAAAGTAATAAAATTTATTTTCGGTTTGAAACTTGTTATTCATATTGTTTTATGATACAAATAAATTATGGAAAAGACAAATAATTTTCCAAAAAAAGCAGTAATTCTTGCGGGCGGAAAAGGAACCCGGCTTTATCCTGTGACTAAAGAAATCCCAAAACCTTTACTTCCAGTTAATAGAAAACCGATTATTAATTATTTGGTTGATTTATTTTATTCTCAGGGGATAAAAGATATTGCTGTTTTAATTAGTAAGGACTTTAGAGAAGAATTTGATTGGTGGCAAAAAAGATATTACCCTAAAAATAAAATTAAATTAGTAGAAGAAACAAGACCCCTCGGTACTTTTGGAGGTCTTTGTTTTTTAAAAGATTGGCTTTTCCCTCCTTTGTCGGGACAAGCTAGACCATTTTTTATGACTAATGGAGACGAACTAAAAAGGATTGATTTAAAAAAGATGAGTGAATTCCACCAGAAATTAAAGACACCAGCAACAATTGCCTTAGTAGAAGTGGCTGACCCTCATCATTACGGAGTGGTTGTTTGTAAAAATGGGAAAGTGGAGGAATTTTTAGAAAAACCTAAAAATCCTTCCTCAAAATATATTAACTCAGGTCTCTATTTGTTTTCTCCGGAAATTTTTAATTATCACCCCGGTCCTAAATTTTTAATGATTGAAAAAGACATTTTTCCCAAATTAGCTAAAGAAAATAAATTAGCCGGATTTAAATTCCAAGGAAAATGGACAGATTGCGGAACCTTTAAGAGATATTCCGAGGCTTTGGAGAAATGGGAATAAGCCGACCTCTATTGACCCCTATTGACACCCTTCTTTGGGTGCTTTATTATAAATAGAAGCCGATGAAAAATATTAAACCAAATCAAATTTATACTACTGAAGAAGCTCAGGAGTATTTAAAAGTAAGTAAAAGTACTATTAAACGTTTGCTTAAAAAAGGAATAATTAATGCAAATAAAGTTGGAGGAAGGTATAAAATTTTAGGTAGTGAAATTCTAAGAGTGGTTTCTCCAAAAGCCGAAACTAAAGCTAGACATTTATATTACCGTTTTAAAGATAAAACCAAAAAAGTTATTGAGAAGTGGTAGCCCCCTTTTTTAATTATTTTTTATGAAAATTTTAGTTACAGGTGGAGCTGGTTTTATTGGCTCCCATTTAGTCGATAAATTAATAGAACAAAAGCATAAGGTAACTGTTATTGATAATTTATCTGCTGGTAAAAAAGAAAACTTAAACTCAGAAGCAGATTTTTATAATCTTGATATCTGCGATTTCGAAAAAATTAAACCTCTTTTTCAAAATGTTGATTACGTTTTTCACTTAGCTGCTATTCCCAGAGTTCCAATTTCAGTTAAGGATCCTGTTGGTACTTCAGAAACAAATATTCTTGGCGTGATTAACGTTTTTAAAGCAGCAATTGATAATAAGATCAAAAGGATTATCTTTGCTTCTTCATCCTCTGTTTATGGAGACCAAAAAGAATTACCTTTGAGAGAAAATATGACGCCAAACCCAATTAGCCCTTATGCTTTACAAAAATTAACTGGTGAACAGTTTGCTAAATTATTTACTCAGCTTTACAGGGTTACAATAGTTTCTTTGAGATATTTTAATGTCTACGGACCTAGACTTGATCCTGATAGCGAATATAGTTTAGTTATTGGGAAATTTTTAAAACAAAAAAGTCAGGGGAAGCCATTAACAATTTTTGGTGATGGAGAACAAACCAGAGGATTTTGCTATATTGACGATGTGATAGAGGCTAATATCAAAGCAATGAGAAGTGAGAGATTAAAAGGAGGAGAGGTAATTAATATTGGCAGCAAGAGATCTCATTCAATTAATTATTTAAGCGAATTAATTGGTGGAGAAGTTAAATATTTACCTCCCAGAGTTGGGGATGTACGGCATACGCAAGCAGATATTACTTTAGCCAAAAATCTTCTTAATTGGCAACCAGAGGTTTCTTTTGAAGAAGGGATTAAAAAAACCAGAGAATGGTTTATTAAAATATGCAAGAAAAATCTTTAAAAAGTTTAAGACTCGGAATCGTGGGCGTAGGTATGGTTGGAGGAGCTTTAAGGAATTACTTTGAAAAGAAAGCAATTAAACCATTTTTATATGATAAAGGTAAAAATCTTGGTTCGGTTGAAGAAGTAAATCAAGCGGATGTTATCTTTATCTGCGTGCCTACTCCTTTTAATAAAGAAAAAGGTTTTGATTTGTCTTTTATTGAAGAGGCCTGCCAAAATATTAAAGGAGAGAAAATTATAGTAATAAAATCAACTGTTTTGCCCGGCACAACAGAAAAACTTCAGAAAAGATATTCTCAACATAAATTTTTATTTAATCCCGAGTTTTTAAGCGAAGCGACCGCTGATGATGATTTTGAAAATCCAGATCGGCAGTTAATTGGCTATACTAAAAAGAGTAGAGATATTGCAGAGGAAATTTTGTATTTATTGCCATGGGCTCCTTTTGAAAAAATTTTACCAGCTGCTGAGGTCGAAATGATAAAATATTTTAATAACACTTTTAATGCGGTAAAAGTGATTTTTGTCAACCAAATGTATGATTTGTGTCAAAAAATAGGAATAAATTACGATTCAGTAATGCATTACGCTGCCAAAAGTAAGTTTATTCAAACTGAGGATCACTTAAGAATTTTTCATAAAGGGTATAGAGGTTACGGCGGCCGTTGTTTGCCAAAAGACATCAGAGCATTAATTCAATTTGCCAACGAACAAGGAGTTAATTTGAAATTACACAAGGTAGTTGAAGAGATTAATAATGAGTTGATGAAACAGCAAGGGATTGGTGACCCAGAGAAATTTTCTAAGAGGAATTGATTATATAAAAAAATGGAGATAAAAACAAAACAAAAATAAAATCAAAAAGAATTAAAATAATTTATCCGATTCATCCCAGAAGCCAAAAAAGAATTAAAGAATTTGGTTTCCAAAAATTAGTCAAGAAAATGAAAAATTTAATTGTAAAAAAACCTCTTGGTTATTTAGAAATGCTGAGTTTAATGAAAAATGCTAAATTAGTTCTGATAGATTTCGGTGGTGTTCAAGAGGAGACAACAGTTTTGGATGTTCCTTGTTTAACTTTAAGAAAAACAACTGAAAGACCTATTACAATAGAAGTTGGAACAAACAAAGTGGTTGGTTCTAGAAAAGAAGATATTATTAAAGAAAGTTTAAAAATTTTAAATGGCAAAAACAAAAAAGGAAAAATCCCGAGATATTGGGATGGAAAAACAAGTCAAAGAATTATTAGAATTTTAAGAAAAAAAATACGAATCTAAAGTTAATAAAAAAGTTTAATTAGCGAAATCACTATATATGAAAAATAATAATCGGATTTCTTTTAAATATGACATTTGTATTATCGGTGGTTGTGGACATATTGGAGCGCCACTAGGAATTTTGTTTGCTTCAAAAGGGGTAAAAGTGGTTGGCTATGATGTTGATCAAAAAAAGGTAGATCAAATGAACTTTGGTAAGATGGGGTTTATTGAAGCAGGATGTTCAGAATTGCTCAAAAAATCACTTAAGAAAAAAAATATTTATTTTTCTACTGATCCAAAAGTTATTAAATTTTCTAAATTTTTAATTATCTGTATAGGAACACCTGTTGACGAACACGCTAATCCAAAGTTTGGTGTTATTGATGAATTAATTAAATTACTTAGAAAACAAATTAGTGCTCCGAATCAAATTATTATAGTGAGAAGCACAGTTTATCCTGGGATAACTAAATATATTCAAAGAAAATTAGACAAAAAAATTAAAATTGCTTTTTGCCCAGAAAGAATTGCTGAAGGTTTTGCTTTAGAAGAATACAGAACTCTCCCCCAAATTATTGCCAGTCCAGACAAAGTAGCACGAAAAATAGTTTCTGCCCTTTTTTCTAAGATAAATCAAGATATTTACGAAATGGATAATTTTAAGGAAGCGGAATTTGTTAAAATTATCGCCAATGCCTTTAGATATATTAATTTCGCTATTCCTAACCAATTTTTTATGATTGCCCAGAGAAATAAGCTCAACTTTGATAATATCTATAGGGCCGCGATTTATAAATATCCTCGAATGCAAGGTTTTTTTAATAAAGGTTTTGTTGGAGGAACTTGTTTATTTAAAGATACGATGCAATTGAATGCCTATCACAGTAATTACTTTACCCTTGGTCAAGCAGCGATGTTTATAAACGAAGGACTGCCTGATTTTATCATTGGAATTCTTGAAGAAAAATACGGTGGTTTAGAGGATAAAACCATCGGCATTTTGGGCATGACTTTCAAGGCTGACATTGATGATATCAGAGAATCACTTTCATTTAAACTAAAAAAACTTCTTAATTCTAAAAGTAAAGAAGTAAAATGGCATGATCCCTATTTAAATAATGATAAAGACTGTAAACCTTTTAAGGAGGTTATTAACTGCAATATAGTAATTTTAGCAACTTCGCACACTTACTATAAAAAAAGAGTTAATCAACTTAAAAAAATCAAAAATTTTTATAATGCAACCTACTGGCAAATATAAAATTCTTATTTGTGGTTCAGAAGGTTCTTTAGCGCAAGCAGTTATTCCTTATTTAATTAAGAATGGCCATAAGGTTATTGGTATTGATAGTTTTTTTCGTTACGGCAAAATTAGACGTAAGAAAAATTATAAATTTATAAAGGGTGATTTATGTAATAGGGATTTTGTTGAAAAAATTTTTAAAGAAAATAAAATAGATTTTATTATTCAAACAGCAGCTAGAATTTTCGGTGTTAGAGGGTTTCATAAATACCCAGCTGACATCCTTGCTTACGATACTCTTCTTCATCAAAATATTCTTTGGTCAGCAAAAAAACACAAAATAAAACGAGTGATATACACATCCAGCAGTATGGTTTATGAACGAGCCGAAAATATTCCTTCGCAAGAGAAAGACGTTAATAATATGCTAATTCCTTTAACTGATTATGGCCTTTCAAAACTTGTAGGAGAAAGACTTTCTGTAGCTTTTTATAAGCAATACGGTCTTCCTTATACTATTTGGAGACCATTTAATATTATTACACCCTTCGAAAAAGGCGAAAAAGAACCAGGAATTTCTCATGTTTTCGCCGATTTTCTTAGAAAAATATTAATTGAAAAACAAAATCCAGTAGAAATTTTCGGTGATGGTAAACAAATAAGATCTTTTACCTGGATTTACGAAGTAGCAGAAGCAATAGCTAATCATTCTTTTGAAGAAATAACCAAATGCAAAATTTTTAATCTTGGTCAACATAATAAAAAAGGTAAAGCAGAAGCAATAACTATGAATGAGCTTGCTCAGAAAATCTTTGATAAAGGAAAAGGATTTGGCATTATCCACAAGAATAAAAAGTTAAAAATAAAACATATTAAAGATAAATTAATTCAAAAGACAGATGTTCGTTTGCGAATTCCTGATGCTACTTTTGCCCACAAAACCTTTGGTTGGAAAACTGAAATTACAATTGATAAAGCCCTAGATTATTGTGTCGATCAAATTATTAAAAAGATTTATTAGAACAACTTCATAGAAAGATTATGAAAAATAAGAACACAAAGAAAATAAAATTGCATCTTGGTTGTGGAATAAGATACATCCCCGATTTTATCCATATTGATATAAGAAAATTTCCCCATATTGATTATGTAACTTCGGTAGATAAATTGGATATGTTTAAAGATAATTCAGTAGATTTGATTTACGCTTGTCATCTGCTAGAACATTTTAGAAGAAATCAAATAGAAAATGTATTAAAAGAATGGTATCGGGTTTTAAAACCAGGTGGTATTTTACGACTTGCTGTTCCAGATTTTGAAAAACTAGTTGAAGTTTATTTTAAATATAAAGATTTAAAATTAATCTTAGGCCCATTAGTCGGCAGACAAGATTACCCCGAAAGTACTCATTATGTAGTATTTGACTTTTCTACTATAACTGAGATTTTAAAAAAGGTTGGTTTCAAAAATATCCATAGATATGACTGGAGAAAAACTATCCATAAAGATTATGATGATTACTCCCAAGCCTACATTCCTCATATGGATAAAGAGCACGGAATTTTAATAAGTTTGAACATAGAAGCTAAAAAATCATGAAAGAGGTTAAATTACATTTAGGATGCGGGCCTGTATATTTGGAAGGATGGATAAATATTGATATATACCAAAACGGCTATACTTATTTGGCAAAAGAAAGAAAGGACCTATTGGAATATAACAAAACAACAGTAGATAAATATTATAAATATCTATTTGGAAAAAGGAAGAGTGATTTTGTAGTTGTGGACCAGTACTTCGATTTAACTCAGGTACCTTATCCATTTAAAGATAATTCTGTAGACAAGATATTAATTGTAGAAACATTTGAACACTTTAGTCAGGATGAAGGGATGATCTTACTAAAAGAGTGGTATCGGATTCTAAATAAAAAAGGTGGGGAGGTATTAATAGATATTCCAGATTTAATTGGGACATTTAGGCTTTTAGAGAATGCAAAGACTATAGAGGAAATGAACTGGGCAATAAGGTTAATATATGGAAGTCAAAAAAATGCATTTTCTTTCCATAAATGGGGATATACATTTAAGACAATTTCAGAGTTATGCAGAAGTAGCGGATTTAAAAAGATAGAGATAGTTGATTTAATAAAGCATGATTACCCCACGTTTATGGTGAAAGCCATTAAATAGTATATTTTATAACAAGCAATATGAAAAAAATTAATCAAATGGAACCCTAGATAGAGAAAGAAGAAAAAAAGCAGTGATGGAATATTTAAATTCCGGTGGTTGGCTGACTGAATTTAAAAAAGCAAGAGAGTTTGAAAAGCAGATTGCAGATTATGTCGAAGCAAAAAAATGATACTGCATTTAGTTTCTTTTTATCGTAGACTGCCTATAAAACCATTTTCGGGAATTCTAAAAAGATTGTACCAAAAGTATAAATTATTTAATAAAGATAGAGTTGTTGTAGCAATCAGAGATGGAATTAAATATAAACTTGATTTAAATGAGTTGATAGATAGTGCGATTTACTATAATGGTTGTTTTGAGCCAATGACAACGGAAATTATTAATAAATATACAAAAGAGGGAATGATTATTTTTGATATCGGAGTAAATATTGGTTGCCATACACTTCGTTTTGCAAGGTTAGTAGAGAAGACTGGAAAAGTAATAGCATTTAAACCTATGTCCTGGGCATTTCTAAAACTTAAAAACAATGTAGATTTGAATAATTTTGATAATATACTCTTGGAAAAAATTGCTTTATTAAATATCAATCAGGGAAAAAAAAGAGATTTATTTTAAAACAAGTTGGAGATTAAATAGCAGTTTGGCTAAAGAATCAATAAAAAAAGAAAGAGTAGATTTTATGACCCTCGACGAGTATGTAAAAAGAAACAAGACAAGAAAAATTGACTTTATAAAGTTAGATGTTGATGGTTACGAATATAAAGTTTTATCAGAAGCGGTGAATACTATAAAGAAATTTAAACCCTTATTGATCCTTGAATTAGGCAAATACACACTTGAAAAAGCTGGAGATAATTTGGACGATTTAACAAATTTACTGATTTCATTTGATTATTCATTTTATTCAGAAGAGAATTTAGAAAAATATAGAGATAAGAAAGTTCTATTAAACACTGTTCCTTCTGATGGCGCTATTAATATTTTATGTAAACCAAGTATTAAGTAGTATTTAATTTTGATATTATGAAAATTATATATTCATGGGATCATCATAAAGAACTAAGACCATTTATTAAAGCCGATATCGAAAAATGGAGGGAATTAGGATACGATATCACCGAAGTAACACATAGAGACAAACTCGGCATTAAGACTGAATGGCCACCAGATGAGTTAAATAATCTTTACCACAATAAATATAAAAAACTGTTAGATTTATATGATAAAGTACGAAACTTAACTGAGACCCATGATGTTTTTATAATAGCAGGTGACCCGATATACCATCCTGAATTTGTAAAATCTTTAAAAAATATTTATACAGTGATTGTTTCAGGAGATGATCCAGAAAGTTCGGATCGCGTCTCTAAACCTTATGTTCATGCTTTTGACCATAGTTTTGCTTTGGGGGTTAATTTTGACAAGAATACTAAGATAACGGAAAAGTTTTTACAATGGGGAGCCAAAAGAGCAGATTTTTGGCCCTACGGTGTTAGAGAAGATATGTATAGTCCTCAATTAACAGAAAAAGAGATATTTAATAAAGAGAGAGATATTGATTTAGTATACGTAGGTACTCCTTGGATGAAGTTTGAAAGGTTGCTGAAAATTAAGAAAGCATTCCCTCAGATGAAAATATACGGTCGGGGGTGGAATTGGAAAACATTTGCAAGGTCAAAGAATAAAATTATTACCTTCTTGTCTGGTTTTTGGTGGGTTAAAGAGCTGTCAGTTGATGAATTGGTTCCGCTCTATCAAAGATGCAAGATTGGCATTAATATACATTTATCTTTTGGACCGAGCAATATGAGAATATATCAGCTTCCAGCAAACGGAATAATGCAAATTTGTGATTGCAAAGAGGGATTGGACCAAGTATTTGAGATTGGCAAAGAGGTTATCGCTTACGATTCTATTGAAGAAGCGATAGATTTAATAAAATATTATTTGGAGCATGATGAAGAAAGAAAGAAAATCGCTACAGCAGGATTTGAAAGAACAATGAAAGATTACAAAAGATTAACTACATTTGTCAATGCCATAGAAAAAATAAAAAAAGGTATGTTAGAGGAGGGTGTAACCCATTTCAAAAATGGAACATCCATAGAATGTAATGAGAAACTGCCATGTTAGAAATCGAAAAAAGAAGATATATTTTCAAAACAAAAGAAATCTGGTTTGCTGATTATCCTTACGACGTTAATGGCTTTGCCAAAGTGGTTTTCCGAGATTGTAAAAATAGGATTAATCTGCCCGGATTTAATTACGAAGAATATACTACTTTGGTTATAGATTTAAACCAAGATCTGGAGCAAATTTGGAAAAATATGAGCAAGTCCGCTTGTAGATATGGTATTAATCGAGCAAAAAAAGAAGGAGCAGTAATTAGACTTAATCAAGATTTCAAAGAGTTTTTTAAAATAAATCGTTCATTTAGAAAAGCGAAAGGATTATCGCCATCAGAGACAACCGTTGATTTTATAAAAGAATACGGAATATTATTTGTTGCAGAATTTGATGGAGAAATTCTCGGCGGGCAGCTTTATTTAAAAGATAAAAACAATATAAGATGGTTAATGGGAGCATCAAAGCGGTTAGAAGTGAATAGAGAGAAAGCAATATTGATAAGCAATGCAAATAGGTTAATAATCTGGGAAGCAACAAAATACGCCAAAGAAAAAGGAATAAAAGAATTTGATTTTGGTGGTTATTATAGTGGCGGAAAGGGAAATAAAATTCTTGACACGCCAAATATATTTAAACAAAACTTTGGCGGAAAGATTACTATACGCTATGTTTATCAAAAAAATTACTCTAAAACTTATAAGATTTTATCCTCATTAAAACAAAAATCATTTTCATAAATATTATATGTTCACAGAAGAATAGTATGGTTATTAAAATGTATCGCAAAATTGAATCAAAATTTCCACCTGTCAAGATTTTAAAAACTTTATACCACAAAATCTTTCCGAAAGAACCCCACAGATATAAATACTTATTTAAAATTATCAAGGACAATAAATGCAAGAAAATTATGGAGATAGGCATTTGGAACGGCGTTCACGCGCTACAAATGATTAAAGAAGCTAAAAAACATTCTTCTTCGAAAGAAATTCAGTATTATGGTTTTGATTTGTTTGAATTATTAGATGATAGAACTAGTTTAAAAGAATTTTCTAGCCCATCGCCTTCTTTAGAAACAGTGTGGCGTAAATTAGAAAAAACAGGCGCTGAAGTACATTTATACAAGGGTTATACTCAAGACACTCTTCCTAAAGCGATAGGCGAATTGCCCAAAATGGATTTTGTTTATATAGACGGAGGCCATAGCTTGGAAACCATTAAAAATGATTGGAAATATGTTCAAGAAGTTATGGATAAAAATACCATCGTCATTTTCGACGATTATTGGAACAGGGATGATGCGGGTTGTAAAAAAGTTATTGAGAGTATGGATAAAACAAGATTTGAGGTAAAAATTCTACCAATTCAAGATAGATTCAAAAAGGAGTGGGGAATTCTAAAAATAAATTTTGCCCAAGTCAAAAAAGTAATATGAAAGTTTTTTTTGTGATTACCATAGATACTGAGATAGATAGGTCGCCAGATTGGAAAGTTTCTACCAATGAAACTTTTTCTTCGGTCTTAGAAGGGATTCCTAAAAAACTAACCCCTTTATTTAATAAATTTGGAGCAAAACCAACCTATCTTTTAAGCAGCGAAGTAATTGAAAATAATAATTGTCTTGCTGTCTTGAAAAATATTAAGAATTGTGAGCTTGGTACCCATTTACACGGAGATTTAATAGAGCCCCAGAAAACAGTAGATAAGTTAAGCGGAGCATTTGTTAAAGCAATGCAGAGTTTTTATCCAAAAGAAATTGAGTATCAAAAACTGAAAAATTTAACAGATTTGTTTATTAGAAAATTTGGATACCAACCCAAATCCTTTAGAGCAGGGAGATTTGCAGTAGGGAATAACACGATTAATTCTTTAGAAAAGTTAGGATATTTAATTGATTCAAGCATTACTCCAGGGATTGACTGGAATTACCCAGAGGGAAGAGCTAATTTTTTACAGACAAAAGAACAGCCCTATTTCCCAAGCCGCGAAAATTTTTTAAAAGCAGGTGATTCAAAAATATTAGAGATACCTGTTTCAATATTTAGCTCAAGTTTAAGGAAAATAAAAATACCAACAAGAATCTGTGAGAAACTTTTTCCAGCAACTTGGCTAAGACCTTCTTTCCAAAGTTTAGAAGAAATGTTGCAGGTGATAAAAAAACTGATAAAAAAACACCAAAGAAAAGAGATTGTAATTCTTAATATGATGTTTCACAGTATGGAAGTAATACCCGGTGCCAGCCCTTACGTCCAAACAGAAAAAGAATCTAAAGAATTATTAGAAAAAATAGAAAGAACTTTGAAATATGCTAAAACAAATGGATTTAATTTCGTGACTTTATCAGGGTTGTATCCTTACCTTAAAAGATAAAAATTATGTCTGAATATATCTTATTTATTAAGAGGGTAAGATTAATTGGGGTAGCAAAATTTATCACAAGTTTTCGTGGTTTAATTTTACTTCCGATTTTAACTAAAACACTTGGAGCTGCTGGTTATGGCGTTTGGTCGCAAATATTAATTACAGTTGGATTGGCTATGCCTTTTGTGATGCTTGGCTTGAACTCGGCGATATTGAGATTTTTATCAGCAGAGAAAGAAAAGAAAAATACTGCCAAGGGAATTTTCACTGTAATTTTTACTATTTTATCTGTCAGTATAATTTTCGCCTTATTCTTATTTTTGCTATCTGACTCTTTCGCTAAGATATTATTAAAAGATATATCTGTCGCTCCTTTAATCAAAATTGCCTCGCTTCTTATAATCTTAGAGGCATTAAATCAAATCAGTTTGGAGCCATTTAGAATATTTGGCCAAATAAGAAAATATTCAACATTAACAATTTTACAAACCTTTTTAGAGATTGGGTTAGTTTCATTTTTAGTTTTGTCTGGGTTTGGTTTATTTGGAGCTATAGTCGGACTTTTAGTAGTAAAGGGAATTATTTTGTTATTTTCTTTATTTTTTATTATCTCTCAGACTGGATTTGCTCTCCCGGATTTTTCAATCCTAAAATCTTATTTAATATTCGGTTTACCACTAATCCCAACAGTGATATTTATAATGATTATTGCTTCAAGTGACCGCTATGTAATAGGATTTTTTAAAGGAGCAACGTCAGTTGGAATCTATTCGGCTGCCTACAGCATAGGAATTATGGCGTTGATGTTTCTTTACCCAATCGTCTATATTTTATCTCCAACAATATTCAAATTATTTGATGAGAAGGAAATTGATAAAGTTAAAACTTATTTATCTTATTCGTTAAAATATTTTTTTTTGTTTTCAATTCCATCTGTTTTCGGACTCTTCGTACTTGCTAAACCAATATTAACTGCTTTAGCTACAACTGAGTTCGTTTCGCTGGTGACTATATTTATTGTTCTGTTGGTAGCGTTAAGTATGATTTTTGAGGGCATCCGGGCGATATTTGGCGAAGTGTTAATGCTGTTTAAACGTACTAAAATTCTGGGGGGTGCAGCTATTACTGCTGGATTAATAAATCTAATATTAAATATTTTATTCATACCTTATTTTGGAATTATTGCTGCTGCAGTTACTACTTTAATTTCTTATGCTATATTAGGACTTACAATGTATTATTATTCCCGCAAATATATGAAATTTAATATCAATTTAAATTTTATCTTGAAAAGCATTTTTGCCTCAACAGCCATGGCATTAGTTGTTTATATATTCAGTCCTGTTAGTATAATAGATATTTTTTTAGCAATCGGAATTAGTGTTATTGTTTATTTCGGCTTAATTTTCTTATTGAAAGGATTTAAAAAAGAGGAACTAAAAATTTTTAGTCAAGTGTTAAAACTAAATAGAATTTATGAAAAACTATAATAAAAATATTTTTTAATAATTATTATGGAAGAAAAAATAACTTTTTCATTTGGTAAGAATTGGCAGAATTTTTTGAAAAGTATTAATGAGGACCGGATTAAAAACGCAGAGATATCTCTTACTGAGTTTTTGAAATTAGAAAACCTAAAAGGTAAAAGTTTTCTGGACATCGGATGTGGGAGTGGCCTTTTTTCCTATGTTGCTTTTAAGCTTGGCGCTAAGAAGGTTGTTAGTTTTGATGTGGATCATTTTTCTGTAGAATGTTGCAAATATTTACATAAAAAAGCAAATAGTCCTAGCAATTGGGAAATTTATCAGGGTTCGATTCTTGATAGTAATTTTATTTCTGAATTAGGGAAGTTTGACATTGTTTATGCTTGGGGAGTTTTACATCATACAGGGAAAATGTGGGAAGCTATCGAAAATTCCGCAAGGCAAGTAGATAAAAACGGTTACTATTACATAGCAATCTATAATAAAATTGGAGGGAGAAAGGGATCTGAATTCTGGTTAAGAATCAAAAAAATTTATAATTCTTCTCCGAAAATAGGAAAACAAGCTATGGAAATGTTATATATATTGATGTATGTCTTTATTCCTAATTTAATGAGATTAAGAAATCCCTTAAAGAATATAAAAGATTGTAAATCAAGAGGTATGGACTGGAGAACAGATATTACTGACTGGCTTGGTGGTTATCCTTATGAATTCGCTACAGTAGAAGAGGTTTTTAAATTTATGAAAGTCAAGTTTCCTAATTTTAATTTGGTGAACCTTAAAGCAAAAAATGGCTTAGTCAATAATTGGTATTTATTTAAAATAAATTAATATGTGTGGAATTTGTGGTATCTACGGCAAAAAAGACGAAATTACATTAAACAAAATGATTTCTGTTTTGAAACATCGGGGACCCGATGATAAAGGTATTTATCTTGATGAGAACATCTCTCTTGGTCATACAAGATTAAGTATTATCGATTTATCAAAGAAAGGTAGACAGCCGATGACCAATGAGGACAAAAGTATTTGGTTGAGTATTAATGGCGAAATATATAATTTTAAAGAATTAAGAAAAGAACTTAAAAAAAGAGGGCATAGATTTTATTCAAAGACAGACAGCGAGGTTGTCCTCCATGCTTACGAAGAATATGGTTTAGGTTTTATAAAAAAACTTAGAGGAATGTTTGCTTTAGCTTTGTACGATAAGAAAAAAAATAGATTAATTTTAGCCAGAGACCCAATAGGAAAGAAACCCCTCTATTATTATTTCAACGGAAAAGTATTGATTTTTGCTTCGGAAATTAAAGCTATTTTAAAAACCGATATTAAAAAAGAAATAGACGAAACTACCTTATATAGTTATTTGGCTTATCAATATTCTTTTGGAGAGAGAACTTTTTTTAAGAACATTAAAAAAGTGTTAGGGGGAGATATGATGGTTTTAGAAAAGGGGAATCTAAATATTCAAAAATATTGGGATATAAAAGAAAATATAATTGAAGAAAGTGACGATTATTTTATTAAAAAACTAAGAGAATTATTAGAAGAATCGGTGAAGCTAAGGATGGTTGCTGATGTTCCTATTGGTTATTTTTTATCTGGAGGGATAGATTCTTCTACTGTTGTTGCCTTGGCCAGACAATATTCCAAAGAACAGTTTCATACTTTTTCAATTGGTTTTGAATCTTTTTCTGAACTTAAATATGCCAAAATTGTCAGCCAACATTTGGAAACAATCCATCACGAATTAATAATTACCGCTGACCTGGTAGCTAAAGATTTAGCTGAGATTGCTTGGCATTATGATGAACCCTTAGGAGATGCCGCAATAATAAACAATTATTATTTGGCCGAAAAGGCAAGAAAATATGTAAAGGTTCTTTTAGCTGGAGAAGGAGGAGATGAGCTTTTCGGCGGCTACCCAAATTATAAAAGAAACCTTAAATATTTTAACTTCTTTCGTTTTCCCTCTCTACCAAGAACTATTGCCAGAGTTTTTCTAAATTTAATTCCCCAAAAAGGAGATTTTTACAGTAGGGGCAATCAAATTCATCGGTATCTTAGTTTTTTTTGTCAACCAAATCCCGAAAGAATGCATTTATATACTACAAGAGATATGAGTGATGTTGAAATTAATTATTTGACTAAGTTAAATAATTTAGATGTTGAGAGTTTAGCCATTCCTTTTCCAAAAATGAAAGACCATTTAAATAGAATGCTGACTATTGATTGCAAAAATCTTTTACCAGAGAAATTTTTAATGAAAGCAGATAAAGCCACCATGGCAAATTCTTTGGAAGAGAGATTACCTCTTTTAGATAAAAAAATAATAGAGTTTGCTTTTTCTATTCCCTTAAACTTAAAAATTCGAGATGGACAAGAAAAATATATTTTGAGGCAAGCAGTTGCTGATTTACTGCCCAAAGAGATTTTAAATCGACCAAAACAAGGATTTGGAACTCCAGTTGACCAATGGTTAAAGACGTCAAGAATGAAAAAAATGGTTTCTCAAAAAATATCTAAGGGTAAACTAATTAACGAATTATTTAAAAAAGAAAAAGTTAGGGACTTACTTGATAATTTAGAAAAAGGTAATGTTCATAGGGCTCGAACTATTTGGATAATTTTTGCTCTTCAATTGTGGTATGAAACCTACTTTGATTAAAAAAAATAATATGAAGGTTGCTATTTTAATTCAATTATTTCCACCAAAATGGTTAGGAGGTACTGAAATTGCAACTTATAATATTGCCAGAGAACTTGCCAAGAAAGGGCACGAGATTCATATAATTACAATGACAGATGGCAGGTTATCTAGGGAAAGTAAGGGAAAAGGTTTTTATGTCCATCGTTTGGCTTGGCAAAAAATAAAATTTTTAGGGATTATTTCCCTCTGGTTGAAAATAGTATTACTTTTAAAAAAAATTAATCCGGAAATAATTCAGGTTCAAGGATTAGGAATTGCTCTGCCTGCTTTTTTGGCAAAAAAGTTTTTTAGAAAACCTTATATTATTTATTGCCGAGGTTCTGATGTTTATCTTCCGTGGAAATTTAAAAAAACAATATCAAAGATGATTTTAAAAAATGCTGATTTAGTAATTTCTCTAACCAATGATATGGCAAAAGAAACCAAAAAAATTTACAACCGAGAAATCAAAGTTATTCCAAATGGAATAAATTTAGAGAGGTTTGAAAATTTGTCAAGAGACAAAATTCGTCAAAAATTAGAAATCAAGGATGAAAAAATTATTCTTTTTGTCGGCGGCTTAAAACCAGTTAAAGGGCTTCAGTATTTAATTGAAGCAATGGATATTATTAAAAAAAAGGAGCCGGAGGCGAAATTAATACTTATTGGAGAAGGGGAAGAAAGAAAAAACTTAGAGAAACTTGTTAAAAAATTAAATTTAAAAAATAATGTAATTTTTGTAGGAAAAGTTCCAAATGAGAAAGTTCCAGAATATCTGGTAGCTGCCGATATTTTTGTCTTGTCAAGCATATCAGAGGGGTTTCCGAATACAATTTTGGAAGCAATGGCTTCTGGCTTGTCAATAGTTGCAACAAAAGTAGGGGGTTTGGCAGAAATTATTAAAGATGGTAAAAATGGCTTTTTAGTAAAACCAAAAAATCCCCAAGAGATAGCAGAGAAGATTTTGTTACTTTTCGAAAATGATAATTTAAAAGAAAAAATTTCAAAAAACAATAAAGAAGAAGTAAAAAAATATTCTTCGGAAAACATAATTAGAAAGCTTGAAAAGATATATGTCAATTTTAGTTAGTTTATTTATATGATTAAAGGATTCATTAAAAAAATCGCCAGAGCAGTTTCTTTACTAGCAAATAATCCTCGATTGTTTTTAAAAAAGCCCGGTCTTTTAGCAACTAAAATTTCTATTTTATTATGAAAGAAGTAAACTGTTTGTTCTGCAATCAAAAAGAGGATAAGGTTTTTTGGTTAGAAAACGGATATAAAGGAAGAAAATGTAATCAATGTGATCTTATTTATATCTCTCCCCGTCCTGATGAAAAAGAAATGGCAGAGTTATACAAAAAAGGACAAAGCGGAGGGGCAAGAGCAATTCAACACATAACTTATAGTTTATATAAAGAGTTGATAACAAAACATACTCTTAGATTTATTAAAAAATTTAAAAAAAATGGTGATATTTTAGAACTTGGTTCTGGGGGCGGTCAATTTTTAACAGAAGCAAGAAGCCGAGGTTTTAATCCTTTTGCCCTAGAAATCAATAAAGAACAAGCCGATTTTATTTTAAATCAATTAGATATTAAAGTAGAGAATAAAACAGCCAGCGACCCTAATTTTTTTAAGGAGCAGAAATTTGACATTATTTATCATAAAGACCTACTTAGCCATTTGCATAACTCTGTTAGGACTTTTAAAAACCTTAATAACAAATTAAAAAATGATGGCATCTTAATATTTGAAACAGGCAACAGTGGGGAGCTTTCTAAGTACTGGCTTAAATTTTTAGGCAAGTTGAGTTATCCAGAACATCTTTATTTGTTTTCCAATAAGGCAATATTAAAATTATTAGAATTTTCCGGTTTTGAATTGGTTAAATGTTATTATTATTCCATAGTGACGGCTCGGTTAATGGGAAAACTTTTTTTCTTATTCCAAAATAATAAAAAACAGGAATGTAATTTTCGAAAAAGAGAAAATTTTTTCAAAGAAGATTTATCTCAAGCCAGAAAAGGAGCTCTGAAGAAACTATTAGGATATATTTCATTTTTCTTGACTTATCGAATTGGTAAATTTTTTCCTCATTCTTGGCCTTCAACAATAATTTATATTGCTCAGAAAAAATTATGAATCCTAAGGTTTCTATTGTAATGAGTGTATATAATGGAGTCGGACTGATAAATAAGACCGTAGATAGTGTTTTAAATCAAACCCTTAGAGATTTTGAGTTTATTATAATAAACGATGGCTCAACGGATTCTACTCAAGATTTAATAAAAGAATATATTCTAAAAGATAATAGAATAATATTATTAGAGAATAAAGAGAACATTGGATTGACTAAAAGTCTTAACCGGGGTATTAATTTAGCAAGAGGAGATTATATAGCGAGAATAGATGTAGGGGATTTATGGGATAAGATAAAATTAGAAAAACAGATTAAATTCTTGGAAGAAAATAAAGAATATATTATATGTGGCACTCAGGTCTTTTGTATAGATGAGAAAGGAAAAATTTTGGGTAGGTCTTTATATAAGAATACCGACAAAGATATTAGAAAGAACTTCTTTACTAGAGAAGCAACTTTTCTTCATCCGAGTATAGTTTTTAGAAATACGAAGATTTATTACAGAGAATTTTTTAGACACTCCCAAGACCTGGATTTATATATGCAGCTTTTTTTTAAAGGTAAGCTATATTGTCTGTCAGAATTTTTAACATTTTCTAAACTTAGTTTTTCAGATTTAACCATTAAAAAGAGATACTATCAAAGACAGTATCAAAACATAGCCTATAAATTATTTAGAGAAAGAATTAAATACGGAGAAGATAAACTTGATATAGGAGAAATTCCAGCGATAAAAGAAAATAAAATAGGATTAAAATTTTGTAACTGGTCAATGTTCTTTTTATTGCGTTATCAAAAGGCGAAAGTTTCAAAAAAATCTTTTATATTGTGGTTTTTTTATTTAATTTTGGCTTGTTTAATGTATCCACCATTTATGCTGGATTATCTGAGAAAGGTTGGCAGTATAATACTTTATAAAAAACTAAAATTAGTTAGAAAAGTTTTGAGAAAAAAGGAATAAAAATATGAAAATACTTATTACTGGTATAACTGGCTTTGTGGGTTCTCACTTAGCTGAATATTGTTTAGCTCAACCCGAGACAAAGATTTATGGGACAGTGTTTTCTCATCATCTTGGAGATGAGTTAAAAAGAGTTGAACATATTAAAGATAAAATTGAGCTTTTAGAGTGCAATCTTACTAATAGAATTGGAGTAGTTAGGGTTATTGAAAAATCAAAACCTGATAAGATTTTTCATTTAGCTGCTCAAAGTTTTGTTCCTACTTCCTGGAAATCACCAGAAGATACTTTATTTAATAATATTATTTCTGAATTGAATATTTTTGAAGTAGTTAGAGAAATGAAAATTGATCCAATTATTGTTATAGCCGGCAGTTCTGAAGAATACGGCTTGGTTTATGAGAATGAATTGCCAATAAAAGAGATAAATCCTTTAAGACCTTTGTCTCCTTATGCTGTTTCTAAAATTGGCCAGGAAAAATTAGCTTTTCAATACCACCAAAGTTACGGTTTGAAAACCATTCTGACTCGTTTTTTTAATACAGAGGGCCCTAGAAGGGGTCAGGATTTTGTTATTTCTAATTTTGCTAAACAGATTGCTGAAATAGAAAAAGGCAAACGAGAGCCCATAATCTATGTCGGCAACTTAGAAGCTAAACGAGATTTTTCAGATGTTAGAGATATGGTTAGGGCTTATTGGTTAGCTTCAGAAAAATGTAAATTTGGAGAGCTCTATAATGTTTGTTCAGAAAAAGCAAGAACGATAAAATCTGTTTTGGATTTACTTTTGAGTTTTAGTAAAACAAAAGACATTAAAGTAAGGCAAGATCCTAATCGGACTCGGCCTTCGGATGTCCCCATTCTTTTAGGTGATTGCTCAAAGTTTAAAAAAGAAACTGGCTGGATGCCTAAAATTCCTTTTGAAAAAACAATATTTGATACATTAAATTATTGGAGAGAGATAATATGAAAAAAATCAAGTGGATAGAAATTTCTTCAAAGCGATATGGCGGTGTGTTGTATAATCAACAAGCCAGAAAAGTTTTATCAAAACATTTTGATTTAGAATTAATAAATTTGGAAGCAAAATACCTTAAAAAAATAAGATACTTAAAAATTCCAGAATCTTTTATTTATCTTTTAAGATTAAAGGGTAAAAAAGATCTTTGGGTAAGGGATTTTTATTCAACAATTACTTTACCTTTAGATAAAACAAAGGGTAAAAATTTAGTTTTGATTCATCATCTTGATTTCTCAGGCTTTCCTTTGATTGCCAAGCCGTTTTTGAATTTAATGAACAAGCTTTTTTTCTATCATAATCTTAAAAAAGCAGATGCAATTGCTGTAATTTCTGAATATTGGAAAAGTTATTTTTTAAAAAGAGGATATACTAATGTTTATAAAATATATTGTGGATTTAATTTAAATGATTTTCAGATTTCAGATCAAGAAATTTCAGAATTTAAAAAGAAACATAAACTTGATGGGAAACCTATAATTTATTTAGGCAACTGTCAAAAAGCCAAAGGAGTGATTGATGCTTGGCGAGCTCTTAAAAGCTTAAATGTTCATTTAGTTACTTCAGCAAAAAGACAAGTAAAAATCCCTGCTTTAAATTTTGATTTAGATTATAGAGAATATTTAAAATTACTAAAAGCGTCTTCAATAGTTCTAACTATGTCAAAATTTAAAGAAGGCTGGTGCATAACTGCTCATGAAGCAATGTTGCTTAAAACTCCAGTTATTGGTTCAGGGTTTGGAGGAATGAAAGAATTATTAGAGGGAGGAAATCAAATAATTTGCTCTGATTTTAGTTCTTTAAGAGAAAAAGTTGAATATTTGCTAAACTATTCAGAAAAAAGAGAGAAATTAGGGGAGGACGGCTATAATTTCGCTAAAAATTTTACTTTAGAGAAGTTTGAAAAAGAATGGGTAAATTTAATTAAAAAAATGATATGAATTTTCTAAAATCTAAAAAAAATTTAATTGGAATAATTCTATTTATAATTACCATTATTGTCATTACTTTTTTTGACAAGGTCTTAGCAATTGGAATTATTCTTATTGTTTTTCTGACTCTAATCACCTTTTTAGTACTTTTCAAAATTGGAATAAAAAGCAAAACATTAATTTTACTTCTTTTAATTACTTTTTTGATTCATTTCGGAGCAGTATTATTTATTCATTATGCTAATTTTCAACCCTTTAGTGGCGGAAGTGGGGATTATATTGTTTATCAAAAAGTAGCTGAAGAAATAGCTCTGAGAGTTCACCAAGGAAATTTTTCTTTAGAAGAACTAGACATGAGTCATTATTATCCGGTGATTATAGGGTATATATATGCCCTTACGATACCAGAAATGCTTATTGGCCAGTTATTCGGAGTTTGGCTAGCCGTTCTTGGGGTTCTTTTTACTTATTTAATAGTTATTGAATTAGGTTCTTCAAAAAAATGGGCTTTTCTGATTGGTTTGATTGTTAATATTTATCCAAGCTATGTTTTTTATGGGAGTTTATTGCTTAAAGATACTTTAGTTGTTCCTTTGGTTTTAGGTGGGTTACTGTTAACCCTGAAACTAATTAAGAATTTTTTCTGGAGAAATTTTCTAATTTTTTATATTATCTTAGGAGCTGTAATTCATTTCCGCTTTTACGTTGGCTACGCGCTTTTGTTTACTTTTATTCCTTGTTGGTTGCTGCTTTGCAAATTAAACTTGAAGAAAAAATTTATCTATGGGCTAATAATAATTATTCTTTTAGGGTTTTTACCTCAATTTTCAGGTTATGGTTATTATGGGATTAAAGTCATCAAAGGATATCTGAATCCAAAAACTATTACTTATTATCGGGAGACGGCTTATGTCTCTTTGCCCCCAACTACCGAATCTTCTCCAGGGAAATTAATTTCAATATTATTTCCTAATCTTAGAAGAGACGGGTCATCTTTAGGAACCAGTTCATCAATGAAATTAAAAACAGAGATTGATAACCCTCTTAATTTTTTAATAAATTGTTCAAAATCTTTTATTTATGTGCTATTGGGACCCTTTCCTTGGCAGATACAAAGTTACAAACAACTATTTGTTTTATTGGAGACCATCCCTTGGTATTTTTTGCTATTTTTTATAATAAAAGGAGCTTTTATAACCTTAAAACAGAAGCGTATCGCTTTACCTCTGTTGGTTTTTAGTATAATATCGTTAGGGGTTCTTTCTTTATTCATAGCTAATTTTGGAATTATTACCAGAATTCGTATGCCCAGTTTTATAGCTCTTTTTTGTTTAATACCCCTTGCATTTATAAGAGAAAGTAAAGAAAGGATAAAAAGAGGAAATAATAAAACTAAGGTTTGTTATGTAACCAATATAGATAAATCAGTAAAATTTATATTATTCAATCAATTGAAGTTTTTAAAAAATGAGGGTTATGAAGTTTATACCGCTTGTTCTCCTGGAAAATGGATAAGAGATATTGAGAATGAAAAAATAAAAGTAAAAACCATAAGATTTAAAAGAAAAATTAGTCCAATTTCTGATTTAATTGCTTTTGTTAAATTATTTTTTTATTTTAAAAAAGAAAAATTTGATATTGTTCACACCCATACCCCGAAACCTGGTTTGCTTGGTCAATCGGCTGCTAAAATGGCAGGTGTTCCAATAATTGTAAACACTGTTCACGGTTTTTATTTTCAAAAAGAAAATTCTTGGTTGAAAAGGAAGTTTTTTATTTTAATAGAAAAAATAGCAGCAAAGTGTTCCGATCTTATTTTTTTTATAAACATGGAAGATATGGAAACAGCAATTAAAGAAAGGATTTGTCCTTATAGTTTAAGGAGATATTTTGGTGGAGGGGTTGATATGGAACGATTTAATCCTGAGAGATTTTCTGAAGAATTTATTTTAGCGAAAAAAAAGCAACTTGATATTGATCCCAATAAGAAAATTATTGGAATTGTCGCTAGATTAGTTGAAGAAAAAGGATATTTAGAATTATTTGAAGCATTTAAGGAAATTCTTGAGAAATTTCCCGAGACATTGCTTTTAATAATTGGTTTCGAAGAGCCGGAAAAAAGAGACGCAATAGATTATAAAATTATTAGAAAATATAATATACAGAAAAATGTTATATTTTTGGTGGAAAGAACAGATGTTGAAGAGTTGTATCCGCTAATGGATGTTTTCGCGCTTCCTACGCACAGAGAGGGATTAGGTATTGTTCTTCTTGAGGCCTCTGCTATGCAGATACCGGTTATTGCCACAAATACAGGTGGATGTCCCGAGGCAATTGATGATGAAAAAACAGGCATTTTAATTCCCTTAAAGGATGTAAAAAAACTAACCGAAGCCATTTTTTACTTATTTGACAATCCGGAAAAAGCAAAAAAAATGGGTCAAAACGGTAGGGAAAAGATCTTGAGAGAATTTGACGAAAAATTAGTTTTTGATATTTTAAAAACAGAGTATCAACGGCTTATCAATGAAAAATTAAAAAATATTTCAAAAACTTTTAAATAGTTTTAAGAAAAAAAAGAACTTGACGAAAACCTAATCTTTGATAGAATTAAAAAATATAATAGGTTTATTGGAGAGAAATTAAATGAGGTTTCAGATATTTCTAAAAAGAGTTTTTGATTTTATAGGTGCTTTGATCGGTCTGATAATACTTGCGCCATTATTATTAATAATGGCTGTTTTGATTAAATTAGATTCTCGAGGGCCCGTTTTTTTTAAACAAAAAAGAGTTGGGAAGAACGGAATAATTTTTAGGATTTGGAAATTGAGAACTATGATTCAAAACGCCGAAAATATTGGGCTAGGTTACGAGGTGACAAAAAGTGATCCTAGAATAACGAGAATAGGCAAATTTATCCGACGATTTGGAATAGATGAGTTGCCGCAATTTATAAATGTGATTAAAGGAGAAATGTCTTTAGTGGGACCTCGGACTGCTTTGCCTCATCAAGTAGAAAAATACGACGAATTTGAGAAAAAAAGACTTCAGGTAAGGTCTGGGATTACTAATATAAACGTTGCAATGAAGGGTTGGAATACTTTTTCTTGGAAAGAAAGAATAAAATGGGATGTTTGGTATATAGAAAATTGGTCTTTGTGGCTTGATTTGAAGATTTTGTTAAAAACACCACTGGTCGTATTGTTGGGAAAGGGTCAATACGGGGAAAAAGGAATTGTAGAAGATTATGAATAAAAATAAAAAAATAAAAAATAGTAAAGTTTTAGTAACAGGAGCCGCAGGTTTTATTGGTTCACATCTTTGTGAGAGTTTGCTTAAACAGGGATTTAAGGTTGTCGGGTTGGTTTATGGGAATGATAGTAATATTAGACATCTAAAAGATAATAAAAATTTCAAAACGATAAAAAGTGACATTACTAATTTTCAAGGAATTTTGGAGATTTTAAAAAAACATAAACCCGATGCTATTTTTCACGTTGCTGGCGTTATTCCTTTGGGTAGAGAATATGAAAATAATCCTTTTTTATTTTTTAAGGTCAATGCAGAGGGAACACTTAATTTATTAGAGGCTTGTCGGCAAACCAACATAAAGAAGTTTATTTATAGTTCTTCAATGAGTGTTTACAATAAAAAAACAAAACAACTGCCGATAAGTGAAGAGGGGTTTATCAATCCTTGTGATTTTTATGGGTTAAGTAAGTGGCAGGGCGAAGAATTTGCCAGGATTTATGCCATAAATTATAAATTAAACGTTATTATTCTACGTTACGCCGGCGTTTATGGTCCGAGAAAAGACGGGGGAGCAGTGGCGATTTTTATAAAAAAAGCGCTCCAAAATAAACCCATTAATATTTTCAGCAATACTAGTTGGGATATTGTTTATGTGAAAGATGTTGTACGGGCTAATATTTTAGCGCTTAAAAAAATAAAAAAAATAGGCTCCGCAGTGATTAATATAGGAAGTGGTCAAGAAATACATATAAAAGATTTAGCGAAGAATATTATAGATATTACTAATTCAAAATCTAAAATTAAAATTAATAAATCTCGAGATTCGTTTCGCTTTTGTTTTGAAATAAATAGAGCTGAAAAATTATTGGGATTTAATCCAACTCCTCTTGAGAAAGGGCTACTTTTAACGGCGCAGTGGTTTAAAAAACAAATATGATTACTCTTACTATTCATCAGCCAGAATATTTGCCATATCTCGGTTTTTTTGACCGAATTGGTAAAGCAGATGTTTTTATTGTTTTAAATGATGTTGGTTATCAAAAAAACGGGTTTATTAACAGAAATAAAATAAAAACAGCGCAGGGATGGCAATGGTTAACTGTTCCTGTCTCCAATAAATCTCCCAATCAAAAAATAAACGAAGTTTTAATAGATAACCAAAAAAAATGGAGGAACGACCAATGGAAAACTTTATGCTATAATTATTCAAAAGCACCGTTTTTTAGAACCTACGCTGACTTTTTTGAAGATGTTTTTAAAAAGGAGTGGGTTTTAATTTCCGATTTAGACACTTATTTGATAGAAAATATTGTTAAAACGCTGGGTCTTAAAAAAAGAATAGAAAAAAGTTCCGCGTGTGATATAAGGGGGACAGCAACCGAGAGATTAATAAATATCTGCAAGAAATTTGACGCCAACACTTATTTATCAGGAGTTGGGGGTAGAGGGTACCTGGAATTGGAAAAATTCAAAAAAGAGAATATTAATGTAGTGTTCCAAGAATTTAAACATCCGAATTACTTTCAACAATTTATGAAAAAAGGATTTTTACCGAACCTTTCAATAATAGATTTATTATTCAATTGTGGTCCTAAAAGTATAAATATAATTTTGGGTAAAAAATAAACACTATGATACCTCTTTTAAGACCGGCCTTGCCGGAGTTAAAATCTCTTCAAAGTAAATTAAAGGACGTTTTTAAAAGTGGGATGCTTACTAACGCCAAATATGTAAGAGAATTTGAAGAAAGATGCGCTAAGTTTTTAGCCGTTAAAGAGGTGGTCGCTTTGGCCAATGGTACCTCAGCCATAATTTTGTCTCTAAAATGTTTGGGAATAAAAGGAGAAGTAATTCTTCCTAGCTTTACCTTTACTTCAACAGCTCACTCTTTACTTTGGTGTGGGTTAAAGCCGGTTTTTATTGATATAGACAAAGAAACTTTTAATATTGATCCCTCTTTGATAGAAGAGAAAATTACTTCTAAAACTACTGCTATTCTTCCCGTGCATGTTTTTGGTAATCCCTGTAAAATTGGTGAGATTCAAAAAATCGCTCGAAAACACAAAATAAAAGTTCTTTATGACGGAGCCCATGCCTTTGGCTCGAAATATAAAGGGAAATCAGTGGCTTATTTTGGCGATGTAACAATTTTCAGCTTAACTCCCACTAAAGTTATAACTACAGCCGAAGGAGGTTTAGTGGCAACTCAAGATTCAAACCTTGCTAGGATTTTAAGATTAGGTAGGAATAATGGTGATAGCGTCAACAGAGCAGAAGAATTTTTAGGAGTTAGCGCCCGAATGACTGAGTTTAGCGCTATTTTGGGTGTTGAGGGGATAAAAATTCTTCCAAAATGCCTTAAGAGACGATTAAAGTTAGTCAATCTTTATAAAAAATTATTAGTTCGGATTCCAGGAATTTCTTTCCAAAAGATTACGGAGTTTTCTTCCCCGGTTTTTAGAGATTTAACAATTCTAATAGACAAAGATAAATTTGGACTTTCAAGAGATGAGTTATTAAAAGAGTTACTTAAAAGAAATATTGAAACAAAAGTTTATTTTTATCCGCCAATTCATAAGAAGAAAGTTTACAAAAAATACCAGGATATTTTTTTACCCAATACTGATTTCGTTAGTGCTCATATTATGAATTTACCTTTTTATTCCCAGATGCCCATCAGTTATGTAAAAAAAGTTTGTTCGGTAATTAAAATTTTGTATGAAAAAAATAAAAAATGATATGAAAATTCTTATTATAGCTCCTCATCCTGATGATGAAGTTCTCGGATGCGGGGGGACAATAAAAAAATATATTAATAGGGGAGAAGAGGTTTATCTTTGTATTGTGACTAAGGCCTATACTCCTGATTGGAGCCAGGAATTTATTGATAACAGAAAAAAGGAAATAGCTTGTGCCAATAAGGTGCTTGGGATAAAAAAAACTTTTTTCTTGGATTTACCGACAGTAAAATTAGATACTGTTCCCCAAAAGAAGTTAAATGATTTAATTTCAGAATGTATAGAGAAAGTAAGGCCTGAAATATTATATATTCCTTTTGGTGGAGATATTAATAAAGACCATCGTTTGGTTTTTGAAGCTTTACTTGTTGCTGCAAGGCCGAAGCCAAAATATTCAGTAAAAAAAATATTATGTTATGAAGTGCTTTCAGAAACAGAATGGGGGAGTTCTCAGGCAAGAAAAATGAAGGAGATATTTATCCCCAATGTGTATATAAACATATTTGACACATTAGAAGATAAATTAAAAGCCATGTCTTGTTATAAAAGCGAATTGAAAGATTATCCCCATCCTCGTTCTTTGGAGGTAATCACTGCTTTAGCTAAAAAAAGAGGATCTGAAGCGGGATTGAAAGCAGCTGAAGCATTCATGCTTATTAGGGAGATATTTTAAGAAAATGGAATATAGAGATTTAGTAAAAAAACATTATCGAGAAGAAGCTAAAAAGAGTCGTTTATCTTTAGGTAGTACAATGGCCGACTTAAACATCAGGAGATTAGAGATTGAAAATATTGCTTCTTATTTAAAAAATGGCGAAAGATGCTTGGAAGTGGGTTGTGGTAATGGTAGGGCATCTATAGAGGTCTCAAAGATTAGAAAATTAGACCTAACTTGCATTGATTTTTCTTCAGAGATGATAGCTTTAGCAAAAAAGCAACCTACTAAAGGAATTAAGGGAGAGATCAGATTTCAAAAGGGGGATGTTTTGGAGTTGAAAGTTAGGAATTATTTCAATTCTATTTTTACTGAAAGATGCATCATTAATCTCTTAACCCGGAACGATCAGAAAAAGGCCTTGAAAAATATAGTTACTGCCCTAAAAAAAGGTGGCAAGTTGATATTGCTTGAAGCCTTCAGCGATGGCTTAAAAGAATTGAATGATGCCCGTCAAGAAGTTGGTTTAGTCCCAATTTCGCCGGCTTATCATAATTTACACCTTAACAAAGATTTAGTCATTAAATATTTAAATAAACAAGGCTTAGTTTTTGTAGTAGAGAAGAATTTTCTGAGTTCTTATTATTTTGGTTCTAGAATTCTTTATCCTGCTTTAGCAAGAGCAAATAAAGTAAAGATTAAATATAATTCTAGTTTTGTCAAATATTTTTCCTTTTTATCAGAGCATGGTAATTATTCTCATATTAAGATATTACTATTTAAAAAATGAAATTAAAATGATAAGATTTTTTAATAAACTATTCAGAAAAACGCCTAAGACCCAATTAATTTTCTTCTCGGTTTTTGATGTTTTTTTAATCTCTCTTTCAGTTTGGCTGGCTTTTCTTTTGAGGTTTGACGGAAAAATCCCTCCCGAGCATTTTAATAATCTTAAAATAGTTATTATCTTAGCTTTAATTTTCTCTCTCCCGATTTTTTATTTTTTTAAACTTTATTCTTTTTCCTGGAGCTATGTTAGTACAAATGAGCTGGTTTCTTTGGCTAAGGCAGTTACTTTAAGTTTCGGGCTTTTGGGCGTTTCAATTTTTGTTTTAAAGAGTTTTCAGAACTTTCCTCGTTCCACCTTTTTTATTAGTTATTTTTTAGTTTTTATATTTTGCGGCGGGATTCGTCTTTCAAAAAGAATCTATTCACAGTTTTTTAAGAGAGGAGAGAAAGAAACGGAAAAAGAAAGAACTTTAATTATTGGAGCCGGTGATGCCGGTGAACAAATTTTGAGGAATGTTCAAATTTCAAAAAATAGTCTTTATTCTCCCGTCGGATTTATTGATGATAATTTAACAAAACAAGGAGTGGCAATTCATGGCTTAAAGGTCTTGGGAAGAATCAGTGATATTCCCGAAGTAATTAAAAGATATAGAATAGAAGAGATGATTATTGCTCTGCCTTCTGTTGGGGTAGAAAAAATTAAAAAAGCAGTTGAGTTAGGTAGAAAAGCCGGCCTTAAAAAGATTAAGGTTGTTCCTTCAATAAATGAAATTATTAATGGTCAGGTTTCCATAAGAGATCTTCGGGAGATTCAAGTAGAAGACTTATTGGGCAGGGAATCTGTTTCATTGGATACAACAGCGATCAGAAATTTTATCCAGAATAAAATAGTTTTGATTACCGGAGCTGCCGGCTCAATTGGTTCCGAGCTTTCAAGACAAACAGCTAAATTTAGGCCCTCTTTGCTTTTACTTTTAGACCAAGATGAAACCGGTATTTTTAATATTTCAAATGAGCTTAAAGACAGATTTCCTTATTTAAAAATTAAATCTCTAATAACTGACATTAGAGATAGAGAGAAAATAAACAGAGTTTTTGCTGAATTTCGGCCAAACATTGTTTTTCACGCCGCTGCCTATAAACACGTTCCTTTAATGGAAAAACATCCCGACGAGGCGGTGAAAAATAATATTTTCGGAACAGAGATAGTGACTAAGGCTTCTTTAAATGCAGGTACAGAGAATTTTATTTTTGTTTCAACTGACAAAGCAGTTAATCCAACGTCTGTAATGGGAGTAACCAAGAGAGCGGGGGAGATGATTTGCCAGGTCTTGAATCAAAGAAATCATACAAAATTTATTTCCGTTCGTTTTGGTAATGTTTTAAACAGCAGAGGAAGCGTAATTCCTATTTTTAAAGAGCAGATAAAAAAAGGAGGACCGGTAGAGGTTACCCATCCCGATATGAAAAGATATTTTATGGTTACTTCAGAAGCAGTGCTTTTGGTGATGCAATCAGCTGCAATGGGGCAAGGAGGAGAAGTTTTTGTATTAGATATGGGGAAGCCAATTAAGATTTTGGATTTGGCAAAAGAAATAATTCGGCTTTCCGGCTTTGAACCGGACAAAGATATTCCCATTGTTTTTACGGAACCAAGACCCGGGGAGAAGTTTTTTGAGGAGATTTTGACTGCCGAAGAAGGAACCGTAGCTACTCAGAATCAAAAGATTTTTATGGCAAAACTTTCTGATGTTAATGAAGAAAGATTAAATGAGGAATTAAAAAGATTAAAAATATTTGTACAGCAAAATAATCAAGAGGAAATAATTAACATTCTAAAAATATTTGTGCCGTCATATAATAGATGATAGAATAAATTGTAGGTATGAAGAAATTTGTTTTAACTATCAGTTTAATTTTGTTTTTAGGAATAGCAATTACTGCAAGCGCTGATACTGTTGGGGAAAAAAGGGTTTTTAATGTTGACCCTTCTTTTGATTCATCGGGAAGAGAAGAATTAACTGCAGTTTTGGTAAAAAAGACCACTAACCTTTATTTTTATGTTGATGAAAAGTGGTGGAATTTCACGCCTCAAAATGAAATTTATCAAGCATTAAGCAATTTAGGACAAGAATTTGAAGATGGGATTTATCCAACCCTTACCTCTACCTTTGGTCCAGAATGGAATCCAGGAATTGATAAAGAATCTCAAATAACCATTTTAATTCATCCAATGAGAGAGGAAGCGGGCGGATACTTCCGTTCCAATGATGAGTATTTTAAAATCCAAGTTCCAGATTCCAATGAAAGGGAAATGGTTTATCTTAATTCAGAATATATAAAGACTTCTTTAGTTAAAAGCTTTTTAGCTCATGAATTTACACATTTAATTACTTTTCATCAAAAAGAAAATAGCTATGATGTTACTGAAGAAACCTGGTTAAATGAAGCTCGGGCAGAATACGCTCCTACCTTAGTTGGCTACGATGATGTTTATGAAGGAAGCAATTTAGAAAGAAGGGTTCAGCTTTTTACTAAAAATCCTTCCGATTCAATAATTGACTGGCAGAATACAAAATATGATTACGGAAGCATAAATCTCTTTATTCAATATTTAGTTGACCACTATGGGATTGAAATTTTAATTGATTCTTTGCATTCTCCAAAAATTGGTATTGAGAGCATAAATTATGCTTTAGAAAAAAATGGATTTGAAGAAGATTTTTCCCAGATTTTCTTGAATTGGACCATAGCTGTCTTAATTAATGATTGTAACTATGGACCGGAATATTGCTATTTAAATTCAAATTTAAGAGATTTTCATATAAGCCCCAAAATTAACTTCCTGCCCTTAAGCGGAGAAAGCACCTTAACTCTCACAGACCTTACTAAAAACTGGACTGGTAACTGGTATAAGATTATTGGCGGGAAAGGAACCCTTAAACTTGGGTTTATCGCCGGTTCCAGTGCAGATTTCCAGGTTCCTTATATAACAAGGAGCCCGGCTGGAAGTTATAATGTTAAATTTCTTAAACTTGATGATAATCGGCAGGGAGAAATTTATTTGGAAGATTTTGGGACAGAAATTATTTCACTTTTCCTTATTCCTTCTCTTCAAAATTCTCATTCCTCGGACAGCGGAGCTTTTTATTCTTTTTCCTGGTCTGCTTCAATTGAAAAGGGCCAAGAGGAGGCCGATTTAATTAAAAGTTTGTTAGTTAAGATTAAGGACTTAGAAGCTGAAATTGCTAAAGTTCAAGCTAAAATAAATGTTATTTTAAATAAAGAGCCATTGCCAGAACCAGTATCATCATGCAGTTTTAACACAAACCTATATTATGGATTGAGCAATGAAAATGTTAAATGCCTTCAGATTTTTTTAAAATCCCAAGGACCGGAAATTTATCCAGAGGGTTTGGTTACCGGGAATTTCCTTTCTCTCACTAAAGCAGCGGTGATCCGTTTTCAGGAAAAATACGCTTCAGAAATATTAACTTCTTGGGAACTAACTAAAGGAACAGGGTTTGTGGGAAGCGCTACCAGAGCTAAAATTAATGAAATTTTGAGCACTAGCTCTTGACAACTACTTCTTAATTTGCTAATATCAAATTAGTGGGTGTTCTTCTTTTTAAGAACCTCATCTGAGTCGGCAAAAGCTCTCGCTTCGCGAGGGTTTTTGCTTTTTTTGGCTTGACTTTTTTTGCAAAAAATAGTAAAATTCAAGATCGTAAAAAAAAGAAATGTTCTTTGAAAATTGAAAGGGACACTTATGAAAGTAAAAGTTTTGTATGATCAAGGAACCGCTTGTGTTGCTGAAGACGGTATTGTTTTTTATCCTCCTTGTTACTTTGGTGTAACAGATGGAGTAAGTGGGGTTTATCTTCCTCAGGAAGGGCCGAGGTTATTTAATCAACTGACAGGTGGTCAGCTTGCTTCTAAAATTATTTCTCGCTTTTTTGGATTAACTATTCCAGGAGAGACCTTAGAGGATATTCTTCGAAGAGCAAATAATATGCTTCGGGAGATTAGTAAAGAAGCCAAAATATCCCTTCAAGAGTCAGAACTTCTTCCTTCTGCCAGTTTTGTTGTAGTAAGACTGGATTCCCCAGAGGTCAGTATTCTTCAAGGAGGAGATTCTCTGGCAATATGGCAGATGAAAGATGGAACCATCGGAGGAACACCCAATAAGGTATATAGTTATGAAAAAGAACTTCTCCAGATTGTTGCAGGGCTTATGAAAAAACACAAAGGAGATAGACAAAAGATGTGGAAAGAATATCGCCCCACACTTATAGAGAAACGGCGAACTAATGCCAATACTGAAGAAGGAGGATTTGCTGTTCTTAATGGTCAGCCAGAATTTGAATGTTTTTGGCAAAAATTTACACTTCCACGACAAGAAATAAGATTTTTAGTTCTTTTTTCTGATGGATTTATTCCATTTGAGTGGACAGGAAATGTATTCGGTATGGCAGGAGAGATGATTCGTCTCTATCGAAAAGGAGAATTACATTCTATCTTAGAGGCTACTCGAGTGATTGCAGATAAGAAAAAATCCTTAACCCATGAAGATTATGCAGAAGCTACTGCAATAGCAATAGAGTTCTGATAAAAACGGGCATTTTGCCCGTTTTTTTATTGATTTATTTTTTAGAATGCCTTATAATAAAATTGGGTCGGGAGGCAAGCACCCACTAAAGACTTAGTTAGGGGTAAACACTCCCGGCCCTTTAAAAAATGAAGTTTCAAGAAAACGTTCTACTGTCTAATCACACTACTTTTAAAATTGGGGGACCTGCCAAGTATTTTTGTGTTGCCAGAAATAAAAAGGATTTAATTAAAGCAGTCAAAAAAGCAAAAGAGCTTAAAATGCCCTTTTTTATTTTGGGCAAAGGAAGCAATGTTTTAGCTTTAGATAAAGGATTTAATGGGATAGTGATAAAAATTCATAATTCCAAACTCATAATTCATAATTCAGGGATTTATGTAGAAGCTGGAGTAAAATTAGAAGATTTAGTAAAATTATCTATCAAGAAATCCCTAACGGGCTTAGAGTGGGCTGTTGGAATTCCCGGGACGGTTGGGGGCGCTGTTTATGGCAATGCTCAGGCATTTGGTACCAAGATGTCGGATATTATAAAAAGTGTAGAAATTTTTGATGCTAAAACATTAAAAATTAAAACATTGACAAAAAAGAAATGCGATTTTTCTGAAAAACACACTGTTTTTAAAAAGAATAAAGACCTAATAATTCTTTCATCTGTCATTAAATTGAAAAATGGGAAGAAAAAAGAAATTCAAAAAAGAATCAAAAAACATTTGGATTATCGGAAAAAAAATCATCCCTGGAAATTTCCTTCAGCCGGCTCTGTTTTTGTTAATAAAACAGGGGGACCGTCGTCAGCTCATCTGATTGAGAAATGTGGCCTGAAGGGAACAAAAGTAGGAGGAGCTAAAGTATCCGAAAAGCATGCTGGTTTTATTGTTAATACTGGAGAAGCTAAAGCCAGAGATGTTTTGAAGTTAATCAAAATCATCAAACAAAAAGTAAAATCCAAATTCAGAATAGATTTAGAAGAAGAAATACAAATAATTAAGTAAGAATTACTTATTAACCATTGACATATAATGTTGAGGTGAGAAAATATAATAAGAGAAAAGTTTTGTAAAAACTTTTAATTCTTTTTCAAATAGCGGTCGACTATTTGCGTAAAATTTTTGAAAATGATTTACTCAATAAAATTTTTATTGAGCACAAACAAATGGCTAAGAAAAAAAAGGCCAAGAAGAAGAAGAAGAAGTAAGAAGTGAGAAATTTCTTCTGACAATCCTGCGATTTTTTAAATTGTGGGATTGTTTTTTTTGGAAAAAGTTGCTACCATTAAATTATGATGAACCCTCACGACCATAACGAGTTTTAAATTATGTTCTTTGTGTATATACTACAAAGTAAAAAAGACAAAAGCTTATACATAGGATATAGTAATGATTTAAGAAAAAGATTAAAAGAACATAATTTAGGGCTTGTTAGATCGACAAAGTCCAAAATACCTTTTGTTTTGGTGTATTATGAG
>Ga0268278_1000188_pt1 | contig 47250 bp, 32 predicted proteins | sample saktaG_3_FD_190135 | JGI IMG/M metagenome (GOLD analysis project Ga0268278, IMG submission 190135) | Saline water microbial communities from Sakinaw Lake, British Columbia, Canada - sak_2010_1_5_55m | ecosystem: Environmental > Aquatic > Non-marine Saline and Alkaline > Saline ...
TGTCGATTTTCAACCCCGAAACTTGAGTCCTTAATCGCTCAGAACGTGCCGAGAGAGATGGTAGTTCTTGAAATTGGAACCGGAACCTGGTGTCCCTATTGTCCTGGTGCAGCCATGGGAGCAGATGACCTCCTTGAAAACGGCAAGAAGGTTGCTGTCATTGAGAATCACTATAATGATTCGTATGCAAATGCGTACTCCAACTCCAGGAATAGCATGTATGGGATCAGCGCTTACCCTTCCGCCGCATTTGATGGGTTACAGGGTCATGTGGGGGGCAGTAACACCTCCTCTGCATATAGTACCTATTTGGGGAAGTATAATGCCTGCATTGCCCTCACCTCTCCTGTTGCCATGACAATGGAGGTTGAACAAACAGATGCCCATTTTACAGTGACTGTTCAGATGACCAAGGTAGGCACGATAACAACTTCCAACATGGTTCTTTACTTCTTTGTCACCCAGTCACACATTTCACAAAGCTGGCAAGGACAAAACCACCTCGAACATGTCAACAGGATGATGGTTCCAAATCAGAATGGAACCCCTGTTAGTTTTGCTGGCGGCAATGTGCAAACTGTTGTATTGAATTTTGATATGAATACGTCGTGGCCATTAGAAGATTGCGAATTCATCGCTTTACTTCAGAATAAAACTCCAGGACAAGGTGTTATACCAGGAACACCACCTTATCCTTTAACCATATGGGAAGCCCTTCAGACCATTAAAAGAAGCGTCATTGATCTGAATGCCGATTTTGAAGCCTCAGCCACACAGGTTGATAAGAATACTCAAGTTAGCTTTACCAACAATACCTCTGGTGGATACATCGGCGTTCCCGAAACCTATCAGTGGTCTTTCCCTGGCGCTGAACCTGCAACCTCCACGAATGAAAATCCGACTGTCTTTTATAAGGATTGCGGGATCTTTGATGTTACGCTCATTGTAAATCGCGGAGGTCAGATCGACACCCTGGTTAAAACAGCTTACATACATGTTGGTCTGGTGGCACAAATCACATCAACCCCTGGTGATACAGCCTGTTGGTATCAACCTATTACGTTGGATGCCACCAACCCAATAGGCGAATCCTATCTCTGGGAGCCTGGTGGTGTTACCACTCCAACCCTTACAGTCAACTCCAGTGATGTAGGGCTGGGCTCTCATACGTATACGGTTACAGTGACGTCAATTGGTGGTTGTGAGGATACAGAAACCCATACCATCTACTTTGACGAGTGTGTGGGGATCGATCAGCAATCCGGCACTGTCAGCGCTTCCGTTTACCCCAACCCAAGTAACGGACAATTTATCCTCGAACTGAATGCCCCGGAGAGATCAACAGTTGACATCCAGATCGTTAATACACTAAGTTCACTGGTTTATGAAGAGGCCGGAGTTCAGGTGAACGGAAAACTAATCCGGAATTTCAACGTAAACCTGAATAGTGGAATCTATTTTCTGGTGATTCGTTCCGGTTCTGAAAAAACCATTCAGAAGCTTTTTATTACCCGTTAATTCATGCATTTAACAATTTTAAAAGAGGGTGTCCAATATATGACATCCTCTTTTTTATTTGAATTTGTATCTTTGCAGGCAACTATTAGACCCGATATATTGTCTTTACTTAAAGCAGATCAAACTTTTCCAGTACAAATTATATCTTATATTTATGAAAAAACTTCTTCTCATCATTCTCGCATGCGTAGCGACTTCGTCCCTTTATACACAGGTGGTTGAAAAAACCTTTCATTTCTCTGATCATCACATTTCGCAAACCGGCAGCTACCATCTTATCACTTTCGCAGGGACCCAATTGAGTGGCTTACCAGGTGAACCAGCGTTACCCTACCAAATAGTTTCTCTAATTTTACCCCCAGGTGAGGTTGCAACAACCATTGAGATCATCGGTGAAATGGAACAGGATATTCCGGGCACTTACACCCTCTTCCCTCAGCAACACATCAGACCTCTGTCTGAAGGGATATCGGGCGAATTTATCCAACACGAAGAGATTTACCGGCAGCATGCAAATTATCCTGCCAGCCAGGCAGGGCACCTGATCACCCAGTACTTAAATGGTTATGCCTTAGCACTCTCTTCCTTCACTCCGGTGATTTACAATCCCGCTTCAGGACACCTCTCCTACTACAGGAAAGTGACGGTCAGGATTACCACCGCCCCCGATCTGTTGTCACAGAAAGCCTTAGAGAATTATTCTCCTTCAGCCACCTCGGGCAAACAGCTGGCCGCTCTGGCACAAAATCTGGAGATGGCAGAAACCTATCCGGTTAAAACCCCATTAAAGTCAAGTTATCAGATCCTGATCATCACTACGGATGATTTCAACAACTCATTTCAGTCATTGATTGACCTCTACCAAGCCAAGGGTATGATCGCCCAGGTTGTCACCACGCAATCCATCGGCAGCTCCATGACAGGCCAGGATCTCCAGGAGAAGATCCGCAACTTCATCATCCAGGAGTACCAGGCTAACGAAGTTGAATATATCCTGCTAGGGGGCGATGCGGAACTGATCCCCTACCGGGGTTTCTATTGCCAGGTGCATTCATCCGGCGTCTATGAAGATTCGAATATTCCGTCGGACCTCTATTATTCGGCTCTCGATGGTTCCTGGGACAGCAATGGTAACCATCTATGGGGCGAACCGGGAGAAGATGACCTACTTCCCGATGTTGCCGTTACCAGATTCCCTTTCAGCACAGAAACGGAACTGCAAAACATGATCCACAAGAGTGTCTTCTACCAGAGCAATCCGGTTGCAGAGGATTTGCAGCAACCATTTATGGCAGGCGAACACCTCTACGACAACCCGATGACCTTCGGGGGAGATTACCTCGATCTACTGATCGACGACCAGACAGCCAACGGTTATTATACGCATGGGATTCCCTCCTCCGAAAATACAATCGTCAAGCTCTATGATACACTTATCAGCGCGCCAAATAACATTTTCCACTGGGATGTGTCTGCTTTTCTAAATGAGATCAACATGGGGAAATCGTTCATCCACCACGTTGGTCATGCCAATGTGACCTATATGGCACGTCTCAATAACTGGGATATCACCAACCAGAACTTTTCCCAGGTAAACGGAATAGACCACAATTATACGCTGATGTATTCCCACGGTTGTTTGTGCGGAGCTTTCGACGAAAATGACTGCATTGCAGAGAAGATGGTGACAATTGAGAACTTCCTGGTTGGGGGTGTCTTTAACTCCCGGTATGGCTGGTTCAACGAAGGGCAAACTGAGGGACCTTCTGCACACATTCACCGTGAATTTGTTAGCGCTCTTTACAACGACACAATTGCTTTCAAGCGCATCGGGGAGACACACATGGTCTCAAAGATCAAAACCGCTCCCTGGGTAACTGCCCCGGGGCAGTGGGAACCCGGTGCCCTACGCTGGTGTTTTTACGACTGCAATGCATTCGGCGATCCTGCCATGGAGATCTGGACCGACAACCCAACAGTAAATGTTGCAGAAACCAAGGCTGAAACCTCCATCCATGTGTATCCCAACCCAGCAGGGAACCAAACGACACTCACTGTGCAAGGAAACCTTACAATCAATACGGAAGTATCCCTTGCCAATACGCTTGGTCAGATTGTGCTCCATTCCAATCTACCCACTCAGGAAGGAGAAAAAAATAGTTGGCAGATTGATCTGTCATCGGTAGATCCAGGCATATACATTGTCAATGTTACAACACAAGCTGGTATAAAAAGTTTAAAACTGATTGTGCTTTAATGACTATCATAATTATTTTTTATATTTTTGTAAACTACTTAAACCAATACGAAACCAATTAAACGAAACATGAAAAAATTTACTATTCTATTCATGCTGATGTTTGCAGTGTTTTTTAGCATTCAGGCTCAGCAGTACAGCTATTCAGACTCATGGGGAAAAGCCGGGTTCAACCTGGTTGCATCAGAGTCATCCGCCATTGAGGTGATTTACTCCGTTCCCATGTTCCAACTTGAAGACCAAACCATCAATGGTGAAGCGATGAAAAACATCATGCTTCCCGGGAACTTCCTGTTTAACGATGCAGGTGCGCCCAACCTTCCAGGAAACGGTCGTTATATTGCCATCCCTCAAGGTTCGGTACCCAGCATCCGGATCATCAGCCAGAGGACAGAAGTGTTCCAGAATGTTGAGATTCAGCCGGCGCCTGTTATCCCTACTGACGATAACGACAATCCTTTAGTTTTCACAAAAAATATGGATATCTACGGGGAAAATGCCTTCTATCCGGCAGCTCCGGTTACGATTTCTGAAGTAACCCAGATCCGTGGAACCGATGCCGTGATCCTTGGCATAACCCCATTTCAATACAATCCTGTTACCAAAGAGCTAATCGTTTACAGGGACATTCAGATTGCCCTCGATTGTGATGGAGGAACCGGAGTCTATGGAAACGACAGGTTACGTAGCCCCTATTGGGACGGCCTTATGTCAGATGCACTGCTCAACTACTCGGCTCTACCCTCTGTTGATTATGCAGAGAGGATGAATCAAACTCTCCAGAGTGTTACAGAGGATGATGAGTGTGAGTATATCATTATTTCTCCAACCGGAGATGACTTTTTACATTGGGCTGATTCGATCGCCAGATTCAGAAACGAACAGGGTATTCTGACCAAGGTCTTCACCGTAGATGAGGTTGGCGGCAATACCACCGGTGCCATTGAAGGATTCATCAACAATGCATACAACACCTGGACCACTCCTCCGGCCGCCTGTCTTCTTCTGGGCGATTATGGAACCAACGGAGCTTCCAGCATCATTGCTCCTATCTGGAACAGCTATTGCGCCTCCGATAACATCTATGCAGATGTCAATAATGACCAAATGCCTGATGTGATCTTTGCCAGAATGACAGCTAACAACAACGACCAGTTAACCGTTTTCATCACCAAATTCCTCGAATATGAACGGAATCCGGTGACAGATACCGCTTTTTATAATCACCCGATTACAGCCCTTGGCTGGCAAACGGAACGGTGGTTCCAGATTTGTTCTGAAGTTGTAGGAGGATATTTCAAGCATGTGAAAGGACGCCAACCCACCCGTATCAATGCGATTTACCAGGGAACTCCTGGAACTATTTGGTCTACCGCCACGAACACCGCAACCGTTGTAAATTATTTCGGACCAAGCGGATTGGGGTATATCCCTGCAACTCCTCTTGAGTTGGGTGGCTGGACAGGTGGCACCGCGACAATGGTTACTAACGCGATCAACGCCGGGGCTTTTATTCTCCAGCACCGCGATCACGGAAATATCACCTTATGGGGCGAACCGTCTTATAATAACAATAATGTCAATCAATTGACGAATGAAAAGCTCGTTCACATTTTCTCAATCAACTGTCTGACTGGAAAATACAATATCTCCAGCGAATGCTTAACCGAGAAGTTCCATCGTCATTACAAGGATGGACACAATGCCGGCGCTCTGAGTGTAACAGGAGCTTCTGAGACCTCCTATTCTTTTGTAAACGACACTTTCGTATGGGGGATGATGGACAACATGTGGCCCGATTTTATGCCGAATGAGACTTCTGAGGTAGCTCTTCGCGGTATTTTGCCCGCATTTGGAAATGCTGCTGGGAAGTACTTCCTGAAGCAGTCGAGCTGGCCTTATAATACAGGGAATAAAGCGGTCACCTATAACCTCTTTCATCATCACGGAGATGCTTTCTCCTGTCTATTCGATACGGTTCCTGCCAACCTCGATGTTGCGCATGATACTTCGATTACCTATGGCACCACTACATTTACGATCACCGCCACCGACAGCAGTTTCATCGCGTTAAGTAACGATGGTGAACTTTTGGCGACTGCTTATGGCGCTGGTTCAACTCCGGTTGTAATGACCATTCCCATTCTGCCTCCGGGAACCAACATAAAAGTAGTGGTAACCATGCAGAACTGCTTCCGTTATGAAGACCTGGTGCCAGTAACCACCGAACTGTTGATCGCTAATTTCGAAGCAAGTCAAACCCAGATTTGTGACAACACCTCGGTTGACTTCACTGACCTTTCGAGCGGGACTCCAACTGCCTGGGATTGGACTTTTGAGGGTGGAACTCCCGGCACATCCACAGAGCAAAATCCTACTGACATCCTTTATGAGGTAGCAGGTTCATACTCTGTATCACTGACAGTTACCAAGGCTAGTAACACTTCAACAGAGAGTAAGCCGAGCTATATCCATACATTCAACACACCCACTGCCAACTTTGAGAATGCATTGGGTTGCGAAGAAACTCCGATTGAGTTCACAGATCTTTCAAACCCTAATGGTGGATCCATCACCAAGTGGATGTGGAATTTCGGCGATCCCAACTCAGGAATCTATGACACTTCCACAATGCAGAACCCATCGCATATCTATGCCGACCCAGGCACCTATACCGTATCCCTGAGTGTAACCAACAACGGAACCTGTACCGATACTCACACCAATGATATCGTGGTTGCAAGCAAACCAGCACAGGCAGGAACGCCACAGGGTGATGCCACCATCTGCCAGGCCTCTGCGGGGAATATCTTTACAACCGATGGCACTCCGCTCGCTACTTCTTATGAATGGATCATTGATCCAACGACAGCAGGGATCCTCACCGGAAACGGAACAGAAATCACGCTGGATGTTGCCGAAGACTTTACAGGTTCGGCTACCTTACGTGTAAGAGGTGTTAACGATTGCGGAAACGGCAGCATCTCTGAGGCCCTGACACTGAATATCCTGGAAATCCTTGCTGCTCCTGCTTCTGCACCTGCTGGTCCCGATACGGTAGATCTAAAGGAGGTGACCAGTTCCGATTTCACCGCATCCGAAGTGACAGGAGCTATTGGCTACACCTGGGTGATTGATCCGGAAACTGCAGGAGAGCTAGATCCAAATGGCCTTCAGCTTACAGTAACCTGGGATCCTGATTTCAGGGGCGATGCCAGTATCACTTACGCTGGCGCTTCCGATGAATGCGACGGACACTTCTCACCTGCCAAAGTTGTTACCGTGAAAAATACACTTGGTATCAATGAGTTCAATGCCTATAACATTGCTGTTTACCCGAATCCGAATTCGGGTAGATTCAGCCTGGCACTGAATGTCAATGAGCAGAGTGTAGTGAACATCAGAATCTACAATCTTCTGGGAACTTTAGTTTATTCCGAAGAGAATGTAGGCATATTCAACAAACTTACCAAAACACTTGACCTCTCTTCACTACCTAAAGGAATCTATCACCTGAAGGTAGAAGGAAGTAAGGGAACCTCGATTATCCGTGTGGTGATCGACCGGTAAACAACCGGATCCAACATTCGAACCTGTAGGGACGAGGCATGCCTCGTCCCTACTTTTTTTGGTGGGGATTGCCCCTTCCTTTTTTATTTCATCGATATTTTTTGCCCCATTCCAACTTTTTTCATTTCTTGACGTCATTATGGCAAAACAAACCGATTTGAACAGGGCGGTGACTGACATTCACAGGGATCTGGTTGATCTTTGCAAAAAAGGGGATCGTGTTGCCCAATACCGGTTGTACAAACAATACTCACAGGCAATGTATAATATCTGTTTGCGTATGGTTGCCGATCAGGATGAAGCCCACGATCTCCTCCAGGAGTCTTTCATCAAGGCATTTAGCAAATTGAACGCGTTCTGGGGTGATTGTACATTCGGAGTCTGGCTCAAACGGATTGTGATCAACCAATGTATCTCCTATCTCCGAAAAAGGCGCCCTCTGATTGTGGATATGGATGAGAATCAGTTGAGTGATGTACCCGATGAACCGATCGAAGAGTCGGAAATCTCACCCGACCTGATCCACGATTCAATGAAATATGAAGACCTGATACTTCCTGATCTTAACGGTGAGCTCTCTTTGACCCTTTATGAGAGCGATCTGAAAGCCGGGATAATTGGAGGGAAAGCCTCGATCAGCATGAAATATTCAAAAGGCGCCATTGGCTCACTTCAGGATGTAAACCTGACCCTCTACGAGGCGAAGGCCGAAATCAACCACGCCGGAAATATTGATAACCTGAAAATCCAGGCCAAATACTGCAACTTCGATCTCAAATCGGTCAAATCGGTCAGTTTTCTGGAAGCCTATGAAGTGAAATTTTCCAGCAGCTATGAAGATAAAATTAAAATAGAGCGCATAGGAAAAATGTTCACAGGCATCAGTGTCACATCAAAATACACAGATGTAGACATCATCTTTGAAACAGGAACCCTCTATAAAATTGATGCCACTCTCAAATATACTGATATCGATTTCCCTGAGTCCGCATTCAAAGAGACTCTCTATCACAAGGATGGTAGTGATTTTCACTATCGTGGGGTTATTAAAGGAGCAGATGAGCAAACCTGCCCGGTGTTACAGCTGACTATGTATGAAGGCAGCCTGAAGCTAAAATAGAAACACCTTATATAAAAAGGCGGTCGTTTTTTCGATTGCCTTTTTTTTATTGATCGTTTTTCAACCAATTATAAATATGTACCTTTGTCGTATTAATATTATTACTATTTAGTCCAGATTATGAACAAGTGCCTCTTCCTGATCCTGGTGGGATTCATATTCTGCCAGGCCTCTTCTGCTCAACAGCATCCGGAGTCAAATGCATCACTGAACGATACTGCCAGCTTTCCTTACTGGATCGAGATGATGCAGGATCCCTCTGTTAATTTCTTTCAGGTTGAACGTGCATTCGGCCTGTACTGGGAAAACAAGCCTGTAACCCGAAGCAGCGGATGGAAAGTATATAAGCGTTGGGAGTACATGATGCAGAGCAGGGTAACTCCTGATGGGACCCGGCCGGCTCCTGACGAAGTATTCGATGCATACGAAACATTTACAGATAACACTGAATCAATCAGCGGTAATTGGATCTCCTACGGCCCTTCCCTCATTCCCTCTCCGGGACCTCCGGGATACATCGGATTAGGGCGTTTGAATGTTATTGGCTTTCACCCGACTGTCGCCAATACCCTCTTTGTTGGATCCCCTTCCGGCGGCTTTTGGAAAACCACTGACGGTGGTCTGAATTGGATTACTACCACCGATACGTTGCCAACACTTGGCGTTTCAGCCATTGTTGCTGATTATAACAATCCGTTAAAGATCCTCATTGGGTCAGGCGACCGTGATGCAGGAGACGCTCCAGGATTGGGCGTTTTTAAAAGTCTGGACGGTGGATTAACCTGGTCTTCATCCAATGCCGGAATGGGAAATAAAACAGTTGGAAAGATCATTCAACACCCAACAACCGCTACCATTTTCCTGGCTGCTACCAGTGGAGGCATTTATCGGTCTACCGACGGGGGATCTTCCTGGACACTTTCCGTGAGTGGAAATTTCAAGGATATCTGCTTCAATCCCAACGATCCCAACATCGTTTACGCCGCCAAAAATGCCGATTTCTACCGTTCCACCAACAACGGGGCTTCGTTTACACAAATCACAGCCGGACTCACAACCGGGCAACGAGGAACCATCGCAGTAACTGCTGCCAACCCCAACTATGTCTATTTCGTTCAGTCAAATCCCTCATCCGGATTTAAAGGACTTTACCGCTCGACCGATGCCGGATTATCTTTCTCAACGCGCTCTACCTCTCCCAACATCCTCGACTGGTCATGTAACGGAAGCAATACTGGGGGACAAGGGTGGTATGACCTTGCCCTTGCAGCCGACCCCACCAATGCTGAAACCATCTATGTGGGGGGTGTCAATGTATGGAAATCCACCAACGGGGGATCCACCTGGGCAATCAACTCCCACTGGTATGGTGGTTGCGGAGTTGCGGAAGTACATGCCGACTGTCACTTCCTCACTTACTCTCCCGTAAACGGAGCCTTATGGGCCTGTAACGACGGGGGCCTCTACTTCACCCTAAATGGAGGAACCAATTGGACTGACCGGACCGTGACCATGACAATTGGACAAATCTATAAACTCGGCCAGAGCCAAACTGTTAAAGAGAAGGTGATTAATGGTTTTCAGGACAACGGCACCTATACCTATAACGCCTCAGGCTGGGAACAGTCCGGTGGAGGCGACGGCATGGAATGCGCTGTTGACTATACCAATGCATCTTATACTTACTATACGATTTACTATGGCGATATCTACCGGTTATATAACAACGGGAATGACCTGCACATAGCGGGAAACGGGACTTTCGGGATCACTGAGAGCGGGGCATGGATCACGCCGTTCATACTTAGTGAATCCGATGTCAAGATGATGTTTGTGGGGTATAAAAATGTTTGGCGATGCAATGATGTCAGAACCAACAACACCCTCACCTGGACCAAGATCTCCAACAACCTGGCAGGAAGCAACAGCAGCAACATGGCGGTCCTTGAACAATCACCGGCCAATACCAGTACTCTTTATGCCGCAAGGTACGACAGCAAATTGTTTCGAACCGACAACTGTTTGGCAGGTAGTCCTACGTGGACCGATCTTACCTCTTTTCTCCCTGCAGGAGGTGTTCCGTCTGATCTCGAAGCACATCCCACAGATCCCAACACAGTTTATATGACACTGGGAAATTATATTTACAAATCCACTAACAAAGGGCAATCCTGGTCAAACATTTCGGGGAACCTTCCGGTGATCCACATGAGCAGCGTCGTTTACTATAAGAATTCGAACGAGGGATTGTATGTAGGTACCGATGCCGGAGTCTATTATAAAGATCAGAATACCGGTACCTGGATCCCATTCAGGACCGGCCTTCCTATCAGTGCGGAAATAACGGAACTTGAAATCTACTACGACAACGACTCTATAAGTGCCGATGTGATCAGGGCAAGCACTTACGGCAGAGGACTTTGGGGATCAGATATGTACGTCCCCTATTCGGTTGATTTTTCAGCTGATTCGACTACCATCTGTCAAAACCTGAGCGTGGATTTCACTGACCTCTCTTCCGGATCGCCCACTGCCTGGAGCTGGTCATTTCCAGGAGGGACTCCATCCACATCCACGCTGCAAAATCCTCAGGATATCGAATACGGATCTACCGGGACTTACAATGTAACCCTTACCACTACCTGGAACACTTATGTAACTTCGATGACCAAAAACAATTACATCACAGTTGATTCATTACCGGATACACCGGGCATACCAGAGGGCGACACGCTATTGTGCCAAAACAATGCGAACACCCTCTACACCATTAATTCTGCCGCCAATGCCATCTCCTATACCTGGCAACTCACTCCTGACACTGCCGGAGTGCTTACGGTTTCCGACACATCTGTGGTCATCGACTGGGCCAATAGCTGGAGCGGTTATGCCGAACTCGCTGCCCAGGCTAACGGAACTTGCGGGGCCGGTTCCTTCTCTCCTGCACTCCAGATCCATGTCAGGCCTTTCCCTAATCAGCCAGCTGCACCCTCAGGGCCCACCCCCTTGTGCCAGGGGTCAGATAATACTTCTTATTCTACCAGCCATGCTTTGTATGCCCTTAGCTATTCATGGGATCTCTCCCCGGTAACGGCAGGCGCCATCGCAGGAACCGATACCATTGGCACCGTTACCTGGAGCAGTTCGTTTACCGGAACTGCATCCGTAGTGGTGAAGGGTATAAATGAATGTAATGAAAGTAGCTGGTCAGATCCATTCGACATAGCCGTGAACGAACATCCAGTAGTGAACCTTGGAGAGGATACCACAGTCACATATATCCAACCCCTAACCCTGGATGCCGAAAATCCCGGATCAACTTATCTTTGGTCAACAGGTGCTACTACTCAAACCATCGATGCTTCCTATAGCGGAAGTCCACTTGTGACGTATTGGGTCGAAGTCGCCGCCAACTCTTGTTCAGACGGCGATACAATCATTGTCACTTATATCGATCCTGTTTTCATCATGGAACAGGATCATGGGATCCGGGTAAGTATCATCCCAAATCCCAATGACGGCGACTTTGTTTTGGATATCACATCCGAGAATCCTGGTAAGTTTTCAATCGAGATCACTGATTTGACAGGAAGAGTAGTGGTTGAGCGAAAAGAAATAAATATCACCAGTAAACTTAACATTGATATCTCGATCCCCCTGGCGAAGGATGGAGTCTATCTTCTCAAGCTGAAGTCAGAAGAAAACCTGCTGGTCGAAAAAGTCCTGGTTTTTAATTAATTCTTTTTCACTTGAATGCAACCCTTCGATCCTTTTTTTGGTCATTATTAAGACCTTCGGAAGTAGAAGACAAATCAATCTGCTATGAAAAATTATTCGATATATTTATCTCTTTTCTTCTTTTTATTCTTCTCCCTCTCAGGCTTTTCCCAAAATCTGCCTCATTTTCCAAAGATTACTCCGGCTGGAAAAGGCAACGTGAATACCCGTATCGACAACATGGGATACTGGGATTTGATGGCCCGAATGGGTTATGTGGAGGTGAATCCATGGCGTATTATACCACAAGCAGTCAAAGGCTCCTCCATGATCCTGGCAGATGGCTTATTCGTTCAGGATTCGCCGGATGTGGCGATAACGACCAGCGGTGCAACTACACAGAGTGAAAATTCCATCTTCATCGATCCGGAAGACGAATCCATCCTGTTGAACTCCAACAACTCCAGCGACTGGAACGGCTCCTACGCCCAGAACCTATATGGCTGCGACCGTTACTTGTCCTTCGATGCTGCCTCTACCTGGGGAGGTTCCATCTTTGGTGTTGGCCAGACCAACAGCGGGGATCCGGCAACAGCTATCGGCCGCAACGGATGGTGGTATGTGGGGAAGATCAATAATGGCAGGGGGCAGTCTGTAGCCTATTCCACAAATCAGGGTCAGAGCTGGACCGATGTTGTGGTTGCTCACGTAGTTGGAGGTTTCGGAGACCTCCTGGATAAAAATCATCTCTGGATCGACAATTCAGAAGATAGTCCCTACCAAGGATACCTTTATGCCGCCTGGTCCTGTTATGTAGACGGATCTCCCAACCAGAATCAGATTGAGATTGCACGTTCCACCGACCAGGGTATCTCCTGGTCGATCCCCACCGGGATCAGCCACCATGTTAATGCCGTAAAACACAACCAGGGGGTGAATATCCAGACAGGGCCCAACGGAGAGGTCTATGCAACATGGATCATATATGATACGTGGCCTTCTGATGAAACAGCCATCGGTTTTGCCAAATCGCTGGATGGTGGCGAAACCTGGGTTCCGGGGAACCGCATCCTTTCAAATATCAAAGGCATCCGGGCAAGTGGTACGAGCAAGGATATGCGTGTAGCCTCATTCCCAGTGATGACTGTAGATCTGAGTAGCGGCCCAAACCATGGTAACCTGTATGTTGTATGGGCCAACATCGGAGTGCCGGGCATCAACACCGGCACCGATATCGACATATACATGATCTCCTCTTCCAATCTGGGCGATACCTGGTCGACACCTGTACGCGTGAACCAGGACCTTTCAGGTTTGGGCAAACAACATTTCCTGCCATGGATTACCTGCGATCCCATGAATGGAAACCTCTGTGTCATCTATTATGATGATCGGAATGTAGACAGTACCATGCTTGAGACCTGGGTCTCTTACTCTTACGATGCCGGGAATAGCTGGACCGATTTTAAGGTCTCCGATGTCGCTTTTACACCGGCACCCATTCCCGGGATGGCAGCCGATTATTTCGGCGACTATATTGGGATCAAGGCATTAAACATGAAGGTTTATCCGATATGGACTGACAATCGGGCAGGCAATGCACTTACTTACGTCTCCGCCTTTGACCTGGGTCCCCCTCCCGGGCAGCCCTATGTATCCTATTACTCCAATGAACTTACACGCATCCCTGAAGATCTTCCACAAACGTTGAATTTCAGTGACTCCCTGCACTTGAGCCTGGGATTGAAAAATATTGGAGACCAGCCTGCCGTTGACCTTTCGGCTGTTCTTTCTGTTACATCGCCATACATTACCATCACCGATTCTACTGAGTTCTATGCCACGATGCAGGCTGAAGAGATCAAGATCATTCCAAACGGATATGCGTTCAAGGTCTCCGATACCATCCCCGACGGCATCAAAGTGAAGTTCACGGTAACTGTCAGCAGCCCCGATACCACTTGGAAAAGTCACTTCTCCATCGAATCCCATGCCCCATCGTTACGGATCATCAGGTTGGTGATTGATGACAAAAACGGAGGAAATAACAATGGCAGGCTGGATCCGGGAGAGACCGCTGAAATCAGGATCACCACCGCCAACTATGGCGACTTCCCCTGCCTCAACACCTATGGACTGCTCTCCAGTGAATCATCCTTTATTACGATACTTAACGACAGCTCGTACCTTGATACCCTTGTTGATCTCGCTCCCAAAACAGCTATTTTCTCCCTCTCCGTAGATGATGAAGCTCCAACTGGAGCAGGGATATTCCTGGATTACAGGGCGATGTCAGGACTTTACCACGCCGATGCCTCATTCTTGCAGACCATCGGAATCATTGTAGAAGACTGGGAGACGAACACCTTTTTCAAGTTTCCCTGGCGCCGTACCGGGAACAAGCCATGGACAATTACAACTGTTAACCCATATGAAGGGATTTATTGCGCCACCACTGTTGTGCTTGGTGATGACCAATCATCCATCCTGGATGTAGACTATCTTGCTGGTGTCAACGACAGTATATCTTTTTACCGGAGGGTCTCTTCTGAACCCGATTATGATTTTCTTCACTTCTACATCGATGGTGTGCTTCAGGGAAGCTGGTCGGGTGATGTCCCCTGGGGCCGTGTTGCATTCCCAGTTGAGGCAGGCGCCCATAACTTCAAATGGAAATACATCAAGGATATCTACCTGGGTTTAGGCCTGGATAAAGCATGGATAGATTTTATTGATTTCCCCCCGCCAATATTACCCGATATGGATGCCGGTCCGGATGGCTTTGTCTGCAGCGAGTCACCTTATCAACTCAACGGAATGGCTTCAGGGTACGACAGCCTTCAATGGACATCTAAAGGAGATGGCATCTTCAGCAACGATACCATTCTCAATCCACTCTATTATCCCGGGACGAATGATATCCTCTCCGGCGAAGTAACGTTGTTGCTTCGCGGGTTTGTGGAGTATGGCAGTGCCGTAAACAGCATGATCCTGTCAATCGGTGAGACTCCTGATGTCTCAATCCTTGTAGACCCAAAAGACACCCTCTGCTCCTGGCAATCAGGAACTCTTTCGGTAGAAGAAATCCCGAACATCTCTTATCTTTGGACCCCAGGTGGTTATACCACTCCCTCCATTCTAATCGATACCGCTGTAGCCGGTGGAATCGGAACGACCCGATTTAAGGTAATTGCAAGCAATTCAGATGGCTGTTCAACCACCGACTCTGTTAACGTCACCTTTAAGGATTGTACTGTAATTGAGGATCTCTTGAACCATTTCAGCTATTCCGCTTCACCCAACCCTTCCAATGGTGAGTTTGACATCCGGATTCATGTACCCGACCGGGAGATTATCTCCTGGAACATCCGCTCATCCGGGAACCAGGTTCTTTTGGAAGAGAAAGATATCGCCATACAGGGATCCTATATCCGGCATCTGGATATCCGGCATCTGGCATCAGGGATTTATTTTCTGGAGATCGAAAGGGAAGCCGGGAAGGTAACGGAAAAGATAATTCTGTCCAGGTAATTGCTTTGCATAGCAATTGTTCTTGATCCACCTTTACTTACAAAAAAAACAGCGCCACACCTCCTACAGCTATAATGGCTCCCGTAATCTCCTTAAGGGATACGTTCTCTTTCAGGAAGATAGCTGAAGGGGCAATGATAAGCACCGGAACGATAGACATCAATGTGGCGGCGACACCGGCAGAAGCATATTTCACAGCAATGAGCGAGAACGAAACTCCCAGGAAGGGGCCGAAAAATGCCCCTAGTGACATCTGAAGCATCGATTTCCGGAAGGTTAGCGCCAAAAATACATCACGCCACCGTCGGAGGATTGTAAAAATAAGAACAAATCCGAAGATTCCCGCGAGAACACGGATCTGGGAAGCTGCAAAAGCATCGTACTCCTGCATGCCGAACTTACTGAGAACCAGCCCAGTTCCTTGTCCTATTGATCCTCCCAGTGCAAGCAGTACACCCACCATAGGAAAACCAACTTTGAACCGGTTGAACATCCCTTTCTGGCTGGAGCGATCGGCCTTTTTCAATATAACCAGTGAGATCCCGGCCATCGTCACCATCATGCCAAACCAGTTTTGTAGGGTAAGGGTCTCACCGAGGATGATCCAGCTGATAAGTGCGGTAAAAAGAGGTGTAAGTGACATGATAAGCATGGATACCCGGGCGCCGATCATTACAAAGGCCTGGAAGAGGCATAGATCACCGATAACAAAGCCTACCAGCCCGGAGATAAAAAGGTAGAACCACGCTTCCGCCGATGCGTCAACGGGAAAAAAATACCCCCTGTAGAAGAGGGTAAATGTGCTTAATAAAAGAAAGCCGAGGATCAGCCGGAGCAGGTTAAGAACGAGTGAGCCGATCTTCCTGCCGGCGGCTTCAAATGCCAGGGCTGTGACAGTCCAGAAAGCTGCTGTAATCAATGCAGCTATTTCTCCCCAGTGTGAATTCATCTGTTGCTGAGCCAGTCTTGTGGATTCATAATCGTTTTTGCCTGCCAGACCTGGAAGTTTATTTCTGATTTCCCCTCGTCCCGATCGTAATGTGCCCTTCCGATAACCTGGCCGGTTACCACATTCTGACCGCCCGTAACCGTTACTTCATCAAGATTTGAATAAACAGTAAGGTAATCGCCATGACGCAGCATCACCACCTTATTCAGGTTTGGGATGGAAAGAACTTTACTGACGACACCATTGAAAATTGCTTTAACAGAGGCACTCTGACTCGTCATGATGTCGATCCCGTTATTGTTCACCTTCACATACTTCAGCACAGGATGTTGATGCTCCCCAAAAGTAGAGGTGACTACTCCCTGGTCGGTAGGCCATGGAAGCCGCCCTTTATTAGCGGCAAAGTTTGATGAGAGACGTATCTCTGCCGCTTTAACGCCGGCATCCCTGGTTTTATCTGAAGCCCTTGCTCGTGCCTCTTCCGCCAGGATACGCTCAATCTCTTGCTGCAACTTCTGTAACGCCTTCTGATTCGTACGTAACGTTGCTATAAGCTGCTTTTCCTTTTTTGAGAGATCCTGAACCGTTCTGTCTTTCAGTTGTTTCTCTTTGTTGAGTTTCGATTTTTCTGTCGACTCCGACTCTGCCAGCTTTAGCTTTTCAGCCCTCGAAAGTTCCAATGCATGCATCTGTTTACTCAGCGCTACCTGCGCTTCACGGATACGCTCAGCCTGTTTTCGGCGATATGCCGTATACTGCTGATAATACTTTAACCTTTGATAGGCCTGGTTAAAATCCCTGGCTGAAAAGATAAATAGCAACTTATTCTGGGCCTTTGTTATCTTATATGCATAATAGATCATCCGTGCATACTCATCTTTCAGCTCCTTCAATTCCCGTGACCGTTTATCGATCAGGTTCTGGTCTTCCCGAATCTTTCGATTCACACCATCAATCTCCTTGCCGATTGTATTTATCAACGTTTCCCGCTTTTTAATACGACTGCTCAGAAGTTGTAAATCGCGGAGTGAAGTCTCCTTGGTTTTTTTTGTCTGATCGAGAAGTTTGGAAGTATATTCTATCTCACTCTCCAGCTTCTGGCGGTTTTGATTCAGCTCATCCTTGGTTGTTTGTGCGGATGATCCCAACCCAAAACACAGAAAAAGAGTAAACAGGGATACTATCAGGAACCGTTGGGCCGGATATGTAACCAACTGGCGCTTCATGGTCTGATACGGGTAAATTTAGATGGGATATTGAACGGAAACTTCATCGGTTCATCAATGTTGATCCTGGAGAATGTGACATCGACAATGATTCGGTTCTCCGCCGTGATCAGGTAAACCATCTCACGGGGAAATAGCTGGCTGCCAATTGTCTCAAAAGAGGAGTATGTGGCATCGAGTTTAATATTATCTTTTCTGATCTCCTTGACGTCGGCACGGGTGATTTTGAAGTTTTCGGGATTAAGCCAGATATTTTGGATAAAGACATTGCGTTCCTCCTCCTGATTTCTGATATACTTTTTCATTTTCTGGCGGGAAGAGGAAGACAACTTGTATTCATTCTTGTCGATGGTTGCTTTGAATTTTCCCTCCTCGTAAAATGAGATATCATTACCTATCAGAAAGGATTGCAGGATGTCATATTCAATATTCGTATTCAGAAATTTATTCAGGTCGTACCAATCTCCTATCAGATATGTGTCATTCAACCTGTTGATGTATTTTATCGAATCCTGGGAGATCATTAGCCGCATCCCTTCCAGTCCCATCACGGAAAGAGAGAGCCATATCAGTGTATCTTTCTGGATACGGATCTGGCCTGAGAAAGCGTATTTTTGATTCCCGTTTTTGTAATCAGCTGAAAATCTGGAACTTAGTGTAATGAATTGCAATTCCCTCTCCTTCAACTTGCCAAACAGGTAATCCGCTCCTTCTTCCTTGATCGGCTGTTTAATAATGCTCCGGTGTGTTCTGCAGGATGTGAACAGAAGAGCCCCGGTGAGGCCAATTAAAAAAAGGTGGGAGATGAATGATTTTTGTAGTTTCATTATTCGATCCATTTTCCCCCGGTAATCTTCTCCTGCAGAAGGTCCGATCCATTTCCTTTCTCCAAAGCTCGTTGCCAGTAACCGAGTGCTTCTTTTTCCCGACCAAGTTTATACAGCACATCTCCATAATGTTCCAGTACTTCACCGGAAATATTTTCCCTGTCTTCAAGTGACTTCCCAATCCATTCGAGTGCTTCCTCAAACCGGCCGAGTTTGAACAGGACCCAGCCGTATGTGTCCTGAAATGAGGAGTTATCCGGCTCCATATTCAACGCTTGCTTCGACATCTGTTCAGCCTTTTCCAGGTTTATTCCCCTGTTAGACAAGTAGTAGCTATAATTATTCAGGACATACGGGCTGTTATCTTTGATCTGTAACGACTTATCGTAAGCTTTATCCGATTCTTCAACCCGGTCGAGGGCGTGGTAGGTATCACCCAGGTACATGTAGTATTGGGCAAGGAGTTCGTTGTTGTTAGCCACCAGTTTAACCCCTTTGTTGAGGAGCTTCTCTGTTTCTGTAAAATTTTTAACCTGAAGTTCTCCCAGCGCTGTGAACAAATAGAGCACTGGTTGCTCGGGGTAAAGCTCAATGGCGCGATGACCGTATTTGATGAGGTGTTCGTAATCATTCATCAACAAATCCATCCGCAACAACTCCTCCCAAACAACATACTTACTACTGTCCAGGGCAATAACGCGAAGAAAGGCATCCCGGGCTGGTTTAAACTGTTTGTCCTGAGCCAGAAGATCTCCGTAGATTGAGAACACTTTCGGATCATCGGGATGCGTATGGATCAGCAACTCTGCCAGCTCAAATGCCTGCCCTTTTAAATCGGTTACGATCTCATTGATGGTATAGAATGAAAGGAGGATGTTAATCTTTGTATCAACGTCGAGGTTAGGATTGCCAAAACCAAGTTTCAGCTCTTCAAACACCTTTTCCTTTTCCCCGGTTTTCCGGTAATAGTCGGCGAGGGTCATATGAATATAGGCGTTATCGGGGTCAATCTCCAGAATTTTGTTATACAGTTCCAGCGCTTTCCCTTTTTTATCCCTCGACATATAGTACTCTGCCAGGATGCTGTAATAGTGGCTATCGTCAGGCTGTGATTCCATCAGTTTTATCAGTTCCACTTCGGCGTTCTGGTACTCTTTCTGATGGAGATAGATCTTATGCTTCTGCATAGAGATATCTTCGGAGATTCCCATGCGTTTTTCGATCTTATTGTAGATTTTAATTGCAAGATCATACTTCCCCAGGCCCAGGTAAAGTGCGGCCAACTGGTAGTAGTAATCCAGGTTGTCGGGATTGGTAGCGACAATCGTTTCGAAGATCACCATTGCCTGTTCGTAATCCTGGGCCAGCTGACAGGTTTCTGCAAAAAATAACTGGTACCATATATTCGACTGATCAAGCTCCCAGGCCTTCTCAGCGAATAGTTTGGCTTCAGGATATGATTTCCGACCCGCCAGGATTTTGCCGATCTCATAATAGGCTACCGGATCTTTCGTGTACTTGTCTATATATTTCCTGAGCAGGACCTCAGCATCCTTATCATTCCCTGCGATCAGCAGCTTCTTGGCATCAATCAGTGCCGACGGATTGCTCACAGGCTTCTCTTTCGGATACTGATCTACTGCATCTTCTCCCTGCTGGGCAAACAAAGGTGAACCCACCATTGCTCCAAGGAGCAACACCATCAAGCAAATAAATTTTATCTCACGCTGTTTCATCATCCATTCATTCTTGCATTCCTAATTCCCCCATTCCTGCATTGATGCATTCCTGCATTGATGCATTGGTGCATTCCTGCATTCCTGCATTGATGCATTGATGCATTGACTTATTTCGTTCCTGTATGGCCAAATCCTCCGGCTCCACGATCCGTTTCCATCAGTTCGTCAACCTCAATCCAGTTCGCCTGGGTATGTGCCGAGATGATCATCTGGGCAACCCTCTCTCCATCCTTCACAACATACTCCTCAGTAGATAGATTGATCAGAATCACCTTCACCTCTCCCCGGTAATCTGCATCAATGGTACCCGGTGTATTTAACACTGTGATCCCTTTTTTAATAGCCAATCCGCTACGGGGACGCACCTGCGCTTCATATCCAACCGGCAGCTCAATAAAGAGACCCGTTGGTACCAGCGCTCTTTCAAGAGGTTTCATAACAATATCTTCACGAAGGAAAGCGCGGAGGTCCATCCCTGCAGAGGAATCTGTTTCATAAGCAGGCAATGGATGATGGGATCTGTTGACGATCTTAACCTTCATAATCAGTTGAAAGTGGCAAAGTTAATAAAAAGCAGGATGACTCTACCCGTTTTTTCGGCGGATGGAAGCCCACAACGACACCATATCTTTTCTCTCCATAAACGCGATAATCAACAGGTATAGTATCAATAGCAGGGAATGAAATGCGACTCTGATGAATGCAGTCTCAGGCTTGATAAAGACAGTTAGATAATAGAATCCGATGGCGATCCCGAGGTAGGTAAAGATCTTCTTCAACTGATAAGGGACCCTGTAATATTTCTGGCCCAAAATGTACGAAAGAACCAACATGACCCCGTATCCGATAAACGTAGCCCACGCGGAACCCATATAACCGGAAAGGTAGTGGTCGGGCGACCTCGGTATCCACAGGATATTCAGCCCAACTGTGATAACTGCTCCCAGAATCCCCAGCCAGGCACCGTAATTGGTCTGGCCGGTAAGTTTATACCAAATGGAGAGGTTGTAATAGACCCCCAGGAAGAGATGAGCCAGCATCAAAATGGGGATCACGGCTTTGCCCTGCCAGTATTCCTTTCCGATCAGAAGCGGCATCACAAAATCGTCCAGGTATAACATCGTAGCCAGGAAGATGATGGATACAGCGATGATAAAATAATTCATCACACGGGCATAGGTGACTTTGGCGTCCTCTCTTTTGTAATACGAAAAAAAGAATGGGTCGGCGGCATAACGATATGCTGTGATGAAAATAGTCATCAGGATTGCAATCTTATAACATGCGCTATAAATCCCCACTTCAGCTGCAGCAATATCGGGGGGGAGCATATACCTTAGCAGAATCCGGTCGAAGGTTTCGTTGATGATTCCTGCCATGCCGGCAAATAAAAGGGGAAAGGCATAGATGAACATCCGTTTCCAGAGTACCCGGTCAAAGACCAGTTTGAAACCGGTCATCTCGGGGATCAACAACAGGAAGGTCAATGCGGAAGCTATCAGGTTGGCTATAAATATATATTCGATACCCCAATCGGAATTATATATGAGCCTCACAGCGCTTCCCAAGGCTTCTGAAGAGGTATGCTTCAGGATATAGGGACACAAAAGAAGAAAAAACAGATTGAAGAAGACGGCGGTTGAGACATTGATCACTTTGAGATAAGCAAACCGGATGGGTCTGTTGAGGGCTCTCAGTTTGGCAAAAGGAATGGTGGTAACGATGTCGAACCCGATGATCAGAGCAAACCAGATCACATAAATCTGCTTGTCGGGGTATTGGATCCACGAAGCTACCGTTCCTGAGAACCCGATAGAGAGAAATAAAAAAAGCAGGGTCGAGATGACAAGCGAGAGGAATGATGTGCTAAAGACCCTGTTCTTATCAGGCTCCTCCTGGGAATAGCGGAAAAAGGCTGTTTCCATGCCATAGGTGAGGATCACCAAAAGGAGCGCTGTGTATGAATAGAAGACACTGACAGTTCCATATTCACCTGGTAAAAAGAGGCGGGTATACAAGGGCACAAGAAGGTAAAACAGAATTCTTGAGACGATGAAAGGAAGACCGTAGATGGCGGTTTGACCTGCCAGGCGTTTGATGGGATTCATAATTACAAAAGTAACGAAACAATTACGGTTTTATGATTATTGTATCTTTGGACAATAAGAAATTGATCAATGCCAAAAAATAAATTTTACGTCGTCTGGATAGGGAAACAGCCCGGTATTTACAATGGTTGGAGCGACTGCAAGAAACAGGTAGAAGGATACAACGGGGCGAAATATAAAGGGTTTCCGACAAAGGAGCTCGCCGAAGCCGCGTTTCACGACGACCACGAAAAATACATGAGCAACGATTTGGCTGCTCCTAAAAAGATCGTTTGCGACAACCCATTGATCGGGACTCCCATTCCCGACAGTATTTGTGTGGATGCTGCCTGCAGTGGGAATCCTGGTGTTCTGGAATACCGTGGTGTGGATACCAAATCGGGGGCTCAGCTTTTCCGGCAGGGCCCTTTCCCGGAGGGGACAGTCAACATCGGGGAATTTCTTGCTGTAGTTCATGCCATTGCTTACCTTGGACAGCGGAACTCCGACTGGCCCATCTATTCCGACTCCCGCACCGCGATCGCCTGGGTGCGAAAAAAAACAGCAAACACAAAACTTGAGCGAACTGCAAAAAACGAAGAGCTGTTCCGGCTTCTGGAGAGAGCAGAGAACTGGCTGAGGGCAAACACCTGGCCGAACAAAATCCTCAAATGGGAGACCGAATACTGGGGGGAGATTCCGGCAGATTTCGGGAGAAAATAATACTCCTGCTTGCCCACAAACCCCCTAAAAGGGGCTTGGGGGTATTATATCCCCTGTTTATTATTCGTATATTTTTCGATTAATGTGATTCTAAGATCCTGATACATTTTGTGAACCTGATTCATTCGATCGATGGTTAGGTTGGTCAGATACTCCTTGCCTTTTTCAGGGTTCTTTTTCAATAACTCCGCAGCTTTTTTGTCAACCTCAGCCTGATCATCAAACAACGCTTGCTCATATGGATCGCGCACCGCATGTAGATCCTTGACTGCATCCTGCCAGCGAAGGTAGAGCAAGTTGTCTACAAAGTCAACACACCATCGGATGGAGTTGTCGTCGAATTTCTCCTTATCCCATATCTTGTAACACTCCGCTACGTCAGCAACACCGGCATAGATTGGAACATATGCACACGTAAAAACATTGTCCACATATATGTAATAGATCCCACCAACGGCATCAGGCAGCCAGGAACGGAGTTGGGCAATCATCCCGTACTCCCCGCGTGCACGCGCCACATTGCGGCGCCTGTTAATATTCAACAGCTTTCTCATCTCAATGGTGGGGAACGGGGTGGTGAGCACACTCCTGACAAGAGTTCCGCTGTCGGAAGGAATGTACCAGTCAGGCGCCAGCTCTTTATCGTAAATTGTTCCGGTAAAGGTGGAACGCTGGAAATTCATCACATCCTTCACCGAGATCAGCTTGTTAGGTTTGATGGAAAAGGGATAAAGTGATAACGGTTCCACAAACTGAGTATACTGGTCATCTCCTTTGAAAGGGTCGGTTGTCCACCGATCGGGAAGTCCGGGCAAATCAGGGGAATAAAGGGCATGGAAAAGCCAGAAGCGGCTGGTTGCCCATTCGCGGGGAACAGGTGCATAAATATCCTGCCAGATAAACTCCTTTCCGCTCGCCGGATCCCACCATCCATGATCGATGGCAATCTGCTGGTAATTGGAAGAAACTCTGAAGTTGTTGGTATCCGCGATGTCGATCTCCTTGATGATACTCCAGTTCGGGATCATTGTGACATGGTCGTCAGGAAGCCGTTGGGCAGCCCATAACGCTCCGGGGTTTCCACTTCCCGGGACCCAATCCGGTCCCACTGAAAAGAGCTCCAGGATCCAGACCTCATTTTTATCGGCAATCGCCAGGCACTCCGATTCAGTGCCGCAGGAAGGCAGAAAACCATAGTCATCCATCAGATCCGTGATCAGACTCAGCGCTTCACGAGCGGTTTTACACCGCTGCAGGGCAAAGATCATGGCCTGCTCAACCGTCATGATCTGTTTCCCGGTTTCACGGTCGGTACGCAGTTCATCCTTCTGGCTCATGGTACTCTCGCCGATGGCTAATTGAAACTCATTGATGTGGCTGTAGGCCGAATGGATGTACTGATAGGTCTCCTCTGCCTGAGGGATAAATCCTAACGTGTCTCCATATGAATCAAGCGGTTGCTGGGGATTCTGGATGCCCCAATAGACCGGGGCCATAGAACCTTTGGGAAACTTCATCCGCGGGATCACACGAAAGCGGCAATCGGGACCGCCATCAGAGTGGGAGACGATCACCGAACCATCGGTAGTGGCTTTCTTTCCGGCAACGATGATGGTGCAGGAATAATTTTGCTGATACGAAACAAGAAGGACCAGGAATATATAAAACGACTTTCTTTTCATAGGGATAGCATGTTGGTTTTAAATACGACTGAGAACAAAAATAAGACTTTCGGGTTACATGCCAAGACTATCACCGCTAAGACGCAAAGGAACCCGAAACCCGAAACTACTTCTCCAGCCATCTCTTTTGCGTCGCCACTCCCGACGAGAGTTGCGTTTTGAAGAAGAAAATCTTATTGATTGGGCGATTGTCGATTGGAGGATGTTCGATTAGTATCTTAAAATATCGTCCAGACCATGTTTGATCTCCTCTAAATTCTCCACAGTAATATCTCCGATTTTCCGGATTAGCCTCTCCTTCGAAATAGACCTGATATGAAAAATCATGATTTCTGATTTCTCAGCTAACCTGTTCTTGTCATCTGGTTCCAGAATGATATTGCCTTTATATCCTTTGATTTTTGTGGTTATGGGGCAGGCAATTACAACCTGCAGGTAGGTGTTTAACAGGTTTCCGCTGATGATGACAACCGGACGATGTCCTTTCTGTTCGCTTCCCCTGACAGGATTAAGGTCGGCATACCAAATTTCGCCTTGTTTCATTTGTTAAGCTGTTCCAGGTAGTCCTCCATCCCCTCTTCGGCCATGGTTAAAATATTCTCATCCATCCCCGCCTGTTTATACGATCTTATGTATTCAGCCCGGGTAAGTTGGTCGAGATAGATCTCCAGGGCCTTTTCTATTAGTTTATTCTTTGGGATTTTCAGTTTCATTGCCATTTCATGCAATTTTCCCAGCAGAGAATCTGGCAGAGAACTGGTGAATGTAGCCATGATTTATGATTTTTATTTATGTTTTGCAAATATAATAAATAAAGCATATGCTCACCTCACCATCGGATAAAACGCATCCGGAATATGGTTGATGCTAACGTTATCTCCCTGAACCAGGATTGAGACGATATCAAACCTGACTTCAACATCCCTGCGTTTCCATCTAACATACGCATTCGCCGAGCGGATAATAACGCGTTGTTTTTCACGGGTAACCGCCAACTCAGGTTCGCCAAAGACATTCGAATGACGGGTTTTAACTTCCGCCACGACCAACGTGTTGCCATCTTCTGCGATCAAATCCAGTTCATTCCGCCCAAACCGCCAGTTTGTTTCCAGGATTCTGTATCCCTTCTCTTTAAGGTGCCGGGCGGCAAGTTCTTCCCCCTTTTTACCCAATTCATGTATTGCTCCCATAAATCAAATAGTGATGTAGTGATATAGTGAAATTGAACCCCTAAATCCCCTAAAGGGGACTTACTCCCTCCCCTTCAGGGGAGGGCCGGGGAGGGGTGCATCTATCAATCAAAAATCACCGAAACCTCTTTCTCCACAATTAGTCTGGCCTTTCTTCCGAGGTAGAGAGCAACATTCATCTTTTCGTGGCCGGAGGGGAAGTCGAAACAAACCGGGTAGTTATACTCCTTTACAGCCTCCTGGATGATCTCTTGTGGACTCTTCCCAAATGGCACTTCGTTGTCTCTCATAGCAGTCAGCCCGCCAACGATCAGACCCTTCAACCCGTTCAGCTTTCCGCTCCGTTTCAGGTTCATCATCATCCGGTCAAGATGATATACATATTCATCCACATCTTCCAGCAGCAGAATCTTACCTCTGGTATCAATGTCGGAAGGCGTTCCGGCTAAACTATATAGGATCGATAGGTTCCCTCCTGCCAATTCGCCTTCCATTAATCCGGTTCGATCCCAAAAGGTTATATGTTTGGAGTAAGAAATTTTTTCACCGAAGAGTGCTTTTCTCAGCGATTCGACGGTTATTCCATTGATATCCTGATCCTTGATGTTATACGGCATCGTAGCATGGAGTGTCTGAATTCCCAGATGCCGGTGGATGTGGGAGTGAAGGACTGTGATATCACTGTAACCAACGATCCATTTGGGTTGTTTGGAGAAGGTTGTAAAATCAAGTCCATCGATGATCCTGACCGTTCCATACCCTCCCCGTGTGGCAATGATTGCTCTGATAGAGGGGTCGTCGAGCATTTGTTGAAGGTCCTGTCGCCGTTGTTCATCCGTGCCACTGAACTGATGATGCTTCCCAAATACATGTGTCCCGAGTACCACTTCCAGCCCCCACTTCTGAAAAAGTTTCATAGCAGGGAAGACCTCCTCGAAGGTGATGCTTCTGGCAGGAGAAACGATGGCGACTTTATCGCCTTTCCGGAGATACGGGGGAAGGGTCATATCCTTGATCATAGTCTGTTTGTACAAAGTTATGAAAGCTGCAGATATTTAGAGACCTTGGAGATATTTTCCGGCGTGCCCAGCAGATACAGAACGTCATCCATTTGAATCTCGGTAGCCCGGTCTATCTGGGTGATGTATTTTTGTCTGCGCTGGATTGCGAGAAGGGTTACGCAAAATTCCCTTCGAAGGCCAGATTCTTCCACACTCTTTCCAACAACACGATTGGCTTCACACTGAACCTGTATGGAGTAGATCCGGATGTGCGGGATATCGAGATGCAGGGGCCCCTTTCTTAGCAATCCTCTGACATCCCGGAGCATCTCATAGTTATCTGCCCGGATCGACTCGATATATGAAACGATTTCCCTCTCTGGCACCAGGTACTTATGCAGTACCCTGGCAAAAATCTCGATGGAGGTCTCAAACTCTTCCGGGATTACCTCGTCGGCTCCCAAACGCAGGTTCCCATCAATCTCTTTCAGGTTTCGGGTCCTTACGATAATATAAACGGTATCGGAGAGCTCCCGGATTTTCGATACGATCAGACGGGTAGCATCCGGGTCGGAAATTGCAATTACAACCACCCGGGCCGAAAAGGCATGTACATGTTTCAGGATGACCTCCTGTGTTGCATCACCAAAAACCACTAATTCATTATTTAACTGAGCCTCTTTCAGCAATTCGTGATCCTGTTCAACCACAATGTATGGGATTTGCGCTCCATGGGCTGCTTTCGCCACATTTTTTCCATTGATGCCATAGCCGATGATGACCAGGTGATCTTCCATTGCTTCCGGAAGCCGCTGAGATAGTGCCTTTACCTTCCGGAAGGTATCCAATCTCTTCTTGACCTTCTGTGAAAGTGGGAGTTTGAGAAGGAAAGCGGTGATTTTCGGGGACCATCCAATGATAAACGGAGTGGCTCCCATCGACATAATCGAAACAGCTAGGAAATACTGGTAATTTTCGGGCGATAACAGTCCTTCGGCGATACCGGTTGCCGATAAAATAAAGGCAAACTCACCAACCTGGAAGAGAGTCAATGCCGACAATAGAACCACCCTGAGCGGGTAGCGCAGGATGATTACCACAATAACAATGATCAACATCTTGGCAATTAACGAAACGATCGCCAGAAAATGGATATAGAGGATCTCCTGAAAGAAGAACTGCAGATTCAGCAGCATCCCGATGGAGACAAAGAAAAAGCTGATGAAAATCTCCCTGAAAGGAAGGATAATCGCTGTTGCCTGGTGACTGTAAGGAGATTCCGAGATAATCAATCCTGCAAAAAAGGCGCCAAGTGCCAGGGACAAACCCATGCTGTTTGTAAGCCAGGCAGTTGCAAAACAGAGGACAATGATAGTCAGGAGAAATAGCTCATTGTTATTCGTTCTGATTACCAGGTCGAGCAACTTCGGCACGAGGTAACGGGCCAGGAGGAAGAGGACTACAATGATGGCTGCGAATTTCCCAACAAGGATCAGTAGCGTCATCAGCACATCCGGAGAGTTCCCTGCCAGAATTGGGGAGATAAGTATAAGCGGTACGACGATGATATCCTGGAAAATCAGGATGCCGACGGCCACCCTCCCCTGGGGCGATGTGATCTCGCCCCGTTCCTGGAGAAGTTTCAGGACGATTGCCGTACTGCTCAAAGAGAACAGGAATCCCATGAAAACAGCCCGCTGCAGTGGCAATCCAAACCCAAGGCTGATTAATGTAATAATGCCGATAGTAAGTGTTACCTGTAAAAACCCTCCCAGGAAAACCGTTCGTTTGATGGACATCAACCCTTTGATCGAAAACTCAATGCCAATTACAAACAATAAGAAGATCACCCCAAGTTCAGCCATCAGCTCCACTTCATGGGATGCTTTGATCAGACTGAGGCCATAAGGCCCGATGATGATACCTGTGAGCAAAAACCCAAGGATGGAAGGAATCCTGAACCTGTGAAAAACAAGGATGATGACGACCGAAAGGCCCAGGATGATGACGACGCCTCTGAGGATGGGGATGTCCATACAGCTTGATTCAGGTTATCGAAGCGAAATTACAAAAATCATGGAGTCTCTTTCAGGTATCTCACTTCATAAAGATCATTCCGCCTGTCTTTCAGTGTCCTGACATTCCCAAAATGATGCAACTCCTTAAGAAGGTCGAGGTCGACATCCACGATCAGAACCGCTTCGGTATTAGGAGTTGCTTCTGCTTTTATGCCATTGGTCGGAAATGGGAAATCGGAAGGAGTGAAAACCACCGATTGGGCAAATTGAATATCCATATTTTCCACCTTCGGCAGATTTCCGACACATCCTGCAATAGCTACGAAACATTCATTTTCAATGGCCCTCGCCCTGGCACATGCCCGAACCCTGGTATAGGCATTCTGGGTATCGGTCAGAAAGGGAACGAACAGGATCTGCATCCCCTGATCGGCCAGCAACCTCGGCAACTCAGGAAACTCCACGTCATAACAGATCAGGATTCCGATCTTTCCGGCATCGGTATCAAAAACCTTCACCTGGTTTCCTCCGACCAATCCCCAGTAATGGATCTCGTTGGGGGTGATATGAATCTTCTCATACATTTCATGCGACCCATCCCGCCTGCATAAAAAGCCGACGTTATACAAATCACCCTCCCTCACCAGAGGCATACTGCCGGTGATGATATTCACGTTGTATGATTTCGCAAATTCGATGAATTTATCCCGCAACCGAAAGGTGTATTCAGCCAGCTTTCTGATCGATTCTGCTTCGGTCAGGTGATTGTATTCTGCCATCAACGGGGCATTGAACAATTCAGGAAACAGGATAAAATCGCTCTTGTATCCTGAAACCGTATCCACAAAAAATTCAATCTGCTCATAGAGGGTATCAAGATTTGGGAATAGACGCATTTGCCACTGCACCAGTCCGATCCTTACGGCAGATTTCTGAAGGCTGATCTTCCTGGGATCCTTTTCGTAAAATATATTATTCCATTCCAGCAACGTGGCATACCCTCCCGATTCTTCATCGGTACTCAGGTAGTTCTTCAGGATCCTCTTGATGTGAAAATCATTGGCGATCTGAAAGGTGAGGACAGGATCCAGGATCTCCCGCATCCTTACTTTTTGCAGGTACTCCTTGGGGGTAAGTTCATCGGCATATTTATGGTAGTTTGGAATGCGCCCTCCGGCGATGATACTTTTCAGATTGAAGGATTCACACAGCTCTTTCCTTGCATCATATAACCTACGACCTAAACGCATGCCCCTGTATTCGGGATGGATGAACACCTCAATCCCATAAAGCACATCCCCCTTGGGATTGTGTGTCTTGAACGTAAAGTTCCCTGTGATTTGCTGGTAGGTATGATCATCTCCGAAGTCGTTGTACTTGACCACAATGGAGAGGGCCGCTCCTACAACCTTTCCCCCAACGGTGACGGCAATCTGTCCTTCCGGAAATATATTCAATAATGTTTCAAGGTGATGTTCTTTCCAATATGAGCCTGCCCATGTGTGATAAGCCTCTATCATGGAGTCTTTCAACTCCAGATAGTCATTCATGTTTAGTTGTCGTATTTCAATATTTTCCATAAATTATTTTCCATTCTTAAGGTTTACATTTAATTCTGATCCTTCTACGAGCTGAAATGTTGCCGAAGCAAATTTTACCTTTCCTCCTGTTTTATCCACCTCCTCCAGAATTCTCATAAAAAGGTTGTCTTTTGTCGTTCTCCTCTTCTTAAGGTCGACCGTGTACCGTAGGGTAAATTCCACCCAGTTATCAGTAGCAACCAGTGTCACCATGGGTTCAGTGGATGCGTCTTCTATCATATATTTTTTGACCATCTGTTGCCAGGTCTCCTGGGCAATCCCTATATAGTGTCCTACAAGATCATGGGCTACCCGATTAAGAATCTCTCTTACTGCCTGATAATCACTGCCATATTGAATCGGGATTTTGATCTCATCCCATAAGAAAGGAAAGTCGGCTGAATAGTTAAATACCGGTTCTTTAAAGACAAAACTATTGGCAATCCGTACAATCCGTCCATTGTACAAATCTCCGTTAACCCACTGCCCTGTTTCCATCAGGGTTGTACGAATTACGCCAATGTCAATCACATCCCCTTTGATCCCGCCAAGTTGCACACGATCACCGGTCTTGTAAAATCCTCCGAACATGATAGCCAACCATCCGGCAAAACTGGCAATCACCTCCTGAAGGGCAAAAGCGATCCCGGCTCCGGCAACACCAAGTGCAACAGTGAATCCTCCCAGTTTATCAAAGAATACAACCGTAATTAACACTAGTGTCAGAAAATACCCTGCAAATAGTAATACCTTCCGGGTTCTGTATCGATTATCCGTATCCTTTATCTTCTGCAATAGTTTTCGTTGAGTAAGTGTAATTACAATCCAGATGATAAAAACACCCAGAAAAATAGCCACCAACCTGCCAACTATAGGGTTATAAAGAAATTCTTTGATCTGTTCTTCCATTGGACATGTGTTAAAGGATGGTTTGAATCGACGAAAATACTACTAATCAGGCTTGCCTGGTACCAGCCAGCAGGGCGCCGCACTGCCGGCAGAATTTGGATCCCCGGTCTGTTTCAATATGGTTGCAACCGGGACAGCTGATCATATGCTCCCTGGATTTGGTCCTGGCAATCTCAGCTGTGATGATCCCTGTAGGAACAGCGATAATTGAATAACCAATGATCATGATTAAGGAGGAGACAATTTTGCCCAGAGCAGTAACCGGCACCACATCCCCGTAACCAACCGTGGTGACTGTAATGATCGCCCAGTAAATACTCTGCGGAATGCTCTCAAAACCGTTCAATCCACCTTCGATCACATACATCAGCGAACCCATAATCAACACGATAAGGAAGAGTACCAGAAAAAAAACAGCGATGCGGTGAGCGCTTGCCCATAACGCTCTGGCGAGTTCCTGCGATTCCCGGAAATACCGGGTCAGTTTCAGGATCCGGAAGATCCGGATAAGCCTGAGAATCCGGATAGCGACCAGGAAATGGACGCTGGTAAAGAGGATTCCGATGTATGTTGGCAGGAAAGCAAAGAGATCAATGGCCCCCCAGAAGCTGAAAATATAAGTCCGGGGATGCCGGGTTGCATAGATGCGTAAGAGATATTCCACCGTAAACATAATCGTGAAGATCCACTCCATAATCATGAGGAATCGTCCAATTGCCAGATCCACAACATCCATACTCTCGAGGATTACCACCACCACACTCAGGATGATGGCCCAAAGCAAGATCAGGTCAAATAGTTTCCCGGCTTTGGTATCTGTACCAAAAATAACGACCAGAAGCTGGTCGCGGATTGGACTGCGTTTTGTGACCATATAAAGAAGTTTTCAGGAAATCTGATTCCTCGTTTTAATGTCTAAAGATACTAAAATAAAGGAATTGTGAACCAGAATCAGGGATTTAGTCTACGAAGCTTATCTAAAAGCTCATCCCCGCTCATCCTCACTTTGTAATCGGGATTGACATACTCGTATCGAATGATCCCTTTTTGATCTACCACAAACAGGGAGGGGACAGGAAGGAGATCGAGCTTCTCCCCCGTAGCTCCTTTGCTGCGGATACTTTCATACAGGAACGTCGCCTTGTAGGCTATGCCCATGGCTTTAATCAGCTCTCCGCGGCTGTCGGATAAAAGGGTGTAACTGATCGAATTCTTATCGAGCGTTTTGCTTAGATTTTCAGGCGAATCCGGACTAACAGCAACGATCTGATATCCGGCAGCCAGGATCTTATCTTCATAATCGGCCAGTTCAGCCAGGTGATGATTGCAGTAGGGGCACCAACCACCACGGTAGAAAATGAGTACAGTGGGTTGTTGTTTCAATAGTTTTTCGAGCGATACTGTCGCTCCGGATGTTGATTTCAGGTTGATGGCCGGGATAGGTTGTCCGACTTTCAGCGGTCTCACATCTTCGGCTTTTTCCGGCAACTGGCTAAAAGCTCTTAGAGGGAATATCATCATTGTCATCCAAAAGAAATATCTTATCAGCATGTTTCTACCTATCTGAATGAATAATATTTAAGATTATTTCTAAATAACGTTCAGCCTGATAAAATATTTCCCTGATCTTTTTATATTTTTGTAATTCTATTCTATGAAAGCGAAACTGTTATACCTGATTTTCCTTTTCGTAATAGTCTTCATCGGACTGGAGATCGTTTTACGAATCTACAATCCTTTTCCTTCCCGACTGAGGATGGACAAGATCGTACTACCCCGTGATCAGCATATCGTTATCAAAAACAACTATGTGCCGGTTCTCGATTCTATAATCTATGTCAGTAAAAACAGCCTTGGGTTCAGGGGTCCCGAGATGCCGTCAGATACCAATCACCTGGTCACCCTTATCACAATTGGCGGTAGCACAACCGAGTGTGATGTGATTTCCGACTCAACTACGTGGCCCTTTCTTCTCGGCGAATACCTGGGCAGGGAAATACCGAAATTATGGGTGAACAACGCAGGTATGGATGGGCACAGTACCTTTGGTCATCAGATTTTACTGGATGATTACATCTTGAAACTTCACCCGAAATTTCTCCTCTTCCTGGTTGGAGTAAATGATGTTGAACGATACGACCTGAATAATTTTGACAAACGTTTCATATCAGAAGGGATCAAAGGCGTTCTGGAGAAGAGCGAGATTGTTGTGCTTATTGTTAATATGAGGCGAACCATGCTGGCCAGAAAACTGAAGATACAACATAACTACCGACCATTCTCAGAGTTAACAGAGGATAACATCATTTTTCCGAATACCTATACTGATTCCATTCTGGAGGCCCAAACTCGTTACTTAAATGCCTTCAGGGAAAGGTTGACAGGGCTAATGGATTCATGCCTGAACCATGGTATCACTCCGTTGCTTATAACCCAGCCTTCCCTGTTCGGTGGCGGGATTGATTCCGTTTCGGGAAGTGACCTTTCATACATGAACCTCCACGACGGAACCAACGGAGACCTGTATTGGAATCGGCTTGAGCTCTACAATGATGTAACAAGGAAACTGGCACACGACAAGGGCATTTACCTGGTTGACCTGGCCCGGGAGATGCCAAAAAGTACACGCTACTTTTATGACGCCGTTCATTTTACCGTACAAGGTTGCCAGAAAGTCGCCGGGATTCTTACCCGGGAACTAAGGAAAGACTCTACCGGCCTTGGGAAATTCATATCTTTGCCCGGCGTGATCCCGCTTCCTCAGGATACCATTCATTGAAACTTGCAAGCATGAAAGCCGAACATAAAAAATTCAAGCGTACAACAGTCACGTCGGCATTGCCCTATGCCAACGGACCTCTTCATATCGGCCACCTGGCCGGTGTTTATGTGCCAGCAGACATTTATGTGCGATTTTTGCGGATGTCGGGCGAGGATGTAATCTTCATCGGAGGATCAGATGAACATGGCGTTCCTATCACGATCAAGGCGCGTCAACAGGGTGTTTCGCCTCAGGAGATCGTGGATAAATATCATGGAATCATCAAAAAATCATTTGAGGATTTCGGAATCTCCTTCGACATCTACTCACGCACTTCCAATAAGATCCATCATGAAACCGCTTCTGAGTTCTTCCGGAAGATGTATGATGCGGGACAGTTCATCGAGAAGATCACCGAGCAATACTACGACGAAGCGACGGACCATTTCCTTGCCGACCGTTACATCACCGGAACTTGTCCGGTTTGCGGATATGATAAAGCTTATGGCGACCAGTGTGAAAAGTGCGGATCTTCTCTCAATGCAACCGATCTGATCAACCCGAAATCGGTGCTGAGTGGCAATGTGCCGGTGATGAAGGAGACAAAACACTGGTACCTTCCCCTCGATCAATATGAGCCGTGGTTGCGGGAATGGATCCTGGAAGGGCATAAAGAGGATTGGAAAACCAATGTGTTTGGCCAGTGTAAATCGTGGATCGACCAGGGGCTTCAACCCCGTGCTGTTACCCGCGACCTCGACTGGGGCGTGCCGGTGCCGGTGAAAGGGGCTGACGGGAAAGTCCTGTATGTGTGGTTCGACGCTCCTATCGGATACATTTCGGCCACCAAAGAGTTAACCCCCGAGTGGGAAAAATACTGGAAAGACCCGGAGACCAGGCTGATTCATTTTATCGGAAAAGATAACATCGTGTTCCACTGCATCATCTTCCCGGCCATGCTGAAAGGGGAAGGAACCTATATTGTTCCGGATAATGTGCCTGCCTTCGAGTTCATGAACCTCGAAAACGATAAGATTTCCACCTCACGCAACTGGGCGGTATGGTTGCACGAATACCTGGAAGAGTTTCCCGGGAAACAGGATGTGTTGCGCTATGTGCTGACTTCCAATGCCCCTGAAACCAAAGACAACGACTTCACCTGGAAAGACTTCCAGGCGAAAAATAACAATGAACTGGTTGCCATTTTCGGAAATTTTGTGAACCGCACGCTGGTGCTCACAGAGAAATATTTCGAGGGGAAGATTCCTCCACAGGGGGCTCTGAATGATCTAGACAAGGCCACACTTGAAGAAATGAAGCAGATCCCCGGCCGTATTGCCGACAGCCTGCATCATTTCCGCTTTCGCGAAAGTCTTGCCGGTATGATGAACCTTGCCCGGTTGGGGAACAAATACCTCACCGAAAGCGAGCCCTGGAAAGTCTTTGCCATTGATCCGGGCAGGGTAGGAACCGTTTTGAATATCTCCCTTCAGATTTGCGCACAACTCTCCATCGTGGCCCAACCTTTCCTCCCTTTTACATCGGAAAAAATAAGGAAGATGCTAAACATCCCCGAATACATGTGGGCTGATGCAACCCTCCTGACCTGGCTTCCTGCCGAACATCAGCTGAATAAAGCGGAGCTGCTCTTCGAAAAGATCGACGACAAAGTCATCGAAGCACAAATCCAGAAACTACTAGACACCCGCCAAGGGAATGCCGATGCCGCAGAGCCGCCATTCATGGCGGAAATCGTTTACGACGATTTCTCCAAACTCGACATCCGCGTTGCCACGATACTGGAAGCCGAGGTGGTTCCCAATACCGATAAACTCTTAAAACTGAAGGTTGACACAGGCCTGGATCAACGAACCATCGTATCAGGTATCGCGCAATATTTTAAACCTGAAAATCTTATTGGTCAGCGGGTCACTATCCTGGTAAACCTTGCTCCGCGAAAACTCCGGGGGATCGAATCCCAGGGGATGATCCTCACAGCCGAGAACCCTGACGGGACACTTTATCTCATCACGCCAGACGAAGGAGCAGTGAACGGGGCGTCTGTAAAATAAGTTTAGATTTCATGTAATCGTTGACAATTCCCTGACTATGAAAAACGATTTCACAAAAGAGAAAAAGCAGCTTAAATCAATTGTTGATAAGCATTTTTTACCCGTTCTTGAAGCGGACCTCGAAAACCAGATCGCATTCATTGAATCTGTAAAAAGACTCCAGAAAAAGTATGCAGATGTCCCTTACGATCAACAACAGAGAAATGAATGTGTCACCGCCATAAAGCAATATAAGGAGGATCTGATCCTGTTGGTGGAGAATTATTTTGCCACAAAAGAACCAGCAACCTTTCATGTTCAATTCCCTTCGTTCGTAAAGGCAGTCGATACATTTATTGAATCTGTCGAGGATCGAATTGTGAGGATCCAGGAACCTGAACGGTTTATCAGTCAGCCTGAAGACTCTGCATTTATCAAATTCGGAAAAAGATTCAAGCGCTGGAGCTTTGTTATCTCTAAATTCCCGGAACGAATAGAAAATCTCTTCAGGAAGGCATCTAAAAAGAGTCTGAAGCCCCTGAAAGAATGGACACATCAAGTAGATACTAAAAATCTGGCTCAATTTTATCTGAAAGCGTTCCTCTCCTATCGACTTGCCGGTTTGCTTAACATTGTTCACAAAAGTAAATGCAGTACGTCACTCCTGGTTTGGAAAGCAGATGAAGAAATTATGGCCAGGGCAGAAGATTTCCTGGCTTCCGGCAACCGGTTCGTCATTGATGATTCTGTGATTGAACTTTCCGATAAAGCGATTCATGAACTTGTTGCAGAGAAAGAGATCATCAGAAAAAAGATCCTGGACCTGTTTGAACAAACTCAGGAGGAATATGAATCGGCTTTTTACAAAGCAGGTACTTTTGAGCTTTCCAACAACCGGTTTAACCGGGCAGCGATTCAAAAAAAGGATAGGAACCTGCAAGAGGAGACCCTGAACATTGAAAAAGGATGGCTGGGAACCTGGCAGGTTTTGCGCGATGACTGGCAGATCGACAATGAACTGTATCATTTGCTGTTGTCGACCTATGGAGCCTCTTTTGCCTCATCCCAAACCTTAAAATCAAAGCTGGACAGCAACATCCTGCCTGGTTTGGATGAAATAAAAGAGTACCTGACCCAATCAAAACAGCGAATTGAACAGGCAAAAAATTTATCTGAACAGAAAAAGATCATTACAAAAGAAAAGGAGGCATCCTTTTCCCGACTTTTATCTCAACTGATCCCGACCATCAATGATCAGATATTGTCACAGGATTTTCCCTCCCTGATTAATCATATTGAAGTCGTGACAGGAAAACTCATCAGGCAAATTTCAACCAAACGTTCCATCATCAAGAATCCTGATTTTACCGCCCCTATCCGTTCTTCCTCGATCAGCTTTATCTCCCCCTATGAAATCATAACCTTTGAGAGTTGGCCTCAGTTATTCAACATCATCAAACAAGTTAAAATTCAGTTGGTTGAACGACTTGGTACTGTCCAGAACTCAATTATCGAGTTGGGTCAGATCGCCTCGTTTAGCCTGGAATCGGCCCTTGAGTTCAATGCTGATGATTCAAGCGCTTCCTCTCCCGGTGAAGTTGCTTCTGAAGGGCTGAGCCGTTCCCTTGAACGGTTGGATGAAATCAAAAAATCGCTTGTAAGTATTGATAAATTATGGGAAAACGAATTGGCTTCAGGGCTTCAAACCTTCAGCAAAAGCCTTATCAAACTAACGGATAATAATAATATTCTGGAACTCAGGGTACGTATTGCGAAAGGAAAAGCGCTTAAACGAGGCCGTTTAATTCAAAAACAATTTGCACATAAAGTCAGGAATTTATTTCCTTTGGTAACACAGGGGTTGATTAGTTTCTATCATGAGTCGCGGCAGTTTGTTAAAGGCACGTTTAAAAAATATGGAATTGCCTCAAAATCAGATATCATAACTACTGAAATGGCTGATTTTCTGGCAGAAACCCAACAATCTGTCCACAAATTACCCTTTGTTTATCAACGATTATTCAAAATAGAATCTCTCTCTGATTCAAATTTTTTCATTGGAAGAGAAATAGAGTTGCAATCCCTTAAACATGCTTACGACAATTGGTTAAAGGGACGATTTGCTGCTGTTGTTATTGTTGGTGAACAGGGTAGTGGTGTAACCTCGCTGTTAAACATGTTTCTCAAAGAGTATTCCGATGTTGTTCCTTGTCTTCGGTTAAAGGCCGAACATCGCATCAGCACAACCACTGAACTGATTCATTTTATCAATGATGGGTTTCAGCAGAAAATGAACACGATTGATGAGTTGGCTGATTATCTTAATTCACAGAAAAGACAACTGGTGATGATTGAAGATATTCAGCGTTTCTACCTGAAAAAAGTGAATGGATTTGATGCCTTGAAAGAGTTGAGCGAACTCATTTCCCGAACCAGTAAAACTATTTTCTGGGTGATAACCTGTACGGAATATGCATTCAGGTACCTGGATAAAACAATATTACTTTCTGACCAATTCAGTTATCTGATCAATCTTGAATTATTTGATGATGCTACCATGGTTGACATCATTAACAGAAGACACACGGTAAGTGGTTATAATATCAGGTATGAGCCGGCCCTTTCTGATCTCACCAGTAAAAAGTACAGAAAGCTGACAGATGAGGAGAAACAATCCCTGTTAAAACAGGAATATTTCAGTGACCTGAATAAAACTATTAAAAGCAATATCAGCCTGGCGCTTATCTACTGGCTTCGATCGGTTAGTGAAGTTTCCGGAAATACCATTGTAATCAGATCCATGAAGGATATGAACCTGTCGTTTCTGAATAGTTTGTCAGCAACGAAACTGTTTGTCTTATGCGCTTTCATTCTACACGAACGGCTCACCGAAGAGAATCTGGGTTTGGTGATGAATATAAAACCTGTTGAAGCCAGAAGGCTCATGCAGCCATTATGTGAAGATGGCATCCTTGTTTCCAGCGGAAGCTACTTCAGTGTGAATCCATTGCTGTACATGAAAACAATCTCATTATTAAAAAATAAGAATATCATTCATTAAGAAAAACCAACGTGAAAAAAGGACTCTTTTTCATCATTTTTCTTGGTCTTATTTCCTCCGTTTCTGCACAGGAAAAAGACACCACGACAAATAAGCCAGGTTACACAACTGTTGCCGATTCATCCTCAGCCAATCGTCAGGATACCATCGCAGCGGCAGGAGACACCACGGTTGCTGAGATCGCTCTTAAGGTTGAATCAAACCTGAAGCCTCCTTCCATGTCTGAAATATTTTCCGTGGGTGTTATCGTATGGTCTGTCATTTTTTTAATTATAGGTTATCTGGGAATTCGGTTCATCAGCTTTATCCTGGAATCCATTGCCGAAAAAACAACGAAATACCGGATTACCATCAAAGGACTCGTCCCCATCGTCAAGATCCTTGGCTGGGTGTTTGTTCTTTTTATCATCATCGCCGGGATTATTCAGCCACCCATTTCGACAGTTATCGCTGTAACTGCCTCCATTGCTATCGCGGTGGGTTTTGCTGCCCAGGATATTCTTAAAAATGTTTTTGGCGGAATCATGATTTTAATAGACAGGCCCTTTCAAGTTGGCGATAAGATTGAAGCTGGCAACTACTATGGCGAGGTGGTTGAGATCGGGCTTCGCTCCATCAGACTAGTAACTCCTGACGATTCACTGGTAAGTGTCCCTTGTGGGGAGTTGATGACACAATCGGTTTCAAACGCGAATGTCGGGGAACTCAACTGCCAGGTGGTGGCAGAAATTTACCTTCCTATAACAGTCGACACGGAGCGGGTCAGGCAAATAGCCATCGAGGCTGCTCAGGTATCGAAGTACATTTACCTGAATAAGCCCATTGTCGTTTTATTTTTCAATGAAGTAAAGGAGCGAAGATCCTATCTAAAGATGAGACTGAAGGCTTATGTAGCAGATATCAGGTATGAGTTTACCTTTAAAAGCGATATGACTGAATTGGTAATGAAGACTCTTCTGCAGGAGAAAATTATCTCCCCCGAAGATTTCAAATAAACCACAAGAACTGATTTATTTGTCTAATCGATTTCATGGGTTTATCAATGTAAATAATTCCATGAATATGGTTTGGCATCACAATAAAATCATCCAGAATAACAAATGGGAAATATGATACATCTCCATGTAAGATTATCTGGGAGTTGATCGAAAAAATTTGTCCATTCACGAATTTTATCTGATTTTCGTAACGAGACTTTAACCTTAAATAGAATGAATGCATTTATGCAAACAACCCTGCCTTCCATAACCCTCAGGATATCTATTCTATCAATGTTGCTTGGGATCATCTTTCCATTGATTTCCATATCACAGAATACCTCTCAATGGCGTGGATCGGAGAGGCACGGGATCTATCCCGACAAGGAGTTGCTCGAAAGCTGGCCCGCGGAAGGGCCTGCCCTCGTAAGGACCTATACTGAAATCGGAAACGGATACGGGTCACCTACCATCACCGATACTATGTTATTTATTACCGGCGAAATTGACTCCACCGCTTACCTTTTGGCATACGACCCTGAGGGGAACCTGCTCTGGAAATCAGACTTCGGCCAGGAGTGGATCGTTAACTACCAGGGATCACGCTGTGCCCCAACAGTGGTAGATAACCTGGTTTATGTTACATCAGGACTGGGCGCCCTGGCCTGTTTCGAAGCTAAAACAGGCAAGAAGATATGGTCGACAGAGTTGGTAAAGAATCTGCACGGAGCCTCTCCCCTGTTCGGATACGCGGAAGCGCCCCTGGTGCATGGAAACCTGGTCTTTGCAACACCTGGCGGCCCCGACACAAATGTAGTGGCTCTCGACAGGTTTACCGGAAAGGTCAGATGGGTGTGTAAGGGCAACGGGGAGGTTCCCGGCTACAACTCCCCCATCCTGATCAACCTGCCAACACGGGATATTGTAGCCCTTTTTACCGCTTATTCATTTCTTGGCATCGATACCCGAACCGGAAAACTTCTCTGGAGCCATGATCAGGTTAACACTCCTGCCAACGAAAGAAAATCCGGAAACGGAGATACTCACAGCAATTCAGCATGGTATGAGGATGGGTTTATCTATTACATTGCAGGAGATGGAAACGGAGCAGTGAAATTAGAGCTTTCAGCTGATGGAAGTACGATCAGGCAGGTATGGCGAAACAAAGGAATCGACAATTACATGGGAGGATTTGTGATCAGAAATGGTCAGGTTTACACCTGTACCAGCTCCGGCAAAAGCCTCGTTAGCCTCGACACCAAAACAGGTGAAATCACCAACACCCTGAAAATAGGAACAGGCTCCCTCATCTGGGCTGATGAAAAGATCTTCTATTACACGCAGGGCGGAAAGATCTACCTCGTTGATCCGGCAAAAATGGAAGCCAGGAGTTCATTTGCGATTGTCAAAGGAACCAAAGAGCATTTTTCACACCCGGTGATCCACAAGGGTGTGTTGTATGTCCGCCACGGGAATGTGATGATGGCCTATGATATAGCCGGAAGTCTTAGGTGAGGGTTGATTATTGTCTGTCGGAATGAAATTCCGCCACCCTGGCGATCATCCAGTTTTGTGCTGCGTCGCACATCTCCTGCACTGATTCAAGATCAACCCGCTGGCCTTCTTTAATAAGTATACGGGGGTAAATAGGCTCCCCGATAACGGAAGTAGTGGAAAGGATATTTTTTGACCGTACTTTACCGAAAATCTTCCTGGGCTTGAACAGGTGTACGATAGGCACTACCGGGCAATTTGCATGATGAGCCAGGTAAAAGGGACCTTTCTGGAAAAAATCAATATCCTGATACAGGTGCCATAGCTCCGCCTCCGGGAAAAAATGGACGATTTTCCCATGTTTAACAGCCTCCACAACCGGTTTTGTGATCCTCCTGAGCCCGATAGGGCCATTGGGGATCGGGAAACCCCTTAGAATGCGGAACATCTTCCGGAAATAGGGGGCCTCAAAATTTCGTTGCACGGATGCGTACCAGGGTCGGCGCGGAAGTACGGACAGACCTGTTAGCACGGTGTCGAAAATATGACAGTGGTTGGCTACTGTGATGAATCCCTGTTTCTTAAGGGAGCGGAGGTTGTTTTTCCCGTTGACCCGATAGCGGCCGAGGAGCTGAAAAAATCCAATCCCCAGAACCAGGTGAAAAGCCGTGTAGGCGATATGAGAGAAAAAGAGGTAGCTGAAGTTGGTCTTGATGAACGTATAGTCGGAGGTGATCGTTATGGGATAGACCGACTCCATCGGAACCTGTTGCTCCCGAACCTTTTCCGGTTTCATGACCGGTTCGCTTTTCGGAAAGAACCAGGTTTTCTGACAGAAACAGAGGGAATCCGCTTCACAGCCGGAGGGGTAACAACGTTCCTGATGAAGGTTTCATAATCGTCTACTGCTTTATCGAACCGATATTGTGCTGCTTCATCGAGAACCTTTTCCTTCAATGCAGCGCTCCTCAATTCATCCCGGTGCTCATACCAGTAATCAAGTTTGTCAGCCAGATGATCGGGATCATCAGAGGTGAATAAGAACCGGTCATCGAGGGCAAACTGGGGAGCCGCAGAGTAATTTGAATCACTAACCAAACAAGGCAGGCCACATCCGATGGCCTCCAGACAGGATAAACTCTCAAGTTCAACAATTGATCCATGAACAAAGAGATCGGCCGTATTCAGATACCTGAGTTTGTCTTCAAAACTGATGTATTCAATGAATGGCTCTACCGGTAATTCTTTCCCCTTTTCTTTGAGTTCTTCCGTTCGTTCCCCTCTCCCGGCAAGGATAAGTTGAATGTTGCCAGCGTATTTTGACCGCCGGACCCCTTCCATGAGGAGCATCTGCCTCTTTTCATATGCATGCCGCCCAATGTTCAATAAAACCAGTTTATCACCAAACCAATCAGGTCTTTCGTATGAACCTGGTGTGTACTCGACAGGAATGCCATTGGAAATTGGGAACATAATGGCATTGATCCCTTCCGATTCCAGGAGATTTGCAGCAAATTGGGAAGGGCAGGTTATGGTGTCAACCCGCTTAAAAAGAAAGAACTTAAAGAAGAGCCAGAGAGTCCACTCCAGGAGTTTGCTCGTTTTACCCATCGCCGCCATGATGTTTTGCGGCTGCACATGGAAGGCCCCTACAACAGGTTTGCCCAGTCGTTTTGCGGCTTTTACAGCGCCCCTGGCCATCAGGAAAGGAAACTGAATCTGAACGATATCGGCATCTTTCATCGCCTTTTCATAGACTTTCTGATCATTCCGGCCAAAAAGGAATTTCATGTTTTCAAGTGATGCCTCTGTGCCAGGCAGCACAAAACCGGGAACCTGGTAGAAATCCGGATCCGAAGGATCTTCATGAATGGCAGTGATAATGGTGGCTTTATGGCCACGTTTCCGAAGTTCATCCGCCAACCGTTTCGTTGCAATGGTGCCTCCATTGGCATCGTTGTAAGAATCAATAACAAAAGCAATGTTCATGGTGTTTATTGGTTTGATTAATTGGGGTCAACATCAAAAGCATTAAAGGCTATTGAGGGCTTTGGTTGCTTTGTCCTCAATGTACTCGTAGTAATCACTTTTATAGAGTTTGATAGATTTTTTATACCATTCACCTGCAAGTGATTTTTGTCCCATCTCCTGGTAGACCTTCCCCAACCTCAATGCAGCCTCACAGGCAAAATAATAATCCTGACCATTACCAAGTTCAATCACTTTCTTGAATTCTGCGATGGCTAAATTATTGTTTTTCAACGTAACTTCATACCTCCCTTTAAGGAAATGGTATTCAATTTCGTAGGCCAATACCTTTCCATGGCTGGCTTCAAACGATTTCATGGCTTTTTTGAATTCCTCCAGATATCCGCCATCAATCGATAGCCGGGCTTTGACCAGGTTCAGATCCGGGCTGTAATCCAGGCTGGCATCATACAGGGCCTCACGGTCACGTTCGTTCAGGTCCATCCCTTGCTTTTTCACGATCTCACATTGCCTCAGGTATTTTTCCCGGTTCCCCTGCAGAAGATAGAAGATCCCCAGGTTGTAATTCATCTCTTTCAGGTACTCCTTCTTCTCCAGGTGACTCAGGTATCGCGACAGGTAATATTCGGCACGGGGATCCAGTTTCCGGAGCAGGATTTTTCCCATCAGGTAGCTGTAGATGACATCCGCGATGCCATGTTCATCGTGATCAATCTGCTGCAGGATCTTCAGGGCCTCCTCGTTTCTTCCGGTCCGGTAGGCGATATTCGCCCTGAAATAGCTGTGGATAAATGTATTTGCAATCGTGGTATCGAGTGATTTCGTGAATTCGTAAATCTTTTCGGGTGTTTTGTTAATCTTGGCTGCCAGGATGATATAGAGGGCCGCCTCGGCATTGATCCCCTCCACATTTTTCTGTGAAAGGTAGTTCTCATTCAGCACCCTGAAGCCGTAATCCATGTTTACCTTGACGCCAAAGAAGGAGATGGCCCACTTGACGAAAGGAGGTAAGTTGGCAATGGCCACATTGAAGAAGCCGTCGAGTTTGCGGTTTGGCTGGAACGTTGGAAACTTTTCAATGTTCCGGTACACATTTTTGTAGGCTGAATAACCTTTGGTCAGGCCACTCCACTGGGCTCCATGCATGACACTGAAAACAGCAACCTGCAATTCCATTTCCGCATAGCAGGAGAGGTAATAGGGTGAGCTTTCATCCTTCCCGTTCATGATCTCCCGCTTTTTCTCAAAATTTCTGACAAATGCGTTGTATTCGGCATCCGTGGAGTTGATCAGCAACCTGAACACATCGCATGTTTGGTCGAGGTAGTAAGCGTAATAGTTTTGGGGGTTGGCCCTGATCTCATCAGCCAACAGTTTTTTTGCCTGATCTACCTGGAGGTCCATCACCAGAATCCAGGCCTTTCGGCAGTTTTCGTTCACATCGTAGTTGGCGACCGCATCCAGGCTAAGGCAACAGAGGAGGAGAAAAGAAAAAATGACTCGTATCATTTTTTTGCCGGGAAAGATTTCGGATAAAAGTATAAAATCAGGCCCATAGAATGGGAATAAATAGCCCAAAACGGTTGATTTGTCAGGTTATTGCATTCTTTAACAATATTAATTGAGGGCTTTGGCAGGTAATGTAAAATAGAAGGTGCTTCCCTTCCCCTCTTCGCTATCCACCCATAACTTGCCGCCGTGCTTTTCGACGAACTCCTTGCAGATGATTAATCCCAACCCTGTAGATGGTTCACTGTTGGTGCCTTTGCGGCTTGTATTAATGTCCTCCTGGAATAGGTTCTCCATCATTTCCTGGTTCATCCCGATGCCCGAATCCTTCACAGAGGCTTCAACCCAATTGTCATCCAATGACTTTGCCGTGATGGTGATCGTTCCCTCCTGTGGCGTGAATTTTATGGCGTTGGATACCAGGTTGCGAATAATGCATTCAAACATATTCCCATCGGCTAAAACCGTCAAATCTTCCGACATATTATAACTGATGTCAATTTTCTTGCTTTTGTTTGCCTCCAGATATAAACCTAAACTTCCGGAAATTTTTGGCTTTACTAAAATTGGCTCAGGCTCAAAGTTGGTTATTCCCCCCTTCATTCGCGACCATTGCAACAGATTTTCGAGCAAGCCGTATAGGTTGGTTGCCGTTTTTCTCAAACTCACGGCAATCTTTTGAGTTTGCTCCAGGGTCATAGCCGGCAGTTGGTCAGCCATTAGTTGCGTTAAGCCAAGAAAACTGTTAAACGGAGTACGCAGGTCGTGGGCGATGATTGAGAAAAATTTGTCTTTTTCAGCATTCACTAACTGAAGTTCTTTGTTTTTTCGTTTGATTTCTTCTTCTACCCGTTTGCTCTCCGTGATGTCTAACATGGAAACAACACTTTGTTTAGTGCCGGGTATGATACTGATATCCAAAAGGGTATCCCGTTGTTCTCCTATTTTATTGACCCCACCCGTTTGATAAATGCCTGGTTGGCACGGATAAGATTATGCTCACTGTCAATAATACAGATAGGGTCGGGCGACGCATCAAAAATGTGCTCACAATCTAAATCATTGGGCGTGAGTTGTTTCAACTTATCCATACATCTTCCTTTATTTATTGAAATACTTTTGAATTATCGCCTTCAATAACGTAACGTCAATAGGTTTTGAAATATAATCAGTGCATCCCGCTTCTATTGCCTTTTGTTTGTCCCCTATAAGCCCATAGGCTGTTTGGGCAATAATAACCACATCTTTATTAAATTCCCGGATTATACGTGTGACTTCATATCCATTCATATCCGGCATTCTTACATCCATCAGAACCAAATCAAGGTCGGGGTTATTGCGACAAGCTTCTACGGCTTCAACTCCTGTTCTTGCTATCAACAATTCTTTGTCAAACTTTGTGAGTGCCGTAGACAGGAACAATTCCGATGACTCGTCATCTTCGGCAATCAATATTTTCAGGTTTTTAATTACACCCTCTTCATCTTCCCTCGAAACAGATTCTTTCGTAACGATCTCAGGCTCCTTTGCAGCATTGTATGGAATGGTAAAATAAAATGTTGAACCCTTACCTAACTCGCTTTCCACCCAGATTTTCCCTCCCAGTATTTCAACATAGGCTTTGGAAATGGATAAGCCCAACCCCGCGCCTTCATAATTTCTGGTCAATGATTCACTACCTTGCCTAAACCGTGTAAAAATGAGCTCTTTTTTATCATCTGCTATGCCAACACCAGAATCTTTGATAAAAAATTCAAGGTATTT
>Ga0268278_1000191_pt1 | contig 46271 bp, 50 predicted proteins | sample saktaG_3_FD_190135 | JGI IMG/M metagenome (GOLD analysis project Ga0268278, IMG submission 190135) | Saline water microbial communities from Sakinaw Lake, British Columbia, Canada - sak_2010_1_5_55m | ecosystem: Environmental > Aquatic > Non-marine Saline and Alkaline > Saline ...
TTCCCAAGGCAAGGCAATTTTAGCAATATCTTTCTCTAGCCCCTCTTCACCAGAAGCGCCCCGACCACTGGCAGGAAGTCCTGGTGACTCAACCTCAGACCTCATATCAAGAATATCCTCAGAGTCTAACTCACCACTACCATTCCTATACAGGAGATGGGATTTAAGCTCGTCACCCTGCTTTGAACTCACTACTCGCTCCTCCTTGCTGCTGGTTGGTGCCTATTTGTACATCGCTCTGTACTCTGGTTAACCCGGAAGGATTACAAAATACATCATTCAGGCTCGCTAGCAAAACCTTTAGACACGAAGAATTTTTGTTCGCCGTCAGTGAAGGTGAAGGTAGTCCCACAATTAGAACGCCAGCTTGACTTGTCCTGAAAACTCAATGGATATTATACACTAAAGCGCCCCCCCCCGCAAAAGCCCATATAAACTGTCGCCCTCCGCTTGACGGCCCTCCGCTTGACGGCTCTCATTCCGATGTTTATACTGTAAACTATTACTTTAACTGGCTTATTAACCAGATAAATGGCAATCATCATTAAATCCCCCGATGAAATTGCTGCTATGCGGCAAGCGGGAAGCATCGTTGCTTCCATCCTGAGGACACTCTCTAAGGAGATAAGGACTGGAATGACAACTCGTCAACTCGATGACATCGCAGTAAGGGAGCTAGCAAGATATGGAGCCACATCGTCATTTAAAGGCTACAGAGGTTTCCCCACTACCCTCTGTGTATCAATAAATGATGAAGTGGTACATGGTATCCCCGGGGACCGGGTGATATGCGAGGGTGACATTGTCTCTCTAGACTTCGGTGCCATCATTGATGGTTTTCATGGTGATGCTGCCATAACAGTAGGGGTTGGCAACATAAGCCCTAAAGCTAAGCAGCTTCTGGAAACAACTAAGGGTTCACTTGAAGCCGGTATCGCTGTTGCCCATCCCGGAGCGCATCTGAGTGATATATCAGCAGCCATTCAGCATCATGCCGAGTCAAGGGGCTTTTCGGTGGTGCGTGAATATACCGGGCATGGCATCGGGCGAGAGATGCATGAGGAGCCTCAAATACCAAACTTCGGACCACCAGGGCGTGGTCCTGTGCTTCAAAAAGGAATGGTATTAGCGATTGAACCGATGGTGAATATTGGTGGGTGGGAAACTAAGGTTAAAAACAATCATTGGACGGTTATTACTGCTGATGGCAGTCTTTCCGGGCACTTTGAGAAGACTATTGCTATTACCGATGGCGAGGCAGAAGTGCTCACGGCTTGGGACCAACCGCCTATCGGCATTCCTTGAGATAATGATATAATAGTTTATAGAGAATAAGAAAAGGAGGGGATGATGGAAGACATTGAGAAACTGGTTCAGACAACTCTGGGCGAAATTGAGAAGGTGCTTAACACCAAAACGGTAGTAGGAGAACCCATAACTGTTGAAGGTACAACCATAATTCCTCTGATAAGTATCGGGTTTGGTTTTGGCGCCGGAGGTGGCTCGGGTAAGGGAGAGGTCAAACAAACAAGCGAGGGTGCTGGAGGAGGTGCTACCGCAGGTGGTGCCGGCGTAAAGCCCATTGCCGTGCTCATCATCGATAAAGATGGTGCCAGGATAGAGCCAATCAAAGGCGGGATGGCGAACGTAATAGAAAAACTAGGTGAGACAGTACCTGATATGGTGGGGAAATTTGCCGACAAATGGGGGAAAGGAAAAAAAGAGGGACCAAAATAGTTGTGGATTGTTATCGCTCTAGTTAGCCTAGCCGCATTCATCATCCTTGTCCTCTCCGTGCCGCTTGATGTGGCGCTTCACATGGATGTGCACGGAAGGCCAAGATTCGGGATGAGGCTGGTCTGGCTCTTTGGCCTGGTTAGCAGGGAAGTAAGGCGAGAAAAGAAGAAGCCCGAAGCAGAAAAGGGGAAGGTTGAAGGCAAGCAAAAGCTCAGAGAGAGAGGAGAAGGCGTTAGGCTAGTTTTCGAAATCCTGCGAACCAAAGGGCTGCTAAGCCAAATCATACGCCTACTGAGGGACGTTCTTAGCCATCTTAAGTTTAGAGAGTTCGGAGCAAATCTCAGGGTGGGGCTTGATAACCCGGCTGACACCGGGCTACTCTTTGCCTTTATCGCACCGGCTAACCTCCTTCTTAGTTCGTTTTTCCCTCGTGCGATAAGAGTACAGCCTTCCTTTGGTGATGAGGCAATCCTCGATGGCTATTTATATGGAACTGCAAGATTATGGCCTATTCAACTCGTTACACCTATCATGGGCTCCGCTTTCTCATTGCCTACAATGAGGGCTGCGAAAACACTAGTTTCGACTAAATGGAAAAGGTAATAATAGGCAATCCCGTGACGGTCAGTAGAGTGACCCTAATTCCAGTAGTAAGAATGTCACTGAACTGTCAGCGCAGTGGCGGCACTATTTCATTTTTTGGTGCTAAGCAACCAGTTGATGTTGTAATAGCTTCACCGTCAGCAAAGAGAGCTTTCAGAATAACCGGAGAAGAAGTCTCGTTAGACCAGCTCATACAGGAAGTACCCGACATAAAAGAAGTAATAGAAGAAATCTAACTGTCCTTGCGAGCCCTTCCCTTTGTGTCGTTGCGAGGCACGGAGTGCCGTGGCAATCCAACTAAAAATTGAAAATTAAAAACAAAAATGCAAAATGACAGATTGAAATTTAAAAGTGTTAACTCCTGCCATTGTCCCCAAGAGGTGACCCTTTTGAATTTATACCCATGGATTGGGGTTTTGGGAGGGGTGCACCACCCCTCATCCTCCGAGATTGCTTCGTTGCTGGCGCTCCTCGCAAAGACAAACCCTTCGACTCTTGACTCTGGACTTATGACTATTGACTGTGGTTTGCCGAGATTGCTTCGCGGAGTTTATCCTGAGCCAGGGATTCTTCGCTGCACTCAGGGCTTCGGCTCACCAGAATGACACAAGGCGAAGGGCTCCCTCAGAATGACAGAGGGCGAAGGGCTCTCAATGACACGGAGGCAAGTATGAAATGTCCCACACTACGGCTAACCTGATGTGCCACCAGCCTGCATAAATGAGGGCATGCTTTTGGCGCTACATGCTATCTAGACGACAATAGTTAATGCGGCAGGCAGGATACTAAAGCGGGCCGGGGCTTCTCCCAGAAGCTCGCCGTCAGCCTGAACAGCCATCTGCTGTGCGGGGTGTATCTCTATCTCTCGCGCCCTCTTCACGCTAACCTTGGGGTGGGTCACGTGAGTACCTTTATAGATCCGTGGCAATGACCGGAGGAGGTCTGGTTTGGTCAAATCGCCTATTATCACAACATCGAAAAGGCCGTCCGCAGGGTCAGCGTCAGGCGCGGTAAGCATACCTCCTCCTCCATACTTGCCATTACTCATCAAGACGGTACAAATCCTTCTTTTCTCTACTTCTCCGTCAATCGTAATCGATACTTCTTTATTCCTATAAAGTGCAAGGGTGGTGACTAACCCCATGAGATAAGAGGCCATGTCACCCAGAGCCTTAAATTCTTGAGTAGTGGCCCTAACGATTTCGGCATCGAAACCCAGACCAGCGAAGTTTACAAAGAGTCGCTTCTCCATATGGCCACCATTTGCATATTCAACGACGCCAAGGTCCACTGTACGCCTTCCTGGCTTCACCAGGCGTCGGCAGGCTTCTCCGTAACTACGAGGTAAGCCAAAGGTACGGATGTAATCAGCACCTGTCCCTGTGCTTATAATACCCAGTGCCACATCCCCAAAACTGTTAGCATTATAGAGGCCATTTACGACCTCGTTGATTGTGCCATCACCACCCACAGACACCACCAGCTCACAGCCATTCTTGGCTGCTGATTCAGCCAGCTCGGTGGCATGGCCCGGGGCTTCTGTCAAATCATATTCGAAGTCCAGCCCAAGGCTTCTCAGCAGTCCAATGATGTGTCTCCATTTCTTGGCCGTTTTACCAGCACCGGCAATCGGATTAACAATCACTTTCATACGTGCCAAAGCTTTTATCCTCCTCAGGTATTAGATTCTCTATCCTGCTCACTAAAATTTCAAGTCGTGTTCTAGTATAGCACTTTAGTCAACTTGAAACTTCGACAACCTTGTTCCTGCTTTTAAAGCCATTAGAGATAACTACCTGCCTCCGCGAAACCCCAAAATACTCAGCTAACAGCTTGACAACTGCATTGTTGGCTTTTCCTTCCTTTGGAGGCTCTTTGACCTTTACCAAAAAATAATCGCCTTCCCGGGTAACTCCCTCAGTTTTCGAACTAGGAGTCACTTTAACTCTAATCTTCACTTCATGACCTCCCCCCACACCCCCTCCTTATGTAGCCCAACTAGCCGTACCTGCAAAAGCTGACTGGTTAGAGGCTGGCGGCTATCAATGAACACTCTGATATAGTTATCACTAAGCCCAGAATATATCCCGCTGCCTGGAGCCACTTCTTTCTCCCACAAGACCCTCGTATTTTGCCCCAGAAATCGCTCACAAAACCTGTGGGCATTTTGCCGAGCCAGCTCCAGCATTCTCAGACTGCGCTCTTTTTTCAGCCTATCACCGACCTGCCCCGGCATCTCAGCCGCCGAAGTCCCCGGGCGAGGGGAATAAGCAAAGACATGAATATTGGCAAAGCCAATTTCTCGACAGAAGCGATAGCTTTGTTCAAATTCCTCATCGCTTTCCCCAGGGAAGCCAACCATAACATCGGTAGTGATGGCTGCATCAGGCATAGCCTGGCGGATTAAGGATACCGCCTCCTGATAATCAGCAATAGAATAATGGCGTCTCATTCGTCTAAGCACAGCATCACTGCCGCTCTGCAGCGCCAGGTGAAAATGACGACATAGTCGATGGTCCTGCCACAGGCTGAGAAACTCTGGAGAGATCTCCTGAGGCTGCAAAGAGGAGAGATGCAGCCGCTCCACCTTCGTATCTGTAAGAATTTGCTGAACTAGCTGACCAAGATTATCCCCATTGCGCTTATAGGCACCGATTTTAGTCCCGGTGAGGACAACCTCCTTATAGCCAGCGGAGGCCCTTGCCTTCACCTCGTTAATTACCTCCGCCACCGGCAGACAATATTCCCGCCGTCGCACTTCAGGTACAATGCAATAAGCGCAAAAATCGTTACAGCCGTCCTGAACTTTTATAAAACTGCGGACCCGCTTAATGCCATCAGCAACAAACTGCCCCGCTGGGCGGTAGGGCACAGAACCATGCCTTTCTCTTATCAATTCCAACAGGTGCATCTTGTGCTCATTGCCAACAGCGAGGTCGGCACCAATTTGAGCCAGCTCTCGAGGAGCTCTTTCCGCATAGCAGCCAGTGGCAATGACCAAGGCCTCAGGATTTTTTTTACGTAGTAGTCTCAATAAATGTCGGGATTTGCGGTCGGCAATGTGGGTAACCGTGCAGGTGTTGAGAATACAAATATCTGCCCTGTCCTCACTAACAACGCAATACCCGGCTTCGGTAAATTGCCGAGCCAGAAGCTCAGTCTCAGCTTGATTGAGCTTGCAGCCTAGTGTATAAAAGGTCACTCTTGGCTTAACGTCCATAGGTTTAACCAATGACAATTATATTTACCTTACCCCCCACGGGTCAACAAAAGAGTAATGCAAGTTTCAAAATTTCAACGCATTTGCTTGTCGACGATGCTAAATTAGGTTACACTAAGAACAACAAGGAGATAAGGAGAAAAACAGGTGCTAGGATTTACTTTGTCAGAAGAACAATTAGCCATCCAAAAACTAGCCAAAGAATTCACTGAGAAGGAGATTAAGCCAGTCGCTGCCAAGTTTGAGAAAGACGAAGATGGTAAATTAGCTGAAGCTATTTTCAAAAAAGCAGCCGAGGTAGGCATCTTAGGATTGCCCATCCCTAACGAATATGGAGGCAGCGACGCTTCTAATGTAGAATGCAGTATTGTCTTGGAAGAGCTAGCCGCAGGCTGCGGTGGAATTTCTACGGCTATCGGAGCTAGCTGGTTTGGACAGACTCCGATTATGATGGCAGCTACCACAGAGCAGCGCCAGAGGTGGCTTCCACCTCTCACCAGAGATGGCAATTTATGCTGCATGGCAATGACCGAGCCGGCTGGAGGCTCTGACATCGAAAACCCCCATATGCATTCAAAAACCATAAGGACTATCGTCCGAGCTGACGGCGATGATTATGTAATAAATGGCACCAAAATCTGGCCCAGCAATTCAACAAACTCTTACCTTTACACAGTGGTAGCTACAGTCAACCCTGAACTGGGTGACGAGGGTTCTTGCCTCATCGTCATCCCCGCTGGCACTCCGGGACTTTCTTTTGGCAAACCAATTAAGAAAATGGGAATGGATGCTGACATCAACGCAGAGATATTCTTCGATAATGTCACAGTGCCCAGGGAGAACTTGTTGGGGAAGGTCGGAGATGGCGCCAAGTTATTGCAACGCACCTTAATTTACAACCGGACTGGGGCCGGCGCCATCGCTACAGGCATAGCCCGGGGCGCTTTTGAAATTGCCTTGAACTATGCTAAGGAAAGGACAGTGACTGATAAACCCTTGATAGAGCATGAAATCATCTGCGCTATGTTCGCCGATATGGCTACTGAAATCGAGGCTGCCCGCCTGCTATATTTGAGGGCTGCCTGGTTCAATGCCCAGCGGGGTTTAGCTAATATGGCATGGTCAACAATAGCAAAGGTATATGCCAGTGACGTGGCAATGCGAGTGACCACCAACGCTGTACAGGTCATGGGCTCTTACGGTTACTCTAGAGAAGTAGGCGTAGAAAAACACATGCGGGATGCCAAGATTATGCAGATTTATATCGGAGCTAATGAGCTTAACCGCCAGGTTATTGGTGAGGCACTCTGAGCTAAGTCAGTTATGAAAAAGGCACAAGCTTGAGCCACACTCATTGGAACCTATTACCTCCTGCAGAACAGCCAATTGCTGCAGTTGGGATTCATCCGTTAGTAGCTCAACTGCTTTACAACCGAGGTATTTCAGAGCCTTCCCAGGTCGAGATTTTCCTGAACGCTGACAGGCGCCTGGAGGTTGACCCTTTCCTTCTTCCTGACATGCATCAAGCGGTAAGTAGAACTTATCAGGCTCTGCTTTCCGGCGAGAAAATCGCCATCTACGGTGATTTCGATGCTGACGGCATCACAGCTACAGCGCTCCTGGTCCAAGGACTTTCAGCGCTTGGCGGCAAAATTATTCCCTACATCCCTCACCGCATCTCCGAGGGCTATGGATTACAAGTAGCCGCTCTGGAGAAACTTCGCAAACAAGGCATCAGCCTGGTCATTACCGTCGATAACGGCATCACCGCCTTTACTGAAGTTGAAAAAGCCCAGAGAATGGGAATAGACATAATCATCACCGACCATCACCTTCAACCAAGCTCTCTGCCACCGGCTAAGGCAGTAATCGACCCCAAACGAAGTGATTCCGTTTATCCCTTCACCGAGCTCGCCGGGGTAGGTGTCGCCTTCAAGTTTCTTCAGGCCCTTATCAAAGATAGCGGCCGGGATGAACTGGCAAACAGGTTATTAGACCTGGTAGCTCTAGGCACCGTAACCGATATGGTCCCACTGATTGACGAAAATCGCTATTGGGTGAAGCGCGGGCTTGAACTTCTCAATAATACCGAACGCCTTGGACTTCAAGAAATGATACGCTCCGCCGGCTTAAAGCCAGGTGGCCTTACCGCTGAAAGTATCTCCTGGAGTCTGGGGCCACGTCTTAACGCTGCTGGCAGGCTCGATGATGCCACCACCAGCTACCAATTGCTCCTTACCGAAAATCCTCAGGAGGCTGCTTTACTAGCCTCAGAACTTGAGGAGAAAAACGCCGAGCGGCAACAGCTGGTCGCCGAATTACTAGATAGAGCCAGGGAAAGAATAGTCACCTCCGGGGTTGACCTTCCATTGCTAATAGCAGGTGACGAAGATTACCCCCAGGGTGTTATGGGACTTGTCGCCGGTAGACTGTCAGAAGAATTCTACCGTCCAGTAATCATTTTTAGGTCTGGCCCGGAGACATGTAGCGGTAGCGGGCGGAGCATATCCGAGTTCAACCTCATGACCGCTCTTGAAGACTGCCATGACCTTCTGTCTAAGTTTGGTGGCCATACCAAGGCCGCCGGCTTTACTGTACCAACCAGGAACCTGGCCCAGCTACAACAGCGACTCTTCAACCTGGCTCAAGACCAATTGGCTGGCCTCGACCTGCGCCCCCATATAGACATCGAGGCCCAGGTCCCCCTGTCTACCTTCGCCGGGGAAACTTTCAAAAAGATACAGCAACTAGCTCCCTTTGGCTGCGGCAACCCATTGCCCACCTTTGCCAGCCGCCATGTTGAAGTAGTCGACCAGCGCCCGATTGGCAGACAAGGCGGGCATCTAGGGCTAAAACTGAAGCAAGATGGCATAGTTTGGGACGCTATCGGCTTCAAGTTGGGTAGCTACGCCCAGGAAATAACCCCTTATCTGGACATCGTCTACAATCTAGAGATGCACCAGTGGAACAGGGATGAATATCTCCGACTTAATCTTCTTGATTTTGCTCCGGCTGACTGACTTCGCTGAGAGACTCAGTAGCTGGGGTCTCCACACTAGCTCGTCGCATTCTGATAACAAGCCAGGGCACTGCTACTAGCAATATTACTATGCCAATCAACTGAGCCTGTTGCATGCCGAAAAGGAAAGGCTCCCCTTCCCGGACGAACCTTATGCCAAGGTCACCAGCAGCATACAGAGCCAGATAGCTAAGGAAGAGCGAGCCCTGTGGCTTGAGTCGAGTACGTAACTGCCAGATTATAGCAAACGCTGCCAAATTCCAAAATAAGTGGTAAATCTGCGTGGGATGGAGCGGTACACCAAGCGGAGCATAGCTAGCTGGGTGAGTATAAACCACCGCCCAGGGCAAAGAGGTAGGTAGCCCATAGCAGCAACCGTTTATAGCGCAGCCAATTCTGCCTATCGCCTGCCCCAGAATTGCCCCCGGAGCAACAATATCAGCAAATTGCCAGAAGGAAAGCTTTTTAACCCAGCTATAAATCAATATCGCCAGCAGGGCACCGATAACCGCCCCGTAAACAGCCAAACCAGCAAAACCAATAATCTGTCCGGGGTGGGCTAAGTAATAGTCCCACTTGTCAATCACATGAACCAGCCTGGATACCACTACCCCACCAACTATTGCCCATAGACCGACATTGTAAATGTGCTCTTCAGAAATACCAACCCTCCTCGCCTCATGCAAAGCGATGAAGATTATCGCCACGATAGCCAAGACCACCATAACCCCATACCACCTCACCTCAAGGGAGCCAAGACAAAAGACAACTGGATTGATTCCTATAGTAATCATTTCCTCCCTTACTTAAGAAAAAATTGCCTCAACAAAGGCATCAGCATCAAAAGGAGCTATGTCATCTAATTGCTCACCAGTTCCAATGTAGGCAATAGGAATCCCCAGCTCATCGCAAATCGCCAATACTATTCCCCCTTTGGCAGTACCATCAAGCTTAGCCAGGAAAACTTCACTCACCCCCACTGCCTCAGTGAAATGTCGAGCTTGAGCCAGTCCATTCTGACCAGTAGTGGCATCAATTACCAGCAGCACTTCTTGAGACAAGTTATACCTGCTAGCTACACGCTTTATCTTTTTAAGCTCTTCCATAAGGTTAAACTTGGTATGGAGACGCCCAGCGGTATCAATTATGACTACTTGAGCCTGCCGAGCTTGAGCTGCTTGAAGGGCATCAAAAACCACTGCTCCCGGGTCGCCACCAGGCTGATGGGCAACGACCTCCACTCCCACTCGCTCACCCCAATGCTTAAGCTGGTCAACAGCCGCAGCTCTAAAAGTATCTGCGGCAGCTAAAATGACCCTCTTCCCCTCATGCTTAAAGTCATGGGCCAGTTTGGCAATGCTCGTCGTCTTGCCCGACCCATTCACCCCAACTACCAGAATTAGTCGGCAACTGTCCTGCTTAGAAACAGCCCTCGACTCCACATCAACTCTCAGCAGTCCCACCATCTCCTCTTTCAAAGCTGAGCGTATCTGCGAACCCTCATTCAGCTTCTCTTCTCTAACTCGCTGCTTCACCCTCCCAATAAGCTTATGTGTAGTAGCCACACCAACATCCGCAGAAATAAGCAACTCCTCCAGTTCATCCCAGGTCTCTTCCGCAACTGTAGTTCGGTCGAAAAGACGGCATATCCTGCCAAACCAGGCTTCCCGGCTACGCCTTACACCCTGCTCGGTTTTATTTAGCAAATTAGACATATCAACACAACATCGCAGACTTCAGCTATATTAGCATACCACCTAAGAGCAGGGCAAAGTGACCAAATAAAGGTTGTTTAGGGGGGCTCGTCCTTTGTCATTCTGAGCCCTAAGGGCGAAGAATCTCTCTTATAGACTCTTCGCTTCGCTCAGAGTGACAACCTTCCACTAATGAACGTTCTCCTAAATAGATTCCTATGCAATCGAGAAAGTCCAAGCTACCTTAGATTATGCAATTACAGCTTGGGTTTAATCCCCCCGGACTAATGCTTATCAGTCCTCAGGAAAAAGAGAGGATATACTATGTCACTCAGACAGCAAGGAAGCCAGACTGCAAGAAATAGAAACAAGAAAATAAAAGGAATCAAGGGAATCCAGTTCGCTACCCCGAATGCAGTGAAGTTGAATAGCGATGCCCAGGTACTTAACAGCACATGCCCAGCATGCGGAAATTTGGTTGTAGGCCTTAAATAACCGATTGCGATTCCGAGGGCTGCTGCAAAATTTACAATCTGCCACTTTGCAATTCCAATAAAGGGCATCTCTGTAGTCTCAACAAAAGGCGCATGAAATTGCATCGGGATATGAAGCAAAGCTCCTCCTAGATAAGGGATTACTGCATCGCTTAACGTAGCTATGCCAATTGCGCCTGTATAACCAATCAAAATCGACGCCCAAAGTTTACCTTCACCATATCGTTTATACATCGCTGTGGTCACAACTGCGCTCAATACAACATGGACGGGATGCAGGGTATAAAAAACAGCCTCAGAAATCCCTGAGGCGACGTTGGCAAAAACTACGATAGCCATGACGATAATCCCTGAAGCTGCTCCAAGAACAGTAAAGGGGGCATGTCTTCCTAGCTCAACTGCTATTCTCTTAATCACAAGAATTCACCAGATAAAAAATAGAATCAAAGCATCTAAAAGCTATCCCTGGCACTTAGCGCAAAGCCCGAAAAACTCGGAAAAGTGCTGCTCAGTTCGGAAACCCAGGTGCCAGGCAAGTTCATTTTCCTCTTCACATAATGACTTATCCGCAAACTCCTGAAAAGCACCACACTGGCGGCATACCATAAAGCGATGGCAGCCTTCCTCGTCACCCAGAGCACATTTCACAAATCCACCCGATAACAACACTTTGTGAGCCAGATTAAGCAGGCAAAGCAAATCAAGTATACGGTAGATGGTGACATGGTCCAGATGCTCACCTCTTTGTTGTAGAATTTTCTGCACGTCATAAGGTGAGACAGGTTTCTGCGCCTGTGTCAAAACCTTAAGCACCTGCTTCCGAGGCTGAGTCACCTTGTAGCCCTTAGCTCGTAAAACCCGTATGGCACCTTGAATCTCAGGCATAATCAGGGTTTATTATATAATACTGCTATTGTAAATGCAACAATATTGCATTATGTAGCGCCATGTCTTGAAGCCGCCTATAGTAGCATAGTAGGGAAGCCTGGAGCATCCGCTCCAGGCTTCATTGGAGCTGATGCTCTAATATACCCAAAGGCGGTAAAGCCTCTGCTCGCTTTCCCCACACTTGCATTTCTGGCCAGCTTGGCGATCTTAAAAGGTTGCACTACATCAGAGTTAGAAAAACGCCCCTATATGCCTACCAGCCCCCGAAGCAGTATCAGGGCTGCCTTTTTATCCAGAGGCTCATTGTTATTGCCGCATTTAGGCGACTGGACACAGCTAGGACAACCCTCCTGGCATGGGCATTCCTCAACTGCCCTCAAGGCGGCTGACCATAGCTCTGTTATTATCTCAAAGCCCTTTTCAGCAATGCCAATCCCACCAGGATAGGCATCGTAGATAAAGATTTGGGCCTTCCCAGTGTCGGGATGGAAGGGAGTGGAGACACCACCGATATCATTGCGGTCACACAAAGCAAAAAGAGGCAGCATAGCGATGGATGCATGCTCAGTAGCATGTAAGCCGCCAGCAAAATCAAGCCCTTTCTCAGTTACCCGGTCAACAGCTCCTTGTGGCAGGTCAAACCACAGAGCTTGAGTGAAAAAGCGCTGAGGCGGTAAATCAAGAGGCTCTTCAGCAATAACCTCCTCAGTGAACTGCTTCTTCTTCTTAAAGCCGACCACTGTGCTAGTCACATCCACCTCTCCAAAATAGACTTCTGTACTTGCACAGCTCTTCCCCTGCTCGGTTTTCAGAATCCTGATGTCGGTTAATTCCTTAGCTTGAGTGTAATATGGAATGGTAGCCGGGGTTACTATAGCAACACGCCTCTCAAGGTCGAGTTCGTTTACCAGATAAGACTCACCCTGGTGGAGATAAATAGCTCCCTGATGTATTTGCAAAAAGGCAACGCTGGCTTCTACCGTCTCCAGCAACTCGTAGCCTCGAGAAGCATCAATAATGGCGTAGTTCTTGTTTGAGGTAGACCTTATATTGACTTCCTGGGCAGGATGGGCAATGCTAGGGGAAAGATACCACCACCCAACACCCTTCCTGAGCCTACCTTCCTTTTCCAACTCAGAGACTGCTCCATCAAAAGCAGTGCCAAAAAACCTGCTATCACTACCACCCAAAGGTTTCTCCCAGGCGGCACAAAGGAGATGAGGCTTCAGAATATTGACGTTTCCCGGATTTATCAGGGCATTCTCAAAATTCTTGCCAAAGAAGTAGCTGGGGTGATGCATAAAATACTGGTCAAGTGGATTATCCTGAGCGATAAGAAAGCTCAACGAGCCACCGACCCCCCTACCACTCCGACCCGCTTGCTGCCAGGTGCTGGCAATACTCCCCGGATAGCCGGCAAGCACTGTAGCTTCAAGGTCACCGATATCAATCCCCAATTCTAAAGCAGTGGTAGCCACAACCCCGAGGAGATGGCCGCTAAACAGCTCCCGCTCAATCTGCCGCCGGTCTTCGGGAAGATAACCCGCCCGGTAAGGCTTAATTCGCTCAGCCAAAGGAGAACCCACCTGCTCCCGGCTATAAAGGTAAATGAGCTCAGTCAACTTGCGAGTTCGAGCAAAGACCAGGCTGCGAATATTATTCCGAATAAGCTCGGTAAAAAGAAAGGTGGCCTCGCTATTAGAGCTACGTCGGCTGGTTTTAGCTTCATCTATAAACGGTGGATTCCAGAAGATAAAAGACCTGCCACCATGAGGCGAGCCATCCTCACTGATTACCTCAAAAGGCAACCCGACCAGCTTCTCAATATGCTCCGCAGGATTGGCAATAGTCGCTGAGCAACAAATAAATTGAGGGTTAGAGCCATAAAAGGCACAAAGCCGGCGTAGCCGGCGCAAAACATTGGCTACATGAGAGCCAAAAACTCCGCGATAAACATGGGCTTCATCTACTACGACATATTTTAATCTACTAAATAATCTTGACCAGGATTTATGGTTAGGCAAAATGCCCAGATGAAGCATATCAGGGTTGGTAAGCACAATCCTGGCTCTCCTTTTTATCTCAGCTCGCTCCGGCTGTGGTGTGTCGCCATCAAAGGTAGCACACTCACCCAGGGAAATAATCTCAGGGCAAGCTAGCTGATTCAAGCTTCGTAGCTGGTCCTGGGCTAGAGCCTTTGTTGGGAAAAGATACAAAGCCCTACTACTCCGTTCATCCAAGATCGCCTCTAATACCGCCAAGTTATAGCACAAGGTTTTACCACTGGCGCTGGCTGTGGCTACCATTACATTCTCACCACAACGAGATTCATTGACCGCCCTCGCCTGATGGGCATACAAGGATGATATGCCCAAAGATTCAAGACGCGATTGAAGAATGGGATGGAGAGGCCTGTCCAATTTGCCAGATTTGGCACCCCGAGGGGGTATACGCTGAATGTGGACAACCTGTTGCTTATAATCAGGTAACGTCGTTAGATGGTGAAGAAAGGCATCAACATACATTCCAAGCCATTAAACAGCCATTCTCTAAAGACCATGCAAAATCTCTATCTCGTGGTCGACGACTTCTATCTCCGGGTAATTCTGAGTGATGAAATTCAGCGCCTTCGATAGAATCTCATCAACATGCTTGTTATGGTTGCTGACGCAGGCTATACTCAGAGTCGCTAGCTGCCACAGGTCCTGGTCATCTACTTCAGCGACAGAGATGTTAAACTGGTTCCGAAGTCGAGAGATAATAGACTTTATTATTCGCCGCTTGCCTTTGAGTGACTGACTTCCTGGAAGATGAAGCCTTATCTTACAAACACCGGTAGTCATTTAGACAAAATAAGCCGCAACTTCAGCGGTAGTTTATAAATAGAACCCTCTCAGCGGAGAGACTACTGAGAGGGATACCATCCAGTTTAGTGGTTTTGCTTCATTTCCGCGTAGCAGGCACTGCAATAGACTGGTCGATCTTCTCTGGGTTCAAAGGGCACCTCGCATTCAGCGTTACAATTAGCACATACCGCTGAATACATTGTCCTCGGTTGACCATAGCCCCCACCCCGATAGCGACCCTGTCGCCTAGATGCCCGACACTCCGGGCATCGACTAGGCTCATTTTGCAGCCCTCGCGACTGATAAAACTCTTGCTCACCCACGGTAAAAGTGAAACTCGCACCGCAGTCTCTGCAAGTCAAGGTCTTGTCCTCTAGAGCCATCTGCGCCTCCTTCTTAAAAGATAACTATGCCCCGTTTCTGCTGCAGTCTCTATGGCTCAAGACCTCCATATACAAATAGCTAAGAGCAACACTCTCAGCAACTTGATCTCCCCACTATAAGAGGATGCCGAATCAAGAAACAGCACCAAACCAGGTTTTGCATACAATAACCAGTGTAGTCTATAATTACTGTCAAGTCAAGTGCTAGCAATTAGGAGGTTAGCGTAATGCCTGATAACACTACGAAGGAGCAGCAGCGAGTAAGAGCCAGAATAAGCCTGGCGGCCAGCATCCTTCTGGGAGTGACTCTGCTGGCATCTGGTCTCGGTAAGTTGTTCTCTAACCTGCCACAAGAAACCGAGTTTATCGATAATCTTATTCCGGTATTTTTCATGACGCCAAAAGTGGCTCTTTTTATCGGTTACGGCCTCCCCTGGGTAGAAACAGGTTTAGGCATCCTTCTAATTTTAGGCATTTGGCCACGGCTCTGGGCTGTTTGTTGCCTGCCACTTATCTCAGCCTTTATGGCAAATAATTCCTGGATGCTCAGCCAGGGTATGGATGAATTCCCCGAGTGCGCCCTTTGCTTTGGCAAATTGGAGGAGATACTGGGAGCACTATCTCCCCTTCAATCACTGGGCATCGATATCGTCCTTTTCGCGCTTGCTTTAACTATAATATTCGTGCATCCGGGCGGTTTCCTCTCTTCTCCACGATGGGCAGTTAAGCTCAACGAAAAGAGGAAAGGAGCCAAGCATCAAAACAGCCAGGCAGGACTCCAATGAGAAGAATTAAATTGAATATGGCACGACTGCACCCTGGGCCCAAACTAGCTGTTTACCTAATCATCATAGTGCTGCTTCTTGGCAGTGCTTGCACACTAATCTCCCCTCCACCAGAACCACCCCCACCGGAACCGGAGAACCAGCCTCCCGTCATTCACTCTATCACTGCCGAAAGGGAAGTTACCGCCTCGACCGAGTGCCCGATTTCTTGCGAAGCTGCTGATGCTGATGGTGATACTTTAAACTACTGGTGGTCCGCTGATGGCGGAATGATTGAAGGAGAAGGAGACAATATTACCTGGGTCGCTCCTGATACCGCTGGTAACTACACCGCTAAGCTTCTGGTAACCGACGGTAAAGGTGGCGAGGCTATCGATTCCGTAACCATTACTGTGACATCCAGACCTAACCAATCCCCAACCATTACTGCTTTTAATGTAACACCACCAAATAAACCTGAAGTTACCTTCTGTCCACCCGGGGAACAAATATCAGTTAGCCGCAATACCACATCAGATATTCAATGCATCGCCGAAGACCCGGACGGTGATGAGCTAAATTATATTTGGACAGCGACCGGCGGCACAGTCAAGGGAGAGGGAGCTATTGTTGAATGGATAGCGCCTGGTGCTGCCGGGGATTACACAGTCACAGCTATAATAGCCGATGGCAGAGGTGGTCAGGCCGAAGCCTCTATTGAGTTTAAAGTGCTATGCTGTGGTCGTTAAGCTTAAAGTAACTCCATCGACCCGAAAATGATACTGGGAATTTTGCTACAGGTTGAGCTATAATATTCACAAATCGTGGCAATTTTCTGCCTTCACCAACACGGCTGACCAAGCTGGGAAAACCAAACATTCAGGAGCATATATAATGTGGAGAACCGGATTGAGCATATCGCAGTTGCATTTCTGGCCTGAGGCAGCGATTTTCTTGATTGCTACCGTGCTGCTCCTCGGCAGTGCCTGCATACCACCAGCCGAATCAAGCCCGTCTACACCAGAACCAGCCAACCAACCCCCTGTCATTAACTCCATAACAGCCCCGCAAAAGGTTAATTCCTCTACTGAATGCCAGATTTCCTGCGAAGCTACCGATGCTGATGGCGATACTTTAAGCTATATCTGGTCGGCCGATAACGGAACGATTGAAAGCGAGGGAAACAGCGTTACCTGGGTCGCTCCTGACACTGGTGGCGACTACACCATTGGAGTTACTATCAGCGATGGCAAAGGCGGTGAAGCTGCTGATTCTGTAACCATTACTGTGCCATCTGGGCCTAACCACTCCCCTGTCATCACGGGCTTAACCATAGACGGAAACCCACCAGATGGAGAAAACCAACACCTTAGAATCTGGAGAACCGTAACTATTGAGTGCATTGCCGAAGACCCGGACGGTGACGAGTTAAGTTACTCTTGGCCCCGTCCAACAGGGGGCAAAATTCAGGGAGAAGGAGCTCAGGTTGGATGGACTGCCCCCGGCGTTCCTGAGGATTACATAGTCACAGTTATAGTAACCGATGGCAGAGGTGGTGAGGCTGAAGCCTCCGTCGACTTCACGGTGCTATGCTGCGGGCATTAAACTGAAAGCAACTCCTTTGACTCGCCGTATCCAGTCACAAGGAAACAATCTTCACCTTACCCCACAGCCCTACTTTATCACCTTTGATTATGACTACACCATCCAGTCCAGCTATAGTCTGAGCTTGCTCAATTGCCATGGCAATATCTTCGGCACTCTTGATGCTATTACCAAGAGCAGTAGCCGCAGCATCAGCCAACGCCGTAGAGTGAGAAAGGGCAATTACGGCATCGGCTGTGCCAAGGCTGAGGGAATGCCCCACAGTTCCTGAAGAAGTACATATCCCTAAAGGTGTTTGCTCAGGGCTGATTTCCAGGGCAATTTTGCCGGTAAGGGGAGATTTATCAGCATAAACACCAATCAGCCTGGTTTTTGAAATCTTCATAAAGATGTCGCCACCATTTTCCACAATTATCTCTGGTGCATAGGCGAGCAAGTCTTTGCCCACAGCCTCGGCAACAGCTCCAGCCACGGTTGCCATGGGACCAACGCCAACGACCTGAGCAGCTTGCGCCATCTCCCTGACAATCGCTGGAGCATCTTTCTCTACAGAGCAAGGTTCTAGACTGGAGAGGAAAAGTGGATGACTTTCAATATATTCCTCTAACGGTGTGCGGCATTTTACAACTGCTTCTAAAGCTTTGGCTTTAAGATTATTCCGGGCTCGAATATAGAGGTCGGTCTCCTTAACGGTAACATTAAAGGAAACCAACTCACTATCTTTAATCCAGTGACGATAAGTCCTCGGCTCATACATCTAAATAAGACGTTGTTTTAGGCGAGGCTAGGTTGCTTCGCGGAGTTTACCCTGGTGAGCCGAAGCTCTGAACGGAGTGAAGAGGAGATTCTTCGGTCGCTGAATTCACCCTGAGCCAGAGATTCTTCGCTGCGCTCAGAATGACACAAGGCGAAGGGCTCACAACATATTCCTCGCACTACAAAATTTGCAAAAGGCCAGCCTTTAGAAATATAGCTCCATAGCTCGAGGCGGACAGGCTTTGATACATAATTCGCAGACAACACACTTGCTGTTGTCAAAAATTACCTTCCGAGTCCCCGGCTCCAGAGAAAAAGCTCCGGTGGGACACAGGGTGATGCAAGCACCGCAATGGGTACACCTAGACTCATTGCGAACCACATCCTGACTCAGCGATTGGATTCGCACCCCGGCTTCGGTCAGATATTTCACCCCTTTGTCGTAGTTTCTCTGCTCTCCACTCAGCTCTACAACCATGAGCCCCTCCTCCCCAGGACTGATTGAAGCCCTGAGGATATTGAACTCGAGACTAAAATTCTTGACCATCCGACTGACGATTGGCTTATCTACCAGTCGGGGCGGAAAATGCAAAACTACTCTTCTAGAAACGGTCATCTTCATCCCCTTTCACTACAATATCGGCCGCTCCTCAAGTGGTCTAAAAGTAACACCTGACTCTACCCCAGGCAAAGAAGCTACCGGCTCAGTAAGCAGAAATTCGCCACTTATTATCCATTCCTTCAAAGTATTGGCAATTTCTACTGCCTTAGGATAACTGGATAAAGACGCCGTGGGCACTACTTCGCCTTGAACCTTTATCTTGCCACTTTTTAGCTCGGCATAGCTGACCTCAGCTAAAACATCCGGCTTTCTCTGGGGATAGGCCTCAGAAAAGTCGACCACAGGGGTAAAAATTTGACTATCAGTCACCAATGTATAACGAAGTATCTCTTCAGACAGGATAGGTATGGGGACACCGATGCCCACCGTCAAGGTGCAGCCGTAGCCGAGGAAACTGGTACCTACCAGCCATTGAGGTTTCATCTGTTTTAAGTCTCCGATAACCGCAAGCGTCCCCGCTGGACTTCTCGGCACCCCGTTGTCTCCTCGCAGAACATTAGGATTATGCTGTGTGCCCTGCCAGGCGACATAGCCGGTGCCGCCGCCAAGAAATATCCTGGTCCCCACACCAATCGTCTTGTAATATGGGTCGTTGAGCAAGGGAGAAAGCTGGCCAGCCGTACAATAATTGGCATTGCCCAACCCTGGTTTTAGCACCCCCATATAAGTGTAAAGTATACGGTCGGATAAATTCACCGCCACATCATAATTCTGGTAGGCATTTCTCATATTAAATAATACCGCCTCATTGATATCTTTGAGATTAATCAAGGTCTCCAGCTTCCGCCTCGGATAGCAATCGGTGCCATAAGCAGTAGCGACCAGGCTGATATCCTTTCCCGCAACTAGCTCTTCAATAACATGCCCGCCGCCATACCTGAATTCACCGGGATAAATTCTATTCTTGGGGTCATCGTCAGGCAGGGCAGTAGCTCCTAAAAAGACATCCACGGCTGCCATTCCAGTGTAGACAGGCACATCGTTAAGATAGACCTTGCCGCCACCAAGCTTTATCCTCGGTTTGGTATGCCCAACGTTGAGATAAGCACCCGAACCGCACATGGGGCTAAAGGTGCCAGTAGTCACCACATCAACTTCCTCAGCAGCCCGGCCAATTCCCTTTTTCCTGGCAATATCAATTACTTCCTCAGCGGTAACTACTACCGCCTGCCCCTTCTTGATTTTTTCGTTGATTTCAGCGATTGTTTTCGGCATATTACCTCACCTTGAAAAGAGGGACGATTTATTTAACTCTTCCTCAGCAAATCTACGGCCAGTTCAGCAGCTTTTTTACCCGAAAGGAGCATACCTCCAAAGATAGGCCCCATCCGGGGAGAACCAAAGACAGCACTGGCCGCCATGCCGGCCACCATGAGTCCAGGACAAACCTGCTTGGTGTTCTCGACGATTTCTTTTTCACCCACCTCAGCCCACATCGATTTTTCACCGCGAATCTCAAACTTGGCCCCCATCTTCTTAGCTACTATATGGCACACCTCAGCATCATGGCCGGTGGCATCTATTACCAGCTTACTTCTTATAGCCAGCGGGTCGACGTGCAGATTTGCCAGAGATACAGCGCTCCAGTTTAACACCAGACCAGTTATTTTGTCATCCTCACGAATCATCACATCCTCGACACTAAGCAAGTTGAATATCTTAGCCCCAGCCTTTATAGCTTGGGAGCAAAGAACAGAAGTTGCCTCAACAGCATCAGCGGTATAATAGCCCTTTTGATACTCCTTGGTGGCAATACCAAGCTCATCCAGGATTTCTTTCCCTTCAGCTTGAACTACAATCCGGTTAAACATCATGCCACCACCCCACATGCCACCGCCAATGCTCAACTTCCTTTCGAAGATAGTCGTTTTCACCCCATTCTTTGCCAGGTAATAACCAGCAGTCATGCCTGATGGTCCAGCTCCAACTATAGCTACCTCCACCTCCATTGACTCAAGCAGGTCCTTCACGTAAGTTTCGGTTATTGCCTTAGATATAATTACTTCATCCATTATTCAACTCCCCAAACAATTCCGAAGACAGATAGCGCTCGCCGGTATCAGGCAAAATCGCTACAATAAGTTTCCCGCGGTTTTCCTGCCTCTTAGCTAGCTCCAAAGATGCCCATGCAGCGGCACCTGACGATATTCCAGCCAATATGCCCTCTTCCCGGGCTAATCTTCGGCTCATCATGGCTGCATCCTCATCACTAACCCGGATGACTTCGTCAATTAAGTCTAATCTCAAGACTTCGGGGATAAACCCGGCACCTATCCCTTCAATTTTATGGCTTCCAGAACTACCACCAGATAGAACTGGCGAGCTAGCTGGTTCAACAGCAACAGCACGAAAATGTGTCTTCCTTTGCTTAATCGTCTCAGCTATTCCTGTAATTGTACCACCAGTACCCACGCCAGCGACAACAATATCAACCCTGCCATCGGTATCGTTCCAGATTTCCTCAGCCGTGGTCTGTCGGTGCGCTGAGGGATTAGCTAGATTCTTAAACTGCTGCGGCATAAACGAATTAGGCATACTGGCAGCCAGCTCCTCAGCTTTCCTCACAGCACCACTCATACCCTCAGCACCCGGAGTCAAAACCAGCTCAGCTCCAAAAGCTGCCAAAAGCTGCCTCCTCTCAACAGACATAGTATCAGGCATAGTTATGACAAGCCTGTAGCCCTTAACAGCACAGACAAAGGCGAGGCCAATGCCAGTATTGCCGCTGGTAGGCTCTATAATTACCATATCCTTTTTTATGTGTCCAGCATCCTCGGCAGCTTTAATCATGGAGACACCAATCCTATCTTTCACACTGCCACAGGGATTGAAGAACTCCAGCTTGGCAAGCACTTCAGCATCAAGCCCCTGGGTTATCTTATTCAACCTGACCAGAGGGGTATTGCCAACCAGCTCGGTAACATCTCTAGCTATCTTGCCCATTCCCTTGATTCTGTACAACTCCCTTAAATAACTTTCTAAGCGCCGATGGTGAGACAACTTGCTGCTCACCAGTCATCATATTACGTAAAGTTACAGCGTGACTTTTCATCTCCTCCTCACCGATAATCACCACATAGCTGCTGCCGAGGCTGTCGGCTTGCCTCAACTGGGCTTTCAAGCTTCTATCACCAAGAGCCGCTGTCACTGCAACGCCATCCCTACGCAGAGCAGAGGCAAGTTTTATCGCTTCCAATTTGGCTTCATCCCCCATGCAGGCAATAAATACTTCAGGCCCGGATAAACTCGGGGCAGAAACTTCCTGCCTCTTCAAGTTAAGCACGACTCGTTCTATGCCGGAAGCAAAGCCAATGGCCGGGGTAGGCTTTCCGCCTAGCTCCTCAATAAGGTCATCGTAGCGTCCACCACCCCCAAGAGCGCTTTGGGCTCCCTCCCCCGGCGGTTGAATTTCAAAAACAGTCTTTGTATAGTAATCCAAACCACGCACCAGCCTGTGATTTACCTCAAAGGGAAGCTCTAAAGCATCTAAATATCTCTGAACGGCTTCAAAATGCACCCCGCACTCCTGGCAGAGATAGTCAGTGCTTTTCGGCGCTGCCTCAGCCACATCCTGGCAAGAAGGCTCCTTACAATCAAGCAAGCGTAATGGATTCTTTGCAATTCTAACCTTGCAATCTGAACACAGGTCAGCTGCATGGGCAGAATAGTGCTGCTTTAAGCTCTCCAGGTAACGAGGCCGGCATATTCTACAGCCAATGCTGTTGAGCTGGAGACAAAGCTGGCGAAGACCCAAAGACTGAAAGAATTGCCACGCCATGTCAATCACCTCAGCATCGAGAGCCGGGGCAGCATCACCTATCGCTTCAAAGCCAAACTGGTAGTGCTGCCGGTAGCGCCCGGCCTGGGGGCGCTCATATCTAAAGATGGCAGCCAGGTAGTAAAGCTTCACCGGCTGCGGCAAACTGCCTAAGCCATGCTCCAAATAGGCCCGGCATACCGGCGCTGTGCCTTCGGGCCTGAGAGCTAAGGTATTGCCACTCCGGTCCTCGAAAGTATACATCTCCTTGGTAACAATGTCAGTGCCTTCGCCTATGCTACGGGCGAAAAGCTGGAAATCCTCGAAAACAGGAGTATCAAGGCGCTGGTATCCATAAAGCCGGCATAAAGCAGTTGCCCTGTCCTCAATATATCTCCAGTAGCCCTGCTCTTCAGGCAAAATATCCGATGTGCCTCTAGGTGCTTTATACAAGGAAAATCTCCTTCTCCAGAGGATACATTATACACACGGATTTTGCAAAGGCACTCCGAGTATGAATGAGAACTTGAAAAGGAAGGCTATCCCGGGGGAAACTTCAAAGTATTAGTAACGCAGCACCATTCGCTGCATAATCCAATGAAACGTTACGTAAGTTTAGCCCAAAACAGAGCCTCCGTATGCGATCTTTGTCTCATTGCGACCAGATGCAGTTGAGATCGCTATTCAAACTCATTATCAATGACAGTATGGGCAGTATAGGCCGTGCCCAGACGATAAGTGAGGGCTTACAAGGATCACCTGAGGACCAAAGCCAAACGATAGGGAACGAGGGCGAGGGTTTTGGCAACTCGCCTCGTGACCAAGGCCGGCCCAGAAATGGTTTGACCGGAGTCGCCGAAATCTTGGGAATTGAACAGATGAAACTAGAAGACGCATTTACCCAAGCCGGAGGCGGAATAATGGACAGAGCCTGACAACAGAGACCATTTGACCATGAGCCTGGCTCACAAGGTGCTGAAGGTGGCACCGGATACTAATAGCTGATACTTAAATTGATGCAACACAGTGAGAAAAGTCTGGCATCGCTCTCAAATCTTAATATGATTTTAATATCCAGATGCTATTCTTATATTATCTCTAGAAGAAAGGAGGTGAGACACAAATGTGGCGAAGCAAGAAGTTTATTATTGTTGCGGTGTTGGCAGTTGTGCTGCTGGCCGGGAGCATCGGTGGGGTAGCACTTGCTGCTGACAATGGTGATGACAGCCAGCCCAATGCTAAATGTGGTGCTCTATTAGACAAAGTCGGTGAAATTTACAATGCGAACCCAGACAGACCCGGCGACATCGATTGCGCCCTACTGAAAGCTGCCTTTGCCCAGGCCACAAGCGAGATGCGCCCTAAAGTCATGCAAGACCGCCCCAAGATGGGACTTGAAGCCATGCAAGATTGGCTTCAGAACCTGGCACAACAAGGTAAGATAACCGAGGAACAGGCCAACGAATATTTAGAGCGGTGGCAGTCAAGGCCAAACACGGAGCAGTTCGAGCAACAGCTAAAGGACTGGCAGCAAGCAAGGCCAGCCATACCGCCAGAGCTGAAGGAGTGGCAAGAGGCGAGGCCTGAGTTACCATTTGGATTTGGCTTCAAAGACCATGGCAGGTTCCCTGGTAAGGGTGGGCTGTGTGCCCCAGCAGGAGAATAGCTAATCAAGCTTCGGTTATACGGGGATTTATCGCACCACATCAAGAGAGGGAGAGAAATGTTCTCTCCCTCTCTTCTTTCAATAAATCGTTGATAGGCGCTCAAAATTTGTATCGTTTTAACATTTTCTTAACATTTATGTTATAAGATTATAGAAACATGGGAATCGTTAAGGTGTCTAGAGATGGCAGGTAAAAGGGTTCTGGTGGTTGACGATGATGTAAAAACGGTGGAGTTGGTCAAGCTCTACCTGAACCGGGATGGCTACAGGGTTCTGGCCGCTTATGATGGTGCTGAGGCCCTGCGCCTGGCTCGTGAGCGTCGCCCTGATCTTATCGTCCTAGACTTAATGCTACCTGGCATGGATGGCCTTGAGGTCTGCCGTACGCTTAGAGATGAGTCAGATGTACCTATAATTATGCTCACTGCTAGGACTACTGATGAGGACAAGCTGGCTGGTCTGAGTTTAGGAGCGGATGATTATGTGACCAAGCCCTTCAGTCCGCGGGAGCTGGCAGCCAGAGTCCGGGCAGTGCTGAGGCGCTTGCCGGGAGAGCGTGGTCCGGCAGAGATTAAGCGCGGCAAACTTACTTTGAACTTCCTTAAGCAGGAGGCGTCCGTTGTTGGCAGACCTCTGAATCTCACCCCCACTGAATTCAAGCTGCTGGGAGTTCTCATCAAGGAGCCGGGTAGGGTTTTCAGCCGGGCGGAACTTGTCGAAAAAGCCTTGGGCTATGATTATGAAGGCTTTGACCGCACTATAGATGTTCATATACTTAACCTGCGCCGGAAACTAGAGGTTGACCCCAAACACCCCAAGTACATAAAGACAGCATACGGAGCTGGCTACAAGTTCTCAGAGGTTCGAAGTGATACATAGTTTGCGATTTCGTCTTCTAGTGGCCTTCACCCTTGTAATACTGGTTGTAGTTGGTGCTATATACCTCTTTGTCAGCCAGACTACTCAAGTTGAAGTCCGCCGGCATGTCGAACGAAGCGAGCAAGCCCGCTTTGAAAGAGTGGCATTTGAGCTGTACCATTATTACCGCGAACGGGGAGGCTGGGAGGGGATTCAACCCTATGTGGAGCAGTGGGGGAGTCTCTACGGACGACGGATAATACTGACAGACTCCTGCGGGATAGTAGTCGCTGATTCCCAAGGGGAGTTGTTAGGGCAACAATACCATCCGAGCACACCAGGTATGCGCTTCCCACCGCCGTGGGAAGGAGACAGCGTGGGGACTTTCTATATCAGTCCCGAATCATCTGCAGTTTTCCCTTCGCCGTGGAGTCTCTCTCAGGCAATAGGCCATTTCCTCCTCTGGGGCGCGCTACTGGCGGCTACCGTTGCACTAGTAATAACATATTTCCTGTCGCGTCGAATTTCAGCGCCGGTCAAGGCTCTTACTCTTGCTGCCAGACAGCTAGGGAGGGGAGATTTGTCGCAGAGGGTGCAGTCTAAGGACAAGGGTGAACTCGGAGAACTAGCCCAGGCCTTTAATGCTATGGCGGAAAACTTGAAACGAAACGAACAACTTCAACGCAATATGATAGCTGACACTGCTCACGAATTACGGACTCCTCTATCTAATCTCAAAGGTTATCTGGAGGCAATACGTGATGGCGTGGTAAGACCAGACCCAAATACCATCCGCTCCCTTGACGAAGAAGCAAATCTGCTATCACGACTGGTTGACGACCTACAGGAACTGAGTCTGGCTGAGGCGCACGAATTGAAGCTGAATTGTCAGGCTGGGGATATAAAAAAGCTAGTCAACCAAGCGATAGCCGTGAGGCAGAACCAGGCGGCGACAAAAGGCGTATTGGTATCCGCTAAGATGCCCAAAAGGCTGCCTCAAGTAAATATTGACTCAAGGCGGATAAGTCAGGTCTTGCTCAACCTTATCGATAACGCTATAACCCACACACTACGAGGCGGTATCATAACCATAGCTGCCAGGCAACTAGATAGTTGGGTAGAGATAAGCGTTGAAGACACCGGCGAGGGCATCCCCGCTGAGGACCTGCCGAATGTCTTCGAGCGCTTCTACAGGGTGGACAAGTCTCGAACTCGGGCCACCGGTGGCACAGGGTTGGGACTTGTTATTGCCAAATCATTGGTCGAGGCACACCACGGCACGATTGTGGTGGAAAGTGAACTGGGAAAAGGTAGTCGTTTCAGTTTTACGATTCCGGTGTCTGAGTGAGCTTTGTAGTCTTAATAATGTCTTAATATTTTCCTGCTAGAGTGATACCTGTTAAACTTAATACCCGCTAAGCACTATACAAGAAGCGAAGAAAATAAGACATGACTAAAATATTCAATGGGCTATTTACCATCGTTTGCATATCTATTTTACTTATTTCGGGTATCAGCTGCGCTTCAGACTCAAACCCGCCGGAAATAAAAAACCAGGTTGTTACCGTACAGCGCGGCAATCTCGCAGTAACTGTCTCAGTAGATGGCAATCTGGTAATGCCTCAGGCATTTGATTTGCATTTCGGTGCACCGGGCGATGTCAAGGATGTGCTGGTGGAAGAAGGGGACCACGTAACGGCCGGGACAATACTGGCCAGGCTGGATGACACGGCACAGCGGCTGGACATCATGTCGGCCAATAATAACGTACAGACTGTATTAAGCAATCTCTACGAAACCGTGCCGCTGCTGCCCCAATTTCCAATTAATGGCCCTCATAGTGGTTCGGGGCTTGGCTATCCATTTTATTATCCCAACGCCACTGCTTGGGCATCCTTCGCCTGGGCACGGGACGAGGTTTTCAAGGCACGTGAGCTGTTCCAGACCGATAATTACACCGCAGCCGCATCTGAACTGTATGTAGCTGTTTCCGACCTGGAAGCCTGCAAAAAAATAATTGAGGACACTATATACAACCCGGTGTCAGGCTTGGGCAATATAGCGCGGTTCGCCAGCCAGGACGAAACGCTCTTCTGGGCACTGCAAGAATCATCGAGCATGTCGTTCATTTTGGAGCTGCAAAAGTTGGTTGAGCTAATCAAGCAGGGCCAGGCAGACGTGGAGAAGGTTCAAACATTAATCACTCAGGGTAATCACACGAAGTCTGGTTCCATTTTTGCAGATGTTTTAAGCCGGATGGAAGACATAAGCAGAGCACTTGCAATCAATGTCAACAGGATAAAAAAGAAAGGTAATATGACCGTTTACGGTGAGGACATAAGCTTCTATTTTTACGGGGCCGCTGAAGAAAAATTGAATGCAGCATTGAAAGGCATTGAAAAGGACGGCCTCAACTCACCTGAACTGCATGACAACCTGCGCATCGCGCAGCATTACATGGAGCTCTGCAACGCCATCTTGGGAAGCAACGAAATCGTACTGAAGCACGGTCTCTCCTTAAAAAATGAAAATCAATACAACGTTGACCTGGAAAATGCTCTGGTGACTCTCGGGAACAAGCAGGACGACTTTCTCAAGACCGTCATACTGGCACCATTTGACGGCACGGTGGTAAGCGTGGGCGTTAAAAAGAACGACGTGCTTTCCGCTATGGACTATTCATCTACAGGGACCATCCAGCTTGTTGACACAACGGCGATCAAGTTCCAGGGACTGGTTGACGAAATCGATATTCTAAAGGTAAAAACCGGGCAAAAGGCAATGATTTCTGTGGATGCCGTGCCCGACAAAACATTTACAGGCACGGTATCGTTCATTTCGCCCTATGGCACAACGGAGACCTCCAGTGTTGTTAAATTTGCAGTGACCATCCAGCTTGACCCCACCGATGTAGAGCTCAAGGGCAGCCTTACCGCCACAGCTGATGTTGCCATATACAATGCTGAAAATGTATTAGTGGTACCTTTATCGGCGGTTACAATTACCCCTGCGGGGTCCTTCGTAACAGTAATAAGCGGTGACAATGGCCAGACCGAGAAAAGGCAGGTCACCCTTGGCATACAAAACTTCCAGTTCGCAGAAGTACTATCGGGACTTAAAGAGGGCGATAAAGTCATAATTGAAGAAAAAGTAACCGGGGCGCCCGTAACAACAAAAATGCAGGTAGGTAAGTAATAAGATGAAAACACGAATAATAGCCGCACTCGTATCCTTAAGCCTGCTTTCCCTGTTGCTCGGCGGCTGCAGCAAAAATATGGCTCCCGCCGGGCAAACTTTCGAGGTGAAAAGGGGTGACCTCGATATCATTGTGTCCACCGATGGTTCCCTTAACATGCCCAACGAATTTGACCTGAAGTTTGGAACCACGGGGCAGGTCGATGAAATACTGGTAGAAGAAGGTGACACCGTCAAGCAGGGCGCACTGCTGGCCATGCTTGATAATTCAGCACAGAAAAACGCCATTAAAACAGCCCTGTTTAGCATACAGACATCGAAAAATAACATCACATTTGGATGCGGTACTGACCATCTTCCTTATAATTACCCGGATTTGAGCGTGCCCCGCCTTATGGAGGAAGCACAAAAAGACATAGATAAGGCTGTCAGCTATTTTAAACAGGGGAACTACAAGGACGCTGGTTATCAGCTCATCATGACTTATTTCGACATCGAAGTTTGCGAGGACCTGATAAAATCCAGGCCCGATGCCGCCGTATTAGCCGGGGCCAAGACAAACTCAACTTACTATCCCGACCTTACCGCGGGTAGCTCCCCGGATGAGTCATCGAATGACGAGATGGTCGTCGACTACCTGCAGACGTACCGCCAGAAGCTGATGAATATAACCAGGGACATGAAAGTCGGGGCTTATGAAAAAATTGCGCCGGAATTCGATGTTGCCCAGCAGGAGATGGCTATAGTTAACCAGATGGCCAAGAGCACGATATCTATCAAGGGCAGGTTCGTCTTCCAATATGCCGATACTCCTACCAGCGTTGATTTCCTGCAATTGTCCCTGCGCTCTTTGCAGGAATTGGAGAAGTACCTGGCCCAGGACGATGCTATTCCGGTGGACGCTGCCAAGAAGTTGTATACCGCCAAGCTTAACCTGCTGGTAGGACGCGATGTCCTGGAAAATCAAAGGTTAATCTTTGAAAGCGGGGGCAGTATCAACTGGAAGACATTGCAGCAATATAACCTTAGCCTGCAAAGCGCGGAGATAGCCTTATATAAAGCCAGGCAGGAAATCATGAAGACGGTGATAATAGCCCCTTCCGATGGCACGGTGGTCAGCGTGGACCTTAAAAAGTCCTATGTCCTGTCTGCCCAGGACTATTCATCGAGGACGGCCGTAAAGCTTATTGATACCCAATCCCTCAAGTTCCAGGGGCTTGTTGACGAAATCGATATTTTGAAAGTCAAACCCGGGCAAAAGGCCAGGATTACAGTAGATGCCGTACCAGACAAAGTATTTACAGGGACAGTGAAATTCATTTCCCCCTTTGGCACACAATCGGGCAGTGTCATTAAATTTGCTATCACAATCATGATGGATCCATCTGATATCCAGCTCCCGGGCGGCTTAAGCGCTACTGCCGATATCAATGTATACAGCGCTAAGAACGCATTGCTGGTACCCGTATCAGTGATTACAACCACGCCCGAGGGACCCATGGTCGCAGTAATCAATGAGGCCACAGGCCAGGTCGAGAGAAGGCTGATTACCCTTGGCATGCAAAACTTCCAGTTCGCCGAAGTATTATCAGGACTTAAAGAGGGCGAAAAAATCCAGATGATTAACCAGGAAGGCACACTTAACGCTCCCACTACCCAACAACGCTCGGGGCGAGGCGCTATGCGTGTCTTCCATTAGCAGGCTAATGTAGTATGAAACAGCAAAAGAATTGGATTCATGAAAATGATTGAACTTGAAAATACAAGCAAGACACATGAGGTAGGTGATGAACATACTCGGTTGCCTGGACAGGCCGACATCCGGGGAGCTATCAATAGACGGCCAGGATGTCTCAGCCCTTAACGACAACGAGCTGGCAGTGATGAGGAACCGCAAGCTGGGTTTCGTTTCCCAGCCTTACAACCTGTTGCCCAAATTGACCGCAGTAGGGAATGTAGAATTGCCACTGATATATTCGGGTGGAAATCACAGGCGCCAGCATGCCCCTCGATGCGCTGGAATCGGTGGGCATCGCCCGGAGGGCGTTTCACCGCCCGAGCGAGATGTCCGGCGGAGAGCAGCAGAGGGTAGCCATCGCCCGTGCCCTGATAAACGACCCGCTGATAATACTCGCGGACGAGCCTACCGGCAACCTGGATACAGCCACAAGCCGCAACATTATGGCGCTTTTAACCGAGCAGCGCAAGACAAGAAAGGTATCACAGTGATTGTCGTTACGCATGAGGAAGATATAGCGCAATTCACTCAAAGGACTATCTACCTGCGGGATGGGAAGATCATCGAGGAGAAAAGACGATGAACATCTGGGAGAGCCTCAAAACAGCCCGGCAATCCATATTTTCCAACAAAATGCGCTCCTTACTCACCATGCTCGGCATCGTGATTGGCGTCTGCGCTGTGGTTCTGTTGGTTTCATTGGGCCAGGGGTTCCAGACCAGTATGACGGCAACTTTCGAGGATATGGGGGCCAGCGCTCTTTACATATCTAGCTCGACAGATAAGGCAGTTAAATCTGTGCGTGAACTCACGCTTGCAGATGCTGAAGCCCTAGCAGACAGCTCAGTAGCCCCATCGATAGCTGTGGTTTCCCCTACGCTCAGCAAAAACGTAAATGCATCTTACGGCAACAATAGCGTGACTGTACAGTGCACTGGGGTTATGCCGGAGATAACGGAGATAAAGAGCTACACGCTCGAGGGAGGCAGGTTTATAACTGACCAGGATATCACAGCAAGAGATAACGTAGTAGTGCTCGGCTACCAGACGGTTTTAGACTTATTCGGCAGTGAGTCCCCGCTGGGCAAGAGCCTGCGTGTTGATGGCAGTAAATTCCAGGTTATCGGCACCATCGAAAAGATGGGAGGGTTCGCAGGAGATAGCTATATATTGATGCCCCTTACCACCATGCAATCCAAGATGGTGGGCGGCAACAATGTCCAGCAGATTGCCATGAATGCAGTCAGTCCTGATAAGGTGGACTCCGCTATTGCCGAGGCGACCAGCATACTAAGAGCCCGGCATTATATCAGTAGCGGGGCCACAGATGATTTCGCAATCAGAGATATGCGAGAGATACTGAACAGCATGCAGCAGACGCTGGCCGGCTTCTCGCTTTTCCTGGGCAGCGTCGGTGCCATATCGCTCATTGTGGGCGGCATCGGAATCATGAATATCATGCTTGTCTCCGTAACCGAGCGCACGCGTGAGATTGGCATACGTAAAGCCGTCGGCGCCAAGCGACGTGATATTTTACTTCAGTTCCTTATCGAAGCGGCTGCTGTGAGCTTAACCGGCGGTTTAATTGGCCTTCTTCTGGCGATGGGCGGTGCATCAGTAATGGGCAACATTTCAATGGGAAACATCAGTGCCCAGGCTGAGATTTCACCCACCATCGTTATAGTCGCCCTTAGTGTATCGATCGGGATCGGGCTGATATCCGGCACCTACCCGGCCTTCCGGGCTGCGCGGATGGACCCCATCGAATCCCTACGTCATGAGTGAAACGTATTATTACAAGCTACTTCATTCGGCGTCGGGCTATCGCTCACCGAATGACTTTGAAGAGTTAATAGCTATTCAGAAGAAGAATGGGGCACCCTGCCAGACTCTCCTAACCCTACCTGTCCAATCATAGGGGTGCAGTCCGACGTGTCGGAGATAGCGAATCAACAGAATGGCGGTTTGTTCAATGTTCCTCTTAACAGACCAGGGGAGAAAACTTCGTATCCACTCCACCAGGCAACAGGAAGCTGCCATCTGTCTAATAGTAATCTCGCAGATGGCACATTCTCTACCCCTTCTTAACCTCGTTATCTATCCAACTTAGATAATCTTCGTTTCCACCAACTATAGGCATGGCGATTATCTCAGGCACTTCATAGCTGTGAACGCTTTTCACCAGGTCAACGATTTCGGGAAGCAGCGGCGCTGCGGTCTTGATGATTAGAAGGCTTTCCCGGGCTGAATCAAGTTTGCCCTGCCACCAGAAGAGCGAATCTACCTTTGGTATGATATTTATACAGGCAGCCTTTCTCCGATTGAGCAATAGCTCAGCTATCCTGTGAGCTTCTTCCTCAGCACTGGCGGTAACGAAGATGACTATCTCGCCCGCCTCTTTCATCATCCCCTGCCCACTTCCAGCATCTTATCTATAGCTGCCTTCGCCCTAAGGCGTATCTCCTCCGCCACCTTGACCTCCGGCGCCATCTCCTCCAGAGACCGCAGAACTTTATCCAGAGTGATTAACTTCATATCGGGGCATACAGCCTGCTCCGAAACGGGAATAAACCTCTTATCCGGGTTCTCCTTTTTGAGCCTGTGTATTATTCCTATCTCCGTTCCCACAATCATTTCCTTAACTTCCTCTCTCCTGGCAAACTTTATCATTCCACCCGTACTCAGCGCCTCATCAGCCAGAGCTATCACTTCCGGCCTGCACTCGGGATGAACCACCACTTTAGCCCCAGGATATTCCCGCTTGAGTTCGATGATATGTTCAGGCTTTATCCTGGCATGGGTCGGGCAAAATCCAGGCCAGAGAATTATCTTCTTATCAGTCTTCGTGGAGACATAGTGCCCCAGATACTGGTCAGGCACAAACAGTATTTCCTCAGCAGCCAAGCTTTCCACAACCTCAACCGCATTAGCAGAAGTACAGCAAATGTCCGATTCTGCCTTGACCTCGGCCGGGGAATTAACATAGCAGACCACCGTAGCCCCTGGATGCTCCTTCTTCTTCTCCCGCAGTTGCTCAGCGGTAATCATATCAGCCATAAGGCAGCCGGCGCTTATATCCGGGAGCAAGACTGTTTTGTCCGGGCAGAGGATAGAGGCTGTCTCTGCCATAAAGCGAACCCCGCAGAAGACTACCACATCGGCATCGGTACTGGCTGCGTTCTGGCTCAGCTCCAGGGAATCACCGGTAAAGTCAGCTATATCCTGAACCTCGCCCAATTGATAGTTATGGACGAGAATAACGGCGCCTCTCCTTTTCTTTAGGCTCAGGATTTTCTCCACCAGAGATGAATCTCTATCGGTTTTCAGCATAGCTCACCCCGTTCTCAAAGATTGCCCTGGTTGATAAGGGTTAACATGAACCATGACATCCTGTACGTGTTCAATTTTGCTCAGGAGCTTGTTTTTTACTTCAGCAGCTACCTGATGACCTTGCTCCACAGTGAGTCTGCTATCTACGGCTATTTCTATATCAATGGTGAAAGTAGAACCTCGGCGATGCACCTTAAGGCTATCGATTGCTCGAACTTCCCCGACTTCCAGGGCTGTAGCCCTGATCTCATCCAAAACCGCCGTTTCCGGTCTTTCATCCATCAAGATTCCAATATTTGAGCGGAAGAGAGTAAGGGACATTTTGATAATCAAAGCCGCAACAACCAGTCCAGCTATAGGGTCTAAATACTGAAAACCCAGCCTGGCCCCAAGTATACCGAGAAAGGCAGCCACAGAGGAGTAGACATCAGAGCGGTGGTCCCAGGCAGTGGCAATAACAGCAGGGTTATTATTTCTTTGCCCTACTTTGAGCGTATAACGAAACATCGCCTCCTTTATGATTATTGAGATGACAGCCGCTACAAGGGCAATCATAGCTGGAGTTTCAAAATGCTTCTGGACAACCAGGTGAACAGCATCAACACCAACAAAGACCCCGGTACCGAGAATTGTAAGGGCAACAACAAAGGCGGCAATGGTCTCCGCATTGGCATGACCGTAAGGATGGCTCTCGTCGGCTGGCCTTTCTCCTATTCGTATACCTATATAAGCAATGCCTGTGGCAAAGCTATCGGAGATGGAATGAATGGCGTCGGCTATCATAGCGTAGCTGAAACCAAATATGCCAGCGAGCAGCTTGAAGATTGATAAGACTATATTTCCAACAAGTCCTATCAAGGTACAGGTTTTAGAGTCGAAAAAATCAACCTTCGCCATGAAACTTCACCTTATTCCCAACATCGACCCGTGTGACCCCAACCCTGTCAGCAAACATCTTCTCCGTTGGCATCGCATAATTTCTCGCTTATCGCCAGATGTTTATCCAGTATAGCATTCTTCAATAATTTGAGCGCCTCTCTTTCCTCAATCGAGCCCTTACACAGCCACCCTACGGCTATTAGCATAGACATTCATCTTCTTCCCTCTGACAAAGCCGATAAGTGTTACGCCTAAATCACTGGCTAACCTGACTCCCAAATCAGTAGGTGCAGATTTGGAAATAAGTATAGGAATATTTCTTCTAGCTACCTTGAGCAATATCTCCGAAGAGACCCTTCCGCTGGTGATTATCAACCGATTATCCGTGGTTATATCTCTCAAAAGGCACTCTCCAAATACCTTGTCAATAGCATTATGCCTGCCTATGTCCTCACTAAAAACCAATATGTCCTTTACGTCACACAGGGCAGCGCTGTGAACACCACCCGTTGTTCTAAATATCTCGGAGCGCTGCACGAAACTTTCCATCAAAGTGAAAAACTGAGATGCAGAGAGCCTTGTTTGAAGCTCTGCGCTCACCCTTTCGGCATTGAGAAAGCCAGTACCTCTGCCTCCACCAGAAGCAAGGACGGGCTTGACAGGAACATCTACCCCTCCCCCCGTCTCTACTTGCACGACGCCTCTCCGGTCATCAGTCACTATCTTCTTGATATCATCTCTGCCCTTTATCAACCCCTCGGAAAGAAGAAAACCAACAGCCAGACACTCCAGGTCTGTTGGAGAGCAAAGCAAAGTCACCAGTTCCTGGTTATTCAGGACAATGGTGAGAGGAAATTCCCTGACGACCACATCTTTGACTTTGCTCTTGCCTCGCTCGGTAATTCTCAATATAGAGACCTTCTCTGTCTCATTTTCCATCTTTAACCTATCCCAATTTGGTCTACAGCATCGAAAAACAGCAGCCCAAAACCCGCCTATCCATAAGTCCCATCAGACGCTAAAGGCCCAGCCTAGATAGTGACCACCCTGGCAGCGCTTAAGAGAGAGTCAACAATATAGGGCATATTGGTTATTTTGCCAATCCTCAATTTGTCCTTTATCCCATAAAAGGCCAGGCAAGTGCCACAGGAGAATATTTCAACTCCTTCTTTCTCCAGAAGCTCTAGAGTCTCCAGTACCTCAGAACCCTCAGTAGTCAACATTACACCTCTATTAATAAACAGAATTTTGCCGGGCTTCGGTTTATGGTCCCACAAGGTGTTAAGGAACGATTTCATCAATATCTTCCCCAACTCCTCATTACCCGTCCCCAGGCAATCGCTAGTAATCAAGACAGCATCCGCGCTCTTCACCTTCTGAAGCTCATCTTTCATTTTCAACACGTGACCCTCCTTTGTTCGAGTGCTGCCGGGAGTTGTGAGATAACCTGCCAGACTCTGGTTGCCGGGCTAGGTCGTGCCAGCTTTCCCGCCATGCGGTTCACTAAAGCAGAAGTTTTTGCCGCCTCACGTAACTCGAGCCCGGCATAAGCCAGGGCAGAAACTATGCCAGTGATGACATCACCTGTACCCCCAATGGCTTCTAACTCAGGTATATTGGGCTCAGATACAATATCTACGACCTTTCCATCCTCGGCTATATAGTCAACCGCTCCCTTGACTAACAGCAGCCTGGCAGCGCTCTTAAGTTGGTATGCTGCGGCAACTAATTCAGGAACCTTCGCTATATCAGCCTCAAAAAGATGCTTATTGATATAGGCAGGGTGACTGGCATCAGGGTCAGCCAAAAAGGCCATTTCACAAAGGTCTGGTGTAAAGATGTCAAATTCTGTGGCTAATCCGGCTGCCTTGGCGGCATACATTGAGGCAGCATCAGCAATCATGAGCGGCCTTTTGGCGCAGCTCCTGACAGATTCACAGAGCTTCCTCATTAAGGTCATATCTGGAAGACAATAATGCAGCACCAGCACGTCCGGTGAAAGCGTGCTTACCCTCTGGATAAGGAATTCGTAAAGCAAATAGCTCCCCTGCCCACGGCCGGTATCCCCAACAACTAGAGCTTGAGGAGGCTCAAGTTTCAAGCAATCAGCAACGGAAAGGGCACCCCCAATCATCGCCGCCGTCCCCTGAGCACAGGGAACCTTGAAACCATTCACACTCAGGAACTCTCCCTCAAAGACAGCCCTACCTGAAATCAGAGGCAAGTCCTTCACCGGAACCGTCCCACAGACAAGCATCAACTTGTTAACCTTTTCCTCCAAAGCTCCAGGCATTCCACTACGGCGCGATCCATCATCATGGCACATAAGGTAAAGCCGATATCCTTAGGTCTGGGCGCATCGCTAAGCTTCTTGCCTATCAAGGATGCGGAAAGATAGGGGATGTCAGGACAGCCCCCACCGGAAACATTTAAAATGGTCCCCTTATTCTTATCAAAAGTGACTTTCATATTGCCTGCCTTAACCATTGTCGCATCTTTAAATTCGGTCACCTTAACGACATCTAACAGCCTGCCAGCTCCCTTCAGAGGGACGACTTTAAGGTAATTTACACCTTTTTCCCTGAACAGCCTCCCTATACCAATCTGTTCTACCAGATTTATCTCGATTGCCAGATCGCATCCCATCCTGAAGGTAGGGGGTGGCGCAACCAACCTGACTGTATAATCTGCCTCGCTAAGAATTTCCTCTGCTCTTACGGCATCTTCTACCTTCTCAAAGAGCAAAAGACCTCCGCTTTCAGCTTTCACCTTTGCCTTCTTCAAGACCATCACTTTACCACCAAGGTTCATCGGAATAACTAATGTTAAGACCGATGCAGGAAATTGTCAAAAACGTATGTAGCCAGGGCAGCCATTTGCATCACCCCCTATGTTTGCATTATGATACTAGTATGGCAGTAGCTGAAATAAACGCTAGCCTCATTATAGAAAAAGCCAAACGATACCTGCCTCCCGAGAAATTAGCTTTGGTTGAGGCAGCATACCAATTTGCCTTAAACGCTCACCAAGGGCAGGTACGTAAATCCGGTGCTCCATATCTGGACCATCCGCTACAAACAGCTATAACCCTGGCTAACCTTCAGCTTGATGCCACCACCTTAGCAGCAGCATTACTCCACGATGTGCCCGAAGATTGTGGAATACCTTTGACTGAGATTGAAGCTAAATTTGGCCCCGAGGTAAGCAAGCTCGTTGACGGCACTACCAAACTGAGTAATCTATCCTGGCGGGCAAGCGCCACCGACAAACGGGAATCCCAGGCTGAGAACCTGCGGAAAATGCTAATCGCCATGGCTGAGGACCTGAGGGTAGTATTTATAAAACTAGCCGACAGATTACACAATATGGCTACTCTGGGAGCCCTGCCGCCAGAGAAACGGCGCAGTATTGCCCAGGAGACATTAGAAATATACGCACCGTTAGCTCACCGCCTGGGTATCTGGGAAGTAAAGTGGCAACTGGAGGACTTAGCTTTCCGCTATTTAGAGCCGCGGCAATACCACAAAATCGCTCGCCTGGTAGCTACTCGCCGAACACAACGAGAGGATTTTATAACCACGCTTACCCAAACGCTAAGACAAGAACTGGATAAAACGGACATAAAGGCAGAAGTCGCTGGTAGGCCAAAGCACATCTACAGCATTTACAACAAAGTGAAGAGGTACGCAGCTCAAGGCAGAGACTTCGACGACATTCACGACCTGCTGGCCGTCCGGATACTGGTGGATACAATTCCAGATTGCTACAAAGCCTTAGGAGTCATCCATACCCTGTGGCATCCTTTTCCCGAAGAGTTTAATGACTTTATTGCCAACCCCAAAGAGAACGAATATCAGTCATTACACACCACCGTGCTATATCAAGGTACCACCCCATTGGAAATACAAATCCGGACATACGACATGCACCGACTTGCCGATTACGGAGTAGCCGCCCACTGGCGCTACAAAGAGAGTGCCAGGAAGGACACACATTTCGAGGACAAGATAGCCTGGCTGCGTCAGCTCATTGATTGGCAAAGCGAGCTTGGCAGTGAGGAATTCCTCGAATCGCTTAAAACAGATGTCTTTATTGACCAGGTCTTTGTCTATACACCTAAAGGGGAGATAAAAGCTCTACCTAAAGGTGCCACACCCCTGGATTTTGCCTACCAAATCCACACTGAACTGGGACATCGTTGTATCGGCGCCAAAGTAAATGGCAAACTGGAACCATTAAACTATAAGCTCAAGAACAGCAATGTCGTAGATATCAGGCAAACTAAAAGGGCCAAAGGGCCAAGCCTCGATTGGCTCAATCCCGACTTAGGCTATGTCAAAACTTCTCACGCTCGAGAGAAAATTCAGCAGTGGTTTAAAAAGCAAGAGCGAACCCAGAATATAGAACGCGGTAAACAGATTCTAGATAGAGAACTTAAGCGACTGGGTGTAACCCCACCCAATTTCGAGGAAACAGCGCATCTATTCAATTATGAAAGTTTCGACGATTTTGCGGCAGCCGTTGGCTACGGTGGCATCACTCCTCATCAACTGGCACTTAAATTAGCTCCCGAACCAGAACCGCCCCCAATCATAGCTAAAGCTGCGCCCGCTAAAAAGATGCCCACCTCAGCAATTCAGGTCCTGGGTGTAGGTAACTTGCTCACTCACCTCGCCGCCTGTTGTCACCCCTTACCTGACAACGACATAATCGGTTATATCACTCGCAGCCAGGGGATTAGCGTGCATCGCAAAGGGTGCATCAATGTTACCAACATAACGGACAAAGAACGGCTAATCGAGGTAAGCTGGGGAGAGGTTCAGGAAGTTTACCCCGTCAATGTCCAAATCGATAGCTGGGACAGAGTAGGCCTGATTCGAGACATCGCTGCGGTTGTCGCTGAGGAGAAAGTAAATATAGCCAGTATGAGCACCACAGGCCATGATGATATCCTTTCAGTATTTGCTACCTTCGAAATTAAAAACATGGCTCAACTAACCAAACTACTGTCCAAAATCCAAAGCATAAACGGTATCTTAAGCACAACAAGAATTAGCCAGGCCAAAGATAGCCTTGGCTCTTAAAGAAAGGAGACAGCATTGCCCAGAAGCAAAACAGTACAGAAAGTAGCACGAGCAGCGGAAAGAAGACGACTGCGCAACAAGTCAGTTAGAAGCACTGTCAAGACTCGTGTGACTCAGGCGGAAAAACTTATTCTCAGCAACGAGCCTGAATCGGCACAACAAGCAGTGGTAGCTGCTATAAGTGTCCTCGACAAGGCCGCTAGAAAGAGGGTTATCCACCCCAATACAGCCGCCAGACGCAAGTCACGCTTGATGAGGAAACTTAATCAAGCCACGCTGCCTGTCACCGATGAACCGAAGACGGCAGACAGTGATACAGCCCAGGAATAAGAAATAATAGCTGTACCAATACTTGCCATGAGACATTTTGACTTTCAACATAGATTAGTGTAAAAAGTAGACGTAGATGTGGATTTCTCAGTTTCAGACTGTCGGCTGTGACCTCTGTGCCCGAGGTCTGGTCTCCTCTCACAGTGGCAATCTCAGCATTAAGATGGGAGAGCGTCTGTTCATCACCCATCGCGGCAGTATGCTAGGTTGCCTTAAAGAACACGACCTGGTAGAAACTGGGGTCAACAAGAATGACCGGTCTACGCCCTTAGCCTCAACGGAGCTGGCAGTTCACCGCTCCATATATAAGCAAACGCCAGCTTCAGCCATAGTTCATGCTCACCCCGCCTACGCAGTTGCCTTGTCCTTCTCCGAACAAGAAATCATCCCCTGTGACGTCGAAGGGCATCTGTTATTGTCAAAAGTGCCGGTTCTTGGCTGGGGAATGACAGTAAAGCCCGGAGAGCTTGCTGAAGAAATAGCCCAGGCACTCAAGGAATACAAAGTTATCTTAGTACGTGGTCATGGCAGCTTTGCAGTAGGTCAGCTGCTCGAAGAAGCTTACTACTACACCACAACTTTAGAAGAAAGCTGCCACCTTCTCTATTTGCTCAAGACTCTACAGGTAACCCTCCGTTAGCCCGCCTGAGCCCGGAAGCAATAGAATCTGAAGGGGCATGTAGTGCGAGGCGAGGCAATGTAGCGCAGGGCTTTAGCCCTGCCAACAACCTCCTGGAAAGTCAAAGGTTAAAAGCTAAAAGTTAAAATGACAAATAAAAGTGCAAAGCTATCCTTTTTTCTTTATAGACCCAGAATAGTCCTAACGGCATTTTTTTGAATTCTAATCTGTCATTTTGCTTTTTAATTTTCTACTTTTACACTAATGTAGCCTCGCCCACCAACCACCCCAGGCAGCCTTAAAAGGCTGCACTACATGCGGTTGGATTCAAAATTAAATTTGGGTCATATCCGAAACTAACTGCGCCCGGCCTTTGCCGCTTTAGAATAAGCCGGGGTACACCAATCGAGGTACTTGGGATTCTTGCCCTTTATTATTTCAAAATAGAGACGCTGCAATTCCTTGGTCAGCTTACCTATTCCCCCATCACCTACCGGGCGGCCATCAACTTCAATAATAGGACTGACGTGAGCAGCAGTGCCGGTAAAAAATGCCTCCTCAGCAATGTAAAGCTCACTGCGGTCAACCGAGCGCTCCACAGTCTCCACACCCAGCTCCTTTCGAGCCAGTTGCATGACCGTATCTCGAGTAATGCCCATGAGAATATTATCAGAGCTTGGCGGTGTCACCAGCTCACCACCTACGACAAGGAAGATATTCTCACCGCTGCCTTCAGAAACATGTCCATCATGAGTCAGCAGAATAGCCTCATCGAAACCTCGTTCATTAGCCTCGGTCTTAGCCAGAGCGCTATTCACATAAATCCCGGTAATCTTACCTCGCGCTGGAATCATAGTATCATCGATACGCCGCCAGGAAGAGGTACAGCAGCGAACCCCCTTCTCAGCATCGAGGTAAGCTGGCAAAGTAGCAACAATGATAAAGAAGTCGTCCTCCATATCGTGGAGCTTAACTCCAATTTGTTCAGAACTCTTATAGGCTAAGGGACGGATGTAGACATCTTCACGGTAACCGCTTTTCTCCACCAGCTCTACGGTCAACCGGCACAGCTCATCGACTGAATAAGGGAGATTTATTTTCAGAATGCGGCAGCCCTTGTGTAGACGTTCATAGTGGTCTTTGATACGAAACAGCAACATTTGCTCCTGCTCATCATCCCATTGACCTCGAATGCCGTCAAAACAGGCAGTACCATAATGCAGGGCATGGGTTAGAATCCCAATTTTGGCTTCAGCGAGGGGCATAAACTGCTTACGAAAAAAAGCATATGGAGGCATCGTTACTCTTCCTTTCTTTAAATTTGCAGCAGACTGGGTTTTATTATAGCGTTCGCCCAATCCAAAAACAAGCATCAATGTAGCGCAGTCTTTTGTAGCGCAGTCTTTTAAGGCTGCCTGGGGGTGGCTGACGTGGCATATGTAGCGCAGTCTTTCAAGGCTGCCCGGCGGTGGTTGGTGGGCGTGGGGCAGGGCTAAAGCCCTGCGCTACATGTTCATTTTTCTAAATCCAAATCATCAAAAAACCTTAGACTATCGACTGCTGACTCTTGACTATTTTCGTATGTAGCGCAGCCTTTTAAGGCTGCCTGGGGCGATGATGGGCGTGGCACCAATTGCTACCTCACCCTGGCAGGGCTAAAGCCCTGCGCTACATGTTCATTTTTCTAAATCCAAATCATCAAAAAACCTTAGACTATCGACTGCTGACTCTTGACTATTTTCGTATGTAGCGCAGCCTTTTAAGGCTGCCCGGGGTGGCTGGTGGGCGTGGGGCAGGGCTAAAGCCCTGCGCTACATGTTCATTTTTCTAAATCCAAATCATCAAAAAACCTTAGACTATCGACTGCTGACTCTTGACTATTTTCGTATGTAGTGCAGCCTTTTAAGGCTGCCTGGGGTGGCTGGTGGGCGTGGGGCAGGGCTAAAGCCCTGCACTACATGTTATTCCCCTCCACCTTGTGTCGTTGCGAGGCACAAAGTGCCGTGGCAATCTCGGTGGGGATAGGGGAAACGAAGTAGGGAATGTAGGGACAGACCTTCAGGTCTGTCCGAAACGGGCGCACCTGAAGGTACGCCCCTACGGTACTCGCACCAAAAAGGAACACCTTTACCCGCCGTCTCTCCGGCTATCTACCGTCGTGCCAGGGAGAAGACTTTTTCCTTAATATCCCTGGAGTTAGCCTCGAGGTTCTCGGCAAGGAAGCTATCCACATCTTCCTTGCTAAACCTGCGGTCACCCCGCGGACCTATACGGTAAGCCTTAAGTATCCCTTGATTACTCCACCGCCTCACCGTATTAATGTGTACATTGAGAAGGCGGGCTAATTCGCTCACCGTGAACATAGCCTTCTGTCGACTAACCGATGCCATAGTTTCAGCTCCCTTAAACTTTCCTAACCTGTCCTATAGCAACTCTAACTCACCTTACCGCAACAAACAATCCCCCAAATGGGCTAATCGGCATAGCTAAATAGTCCTGTATGCGGTAAGGTTCTGATAGGATAAGCCATCTTGACAGTCTTGACGGGTATGATATAATTTTGCATATAGGACTTTCTTCCCAGGACTTTTGTCCTGTATGGAAGCTTGCGAATGGGAATTGCCCAGCCCTGAGGCAGCGACCTCAAAGGGCAATAAATAAGAGATTTGACGCACAGAAAATCGAGATAGTACATTTTCCCAAAAGGGGGGGAGGGAGAATGGTAAAAAGCAAAGGGCGCGAAGTCGGAGTTTCGGAGGGTTGGCGGCTGTCTTGGGGTGTAAATGCATCTGCAGCCCTTATTCATGGCAGAGCCGGCGCTTACTCAATTTTTACCGAAATATTTACCTTTCTCAGCCGTTTGTTTACCAGAATATTTACCTTCCCTAGCTATAATGTATGTATAGTGAATTCAGGCAGGCCAGGGAGGTAACCGGGTTCTAGTTCTGACAGATTAAAGACAGCATACTTGGGGGGCAATGAAGCACCAGCCGTAGAATGGTCACTTGGCTGGTGTGGAGCCAGAAGTGAAACCGACCCAATTGGGTCGGTTTTTGTATTTTGATAAGCAGGTTGGAAAAGGACAATGGCAGGTTTGAACGCGGTGTTACAGGAAGGCTGATATAAGGGACTATCACGCAACTTGATTTGTTTATTAACCGCCAAATGCCTGAGGTCGACAGGCTGGCATTATAAAAATCCAAAAAGGAGGAAACAAATGAAAAAATTAATAGGAATCGCGTTGGTGCTGGCTCTGGCTGTCATGCTGGTTCCTGGGGCGGCGTTTGCCGCTGACCCAACTACGTTAACCGTAGATTGGGGACCTGGTACTACAGGACCTAGCAGCGGTTATATCGGTACCACCTTTACTGCTGGGAATGATGCTGTATACAGTTTTTATACTGACGGTACTGGCATTGCCGGTAGCTTCCATGCTGTTGATTCCAATGACAATCCATATGGCTACGGTATTGATTCGACAAACAGCTCTACATCAATGCAGATGTAAATGGTGGTATCATCTACTACGAGGCGAACAGAACTGATTCCATGACCCAGCAAGGGTATGCACCAGCTGGACAGACAGCTGCAAGCTTTGTTGGTTCATCCGGAACTGGAGAAATGGCTACTGGCAGCAGCAATAACTACGCTGCAATGGGTAATGGTACTTATAACTCACCTTATGGTAAGACCTCTGGTGGTTACAACTATCAGGCGGCTGGTACTTTGTACCTTATCCAAAGTTTTATTACTGCAAACGGTGACGCAACTCTACAGCCTGATGGTAGTCAGCTGCTTTGGACTTCAACTTCTAACTATGCATATTTGTCTAATCTTGGCAATGGTACTGCAAAGATTAACGATATGTCCAATAGCGCAGACTGGGGCGTGAGGTTGGGTTGGGGTTCTGGTTGTTACACCAATGCAAATGCTGCTCTGACTGGCGATGGCACATTTACTGTGACTGGCGTTGGTTCTAATGCCATTACTACCCAGCATACTGACCAATATGGTGGATTCACTGGATGGAGTGGAACTGGTAACGGAACTTTGGGCAGTGTCTCTCATAGCGAAACACTAACCTACACTGGTACTGGTACTGTTCCTAACTACAGTCTCTCAGCTTGGTAAATTAAAGCAGATTTCTGGTGGGGGATTAATTTCCCTCACCAGAACTTCTCAATCAGGAGTATTCTGGGAAAGACAGTAGATATGAAAATGGTGCAGGTAATGGTAAGAGGACTAATTTTGGCAATGTTAACTTTGGCCCTGCTGAGCACAGCGGTTTATGCCGACGACGGTGACAAGCACGACAGCGATACGGTCATCGATATTGGCGTAAACGGGGACGTGAAGGTTGATATCGATGCCAGCGGCCCTGCGGAACTCAATGTTGGAGTGCAAGGCCCTTCGGAGGTCAACATCGACGCCGGCGACGAGGTAAAGCTTAATGTGGAAGCCAGCGACGAGCCTCAGGTCTTCATCAAGGGACAAGGTATTGATGAGCCTGCGGGATACCAGGAGAGCGGAGAGAATAACCCGTCTGGGGATTTGCATAACGAGTCCTTGAACTTAGAAGAAGACGATGTGTGGCGGTGGAATCCCTATGTAGTGATTATATCAGCGGCATTCCCGGTACTGGGGGTGCTCACTTTTATCATAATCGGCCTTCTGTAGAAGGGGGCCAATCGAAGAAATCAAAAGGAGGTACAGTGAAATGGTGAAACGCATAAGTAAAGTTGGACTGCTGGTGCTTCTGGTCGTGCCCATGCTCTTGATGCCCTCTGCAGTACGTGCCGACGACGGCGTGGATGCTAACATCGGCATAACCACGCCGGGCACGGCGAATACTTGGTTGGACATATTCGCCGGCAACTCCAACCTCTGGATAAACGGCGTTGACTGGGGCACCATGGGGGCAGCGGCAATGCAGGGCAGCATTCCCAACAGTGGCTACAGCCAGGTGGGCACGGGCTATCTGCCGCCGCTCAGTAGTTATGGTGTAGTCGCTGAAGTGGCTCCCGACGGGAAATACGACGGGTGGCTAATTGGCTGGAGAGGCTATTTCTCCCCGGATACCAACATAGACGAGGCGGTATACAAGGGCTCCGGCTGCGGAGGCACCTGGGGCGTGTGCGACGGATACCCCGATATGTGGACCAGACGGCAAATCGCCGGACTGGCGCCGCAGTTCGTGGCCATGTACGAAAAGATGGAGACCGTAATAGCAGCCGTGGCCAAGGTAATCGAGGTGACTGAAGACAACCACGCCCAGCTCAACGGCAATGGCGGCGTGGCGGAGTTGAAAACCCAGCTTTCGCAACTGGCGGATGTCAGCGCCGGCCTGACGCAGCTGGAGCAAAGGTGCAACACCCTGGAGACGGCCGTACAGCAACAGAGAAATGACTACAACAAGAAGCTTACAATCGTGGCGTCTGTCTCGGCTTTCATCTTTTTATGCTTTGCTGCGTACATCGTGCTCTTGACCCTGTATATTCGCAGGCTACGAAGCCGCGTCCAGTAAGGACTGAAGGTAGACGGGCAAAATAGAGCCGCTTTGGGCTCACCGCCTCGCGGGATAACACCCTGAGGCGGTGAGCCTTTTTGTTTCCACATGGATTGCTCGTGTGTTTGAATTCAAAAATAAACATGTAGCGCAGGGCTTTAGCCCTGCCAGGGTGGGGTAACAATCCGGTGCCACACCCACCAACCACCCCAGGCAGCCTTAAAAGACTGCGCTACATTGATTGGATTATGGTCTAACATGTAGCGCAGGGCTTTAGCCCTGCCAGGGTGGGGTAACAATCCGGTGCCACACCCACCAACCACCCCAGGCAGCCTTAAAAGACTGCGCTACATTGATTGGATTATGGTCTAACATGTAGCGCAGGGCTTTAGCCCTGCCAGGGTGGGGTAACAATCGGTGCCCTGCCACGTCAGCCTGCCCCAGGCAGCCTTAAAAGGCTGCGCTACAAAAGACTGCGCTACAAAAGGATGCACTACATGTGGTTGGGTTATGGTCTAACATGTAGCGCAGGGCTTTAGCCCTGCCAGGGTGGGGTAACAATCCGGTGCCACACCCACCAACCACCCCAGGCAGCCTTAAAAGACTGCGCTACATTGATTGGATTATGGTCTAACATGTAGCGCAGGGCTTTAGCCCTGCCAGGGTGGGGTAACAATC
>Ga0268278_1000196_pt1 | contig 45862 bp, 39 predicted proteins | sample saktaG_3_FD_190135 | JGI IMG/M metagenome (GOLD analysis project Ga0268278, IMG submission 190135) | Saline water microbial communities from Sakinaw Lake, British Columbia, Canada - sak_2010_1_5_55m | ecosystem: Environmental > Aquatic > Non-marine Saline and Alkaline > Saline ...
GTAGGAGCCTCCTAAAGTAGTCAAGCTACATAAGTATGAAACAAATCCACAGTGCCTAAAGATATTATAACAATAGAAAGAAAGGAATTACTCAATCTATCATTACAGTATTGAGTATACAAGGAAAGTATGAAAAAAATAATGATTATCGTAGGGGCGATTTTCTTTACACTTGGTCTTTTTGCCTGTACAAAGGATGAGGTTCCAAGTGGAAAGACAGTCATTACCTACGCATCCTGGAATTTAGGCTCTGCAGAATCTGAAGAACCTAATATGGAAAGATTGATGATTGATGCTTTCATGGAAAAATATACCGATATTGAAGTTCAAATCATCGAAAGACCTAAAATTCCTGGAACAAACAATGACCTAGGGTGGAATGAATTTCTAGCTGCACGTGCATCAACACAAACATTACCAGATGTATTTCAATCCGATAATATTCCATATTATGTCATCAATGACTGGGCTTATAATTTAACAACGATTGCAAATGCAGATCCAGAATACATTAATGTAAGTGAGGATATTAGATCTGTAGCAACTTATGATGGTAAAGTTATGGCACTGCCTAATGCAGTGCATTATGCAGGATATGTTGTCAATCAATCCTTATATGATAGTCAAGGCCAGGATTACCCAACAGTTGATTCAACATTTGATGAAGTTATTCAAATGACCAAAGCAGCTGCGAATCATGCAAGCACCAATAATAAAGGTGTCGTAGGATTTGAAGGTATAGAACATATTATTCATTGGTATCCTGCTCAATTGAATCCTGATTTTGGTTGGTTTACGCTATCTGAAGATGGATTTAATCTTGATTCTCCAGAATTTGCTACAACTATGGAACTTTATCGCACAATGAGAACAGATACAACTTATGTACTTGAAGCATTATTTGATGCTGCTGGTGCTGAAAATTCAACTGTTGTTTTAGGCGATATTTTCCCAGAAGGCGACTATTTCAATAATGGTGCTATTTTGATTAAATGGTTCTATTCATGGGATTTTGGTTGGATTCAATCAAAAATCAATTCAAGCCAGTATACATGGGATCTAGACTTTATTGGAACCCCTGTTGTTAATGGCGTTAAACGTGTACCTATCGTTGCCGATTTCTTTACAGTCGCATCTAACACAGCACATCCAGAAGAAGCCTACTTACTTGCTAAATGGATGGGTTATGGTAAAGATGGATATTCCGAACGTTTAAATTTAAGTTCAACTGTTGAAGGTATTTCACAAGTTAATTTTGCACCTATCCAAAATGATTCAGACTTATTAGATGCATACTTCGCTTTGTATCCATCATTTTCAAGTCTTAGAGGGATTATTGAAGATGGTACATTAATTGTTGAACCTCCAAAATATTTACCTGGATATATCAATGCTAGATATCAAGGAACATATGATGCTGAAAATAAAATGGGTGATATTATCAACAGCTTGTTAGCTGGAGAAGTATTACTTGCAGATATCAAAACACAGCTGAATTTACGTGCAAATGCCTTATACGATGAAGCGCGTATAGAATTTGAAGCAGCATTAGCAAATAAATAATGCATCTTACTATGATAAGGGAACCCCTATCTAGGGGTTCCTTTTCAAAAAAGGATGAGGGAACATATGAAAATTTCGGTTAAGCTTAAAAAATATGTTATATGGGGACTTTCTGGACTCATTCTCATTTTTATCATACTTGGAATGGGTGGAACTTTCAGTTCAAAAGGTGTTGCACATCCAACTTTAGACCTATTACCAGCAATAGCTGTTGAGGATTATTACTCAGCGTATTTGCTGTCAAATGAACAGGCTATTACTGACAATGATGAAATACATGTCATTTCAGCGCCTGATTTTATCTTGCCTGTCGGAGAGGTCTTAAGTGAAGATCAAACTCATTATGAATGGATCCAAGATGATACATTAACTGTTGAAGTAACAATTTCAACAGGTGGGCTATATCATATATTTGTAGACTATTTGTCACAGACAGATTCCCACATGCCAATAGCACTTTCAGTAAAACTGAATGGTGCAGAATATGCCCCATATTATGAGGCTTCACAAATTACTTTGAATACATTGTGGAAAGAATCAACTAATGAACTAGGCACGGATCGTTATGGAAATGATGTCAGTGTCATGCAGGAAATTGTAGAAAATTGGCAGTATGTTCCACTTAAAGACGCAAGACGTCTTTATTCTGAGGGATTAATGTTTTATTTACCAGCAGGTGAAAATCAGATCCAAATTGAAAAGCTTGCAGGTGAATTATTAATTAAAGAAATAAAGATTCAAGCTAAAACAGATTATCTAACCTATGAAAATTATCTCAACCTTCAAGATTCAACTTCTGCAAAGGGATTATTTCGTCTTGAAGCTGAGCAAGCATATTATAAAAATTCTTCAACAATTGGAAGAGGTGTGAGTAGAGATCCACTCGTGCTTCCTTTTTCCATGACCAAATTAAGATTAAATGTTTTGGGTACCGATTCATATGATGTTTCAGGTGATGCTGCAACCTGGGTTGCTAATGTTGAACAATCGGGTTATTATGCTATAACCCTTAAAGTAAAACAAACACGGCAGAATACAACTGTCTATCGGAGTTTATATATCAATGGGGAAATTCCTTTTCAAGAAGCACAGATTTTGCCAATCTCTTATGATCGAGACTGGCAAAATTTGACGCTTTCAAATTCAGAAAAAGAACCTTATTTATTCTATCTTGAACCAGGTGATACCATCACTTTAGAAGTTAACAGTTCGATGTTTGCAACCGTTGTTGATCGAATTAGAATTGTCAGCAATGAAATGAGTCAACTAGGACTTGATATTACAAAATTAACAAGAAACAATACAGATCAAGGTATTGATTGGGATATGATTCTTTATTTTCCTAATCTTAATGAACAATTAGTTGATTGGGTTACTGAATTAAATCTCATTACACAATCACTTAACGCTATGTATGGATTTGAAAAAGATGCTCAAATTGTACAAGATATACAAGCTGCTATTAGCAAGATTGAAAAAATAGAACAAAACATTGATGAATTACCACGACGTTTGACACTTTTATCTACAGGATCTTCAAGTGCTGTTCAACTTTTGAGCAGTCAAATCGATAGTATATTGAAACAACCCATGATTTTCGATTCAATTTTCATCCATACCATTGATCAAGAACTTCCAAAAGCGAATGGCAATAGATGGGATAGATTTAGAATTTCAGCAGGTCGTTTCTTTATGTCATTCTTTGATGCATCCTATACAGAAAAAGCAACATCTGACGAGTTAGAAATTTGGGTTAACCGATCTCGTCAATATGTTGATTTACTTCAAAAAATAACAGATGACCAATTCACAACTGCATCAGGAATCAAGGTTAAAATATCCTTAATTAGTGATGATAGCAAGCTTTTGCTTGCTAATTCAGCAGATCAACAGCCCGATGCTGCGCTAGGTATTTCAGCTTGGATACCTAATGAATATGGTATGCGCGGTATGCTTTATGATATGAGTCAAGCTGAAGGATTTTCAGATGTTATATCTGTTTTCAATCCAGAACAGCTCATGCCAATGGTTTATGATGGTAAACTCTATGGTTTGCCTGAAACAGAAAACTTTTTTGTATTATTTTATCGTCAAGATATTTTAGATCAATTAGGATTAACTGTACCAAACACATGGGATGATGTTTTAAATATGCTTCCAGTGCTTAGAAGATATGGTATGAGTTTCTATATTCCTCTATCAAATAGCAGTTCCTTAAAATCATTTGATGCTACTGGACCATTTATCAATCAGTTTGAAGGAGAAATTTACTCGGCAGATGGCATGTCTGCCGCCTTAGATAATGAAAATACCATTGAGGCAATGACATTCATGACGGATTTATTTCGTGAATATAGTATGCCTTATCAAGTTGCTAGTTTCTTTAACAGTTTCAGATACTCAAGTATCCCAATTGGTATTGGTGATTTTGGTATGTATTTGCAATTAATGAATGCAGCATCTGATATTAGTGGATTATGGAATATTGCTCTTGTTCCGGGAATAGAACACGAAGTGTTTAATCCCGAAACCAATCAAATGGAAACAATTATTAATCGCTCGATGTCTGGTGCTCAGCAAGCAAGTGTTATTTTTGAAAAGAGTGACAAAAAAGAAGAAGCTTGGGAGTTTTTATCATGGTGGATGTCTACTGATACCCAATTGATGTTTTCTAATACATTACTCAATACATTAGGTACTAGATATTTGTGGAATAGTGCCAATCTAGAAGCGTTTGAACAATTCAGTTGGAATGAAGATCATAAGGCAATTATTCTTGAACAATGGTCACATTTGAAAGAAATTCCTAAAATTCCTGGAAGTTATATCATTGAACGTGAAATCAGTAATACTTGGAACAGCGTTGTCTATGATGATGCTAATCTAAGAAGTACTGTAATTGATGCACTGATAAAAATTGATAAAGAATTGGCTCGAAAGATGAAGGAATTTGGATATCTTGACGCCAAAGGCAATATCATCAAACCATTCAATTTACCGACGAGAGAAGAAATTGAAGGGTGGTATTCTCATGAATAAGAAAATCAAGAAAGAAAACAAGATTAAGAAATTCATAGCTACCGAAAAATTGTTATTTAAGAAAGATGATAAAATTGCTTATTTTTTCTCATTGCCCTATATTCTTTTATTCCTAACATTTATTGTTATTCCTATCATGCTAGCTATCTATTTATCATTTACGACTTTTGATTTGGTAAGTTTCCCCAAATTTAACGGATTTAATAATTACATCTATCTCTTGACTTCTGATGAAGAATTCATGAAATATATTTTACCAAACACCATCAAGTTTGCAATTATCGTTGGACCTGGCGGTTATGCTTTATCATTTATTATGGCGTGGGCACTTGCTCAATTGCCACATCGATTAAGATCAGTTCTTGCAATAATTTTATATTCGCCTTCTTTAACAGCAGGGGTAACGATGACTGTTGTTTGGCGTGTATTCTTTGCTGGTGATCAGTCAGGATATTTGAATGCAATTCTACTGCAGCTTGGAATGATTGTCGAACCAATCTCGTTTTTGCAATCTCCTAATTTTCTCTTTACAATTATGATAGTCGTTGCATTATGGGGAAGCATGGGTATTGGTTTTTTAGCAATGCTAGCAGGCATACTTAACATCGATCCAGAGCTTTATGAAGCTGCTGCTATCGATGGTATGAAGAATCGTTTCCAAGAAGTTTTCTATATTACAATTCCCTCAATGAAACCGCAGATGCTTTTTGGTGCGGTCATGGCCATCGTGGGTACTTTTAGTGCAGGTGCATTAGGTGTTCAATTATCAGGTTCAAATCCAACACCAAACTATGCTGGATCGCTCATTGTCAACCATATTGAAGATTATGGTTTCATTCGGTATGATATGGGTTATGCTGCTGCTTTATCTTTAGTATTATTATTAATCATTTATTTTTTCAGCCGTCTATCTTGGCGGTTCTTTGGCGATAGGGATTAGGTGAAGCATATGAGAAATAATTATAAAGCTGTCAAAGTTAATCCTGCAAAATTCGGAATGGATCAAGTACCGTTTTTACTCATGGTTGCACCAGTAGCCTTATTTATGCTGTTGCCTTTGGTCTATATTTTTAATCATGCGTTCAAACCTTTTGATGAATTAATAGAATATCCACCACGCTTTTTCGTTAGAAGACCAACACTTATTAATGTTTATGAACTTTTCCAAACATCAACAACTACAGGCATTCCTGTATCAAGATATTTATTTAACAGTATCGTGATTACAATTATTGTTGTTGTTTTGTCCATTTTCTTGAGTACCATTACTGGATATGCACTTTCAAAGTTGAAATTTCATATCAAAGGTACGATATCAAAGATTAACACCTTAGCAATGATGTTTGTTGGAACTGCAGTTATCATTCCAAGATATATTATCATTGAACAATTAGGTTTTATTGATAGTTTCTTTGTTCATATTATCCCTGTTATTGCCATCCCGGTTGGGTTGTTTCTAGTCAAGCAGTTTATTGATCAAATACCCAATGAACTATTGGATGCTGCGAAAATCGATGGAGCGAGTAGTTTTACCATCTATTTGAAGATAATATTGCCTTTAATCAAACCCGCAATAGCAACTATCGCTATTTTATCCTTCCAAAGTGTATGGAATAATGCTGATATTTCAGCAACCTATATCAATACCGATTCATTAAAGACATTTGCCTATTACATGGCAACTCTTTCATCATCGTCTAATGTTGTTGCCGGACAAGGGATGAATGCAGTTGCATCTCTAATTATGTTCTTACCGAATTTAATCATTTTCATATTCTTGCAAAACAAGGTTATGAGTACAATGGTTAATTCGGGGATTAAGTAGGTGAGCACATGAAAAAACTAACTATTTTTACCATCATGCTTGCTTTGCTATTTCTCATCACACAATTTGGAACCATCAGTGGAGCAGGACAGTTATCAAATTATGGTATTCCATACCAAACTTATACGTTATCATCATCTAATCGATTGATACCAACCCAAACAGCTTATATCCCAGTTGGTGTTTTAGGTGCTGATTTGGGATTAAATGCTCCCGAAGATATATTTTATTTAGATGATCTTTTCTATATTGCAGATACAGGCAATAAGCGTATTGTCGTCATGGATATGACAGGCACACTAGTAGAAGCTTATGAGTTTGATGAGTTTGAAAGTCCAACTGGCATTTTCGTTAAAGAAGAATATCTATATGTAGCTGATAAAGTTGCTAAGGCTGTTTTCCAAATCGACATGAATACGAAAACAATTACTCAGACAGTCAATAAACCCATATCGCCAATTTATGGACAACAAAATGATTTTGTTCCTACCAAAGTAGCTGTTGATAGCAGCGATAGTATTTATATTATTGGTGAAGGATCAACAAGTGGTGTGATTCAAGTTAATTATGCTGGTGAATTTGTTGGTTATTTAGGTATTAACACAGTTGCTCTAAGTTTAAGAAAAATTTTATATAACTTCTTTGTTCAAGATTCAGAACTGGCGTCTAGTACACCACCTTCACCAACAAATTTAGCACTCGGTGCTAAGGGTTCCATTTTGACAACGAATACCAATGTTAGAGAAACATTCAAAAGACTTAACATCTCAGGAATCAATACATTATTTGATACCACAGTCTATCCATCTGTTGGCTTAGCTGATATTTGGATGAACAATGAAAACTACATTTATTTGATTGCTGATTCTGGCGAAGTATATGAATATGATTCAAATGGAAATATGCTGTTTTATTTCAACACCAACGATACAACTTTAACCCAAACGCTTGGTCTGACATCTCAAGCTAAAGGTATAAGTATAGATAGCATTGGAAATCTTTATATTTTAGATAAAGGTTACAATTCAATTCAGATTTATCAGCGTACAGTCTTCGTCGATCTCGTCCATGAAGCTGTAACGATGTATAACGATGGTAAATATGTTGAATCGAAACCAATTTGGGAAGAAATTATTAGACAAAACAGTTCATTTGCTTTAGCACATTCAGCACTTGGAAGTGCTCTTGCTAAAGAAGGTGATTATAAAAATGCGTTATCCGAATTCTATGATGCAAAAGACTATAAGGGATATTCAGATACATTCTGGGAAATCAGAAATGTTGCTATTCAAGATAGTCTGGGTATATGGGTAATTTCCCTATTAGGTATTTATATTGCCTTAAAGGTTGCTGGCAAAGTATTTAGAAAATCATCAATTTATGATGTTTATCAAGAAAAGAAGAAGAAAGTATTGAGTCGAAAACTTACTTCTGAAGTTGTCTACTCACTTAATGTAATCAAGAGACCCAATGATATGTTTTTTGGCATCAAGAGATATAATTCAGCTAGCTATTTATCCGGATTTATCGTATTTTCCTTATTTATTGTTGTTTATTTAATCAATGTATACGCGACTGGATTCTTATTTAGAGAAGCCAATCTCAACAATATCATTATTCAGTTGTCAATGGTTATTGGTATCTTCTTTCTTTACGTTGTAGTCAACTATTTGGTGAGTACATTAAATGATGGAGAAGGACGTTTCAAGGATGTATTGATTTCAACCTCTTATATTTTAGTACCATTCATTATCTTTACTTTACCTATGACATTCCTTTCCAATTATTTGACATACAATGAATCATTTATTTTCTCCTTTTATCATCAAATCATTCTTGGATGGACAATCATATTAGTTGTATTATCAATCAAGAGTGTTCATAATTATACCTTTTGGGAAACTGTTAAAAATATTTTGATCATTATTTTTGGTATGTTTATTCTCATCTTAATCGGTTTATTGATCTATTCTTTCTTGGGTCAACTCATCGAATTTGTTTTATCAATCATCAAGGAGGTGATTTATCGTGTCTAAGCATATTCGAATTAAGCATGTCATGATATTATCGCTTGCTTTGGTCTTAACATGGCTTGGTATAAGCCAGCTTCTATATGCTACAAGTCTTGTTGATACACCGCTTCCTAGTTTCGATGTAATCAGTCCATTTGTGGATTCTAATAAGTATTCACATATGAAAACTGATGAAGTTGCATTAAATCAACAAATCATTAATCCTGAAGCTTCAATCATATCAACTGATGGCGGAATGCTATATTTAGATGAAGAATCTCTTTCCTTCCAAGTAATGAATAATAATGGATATTTATGGTCTTCAACCATTAACTATGATCAACCTGATTTTACAAATTCATTTAAACAACGTGCGCGTAGCGCAATCATTGTAGAATCTTATAATACACAGAGCAGCAATTATGCGATTACTGAAGAAAATCTCTTTACAGCGGGAACTACAATCGATACAACGATTAATGATCATGGGTTTGTATCGCGAATTCGTTTTGGTAAATCGGATATTCTCATTCAACTTGAAGTAACCTTCTTGGACAATCAGATTACCGTTGAGATTCCTCAAGAAGCGATTGATGAAAGTGGAAATTTTAAGATTTCATCGATTAAAGTCTATCCTTATTTTGGAGCAGTTCATGAAGCCGATATTCCTGGATATGTCTTTTTACCTGATGGTATTGGTGCACTCATTGACTATAAAACTGAAAATCCTTTGGTAAATACGAATTATCAAAAAGAAATTTATGACCGCAATATTGGATATAATATTGAACCGAATCTATCAACATTCTCAAGTGGTGGAACGCATATATATGCCCCTGTCTTTGGTTTTGTCCATGGTGTGGATCAAAATGCGGTATTCGCAAATATCACATCTGGATCTGAATATGGATTAATCAATGTTTACTATCCAGCAAGAACAAGAGGCTTTACAACTGTCTTTTCTGAATTTGTATTTAGAAAAACATATAAACAACCAATTGATAAGGTTGGTAATACGATAGCCTTGCTCCAAAGTTATCCAAACAATGTTGATATTAAAATCGAATATAATTTACTTGAAAATGATGAAGCCAATTATATTGGAATGGCAAAAGTATATCGAAATTTCTTAGAACAAAACATACTTCCAGAGATTAGTATGACCAATCAAATCAATGTTCCTTTAAAGCTTGAAACAATTGGTATTGAAAAAATCGATGGTGTTCTCTTTACCAAGAGTATTATTATGACAACTCTTTCTGATTTTTCTTCAATGATTACTGAATTAGAAGCAGAAGGTATCGATAATATCATAGCTAATATTAATGGTTTTACTTCAAAAGGGGTCACATGGTCTGCACCTAATTATGAGCGTTTATCGTCTAAGATAGGAAATAAAGCCGATTTAACAACTATTTCTAATCAAGTTTCGGATTTATATCTGACGACCGAATATTTAATGGCAAGCAGCAGATCTAATCGCTATAATCAATATTTTGATTTGGCAAAGAAGATTTCTGATCAACTTTACATGTTTGAAACAGTTACCGATACCAAGTATCTTTTGGAATATAGCAAAGTCAGATCGATTTTCAATTCGAGTGTTGATCATCTTTCTTCCTATGATGTTAGTGGATTATCCATTCTTTCCATGGGCAGCTTGCTATATAGCGATTTCAATAATCATCTTTACTTGAAAGACCAGATTACGATGATGAATGAATTATTGTCATCCTATGAGCAAAAGCTTGCTTTATATGATGTGAATGCTTATTTATGGGGACAAATTGACGCTTTTTATAATTTTCCTATGTATTCCAGCCAATATGTAACTTTTGATGATACAGTTCCATTTATGTCAATTGCGTTGAGTGGACATATGGATTTGTTTGGATCAAATGCCAATTTTTATCCTTATGCAAGAGACGAATTATTAAGATTGATAGACTTTGGTGTTTATCCATCGTTTGTCGTAACACAAGAATCTTCGAAATTGTTACAGAAGACAGGTTTGGAATCTATTTACTCATCTAAATTTAGTGATTTGAAACCTTCAATCATTGCCTATTATGATTTTGTAAATGATGCTTTGAAATATGTTCAAAATGCTCAAATTATTGATCGAGTTGTCTTAAGCTCAGGTGTTGTAAAAGTTATCTATGACAATGAATTTGAGATTATCATCAACTATTCGAGTCAAAATATCATTTATGAGAGCCAGTCGATATCACCTAAAAATTATCTTGTGATCGACTTGAATCCATTGGATTAGGGGGAAAATCAGATGAAAAAACGTAAAATGAGTCGCGTACTCAGAGAAAATCTCATCGGTTACTCCTTCATCGGGATATGGATTCTAGGCTTTTTCATATTCATGTTATATCCTTTTATCTCTTCAATCATTTACAGTTTGAGTGAAGTAAAAATTTTAGGTACAGGTATTGAATTTACATTTCAATGGTTTGAAAATTTCAGAAATATCTTCCAGCTTGAAGAAGGCTTCGCTTTTATAGAAGCATTGATATCATTTTTAAAGGAACTTGTATTCCAAGTACCCATTATCATTGTGTTTTCAGTTTTAATTGCTGTCTTGCTTAATCAACCCATTAAGGGAAGAGGTATCTTTAGATCCATCTTCTTTTTACCGGTTATTATAGCTTCCGGACCAGTCATTAACGAATTGATTTCACAAGGTGCAGGTGGAGCTAACATCTTTGAAAGCTACGGCTTTATTAGTATTATTGAAAATACTTTAAATCCCGCTTTAGCAGCTCCGATTGTTTCTGTCTTTTCTCAAATTATCATCATTTTCTGGTTTTCAGGTGTTCAAATCCTCATTTTCCTTGCAGGTTTGCAAAAAATTGATAGACAAATTTATGAAGCGGCACGTGTTGATGGCGCTGGACCTTGGGAATCATTTTGGAAGATTACGTTACCATCATTATCTAATCTCGTATTTATCAATATCATCTATACAATTGTCTTATTGGCAACATTCTCAGAAAATGCAGTTATCGTAAGCATTAAATCAAATATGTTTAACATCAATACCGGGTACGGTATGGCATCAGCAATGGCTTGGGTTTATTTCATTGTTGTTATGGTGATTATTGCTATAGTTGCACTGATATTTATCCCTAAGAATGTTAAGATAAAGGGGGCGAAACGATGAAAAAGATTGTAAAAGTAAAACGCCCTACTAGTTTTAAAACCAAACTCAGAAAATTCTTTTTTGGCACACATGTTACAGATTCTTTATTTACTAAAATTGCAATCTACACATTGTTGATTAGTATTGGATTCCTTTACATATATCCAATGTTATACATGCTTTCCAATAGTTTTAAGAGCCAATCGGATATTGTCAATCCAATGGTGAACTGGGTACCTACAAGTTTGTATTTTGGCAATTATCAAAGAGCATTTAGTGTCTTGAATTACTTCCCCACACTCTGGAAGAGCATGTTTGTTACTTTCTTACCTGCATTGATACAAACCTTGATTACATCAGTTATTGGTTATGGATTTGCTAAATATAATTTCAAGTTTAAGAAGATGTGGTTTGTTTTGGTTTTATTAACATTTGTCATTCCTGTTCAAGTCTATATGATTCCTAGATATGTCATGTTCTTCAATCTTAAATTACTTGAAAGCCCATTATCAATCATTTTACCTGCAACATTTGGACAAGGTATCAATTCAGCGATTTTCATCTTGATTTTCTATCAATTCTTTAGAATGATACCAAACAGTATTAATGAAGCGGCCGAAATAGATGGTGCTGGACCTTACTATATTTTCTTCAAGATTGGTGTTCCATTAGCTGGACCTGCCTTCATTACTTCGTTCTTGTTTGGTCTCGTTTGGTATTGGAATGAAACCTATATTTCATCATTGTTCTTAGGCTCTGCATATCCGAATATGCAGCTAAGACTTGCCAACTTTGTTTCAGAATATACACAGATTTATGCGAGTGAAGAATTACTGAGTATTAATGAAGGAGTCAGATTGGCAGCAACACTGCTAATCATCCTTCCAATGTTGATTATATATTTCACGATCCAGCGTTGGTTCGTAGAAGGAGTTGAAAATACCGGAATTACCGGTGAATAATATGAAAATACTTATAAATAAAAAATTGCTTTTATTCTTATTTACAATCTTTATTGGAATAGGTTTGGCATCATGCAAAGAAGACATTGTCCCAATAGATGAATTACCACCAATAAATACAACACTATATCGAACAGATGTTTTGACGGGTGTTGAAGAAGTAATATTAGATGAACTAGAATTGGGATTCAATTTCTTTTGGGAATCTGCAAACACAAATCTTGAATCAAATGGTTATGGATTGCTTCCTGATCGCTATAACACATATACCAATATTGTCGGTAATATAGCGAGTACCGCATCTGTTGGATATGGGCTGTCAACCATTCCAATTGGTATTGAAAGTGATTGGATTACAAGAGAACAAGGTGAAGAACGTGCTTTTAATACATTGGTGACTTTACAAAATATGACGCGTACGCATGGTTTTTGGTATCATTTCATCGATATGCAAACCGGTGTTCGTGCATGGAATTCTGAAGTATCAATCATTGATTCAGCAATATTAATTAATGGTGTTCTAACTGTAGGTAGATATTTTGGTGGCCGTGTTGAACAACTTGCTTATGAGCTTTATGAAGAAGTGGAATGGAGCTGGTACTTTGATTTTGAAGCAAACAAGTTCTATATGGGTTACAAGCCTGAAACAGGGTTTGAGGGCTACTGGGGTGGCTATGCTGAGCAATTAATGATCTTTGTCCTAGCTGCAGGAAGTCCTACTCATTCTGTTGGTAAAGGCGCTTACCAATTAATGAAATTAACAAGTACTAAAGTGAGTTCAGGTGTTGATTATGGAAGTTTCTACCCAACTTGGACAGGCAGTTTATTCACACATCAATATTCACATGCATGGATTGATTTTGCTTCATATAACGATGAACAAGGCTATAATTGGTTCACAAATAGCGTCAATGCTGTAGATGCTGCTATTGCATATGCGAAAACAAAAACAACTGAGTTCATAGGAATTAACGAAAACTCATGGGGGATGTCAGCATGTGATGGACCTAATGGTTATGTTGGAAATTATGGTAGTGGACCTTCAGCAGGAAACGCACATTTTGTTGATGGAACAGTACCAGCTTACGGAGCGCTTGGATCTATCGTATTCAGACCAGCTGAAGCGATAGCTGCTGCTGTCAATTACAGAACTTATGAAAGATTTTGGAGTATCTATGGCTTTAAAGACGCATATAATTTATCTAATTCAACAAATGGTTGGTTTGGTAATGATCTCATTGGTATCGATAAAGGTATTTCTGTGTTGATGATTGAAAACTATTTATCCGGTATGATTTGGAAAATTTATATGGAAGTGCCTTACATTTTAGACGGTTTAGATAATCTTGATTTTGTAGCAGTTGAATAAAAAAAGGATGTGTTCGATTGAACACATCCCTACTGATTATTTAAAATAGAGTTTAATATTTGATTTTATTTTTGAATGAACAAGACTGATGAAATGATACGTATTTCCTTTGTTTGTGAATGTATAGTTTTCATCAAGTATGGGTTTGTGATCTGTTTGAAGAACGATCTCATCCTTGCTTTGAGTCAATCTTAATTCGATTTCATGTGAACCATAGTTTATGATTTCTGCAGTTGACCAGATAATAAGAAAGTTAGGAAGTTTAAGATTCATTGGTAACATGAGCCCATCTTGTGAGAAAAGATCAATTGTTTTACCATCAAATAAAGTATGATTAGCATCTTTGATTTGAATCTGTTGATCGAAATGATCAAGATTTAATAAATGTAAAAATGATTCGCCTTGATAAGACATAGTTGTTGAAAATATAAATCCAGAAGCACCATGAATCATTAAAGTAGGATGGAAGTGTAGAAGATTGAGAAACGATTCAGTAAGTTCAATAGAACCCGGATATAAAGAAGTGATGAATATCGCTTGATCACTAACAAATCCTGACTTTTCATGATTAATTGAATGATGAAACAATGTTTTTTCTTCAGTTTCTATCGTTTGAACATAAAATGTTCTAAATTCTTTTGCACCTTTGATTTCATGCTGATATATCAGTGATAAATTCTTATATTCCCAATCATAATAGATTGTTTTAGGTTTAATTTTCAAATAATCAATCAAGATTGTGCATGAATCACCTAACATATCATAAATGGGTAGTTCACCAATGAAGAAGACTTTCCCACCATGTTTAAGGTAATTCACTAATTTTTCTTGAATATTTTTAGCCAAATACTTGGCTACACCGAGAATCAGCAATTTATGCGTATCAGGATTTAAAGACATCTGCTCAAGATGAATGGCTTTCATTCGATAATGAAGAAGTAACATGTGCTTGATCAGAGTATCCCAAAATAGTGAACTACGATGAAATTGAAGATTTTCTTGCATCTCCTTTGTCTTTGGTGCATCCGGATTGGTATATTCGGTCATGTAGTAGTCAGCAAGAAATCCAATATAAACATCATCGGTGTCTTCTTTCATTAAGGATAATTTATCTTGAAGGTTCAGCATCATCTGAGTCGTATGCTTTAATCGATCATATGTGTAGTTAAAGGATCCATCAGGCTGTATAGGAGCTGCAAACCCATGCCGTTCACCTGTAATAGCTAAACGATTATTGCCATCTGGTTCTCCTTCGTAATCTAACTTGCGATTGAACCCTCCTGTTAAGAGGTAGTAGTTAAGCATCTTATGGTTTTGAGCAATAGACATTCTAATCTTAAAATCAAAAGCAGATGGAAGATATCGTGTCGTTAGACTGTCACCAAAGTTACCATCACCTACATTGAACTCAAGGGATGTTAGAGGGTTTTCATCATGTATCGTTGAATCTGTAAAAGCATTGATGATATAAAAATCATGAAAAGTCTCTAAATCAAGATTACCAAAGTAAACATCAGTTCCAGTTATAATGTCATTGTTCTTATAAGTTTCAAGCAGTTGACTAATGCCAATGGGAAACGTTTTACCTCTACCTGCGGATGTACCATGAATATTGACAAAGTAAAGCATATCAGTTAAACCAAATGATTCCCACATAGCTTTTAGGTTTTCGATATATGTTTTAAAGCGATATCTCATGAGATGTCCTAAAGAATCTCTTAATGTTAGTTGATTCTTGCTATTAGAATCATGGAAATCAGGATGGTGTAATTCTTGAAGTACATCAGATGTCAAATCAGGAGAGTTACTCACCCAAGACAGCATCCCAACCTCATTATCAAGTTGAATCCCAACGACATTTCCTCCGTTTTGAGCTAAATATGGCTCAATTACTTGAAAAACTTGATAAAACCAAGATTTCGTTTCATTCAAAAAAGACGGAGCAAGATAATCAACAGTTGCTGTTGGAACGGCCTTATTATTCCAGGTTTTAGGTTTGATTTCAGGATGTTTCTTATATAACCAATAAGGTAAACCTTCATTTTTCAACTCAGCCATGATAAAAGGGCCAGGTCTTAAGAAGACCATCAAATCTTTTTGCTTAGCAAGTTCTAAAAAGAGAACCAAGTTCTGATTAGGATGGATATGACCATCTAGATCAATTTTACCTTCAACTTCTTCATGGACAATCCAAGGGACGTAGGTTGCTACAGTATTACAGCCCGATTTCTTCAATAGATCCAAATGCATGGACCATGATTCGACAGGTAACCTGAAATAATGAATTTCTCCCGATAGAACAATGATTGGCTTTCCATTAAGAAAAAAAGATTTGGATTCATAAGTTAACATTAGAAACACTTCCTTACGATAATTAAGACGTAAAAGATTTAACAAATGTGATGACTTTAGTATATTTTATCATATAAAATAAAAATAGATATTGAAACGTTTCAATGAGGATAACAATGGAAAATAAAACACTAGAAAATATTCAAAAGACAGCATTTCAATTCTTTCAAGATTTTACCAATTTTGATGAGAAGTCAACTGGTTATGGTTTAACTATTGATCATACCAATAATCTTGAATCAGCATCAATTGCAGCAACTGGATTTATGTTGAGCAGTTTGATTATTGGGGATAAATATGGATATATCAATCATGAAAAAGCGCTTCATCAAGCAAGAAAAACATTATTTACTCTCTACCATCACGCTGAAAACCAATATGGATTTTATGCTCATTATTTTGATGTTCGGTCAGGACAAAGAAGAGGAAAGTGTGAATATTCAACTATTGATACTGCGCTTGCTTTGTGTGGCATCATCGCTGTTGACTCATATTTCAAGGATGATGAGATTTCTAAACTATCCCAATTAATATTAGAACGAGTGGATTGGGCAGAGTTTATATTCGAAAAAGATCACAAAAAACTTTTACACATGTCATATAACCCAGATAAGGATGGCGCATATGCTTTAGGAAAAGCTGGTTTGATCCATCAGTGGGACATGTTTGCTGAACAACTCATGATGTATGTTATTATCGGTGGTGGAAAAGATAGAGATCAGGCTTATGAGCTTTATCAGGGATTTGATCGAGACAAAAGAAAATATGATAAATATGAATATTTCATTTCACCTGGAAATACGCTATTCAACTATCAATTTCCATTGGCTTGGTTGGATTTAAAAAATTATCTAGATGATCAGAATATTTCATGGTTTGAGAATGCTAAAATCGCAACACTTGCACATCAAAAATGTTCGATAGATCATCAAGGTGCATTTAAAACATTCAGCAAATACTTTTTTGGTTTCAATGCATCAGATACACCAATTGGTTATCGTGTCTTTAGTGCTTTACCCAATAAGTTAAATGAGTTAAAGACTGACGGAACTGTTGCTCCATTTTCCATGATAGGATCGCTCCCTTTTACGCCAGAAGAAAGTATGTTATCCATTGATAAAATGCTAGAAATAAAAAATTTATGGGGTAAATATGGTTTCTATGATGCTTTCAACCTAGAAGACGAACAGCCTTGGATCAGTAATCGATATATTGCTATCGATAAAGGGCTAGAAATGTTAATGGTCAATGCAGTACTAACAAAAGATGTACAAAATGCTTTTATGAGACATAAAGTGATTATTAAAGGTTTAGAAACACTTTGTTGGGTTAAAAAATAGATAATAAATATCTAAGAAATGAGATGATGTTATGACAACAATTAAGGATGTTGCTAAAAAAGCTGGAGTATCAATATCAACAGCTTCTTACGCGATGAATAATTTGCCAAATGTTCACCCTGATACAAGAAAAAGAATTCTCGAAGCAGCAAATGAATTAAATTATCACCCTAATGGTATTGCACGTAATCTAAAAACAAAAAGAACAGGAAATATTGGTGTTTTCATTTATGGATTCTCGGGACCTATTTTCAGTGATGTCCTTGAAGGTATTAGACAGAAGCTACAAGAAAACAACTTCAATATTGTTGTCAGTAGTGGTAAATCATCAGCAAATTTGTTACAGGGAAGACAAGTTGATGCAGCAATTGTATTTGATTCAGAACTCTCAGATAGCATTTTATTGAATTATGCAAGATATGGATTTCCACTTTTCGTTCTTGACCGAAAATTAAAGGCTGAAAACATCTATTCAAGCGTCATCGATAATGAAGGTTTAGTTTTTCAATTCATTACTCAAATGATTGAACAAGGATATCACGAATTTGCTTACGTCAGTGGACCAAGCGATTCATTTAACAATAATCATCGTTATGAAGGTTTTAAAATGGCACTTAAAAACAAAAACATTGAACACCATGAATTCATAGAAAGCGATTTTACCATTCAAGGTGGATATAACGCAGGTAAAAAGGTTTTAGCAATGCAGAATAAACCTAAATTTGCATATTGTGCAAACGATGAATCTGCTATTGGTTTTATGCGAGCACTTAAAGAAGGTGGCTTAAGAATACCATCGGATATTGCGGTTGCTGGATTTGATAATTACAATATGGGTGAATTTATTTCACCTAAACTAACAACGATTGGCATTGATCATATTTTATGGGGAAAACAAGTTGCTGGCGCAATTATTGATATTGTAACCAATCAGAAAGTAAAAGATATAGGTCATCCCAAAGGACTAATTATCATCAGAGAATCATGCTAGAAAAATGAAAACTTGGTATTAGGAGAAAAAATGGACATAAACAAGCTACTACATAAAATGACAATTGAAGAAAAAGTGGGACAACTTATGCAGCTAGCACCATTTTTCTTCATCAAAGATTTAGAAATTGAAGTTGCTGGGAACGTTAGTGACATCGGAATTAATCAAAAGAAAATATTTCAATCAGGATCTGTTTTAGGGATACGAAATGCAAAGGAAATGATTGAGGTACAAAAAAGATATTTAAGTAAAAGCCGTTTACAGATTCCACTGATTTTTATGGCGGATATTATTCATGGTTATGAAACGATATTTCCAGTTCCTCTTGCTATATCAAGTTCATGGAATCCTAGATTAGCCTATCAGATGGCTAGAGTTTCTGCTCAGGAGGCTTCATCAGCGGGTATTCATGTAACGTTTTCTCCAATGGCAGATCTATCTAGAGATCCAAGATGGGGTAGAGTTGTTGAGGGTTTTGGAGAAGATTCATATCTTTCATCCATATTTGTCAAACAAATGGTTCAAGGATATCAAAATAATGATATCAGCAAACCTGGGAATGTTGCATCTTGCGTTAAGCATTTTGCTGCATATGGAGCCGTAGAAGCAGGTAGAGATTATAATACTGTAGATGTCTCAAGACTATTTTTGCATCAGTATCACTTAACAGGATATAAAGCAGCTATAGATGCGGGAGCAAAAATGATTATGACTGCATTCAATCTTGTTGACGGTGTACCATCAACAGTCAACTCATATTTATTGCGAGATGTCTTAAGGGATCAATGGAAGTTCAAAGGGGTAACTATTTCCGATTATGATTCTCTCCATCAAATAATAGAGCACGGGTGTGCAGAAGATAACAAAGAAGCTGCACTTTTAGGCATAGAAGCAGGTTTGGATATTGAAATGGCATCATCCTGCTATGTTAATTACCTAAAAGAACTCATCGATGAAGGTCAAGTAGGTATAAAACTCATTGATGAAGCAGTAATGCGTATTTTAGAATTAAAAAAAGAAGTGGGACTCTTCGAAAATCCTTTCAAAGGAGCAAATCCAAAACTTGAGAAAAAATTGATACATTCAAAAGAACACCTTAGTATAGTTAAAGATGTTGCTGATGAATGTTCAGTATTGCTTAAAAATAAAAATGTTTTACCTATAAAAAAAGGATCCAAAATTGCTTTAATTGGTCCTTATGCTCAATCGAGATCCACGAATGGATCGTGGTCATGGCATGGCAAAAGAGACCTAAATAGCACACTTGAAGAAGCCTTAAATAAACAGGGAACTAAACCAATCATAACATTGAATGTTGAATCAAGAGCGGAAATTTCAGCTCAAGATAAAGAAATTATTAAAACAGTTGACATTGTGGTTATTGCAATAGGCGAGGATGCATATGAAAGCGGAGAAGCTCGCTCAAAGACAGATCTTTCTATTCCTAGAAAACAAGCAACACTCGTTCAGTTAACTAAGGAATTAGGACTCAAGAGTATCGTTGTACTCTATTCGGGAAGACCACTTATCTTAGATCATATTTTAGAAGCTGATGCCTTACTATATGCCTGGTTTTTAGGCAGTCAGGCAAATGAATCAATCAGCGAAGTATTGATTGGGAAAGTCAACCCTTCCGGAAAACTTACCATGTCTTTTCCGAGAAATGTTGGACAGATACCTGTTTATTATAATTACTTCAACACAGGAAGACCTAAACGAGAAGGTATTCAAAATGAATTTGTTTCTTATTATCTTGATGTATCAAACACGCCACTATTTCCTTTTGGATATGGGTTGAGTTATGCATCATTTAAATATGGGGATTTAAACATTTCCAGTACTGAATTATACTCAAATGAGGAACTTACTGTAACTGTTGAAGTTACCAATCAAAGTGATATTCCGGGATTTGAAATCATTCAGCTTTATCTTCGTGATTATGTATCAAAAGTAGCAAAACCAATTAAAGAGCTTAAAAGGTTTCAGAAAGTATGGTTTGAAAGAAGAACATCCAAAATCATAGAATTCAAGATCAGCCTTAAAGATCTGATGATTATTGATGCTACCGGGAATAAATATTATGAATATGGAAAATTTGCTGTCATGGTGGGATCCAACTCAGAAGAAATTCAATCCAAAGACTTTAGATTGATTAAGGAGAGTGAACTGTGAATATAAAAAACAGCATGAAAACATACGAAATGAATCATGGTGGAATCTCTTTTAATCTATTGGAAAATGGAGATATTTTTGACATTAGCTATGAAGATAATCAAATAAATTTACTTAAAGGCAATGCTATTGATGGATCGTTGATGAATTTATACTTGAGAGTCTATATTCATGATACAGTTTATTTTACGCGATTGATTGGTAAGCATTCACCTAGTCAATTTCTAGTTGATAATCATATCGCATATTATCGCGGTATTTTTCAAGGTGTTCAATATCAAGTTTCATTTAAACTTAATAAATTTGATTGGATTTATGAAGTCAAAATCAAGAGTAAAACTTTGTGTAAAGTTGATGTTATCTACGGCCAAGATATAGCAATTCAATCAAAATCAAGTGTACTCTCGAGTGAACCGTATACTGTTCAATACATTGATTATAAAGCTTACTTAGATCAAAATGGTTATACATTATGTGCTAGACAAAACCAAGGAAAAGCACAATTTTTGCAAATTGGAAGCCTTACACCCAACCTAGCATATACAACAGATGGGTTCCAGTTTTTTGGATTATCATATAAAGAAACAGGCATACCGGAGGCAATGAATCATTCAAGCCTCGTATCGGAAATATACCAATACGAGTTCTCGTATTTCGCCTTACAAAGCGATATAATTACTGTTGATGAAGAGAATAAAAACATTGTTTTCTATGGTCTCTATAAGCCTTCATATGAACAGACCATCAAAGGTCAAGAGCCTTATCAATCGTCTTTTGTTTTCAATCGGATAGATAATAAAATCATAAAAAAACAGAAAAAAAATATTTTACTGGATGCAACAAGACAACTCAATGGTTTAACTGTTGAAGAAGATTTAATCAATAAAATTTATCCCGTTATCAACCAGGCTGAAAGAATTGACGATGAACTTCTTTCCTTTTTTACTACAAATAACCATCATGTTGTAATGAAACAAAAAGAACTGCTCGTTGAACGACCTCATGGACATATCATGGTTCATGGTGATTTGAAGCATGCGACAGAAAAAGTTATGGCAACAACAAATTTCATGGCGGGTGTTTTTAATTCACATGTCGTATTGGGTAATACGAGTTTTAATAAATTCATTGGGAATATCCGTAATCCACTCAATGTTCAAAAGATTTCAGGTCAGCGTATTTATATCAAGAGACAGAAAGCATATTTTCTCTTAGGTTTACCTAGTTATTATGATATGGGTGGAGCAACCACAAGATGGACATATATTCTTGATGATGATATTCTAACAGTTGATGTCATTGTAGATATTGATACAACTCAACAATCTTTGATTATTTCCTCTGAAAAACAAATGCATTATGACTTTATCATAACCAACCAAATTGTTATGGGAGTCAACGAGTATGCATATGATCTTGATTATACATTTGAAAATCAAGTGATTAAATTTGTTGCACCTATTCATTCGATGATTCGTGAAAAATATCCCAAGTTAACTTATTCGATTCAATCAGAGAATCCTTATACAATAATAGATGAACATACCGCTTTTGGATGTGAAAACCAACACGGTCTTCTCATTCTATCTTTTAAAAAAACCTCTAATCTTAGAGTTAATATTTCGGCTTCAATAGATGGTAGTATCTTTCAACCTAAAGCTTTTTCATACCAAGATGCAGATCATAAGGGAACAGTTTATTTTAAATCATTTTCTAAAAACCTCAAACTAACACATCCCAATTATCAGAGCGAAGTTGATCGATTGCAACTCATTACCTTTTGGTATACGCACAATGCATTAACTCATTATGCATCACCACATGGTCTTGAACAATATAATGGTGCTGCTTGGGGAACTAGAGATGTTTGTCAAGGCCCAATGGAACTTTTTTCAGCAACTCAACATATGCAACTTATGCGTGAGATTATACTTAAAACATATAGCAGACAATTTGAAGAAACAGGTGATTTCCCACAGTGGTATATGTTTGATAGATATTATCAGATACAAGCACATGAATCTCATGGTGATATTATCATTTGGCCAATGCGTTCATTGGCATATTATCTTAGAGAAACAGCTGATTTTACGATTCTTACTGAAAATGTGCCTTATATGTCAAAAGCAAGTAATGAATTTACTGAACCAATAAGTTTAATGAATCATCTCAAACGACAAATAGATGCTATTAAGTCATCTTTTATCAAAGGTACACATCTACCTGCATATGGCGGTGGTGATTGGGACGATACACTTCAACCTGCAAATCATGACTTAACTCAAAAAATGGTCAGTGGATGGACAGTAGCTTTGCTTTATGAAGCATGTTTAGTTCTTGCTGAAGAATTATCAATTGCAAAAATAGATTTTGCTGAAACAATGTTTGAATTGGTTAAAAATATCAAGAAAGATTATCGTGAGTTCATGATTATCGATGACATTCCAGCTGGCTTTGTGGTGTTCGACAAAGAACTTATTTATCTATTACACCCAAAAGATCTAAAAACAGGGCTAAGATACCGTTTATTGCCATTCATTAGATCGATGATTGCTGAATTAGCTGATAAAAATCAACTTGAAAGCTATTTTCATATCATCGATAAATATTTGAAACATCCCGATGGTGTTAGATTGATGGATACGACAGTTGAATATAAAGGTGGAAAAACAACTTATTTTGCACGCGCTGAAACAGCTGCAAACTTTGGTAGAGAAATAGGATTACAGTATGTACACGCTCACATCAGATATATAGAAGCAATGGCAAAGATAGGGAAAGCAGAAGATGCTTATGAAGGATTATTTGTTATTAACCCAATTTTGATTCAAGAAAAAGTTAAAAATGCTTATTATCGACAAAGTAATGTTTATTTTTCTAGTTCAGATGCATGGTTCAAAGATAGATACGAGGCTAAAAGAGATTTTAATAAGATACGTAATCAAAAAATAATAGTTAAAGGTGGTTGGCGCTTATATTCCAGTGGACCTGGTATATATATCAATCAACTTGTTTCAAACATTTTAGGTATTAAGCTTGATCATGGAAATCTTTTGCTAGATCCCGTACTTCCTGATCATTTGGATGGGCTCCAGGTGAGATATGCATTTAAGGATATACAAATTACGATTTGTTATCATAAGGGAAAAGAAAAAGTTATGATTAATCAGAAGATGATAAAATATCAAAAGCCAGAACATCCTTATCGTCGTGGTGGGATAATTATTGATGCACAGACTATACTTACAAGCAGTGAACCCATATCAATAGATATTTGGAGTGAATGAAGTATTAAAAAATAAAGTCCTAAGCAAATTGCTTAAGACTTTTTATATTTTGGCTATACTAGGCAGTTCTGCTAATATCAAAATTCAAATACTTTTTAAAAACAGGTGCGAATGAGTAAAACATAAAGGACTTTAAGACTAATTATACTTTATTATTGTAGATGAAAATGAAGCAACAAAATATGATATAATATCATATGAGGTGCAACACTATGAATACTATTTATTTAGATTTTTACAATCAGAGAACAAGAAAACTAAAATTAGACAATTATCAAGATATCGATTTGGATAAATATCCTTATTTGTTTGTTGATGGTGAATATGTTTGCTTAAGACCTGATATATTAATTGGGCGTTTGGATCATAAGAAAACATTTGGATTTTTAAGACAGGAATTAGGAGATATCTATATCGATCAAAGATACCTTTCAGATGCAATGCATGATGATATTGTTTTGGTCAAAGAAGGTGTTGAACCCAAGATTATCTATATTGTTGAACGAGCGTTAACAGTGATTATTGCTACCGTCAAAAAAACAAAAAGAGGTTTATTTTTTGAACCTGATACGTATATTGATAGACGTCTAGAAGTTGAAAATACTGATGGACTAGTAGAAGGTCACGTCGTGATGCTTGAAGTTGAGTCAATTGAACAATACGGTATTTATGCACATGTTAAAAAAATTGTTGGTCACACCAATGATCCAGATATCAACACTTTAAAGATTGTTTTTGGCTATGAGTGGCCACAAAAGTTTAGTGATAAAGTTATGGATAATGTTAAACAAGTTCATATCGATATCAATGAAGAAAAAGAGAGTAGACTTGATTTAACCAACGAATTAATAATTACTATTGATGGTAAGGATGCGAAAGATTTAGATGATGCAATATCTTTAAAAATGAAAGATGGTATGTATCATTTAGGTGTTCATATTGCAGATGTTAGCCACTATGTTTCTGAAGGTTCAGAACTTGATGAAGAAGCATATAGAAGAAGCACTTCATCATATCTTGCCGATAGAGTGATTCCCATGCTTCCACATCTTTTATCTAATGATTGGTGCTCTTTAAATCCAGACGAAATCAAACTTACTTTATCATGTAATATGATTTTAGATATGAATGGTAAGGTGGTTTCATATGATATTCGAAAGAGTTTTATTCAAAGTTATAGAAGAATGAACTATGATGAAGTAAATCAATTCTTGAAAAATAACCATACATTAAAAGATGCTCCAGTCGAACAGATGCTTTTAATGATGAATGAGCTTTCACAAAAGTTAAAATTAATTCGGAAAAATCGTGGAGAAATCGAGTTTGATAGTAGTGAACTAGGATTTATTGTAGATAAAGAAGGACGCGTATTAGATGTTTATGAAAGATCAACAGATGATGCTGAAGAACTCATTGAATCCTTTATGTTAATTGCAAATGAAACAGTTGCATTTCATATGTATCATGCTGAGTTACCATCACTTTATCGCATACATGAAAAACCTGATGTTCTTAAACTTAAGAACGCACTTATTATGGTTTCAAGATTGGGCTTTCCTGTTAATATGAAGCATTTAGGAAATCCAAAACCACTTCAAATACTAACTAAGAACTCATCAAATACGCCATATAATTACATCGTTCATATGATGATCTTAAGAGCGATGCAAAAAGCTAAATACAGCGAACAGCTCTCGCCCCATTATGGCTTAGGTGCGAGATATTATGCACATTTCACATCTCCAATTAGAAGATATCCAGATCTTATGTTGCACCGTTTGATTCATACGTTTGTTTTAGGAGAATCAAAAGATATGAAAAAGGATATGCATCATTTTGAAGACATTATGCCTGAAGTTGCTACGCATACCTCAGATCAAGAAAGAAAAGCTATTCAAATGGAACGAGATGTAGCCAAACTCAAGAGTTGTGAATACATGCAAGATAAAATTGGTCATTACTTTAAAGCAATGATTTCACAAATGATGCCTTCAGGAATGTTTGTAAAACTTTTCAATGGCATTGAAGGATTTGTTCCTTTAAGAAACTTAGATGATTATTATATGTATGATGAAATGCATTTAACATTTATTGGTAACAAGGGTAAAAAATATCGTTTAGGAGATACCATTAAGGTTGAACTTTTAGATGTTGATTTGGGAACTAAAAGAATGGATTTTGTCATTGTAGATAAGCGTCCTAAGAAGAAGGGTAATAAATATGAAGCTCATAAGTCAAAACAAAAAGGCTAGACATGATTATTTCATTGAAGAGACATTTGAAGCGGGTATTCAATTGCTTGGTAGTGAAATTAAATCGATTCGTTTAGGAAAAGTTAATCTGAGTGATTCATTTGTTACATTTAGAGATGGAGAAATGTATGTCAATAATATGCACATTGCTAAATACGATTTTAGCAATCGCTTTAACCATGAAGAAACAAGGGCGAGAAAGCTATTATTGCATAAAAAAGAAATCATTAAACTTTTTTCAAAGACAAGAGAACAAGGGTTAGCAATCATTCCTTTAAAGGTATATTTAATTGAAGGTTTATGCAAGGTAGAGATTGGATTAGCAAAAGGGAAAAGAGATTATGATAAGCGAAATTCGTTAAGAGAAAGAGATCAAGACATGAGAATGAAAAAAATCTTAAAAAATAGGTAAAAAAATGGGCAATAAAATAGGACTCGCCTTAGGTGGCGGTGGTGCTAGAGGTAGTTATCAAATCGGTGTTCTAAAAGCACTTGATGAAGCTGGTATTTTAGATGATATTCATCATATATCAGGATCATCGATTGGTGCTGTAAATACATTGATGGTCATGGCTAAAGTCAGCTATGAACGGATGATTGCAATTTGGCAAACAGTTAGCAATTCAGATATTTATGGTTCTGGGCCTAATCGGTTAAAAATGGACCGTTTAGGTTTGTTTAGCATTAAGGATTTATATGATGTTTTATCTCGTGAAATATCTATGAGCGAAATAAGAAACAGTAAAATTCAAGGCTATGCAACAGCAGCAAAAATTCATAAAGATTCTCTAATTGATCAAATTTTGATTCACCGAATGGAAAAAGAAGTTTTTCATTTAAATGAAATTAAGGATCCTCATAAAGCGGTTATGGCAAGTGCATCAATACCAGTTTTATTTGGATCGACCACGATTGATGATGAGTATTATGTGGATGGGGGTGCAGTAGATAATTGCCCAGTTCAGCCGTTATTAGACCAAGGTTGCGATATTATTATTTCTGTTCCAATTGACCGTATGTTCAGATCTAAAAAATATTCTAAAAATAATATTTTGCTTATCAATTTAGAAACACGATATTTATTTCATATGATTCCCTTTGATATTTTAGATTTTAAACCAAAAGTTGTTGCTGATAAAGCTGAATATGGATATCGCATGGGCAAACTCATGATTGAAAAACTTAAAACATTGGGTTACCTAGATAAATTTAATCAATGGCATAAGCCAGAGGATTATACATATGTAAGAATTGACAAAGAAAAAGAAAAGAAATTAAAGGAAGAGGTTAAGAATATATGGATTTAGATCTTGTCAAAATTATCCAATTGATGAGAAATCCAGTAACAGATTGGATTTTCTATATAATTACTCAAATTGGAGATCAATACTTCTTCATTGCTTTAGCAGTAATCATTTATTGGACTATCAGTAAAAAATATGCGCATAAATTTGTTTTTACTTTTATGATTAGTGCTGTAGTAAACTCTAGTTTAAAAGAAATCTTTAAAAGACCAAGACCATATACACAACCTGATGTGAGTGTTGAATCATCCTGGATTACTACAGGTTATTCATTTCCTAGTGGTCATGCACAGGCTTCGGGTGTCTTAGGATACACAAGCTATGATGCATCTAAGAAAACAGGAAAAAAATGGATTTGGTATACTGGGCTTGCTATTATGATTTTGGTTCCTTTAAGCCGTGTTTACCTTGGACAGCATTATCCATCTGATGTTATTATCGGTGTATTATTAGCTTTTGTTGTTGCGCACTTTGTTTTCAAATTGGTTGATAAGATGGGTGATAACGAGCATATTTATACTTTGATGTTAGCTCCAATCTTTATTTTATTGTTATTTTTTGTTAAGAATCATGATGTTTATGTTGCTGCAGGTGGATTTGTAGGATTTGCATTAGGGTATTATTTGGAAAAAGAATATGTAAAATACGAAGTAAAAGAAGTTTTTTGGATTCAAATAATCAAGGTTATCACTGGATTAGTTATCGCGTTAGCGATTAAAGAAGGACTCAAGTTTATATTGCCATATAGTGTTAATGAAGATTTTGACCCAACAACACTGGATTTAATATTAGATTTTATTAGATACTTTATGATAGGAGTATGGGCTGCAGTAGGTGCACCTTGGGTATTTAAAAATGTTATCAGAAATCACTAAAAAAGCGTTTAAAGATTTAACAAATGAAGAAATATATCAAATCCTTGATCTTAGAGTGAAAGTTTTTGTTATGGAACAACAAATAATGTATGTAGATACAGATTATAAAGATCAAAAAAGTATTCATTATATGATTAAAGATGACAATCAGATTGTTTGTTACCTGAGATTAATTCCACCACATATCAAATTCGATGAATATGCACTTTCTAGAGTTGTCACTGATCCTAATTATAGAAGTCGTAAACTTGCATCTGAATTGATTATTGCAGCAATGAATGATGTAAAGGGAAATCCGATTAGAATATCAGGGCAAGCCTATTTAAGAACGTATTATGAAGGACTTGGATATAAAGTTGTTAAAGGCCCATATTTAGAAGAAGATATCTTGCATTATGAGATGATTCATCCAAATCAATAAGCTAGCAATTTATCTTTACTTTAAAAGATAACTATGTTAAAATGTAATCGCAATGAACAGAACGAGTAGTAAGACTTTCATGATTAGAGACTTCGTGGGTGGTGAAAACGAAGATGAAGACTTATGAATGCTATCTGGGAGCAAATGGTATGTCGGCCATAACGACTAAAGAGGGCTAGAATTCATTCTAGAACTAAGGTGGTACCGCGTATAACATACGTCCTTAGAGATTTGCTAAGGGCGTTTATTTTTATATTTTTGGAGGAATAAAGATGAAACACATGACAGCAGCACAAATTAGAGAAACATGGTTATCGTTTTTCAAATCAAAAGGACATAGAATTGAACCTTCGGCATCATTGGTTCCACAAAATGATCCAACGTTATTGTGGATTAATGCTGGAGTTGCTCCATTAAAGAAGTATTTTGATGGATCAGAAAAACCTGTGAATCCTAGAATGGCGAACGTTCAGAAATGTATCAGAACCAATGATATTGATTATGTTGGAAAAACCGCTCGACACCAAACATTTTTTGAAATGCTTGGTAACTTTTCGATTGGTAATTATTTTAAAAAAGAAGCAATTGAATGGGGACTTGAACTATTAACAGATCCAAAATGGTTTGGTTTTTCTATTGATAAGCTTTATATAACATATTATCCAGATGATTTAGAAGCTCGACAATATTGGATTGATTCTGGTGTTGAACCCTCACATTTAATCCCTAGAGAAGATAACTTTTGGGAAATAGGATCTGGTCCATGTGGTCCTGATACTGAAATATATTACGATCGTGGAGTATCTTATGATTCACGTGGTAAGGAGTTAATTGAACAAGATTTAGAAAACGAAAGATATATTGAAATTTGGAATATCGTCTTTTCGCAATACAACTCTAAACCCAACTTAAAAAGAGAAAATTATCCTGAATTACCAAATAAAAACATAGATACTGGCGCTGGTCTAGAACGTTTTGCATGTGTAATACAAGAGGTGGAAACGAATTTTGAAACAGATTTATTCTTTCCTATCATTAAACATACTGAAGAATTATCAGGTGTAACTTATGATGGCCAAATGGCATTCAAAGTCATTTCAGATCATATTAAAGCATTAGTTGTTGCTATTAGCGATGGAGCAATGCTTTCTAATGAGGGAAGAGGATATGTGCTTCGTAGACTATTAAGACGTGCAGTCAAGTATGGACGTACCCTAAATTTAACGGAACCGTTTTTATATAAACTTGTCGATGATGTTGTTGAAATCATGGGAGTTTTCTACAAGAACTTGAATGAAACCAAAGAAATAGTTAAGAAACTCATCTTAAGAGAAGAACAAAAATTTCTTGAAACCATTAATGAAGGTGAAAAACATTTAATGGATGCAATTGAAAAAGAGGGTAAATTAATTTCAGGCACGACAGCATTCAAATTATACGACACTTATGGTTTCCCAATTGAATTGACATTAGAGTATGCAAATGAACATCATGTTGTAGTTGACGATAAAGCATTTTATGCTGAGCTTGAAAAACAGAAACAAAGATCAAGAAGTGCAAGAACAACAATAGGTAGTATGAAAGCTCAAGAAGAAGAGTTCTTGAATTTTGTTGAACCCTCTAAATTTATTGGTTATGATACTTTGCAATCTGAAGCTAAAGTGATTAAAGTTTTTGATGAAGGTATTGTATTAGATCAAACACCATTTTATGCAACTAGTGGTGGTCAAGTAGCTGATCAAGGTACGATTAATGGACTGAAAGTGACCGATGTCTCTAAACTTCCTAATGGTCAATTTTTACATCAAGTTGAAGAAAATGCTTTTGAAGAAGGCGATGAAGTTCTTGCTATTGTTGATGCATATGAACGTTTAAAGACAATAAGAAACCATAGTGCTGCACATTTATTTCATCAAGCAATAAAAGACTTATTTGGCAAACATGCAAATCAACAAGGTTCGCAAGTTTCACCAAAGAGTTGGCGCTTTGACTTTAATCATTATGAGACAGAACCTGATGATATGATTATTAAAGTTGAAGATCTCGTTAAGCATTATATCCTAGAAAAACCACTAGATGTAATCATTAGAGAAATGCCTTTAGATGAAGCAAAAAAGATTGGTGCAATGGCATTATTTGGTGAAAAGTATCACGGTATCGTTCGAGTGATTGATATGGGGTGGAGTAAAGAATTATGTGGTGGAACTCACGTTAAGAATACGAAAGAGATTATCGACTTTGCAATTACCTCATATGAATCTATCGGATCAGGTACATATCGTATGGAAGGTGTTACAGGTACGGATCTTAAAGAACAGGTAAAAGGCTTTATTGAGCCACTTTATAATGAATATGATTTGTTAAAAGATAAAATTGATAGAATGGAAATTGAATTTGAAATTCCTAAAGTTCCATCACTTATTGGTAGCTACCAAGACATCATTAATATGAGACATTACCTCATGGAATTAAAAGAGTTAATAAAGGATAAAGAAAAAGAAATTAGCCATATGAAACAATTAGATGTTCTAAAGCGACTAGATGATTTTATAGTTGATAAAACATCTAAAAAGCAAGTCATCGTACTACGTAGTATTGATTCTAAGGTTTTAAAACAATTGATGGATGCACTTTATGATAAAATAAAAGCGCAAACATTATTCCTTGTTAATATTCAAGAAGGAAAAGCAACCTTCTTATGTAAGAGTGAGCTAGATCAGGCAAATACATTAGTAAGACTTGCATCGTCTATTACGGGTGGATCTGGTGGTGGAAAACCTACCATGGCACAAGGTGGAACACAAGACTTAACCAAGCTTGATGAAGCGATAGAACAGGTTAGAAAAAACTTATGAAAAAATATTTAGGTTTAGATTTAGGAAGTAAGACATTAGGTGTTGCTTTAAGTGAATCAGGTGTCATAGCTTATGCGATATCGACTTATCGGTTTGCTGAAAATAATTATGAAGCTGCAGCAGATATTGTTGCCAAATTAGTTAAAGAAAACACGACTGATGTTGTTGTTTTAGGATTTCCAAAACACATGAATAATGATGTTGGAATTCGTGGAAAAATCAGTGAAGATTTCAAAAGATTGATTGAAGCGAGATGTGAGGTTGAAGTTGTCCTTTGGGACGAAAGGTTATCAACACAAACTGCACTTCGTGCAATGATTAAAGGCTCAGAACGGCGTAAATCCCAAAAACAAAAAAAGGATGAACTCGCTGCTGTTGTTATATTACAAAACTATTTAGATTATAAAGGAGCAAGTTTATGTTAGAAGAAAACCAAATGATTGTTACAAATGCAGAGGGAGAAGAATCTGTTTGCGAGATTTTATTTACTCACGAACATGATGGAAAGAATTATGTAGTCTTTGAATTTTTGGATTCACATGAAGTAAGTGCAGCGTTATATGTTGTAGGTGAAACCGAAGACGAAGGTTCGTTCTCTGATATTGAAACAGATGAAGAATGGGATATGTTAGATAAGGTTTTACAAGCATATTTTGACAATCTTGAAGCTGAAGAGGAAGACGAAGACGAAGTTGAAGCGTAAACATGCTTAATCGACTTAAGCTTTACGCAGTAGACAATCATGTTCCCATTATTTGTGAAGATGGTCTTTTGTTCTTGGAATCAATCATTAAAAAACATGAAATTAAGCACGTTTTGGAAATAGGAACTGCAATAGGCTATAGTGCAATCGCTATGGCTTCTTTGGGTTGTTATGTTGATACGATTGAAAAAGATCTCGATATGGTTAAGTTGGCAAGGGAAAATTTTCAAATTTTTGATGAAAAAAAACAAATACATTTGATTACATCAGATGCATTAACTTATGATGGAAAATTAAAACAGTATGATTTAATTTTCATCGATGCTGCAAAAGCGCAGTATCAACGATTTTTTGAAAAGTATATTCCGTATTTATCAAATAACGGTATTGTTGTTTGTGATAATCTTAGATTTCATGATTTGAAACCTGAAAATGTCAATAGACATACCAAGCAATTATTAAGAAAAATAGAGACATTTAAGACTTTTCTTATAAACCACACCGATTTCATAACATCTTTTTATGATCATGGGGATGGTATGAGTGTTAGTCAAAGGAACGTTAAATGAAAATATTAACTACATTTTACCAATTGAATTATCTTGAAAATCTTTCTATGTATGTAGATGGTTTTTTAATTGGAAATGATAGTTTTGGAACAAGATTAACACATAGTTTTGATAGTGATGAAATTATTGAAGCGTTGATAATGATAGAAAAATTGAATAAGGAATTATTTTTGATGGCAAATCAGATGTTTACTGATAGCCAGTTAGATGATTTTGAAAAATGGATTTTAAAACTGCCTATAGAAAAATTTCAAGGAATCATTGTCACAGACTTAGGTGCACTACACATCCTTGAAAAATTAGGGTATCAAAATAAGGTTATTTATCATCCTGAAACACTTTTAACGAATGCTTATGATTTTAATTTTTTAGCAACAAACAATATTCAAGGGGCTTTTGTTGCAAAAGAAATTACATTGAGTGATGTTATAGCAATTGGACGTCAAAAGAAGTATAAAATGTTTATGGTTGGGCATGGACATTTAAATATGTTTTATTCTAAACGGCAATTGATAGATAATTTTATGGTTTTTACTGAATCGGAAAATCCTTATCACAATAAACAGAATATGAGATTAATCGAAGAGACAAGAAAAGAAGAGCCATATCCTATTTTTGAAGATCAAGCAGGAACTCACGTTTTTAGAAGCCAGGTTTCCACATCACTTAAACATTTAGAAGAACTTGATTATGTCGTTGATTATCTTATGATTGATACACTATTTAAAGATGATCATTATGCACAATCTGTTCTTAATTTGTATCATCATCGGTTATATGATAAGCACTTAATAGAAAAAATCAAAACAGATTATCAAGAAGTTTGGGATGAAGGATTTTTCTATAAAAAAACAGTATATAAACAAAAAGGATAAAAAATGATTGAATTATTAGCACCTGCGGGTGATTTAGAAAAATTAAAAATTGCACTCATGTATGGTGCAGATGCTGTCTTCATCGGAGGACAGAATTTTTCATTGCGCGCTCGTGCTTCAAATTTCACTTTAGAAGATATCAAAAATGCAACCTCTTTTGCTCATCAAAAGGGTAAGAAGGTATATGTGACAACAAACATCATTCCTCATCAAGATGATCTTACGGGTGTTAAAGAGTACCTAAAGGCACTCGAATTATGTCAAATAGATGCGATTATCTCCGCATCTCCCTATATCATTGATATGGCATTGAAACATACATCTTTAGAAATTCATTTATCCACTCAACAATCAGCACTAAATTCTGAAACAGTAAAATTTTGGCATAATAAAGGGGTTACACGTATTGTTCTAGCTCGGGAACTTGATAAATATCAAATTAAAGACTTAGTCTCAAAAACAAATGCAGATATTGAAGTATTTATTCATGGTGGCATGTGTATGTCCTATTCAGGCAGATGTAGTTTATCAAACACGATGACAGATAGAGATGCAAATCGTGGTGGTTGTGCACACTCTTGTAGATGGAATTATGAACTTGTAGAAGACGGAAAAAAAGTAAGTAATAAAATGTTTTCTATGTCATCAAAAGACCTTTCAGCTCTTGAACAAATTCCATATTTAATTGACGCCAAAGTCTTTTCATTAAAGATTGAGGGAAGAATGAAGAGTCTTCATTATATCGCTACAGTTGTTTCAACTTATCGTAAGCTTATTGATACTTATATTAAACGTGGCACTATTGATGATTTCAAACCATATCTTATTGAATTACAAAAAGCTGAAAATAGACCGGCATCATTCGGATATCTTGAAGGAATTCCTGGCATTGAGCAATTACTCTACGATAAAAAAAATGAACAACCTTCACAACTATTTATTGGTTTAGTTCAAGACTACGATGAAGAAAGTGGAATTGCTACGATAGAGCAAAGAAATCATTTTGAAATTGGGCAAGAAATAGAAATCTTTAATCCAAATGGAAGTGAGCTCTCATTTATTTTAGATGATATGACTGATGAAGATGGACATCCATTGGATGTTGCTAGACATCCTCAACAAATATTGAAGATCAAGGTTCCTTTTAAAGTAGAGCCTTATGCAATGTTGAGAAAAAAATGATGAACACATACGAAAAAAATGGAAAAGTTATAACTTTTCATATCAAAAAGAAACCAATTAAAAATACATATTTTAGAATCAAAGATGGTTACTTACAAGTAACGACTCACCCTAAAACAAGTCATAAGCTGATTTTGTCATATATTGATTTAAAATTTGATGCACTATATGAGAAACTTGATTCATTGAAAATGATCGAACCTGATCAAGAAATCACGCTTTGGGGAGAATTATTTAGTTTAGATGTTATCTATGGTAACTTTTCATATCGAATTGAAGATAGACAAGTTATTGTAAAATCAACTTGGAATGATGTTAAAAAGATTAAACAAAGAATCTATTACATGGAAGTGAAAAAGAAAATTGACCTGATAAAACCTGGGTTTGAAGCAATTATCACTCGAAAAAAACTGAAATTAATTCCTTTTAAACTTAAATATTTAAAATCAAAATTTGGTAGTTATCATCGTAAAAATAAAGAAATTACTTTAAATACTTTTCTAGCTCGTTTAGATCCAATTTATTTATCTTATGTAATCTATCATGAATATGCCCATACAATTGTTTTTAATCATTCAAAAGATTTTTATAATCTTTTAGGGGAATTCATGCCAAATCACCGTGTTTATCAAAAAGACTTAAAAAAAATAGCAATTATTTGAAAAATGATGTATAATAATTAAGAAATTTAAGGAGGTACACCAATGGCTGTAAAGCAAACGTTTCAACTTACTCAAGAAGGTGTCGACAATTTAAAACAAGAACTTATATATTTAAAAGATGTCAAGCGTGGAGAAAACTTAGAAGCACTTAAGGAAGCTAGAGCTCAAGGCGATTTGTCTGAAAATGCTGATTATGATGCTGCTAGAAACGAACAAGCACGCATAGAAGCTAGAATTTCTGAAATTGAAAATATCATGAAGAATGTCAAAATCATTAAGACTACTTCTGAAGATATTGTAAATATTGGTAAAACAGTACGCGTTCGTTTTCTTGAATCTAAAGAAATTAAAGAATTATATTTGGTTGGTAGTATTGAAGCTGACCCAAAAACAAGAAAAATTTCAGTTGAATCTCCAATTGGTAAAGCAATGATTAACCATGCAGAAGGCGATACCGTTGAAGTTAAAACAGAAACAGGAAGAATCTTTTCAATCGAGATTGTGGAAATTAACTAATGTCAATTTATCAAAAATGTATACCTGATGCTTATCATGCTTCCATTTTTGAAATTCCATATCAAAAACTGAAAGAGCAAGGTATAAAATCCTTGTTTTTTGACTTAGATAATACGATTATTGCTTATGATGATAGTAAATTAAAAACAAAACACATCAATTTAATCAATGATTTATCAAAGGAATTCCGTATTTTAATTATTTCTAATACAAGTTATAAAAGAGTTTCAATTGCTTTGAATCAATTAAAAGTACCTTTTATATGGCATGCAAAAAAGCCACTTAAATTTGGTTTTAAAAAAGCATTAAAAATGGTAAATACTAAAAAAGAAGAAACAATCATTATTGGAGATCAATTAATGACTGATGTTTTTGGTGCTTCTAGATTTGGTATAAAATCAATTTTAGTAGCATCTGTCAAACGTAGATCTGATCGAAAAATAACGAAATTTAATCGAGAGATTGAATCTTTCGTTTTGAAGAAAATTCAAAAAAAATATCCTGAGTTGTATGAAGAAAGGTTGAGAATTTATGTCGACAGTCATTAAATGTCAAGGCTGTGGTGCGATTCTTCAAACTGAAGATTCAACGAAAGTTGGATATGCTCTATCACTTGATCATGAATATTGTCAGTCATGTTATAGATTAATGCATTATGGCGAAGCAAACATTCATTTTCACCCAGAGGATTTGCCTTCTTTAGAAAAGGATTCATTGATTGTCATGGTGAGTTCGATTTTACATATTGATATGCTGTTTAGTTATCCTGTTTATAGATATCAATCAGAAGCTCATTTTGTTTACTTGATTAATCAAATTGATTTATTACCAGAAAGTACTAATTTAGATCTTTTAGTAAAACGTTTGACTCAAAAAGCTCAATCATTAAATGTTCCTTTCGAAGATATTATTTTAATGTCAGCAGTCAATCGGTTTGATATTGAAAACTTAAAACAATATCTATCGTCTTATAAATATAAGAACATTTATTTGCTTGGAGTACAAAATAGTGGTAAAACTACAATATACAAGGTTCTTACACAACAAACGAAAGCTTTAGCCTTTAAAAAAGCTGGTTTGACCCAAGAAGCATTGTCTGCACCTTTTGGAGATCAGATAATTTATGATATGCCAGGATTGTATCAAGAAGGATATTTACATCAAATCTTACCCTATGAGACATATAAGAAATTAATTCCTGATGAAAAAATAAAACCTAGAATATATCAAATAAAAGATCAACAATCGCTTATTATAGAAGGATTGATTGGTATCACTTTTGGTGGACAAAATTTAACTGCAGTTCTTTATTGTGATCAAAACCTTAAAATTCATAAAACCAATGCTGCAAGAGTGAAAGAACTACTTACACATAAAGAAGATCATTTTAAGATATATGCAGAAGAATATGAGCAAAAAGCACTTAGAATTCCTAAAAAGAAAATTCAGATAACTTTTGCAGATATGGGGTTTCTACACATTATAGGACCAGCACATCTAACAATTATATATCCTAAAGGCATGCATTTGAGCATGACGGAGGCAATGTTTGAATGATTGAAGATATCAAAAATAAAGTAATAGAAAAATTAAAAGAACATCCAAAAAGACTGCAACATGTTATGGGCGTTTATGAAACAGCCTTAAAACTTGCAAAAGCTCATCACCTAGATGAACTAAAAGTGAGTATTGCTGCACTGTATCATGATTATGAGAAATATGATTCCATTGAAGAGCAAATTCAATATTTGGATTTGATGACCATAAAAGATTATGTTGAGACACCAGTTATCTATCATGCATTTGCTGCGGCAGCAAGACTTGAGATAGATTTCAACATTCATGATGAAGAAATTCTTAATGCAATTAGATATCATGTTTGGGGAAGAAAAGATATGTCTGATATCGAAAAAGTAATATTAATTAGTGATAGTTGCGAACCGTATAGAGAATTCGATGACGAAGAAAAAATATTTAAACTTGCAATCAAGGATTTAAACCAAGCAACAGAAGCTGTTATGAAAGCAAGTATTGACTACCTATATACAAAAAATCTTACTCCTGCCAAGGAGCAAGTTGAAGCATACACATATTATATGGAGGTAAATTGTGGAAAAACTGAATAAAATAGTTCAAGCATTAGAAGATTTAAAAGTTAGAGATTTAGCTGTTTATGATTTTAATCAATCATCACCATTTTATGATTATTTTGTTATTGCAACAACAAATGAAAGACAAGCAAATGCAGCAATCAATCATATAAAAAAAGCTTTATTAGCTGATGATTTCAAACATATTGAAGGTAAGGGTGGTACTTGGGTCTTAATAGATTGCGGTGATGTCATCGTTCACTTGTTTCAAGAAGAAGACAGAAAGTATTATGGATTTGATCAACGTCTTATAGGCGTTAAGAGGATTAAATAATGTTTGCTAAAGCATATGACCTTCTGATGGCAGATGTAGATTATGATGCTATCTATCGTTGGTTAAAGCCATATCTTAATAAGAAAAAGATGATTCTGGACGCTGGTTGTGGTTCGGGTTATTTACTTTTGGAACTTTTAAAGAACGGATATCAAGCAATGGGTATTGATATAGATACCAAAATGCTTTCAATTGCAAATGATAGACTTGTTACAAATCACTTGAAACCCATACTCTACGAACATGATTTAAAAGATCCACTTGATGTTCAAGTTGATGTAGTATTAATGATTTTTGATGTTGTTAATTATTTCAAAGGAATCCGTGGAGTTTTTAAAAACGTCTATCGTGCATTAAATGATGGTGGTACTTTCATATTTGATGTTTATAAAGAAGATATTGTTGAAGCTTACAACGGATATACTGAAATTGATGATGAACCTATACCTTATGAATGGCATATCACAACCAAGAAAAATCAGTTGATTCACCAAATTACGATTAATAAAAAAACCGAAGTGATTAAACAGTATGTATATGCAATTTCTTATTATGAGAAAATTCTGAAATCAGTTGGATTCACCGTTGAAACAAAATCCGGTGTTGACATAAGAAAACTTTACTTTATCGCCTATAAATAGGCGTTTTTTTTTTGGAAAAAAGTAAAAAACATGATTCATACTACTATAAGATGGAGGTGGAAAATGAAACAAGCGATAATCATGACTTTAGCATTAGTTATCTTAGGTTGGTTTTGGTTATATCCTAGATCTGAAACCATTACAACTGTAGATCAAACTGCGATACCAATTGATACAATTGAAGTTGATATTCAAGGTGCAGTTGTGTTTCCTGGAATTTATATTTTTTTCGAATCAACTACTTTAGATCAAGTACTGAAACGTGCTGGGGGATTTTCAGATGATGCAGATCAATCATCTTTAAATTTATCTCAAGTTATTACACACGATCTTTCAATTCGAGTAGCATCAAGGAATATTGTTATTGATGTTTCCGTCATTTTGATTGATATCAACAAAGCGAGTTTTAAAGAATTAATTACAATACCTGGAATGACCGAAACAAGAGCAGCATCCTTAATAATATATAGAGAGCAATACGGAGATTTCCAACATCTTGACGATTTGATTAACGTTAAAAATATAGGAATAGTAACACTTGAAAAAATCAAACCCTATATTACTTTGGGATGATTACTATATTGAGGGTTATGCCCTTTTTTTGGCTATTCTAGGGTGTTTTCACACTTGGGTGTTAGGATTACTCCTCATCTACTTATATTGGCAGAGAAAAGCAATTAAGATTCCAGTATTCCTAATTGCAATTTGTGTTTTACTCATTAGATTTTATCTCTATGAAAAGATAGAGATTCCCGAAACAATAGAAGGAAATGCTAATATTGTTGATGTTAAGGCATATGAATATTCTGATCTTATTACAATAAAATATCACAATATGAAGTTTTTAGTTTTCGTAGATTCGGATCAATACATGTTGGGTGATGAAATTTATGTAAAAGGAACTATTGATTTATACAGGAAGCAAACAATTCCGTATGGATTTAATCAGTCAACCTACTATCTATCACAAAATATTAGAGGTTATATAGATGTTGATGATATTCATTATATATCCCACCACACCTCTTTTTACCAGTTTAGGGATAAGTTAAATATATATATTTCTAGATTTGAATCAAATGCTTATATTAGAGCACTTATACTGGGAGAAAAAAGTTTCAGTAATGAACAAAATGATATGTTTAAAGATTTGGGAATTCTATATTTATTTACTATTTCCGGACTACATATTTATGCATTCATTACTTTGATGAAAAAAGTCTTTTTTTATTTAAGCCTAAATGAAAATACGGAAACAATCTTAATTATTATTATTTATTTCATTTTTCTTTATCTGAATGCTTTTTCAATGAGTATTTTGAGAATTTTTATTATATTTTTATTAAGTAAATTATTTAAGTATCTAAAAATTGAGCTATCTCATCTTGATTTGATACATATTTCATTTTTTTTAATGTTAGTAACGCATATTTATTGGATTTATCACTTTGGATTTCTCATCATTTTTATTATTCTAAATTTTCTTTATTTAATGCGATTTCATTATCAAAAATATACAGGTTACTTCAAAAGAATGATGATTTCGGGAATTATCATGTATGTAACATTACCCTTTCAATTATCAATACCAATACTACTCGTTATTTTATTACCAGGAATCATTTTCACACTTTCTACACCTTTTTTTCTCTTATCTATTATAATACTTTTTATTCCTGAGCTGGATGTTCCATTTTATCAAATCATTCAGTTCTTTGAGTGGATATTGCAGAATCTTGAGTATAAAAATATTGTTATAAACTTACCAGCATTACCATTTACAGCGATGGTGATATATTATTTATTGTTGGTTATCCTATTTAGATCCACTAACCTTATATCATTTGTTAAAAGAAACATATATATCTTTTTACTATTTTGTTTTTTTGTTTTCGATATCAACATCTTGGATGAAGTGCATTTTTACATGATTGATGTTGGACAAGGTGATTCCATGCTGATAGAATCACCATCTTGTGTGATTTTGATTGATAGTTTTCAAAACGTTTTACCGTTTATTAATCATTTAGGTATTTATCATATCGATTACATGATCTTAACTCATAGTGACAATGATCATATCGAAGAAGCGCAAAATATCATTGATCATATAGATGTTTCCTACCTTGTTTTGAACCCATATAATAATTATCCAGTTCAGCACGATGAAACAATCATAGCCCGTTCAGATGACCATTTTAAATGTGGGAAATTAGAAATCAATTTTTTGGGGCCTTTGAAAGCATATGATGATACAAATAACAATTCATTGGTTTTTCAAATTCGTTTAGGAAAATCAAATTTTTTATTTACTGGAGATATAGAACAAGAAGCTGAAATAGATTTAGTTTCACAATATGGATATTTACTTAAAAGTGATATTATAAAAATCCCTCACCATGGTTCTATAACATCATCAAGCGATGATTTTATTAGGCATGTGAATCCAGAGATTGCTTTAATTTCGGTTGGACAAAGTAATCGCTATGGATTTCCTGATTCGGAAGTAATTAATAGACTTATGAGCACTCATGTAGAAATTTATCGAACAGACCAAATGGGAACCATTGAATTCAGATATTATCAAAAGAAAGAAAAATGGGTGGTACATCTACCATTTTGACGCGGTTTTTAGTATAATATAAATAACAGTCAGGAGGCATACTAATGGCCGAATCAATCTATTTGTATTACTCGAACAATGAATTTCTCTTGAACCACAAAATTGAAGAAAAAATCGCAGAATTTAATGTCGACCCCTTTAATATCATTAAGTATGATTTATTAGAAAACTCAAGTGATGATATTTTAGAAGATTTACAAACGGTTTCTTTTTTTGCTGAAAAGAAAGTTATTATTGTTCGTAATCTAGGAGAAATAGAAAAAGAAGGAGAATCAGTCGTTAGAAATTGGGTAGCATATCTTGAAAAACCTAATCCTGATGTTATACTTCTCGTTGTATCAAATGAACTTTTACCAGAGGATTCACCACTTGGATCAACATTATTCAAATATGCATATATAGAAAAGATAAAAGAAATGGATAAACAAGATTATCCTAATTTTGTTCGTAATATGTTTAAAAAATATCAATACATGATTACTGATGATGCGATAGAAGCTTTATTGGAACGAACGAATCTTGATTTCACACTGATTAATCAGGAAGCAGAAAAATTAATGTTATTTGCTTATGATACTAAAGAAATCAATGAAAAAGCTGTTTTATTACTTGTCAGTAGAAATTTAGAAGAAAATATTTTTGAATTAACAAATGCACTTTTGGCAAAAAATCAATCTAAAACCATTGAAATTTTTTATGATTTAGTTGCTAGAAATGAAGACCCATTAAGAATCCTGAATAACATTGTAGGTAAAGTAAGAGAATTAATGCACACTAAGCTATTAATTGAAAAAGGTTATAGACAAGAACAAGTCGCTGAACATTTCCATATAAAAAGTGGGCGAGCTTACTATCTTGTTAAAAATGCACAATCAATATCGTTTAGTATTTTGGAAAATCACTTAAAAAAATTATCCCAACTGGATTATGATATCAAGTCAGGTAAAATTGATAAGAAATTGGGTCTTGAGCTTTATTTGTTAGGAGCGTAGTATGTTAGATCATCAAAGAGTATTGCTATTTGATTTTGAAACAACAGGTCTATATGCTGATAGAGAACAAATAATCGAAATTGGTGCTATTTTATTACAAAAGAATTTATTGGGTGAGTATGAAGCAATTGATGAACTTTCAACACTAGTTATCCCAGATAAACAACTACCAGCAAAAATTATTGAAATAACACATATAACTGATGAAATGCTATTAAGAAGTGGCATAAGCCAAGAAGAAGCATTCCACCGGTTTTTAACTATGTATAGTGAAGATACTTTATTGATTGCATATAATATTCAATTTGATCTTTCATTTTTGATTCAATTTTTCAAGAAATATTGGAATTCAACATTTCAAATAAAAAATGACATCCTCGATGTCATGGCTATATACAAGGATCGTCATCGTTACCCTCATAGATTAGATAATGCTGTTGAAAAATATCAAGTTGCCATCAATAATACTCACCGTGCATTAGATGACATTAAAGCAACATTTGAAGCGATGAAAAAAATGAATGCTGAATTAAGTAATTTAAAGAAATACGTCAATGTGGTAGGTTATAACGCAAATTATGGTGTCAATGGCGTAAAATTACCGCATGTTAAATATATCGCCCAAAAGGGTGGATATCGCGAAATAGAAAAAAGCTAAAAAAAAGACACATCCAGATGATGCATCCTTATAGGGTATTGACTAAATTTGCTAAACCAGATTTGTGTCTAGCAACGAAGTTTTTGTGAAAGACTCCTTTAGCAAGACCCTTATCTAATTTTTTATGTGCGAAAGACAGTGTTAAAAGAGCTTTTTCTTTATCTTTAGCTGCTACAGCTAGTTCAACAGCTTTGATTGCAGTTTTGACAGATGATTTAAAAGAAGCGTTATTTAAACGGCGTTTTTCATTGGTTTTATTACGTTTGATTTGTTGTTTAATATTTGCCACAATTTCACCTCCCATATGCGCATACCCATTGTATCAAATGCATATTAAAATTGCAACAGTAAACGCATATTTATGGTAAAATAAGAGTATAAAGTTAAAGGAAGTATGGAAAATGACCACAGCAAATAAACTTACGTTTCTTAGAGTGATGATGATTCCAGTGATGATCGTTTTTATTTATATAAAGCCTTTGCAAAAACCCATCGGCTTTTTAAATTTGGATTTAAATCAGTTTATTTTTGCAATTTTATTTGTTTTAGCATCATTTACTGATTTACTCGATGGATATGTTGCACGCAAATATAATCAAATTACAACCTTTGGAAAGTTCTTAGACCCTATTGCTGATAAGGTTTTAGTGATGGTTGCGTTTTTATTTTTAATGATGATTACACCAGATCGTGTTCCTTTGTGGGCTGTAATGATTGTTATTATTAGAGAATTTGCAGTAACTGGTATTAGATTGATTGCTGTTGAGCATGGCAAAGTGATTGCTGCTTCACCTTATGGTAAGATAAAAACAGCATCAACTATGATTGCATTAATTTTAATGCTTTTTAATGATTTTGGATTACCCATGATCATCGGGAATATAATCTTTTGGATTGCCATCACTTTTACACTAATTAGTGGTATAGATTATTTTATAAAAAATCGTAAAATTATATTGGAAAGTATTTAAAGAAAAGATTTGATTGATTAGCTATTATAATATGGAGGTACGTAAAATATGGATAAAGATAAAAGAGCACAAGCCTTAGAGACTGCAATGAAACAAATAGAAAAGCAATATGGTAAAGGATCTATTATGAGATTGGGCGATGAACCTGATCGTCATGTAGCCGCTACCCCATCAGGTTCTTTAGGACTTGATATTGCTTTAGGAATCGGTGGATATCCTAAAGGACGTATCATCGAGATTTATGGACCAGAAAGCTCTGGTAAGACTACATTGGCACTTCATGCAATTGCTGAAGTTCAAAAATTAGGCGGTTATGTAGCATTTATTGATGCTGAGCATTCACTGGATACACAATATGCGAAAGCATTAGGTGTTGATGTTGATAATCTAATTTTGTCGCAGCCAGACACTGGCGAACAGGCATTAGAAATCGCAGAGGCGTTAATTAGAAGTGGTGCGGTTGATACATTAGTTATTGATTCTGTTGCTGCACTTGTTCCAGAAGCTGAAATTAATGGCGAAATGGGAGATTCTCATATTGGGTTACAAGCAAGACTAATGAGTCAAGCAATGAGAAAGTTATCTGGTGTTATTTCAAAAGCAAATGCAACAGCAATATTTATTAATCAAATACGTGAAAAAGTTGGCGTTATGTTTGGAAATCCCGAAGTTACTCCAGGTGGTAGAGCATTAAAGTTCTATGCTTCTGTGCGTCTGGAAATTAGAAGATCTGAACAGATAAAAAATGCTACAGATATTATTGGTAATAAAGCAAAAATCAAGGTTGTTAAAAATAAGGTAGCTCCTCCATTTAAGACTGTATCCGTTGATATTATTTACGGCAAAGGCATTTCTAAGGTTGGGGAATTAGTTGATTTGGCATCAGAATTAGACATCATTCAAAAGAGCGGAGCTTGGTTTGCTTATAATGGAGAAAAGATTGGTCAAGGTAGAGAAAATGCTAAACAATATTTAACTGATCATCAAGAAATCTATGATACAGTCTTTAAACAGGTTCTAGATCATTATAAAATCGTATATCACAAGTAAAAAAACACATCAGTAGAGTGAATCCCCTTTAGTAGAGACTTAAATAAAAGCTGATCGCATTATTGAAATAAAAGATGGTAAAATTAATTTGGATATCATAAAATAAAGGCTCTTTAAAATAGGTTGTGGTTTTTAGGAAACACACCTTTCAAATGGGTTGTGGTGTCACACCCCTTTAAAATAGGTTGTGGTGCACAAATATAGGCATGTCAGATTGATATCTGAT
>Ga0268278_1000197_pt1 | contig 45798 bp, 39 predicted proteins | sample saktaG_3_FD_190135 | JGI IMG/M metagenome (GOLD analysis project Ga0268278, IMG submission 190135) | Saline water microbial communities from Sakinaw Lake, British Columbia, Canada - sak_2010_1_5_55m | ecosystem: Environmental > Aquatic > Non-marine Saline and Alkaline > Saline ...
AGTCGGAGTTTTTGCCGTTTTGTCATTCCCGACCTGATCGGGAATCTATAACTGCGTGTAATTACTGGATTCCCGCTTTCGCGGGAATGACATATTAGCGAGTTTTTGACTTTTTACGAAACCATCAAGATTGAGACCTTTAAAATACTACTGCTTAAACCGTGAAAAGTTTAAACATCATCGATTCCAAAGTCAACTGTTTATTGGCATTCTGTTCTATGGCCGTATATGCCTGATTAATAGCCTTAACACTCTTTAAAATATCATATCCTGAAAGTCTTTCAGAAAACTGTCTTGTAATATTTATAATATCCTGATTTATCAAACGGTCTGTTTCTCCCGTTTCCTTGTAAACCAACATATCTCTATACCAATCCCTCAAGATATTCAGCCTTTCTGTAATCTCTTTTCTGCCTTCTCCAAAATCATCCACGAAGGAAAAAAATACTAAAGGATCCCTCTCTCTATCCCAATCAACAAGCTTTTCAATCACCTCATTCTTAAACGTTAAATAAGATTCCCTCATCATTTCCAAAGCCTTCCCTATGCTCCCCCTGGCTGATGAGGCAAGCAGACTGGCCGAGTTCCTGTCCAGAGATGCTCTGTCCTCTAAAAAAGAAGTTATTGTGTCCTTTTGGACAGGATTAAACTGTATCTTTTGACATCGGGAGATAATTGTCCCGGGGAGTTGATATGGACGAGACGTTACCAATATCAAAATATTGGACGGGCTTGGCTCCTCGAGTGTTTTTAAAAGGGCATTGGCAGAAGGAATGCTCATTTTTTCTGCATCTACTATTATGAAAACCCTTTTTCTCCCCTCAAGGGGCTTGAATTTTATCTGATTTTGTAAATCCCTTATATCTTGAATTTTGATAAAAACCCCTTCAGTTTCTATCGAAATAACATCGGGGTGAACCCCGCGATCTATCTTTCTGCATGATGAACAAGAACCGCAGGGGTCAATCTCCCCTTCTTTACAGTTCATGGCTTTGGCAAAAACTTCAGCAGTGGATCTTTTACCTGTGCCTTTCATGCCATAAAAAAGATAGGCATGGGCAACTCGTTCCGTTTTCATCGCACATTTCAATATTGCTATCTGTTTGTCCTGACCATAAATGTTCTTGAAGGACATAACCCTCCTCCTAAGACGGCAAAGCCGGAAAGGGCTGAGCAATGAGGACTGAGAGTTAAATGCTAAAGACCCGGAGAAGATTATCCCCTTAATCCTTAACCCCTAATCCTTTAGCCTTTAGCCTCTTTAATGATTTGTCTAAGTGAAAACATACCTCACGGTGCACTTCGGGAATATCCTTTAAAGCATCTATGACACGAAACCTTTCTGGCTCACTTTTGATAAGAGCAAGATACCCTTCCCTGACCCTGACGTGGAATTGCAAATCTTCCCTTTCAAAACGATCCTCAACAGAGGAGTCTACAATTTTTGATATTCGGCTCATGGCTCTTTTTAGTCCGATATCAACAGGAAGATCAAAAAAAAGTGTTAAATCAGGTTGGAGGAATTGTGACGAAAAATTGTTTATCCAGCGGACTCCACCTATCTCCAGCCCTCTTCCAAAACCTTGATATGCAACGGTGGCATCACTATAGCGATCGCATAATACCACCTTGCCATCGTCGAGGGCCGGCATTATAGTTTCCTCCACATGCTGAGCCCTTGCCGCAGCAAAGAGGAGAAGTTCCGATTTTCCAGCAATTTTAAGAGATGATTTGTTTAGAAGAAGGTTTCTCAGTTCATTCCCAAGTTTGGTACCACCCGGTTCTTCAGTTATTATAAAGGATATATTTTTTCTTCTCAGATAGTCCCCGGCCTTCTTAATCTGGGTGGTCTTTCCAGAACCTTCAGGTCCTTCGAATGTGATAAACAACCCCATATGTACCTGCCTGAACGGTCATTCGTAAACTGAAAAAATTGGAGAATCTATCACATGCAGGAATCAGAAATCACTGACGATACCGGGTTCCTTTACGCTTTCTCTTCCCCGGGTTCGATAGCCTCTACAGGACACATATCAGCACATGCACCGCAATCGTTACACAGACCCGGATCGATCACATATTTATCATCTCCCTCGCTGATCGCCTCAACGGGGCATTCATCTTCACAAGCTCCACACGCAATACATTCATCGGTAATAATATAGGCCATTTATCATATCCTCCCATACAGTCAAAATCCTTCAGAAAACGAAACGGTTAAGCTGAAACAACCTCCTTAACCTCAGGAATTTTTTCTTTAAGATATTTTTCTATTCCCATTTTCAAGGTCATCTGTGCCATTGGACAACCACTGCAAGCCCCGAGCAACTTGACCTTCACTATGCCATCTTCACTTATATCAATTAACTCAACATCTCCACCGTCGGCCTGTAAGTTGGGCCTGACATCATTGAGTAATGCTTTTACTTTTTCTTTCATATTAACTCCTGTCATGTTTTTGATTCCCATTCTCCAAAACTCTGTGAACGGTTAGCTAATTTTTTACTCTCCACTGATCACTAACCACTGTACCTAACATAATCATTTATCGTATTCTGTCAATGTGGCATATGACTGATCATTGTGCTTGCCACATCATCTGCCAACCCTGCAAGATTCGGCTTGATAAGCCAGTAATCCTTAGCCTCGTGATGCCCCGCTTCCCACATGATTATTCCCGTTTGAGCATCCACCAGATTTATAGCAAAGCCTACCTTTGCCACCTTGTCATCACCCTCTACCGTGTAATTCCAGAAATCCACTTTCACAACAAGAAAGGCATCGATCTTATAATGCTCTCCTATCTTCTTGCTCAAATCAGGATCAGAGAAGTTTACCGTCTTTAATTTTGTCAGATAGTCAACAACAGCTTTTGTCATTTCGCTATCAGAACCCATCTGGCTTTTCATTCTTTCCGGCGATATTACATTAGAAAACCAGCCCTTTTCAGCAAGAATGCCGGCAAAGATCTGATCGACAACATCCCGCGCCTCACCATAGGCACCTACGTCAACGGGAAGAACTCCAATGGTCCTGGGATGAAAATCTTTAGCATCGGGCGCCTTCTGAGAATAGCGAAGCCCTCCGCAGGCCGACAGAATTAAGGCAAGCGAAACACAAAAAAATAGAATGGGTAATCTTTTACTCATAGACGCACTCCCTCTCATTTTTTTATCCAGCGTACTTCACTAAAATCATCCATAAATAAGCACATACCCCGGCGATTATATAGTTCGTTTCCAGGAATCCTTCCATAACGATGCCGGAAAGTTGAATTTTCTTATCATAAAGTTTTACACAAATCCATATATAAAAAATGCATGCCAGAAGCGCCAGGCTTAATGAGGAAGTGTATTCCGCGAAAAACGAGGCAACGAGTACAATCCCCATACACATCGATATCCATCTTAAAAGGTTCTTTGTGTTGTTCTCCCCGATGACAACAGGAATTGTTTCTCGTCCGACGAGGCGATCACTTTGAATATCTATCATGTCAGACAGGGCAGATTTTACAAAAACTACAGTAAACACAAACATGAATGCCACTATCATACGGGGGGTTAGTATCAGGCTTGTTTCGATCCGTGGAATTACTACCGTTACAATAGCCCATGCTACGGCAACGAAAAGGGTTTTGGAGCCCGGCATATCACCAATTTTCTTGAAACTCCATGTTTGCGGGAATACTGTAATATTGTACAGCAAACCGAGCAAGGAAATAAAAGAAAGCAAAGCAAAAGGAGCCAGCCCACCCACAAAAGAAAAGACAAGGGCTAACGCCAGTGAGACAAAACCAATGGTATAATATATATTTTTATGACGAATATATGATGCTTCTCTGAAACTCCCCTTCATCCTGCCGAAGTCTCTATCCTGCAGTCTGTTAATGGTATGCATGGCAAAAACATAAAAAGATGCAACCATAACATTTAAGATATTTACCTTCAGTTCTTGAATATACGAACCGACAAGAGATAAGCATCCGGCACCGATAGCGGAATAAATATCCGTTCTGACGAAAAACATCCAGAGGTTATAAAGTTTCTTTAACTTTAACTTGCTTTTTTCCTCCCGATATTGCGAAATATAGTCGATAACCCCGTCTGTAATCCAGTTCGGTGTTGATGCACCTGCAGACACACCGATGCTATTGTATCCGTTGATTCCTATTTTTTTTAGTTCATCGGCCGTTTCGATATGAAATGTCGGTGTCCCGCATTCTCTCGATAGTATGGCCAATCTTCTCGTATTTGCGCTATTTTTACCACCAACAACGATCATGGCATCGACCTGGGGGGCAAGTTCATTAATCTCCGCCTGTCTTCTCTCTGTTGAATCGCATATTGTATTAAAGGTCACTGTGGAGGGAAATCTTCGTTCGATCTCCTTGATTAATTCTTCATACTCACCGGAGTTTTGTGTTGTTTGGGCGACAACGCACACCTTATCCAATTCGGGAAGTGTATCAATTTCGTCCTTATCACTCACGACAAATCCCTTTCCTGAAGAATATCCCAGCAGACCAATCACTTCAGGATGTTCTCTGTCTCCAACAATCAAAATCGTATAATCAAGGGATGCATGTTTTTTGATGATAGACTGAACCCTGACCACCTTGGGACAGGTAGCATCGATGATCTTGATTCCCTTTTCTTTAATTTTTTGTCTTTCCTGTAACGATATGCCGTGAGCCCTTATGATGATTGTGCCTTCGTCAACATCATCAATGCTGTCGACGGGAATAATCCCCCTTTTTTTCAGGATCTCAACAGTCTGAGGATTGTGAATAAGAGGCCCATAAGTATATATTTTTTCATCACCTTTAGCCCGGGCAATATCAAGCACAATATCAACTGCCCTTCTCACACCCATGCAGAATCCCGCCGTCTCGGCTAATTTAATTCCCATGCTCTCTCACATTTAAAAAGTTTCAGGTTTCAAAATCACTTAATTTGAAATTCGAACTTGAAACTTGATACATTCGTAAAAAGTCTCGACTCAGTGTCATTGCGAGGGCGGTAGCCCGAAGCAATCTAATGAATACAAATAGTTATATTGTTCGAGATTGCTTCGCTTTGCTCGCAATGACGTGTTTTTTGACTTTTTACGAACTTGTCAAACTTGAAACTTTGAACTTGAAACTTACTTCCTCGCATAGAGGAAAAATTCTTTATTACCCGCAGGGCCTGTAATAGGAGACTCACAGATACCCATGATTTCGAGATTCAACCCCCTGGCAAATTCCACAATTTCATCAACAACCCTTTTGTGTACTGCCGGATCTCTCACAACTCCCTTTTTCCCGACTTCCCCCTTCCCTGCCTCAAACTGAGGTTTGATAAGGGCAAGCATAACGGCATCTTCGGGTATGAGTTTCACTACAACAGGTATGACCAGCTTTAAGGAAATAAAGGAAACGTCAATGGTGACCATATTGATTTCATCTTCTATCCCTTCACCTGAAAAGTAACGGATATTGGTCCTTTCAAAGACAACAACCCTCTCGTCCTGTCTCAGTTTCCAGGCAAGCTGTCCATAACCCACATCTATTGCATATACCTTCCTTGCCCCTTCCTGGAGAAGACAATCAGTGAACCCCCCCGTAGAAACTCCGATATCAAAAGCTACCAGATCTTTGACATTGATACCGAACTTTTCAAATGCTCCCTTAAGCTTCAATCCTCCCCTGCTGACATAGGGATTATCCTGGCCCTTGATCGTAATTTCCGCATCAGCGGAAACCAGGGTACCCGCCTTGTCGATAGAGCTTTCTCCGACCACAACAGATCCGGACATTATAAGCGCTTTTGCCCTCTCACGCGTCGGCGAGATTCCCCTTTCAACAAGGAGTTTGTCCAGCCTGATCCTGGGATTTTTTGTTTTCATAAAAAAACATGTTTCAAGTTTCAAGTTTCAGGTTTATTTACAGCACAAAGAACTGAGAAGTATTTAAGAAGACATAAATAGTTATCCAATCTCTTATCGGTTGTTTCAAGACTTTCATATTACCATGGACTCTTTTTAAACTTGAAACCTGAAACTTTGAACCTGAAACCTGATATTAACGCCCCATCAATTCTCGGGCAGCTTCAGCGATTCCCTTTTCATCAATGCCGTACTTTTCTCTCAACTCAGCCTGTGTCCCCTGTTCTACGAATTCATCATTGATACCGAGCATCTTGACCGTAATATCGAAGAGACCCGTTTCTTGAAACAATTCGAGGACAGCACTCCCGAAACCTCCCATGAGAACGTTTTCTTCAACGGTAATAATTTTCTTTAGCGATGACGCCGTGTCACATAAAAGATCACGGTCCAGGGGTTTCACAAAACGACTGTTTATGACCCTTGCACCGATTCCTTCACTTTTAAGTTTCCCGGCAGCGGCTAAAGCGGGATATACTGTAGAGCCTATGGCTATAATGGCAAGATCATCCCCTTCGTGAACTATCTCACCTTTTCCTGTCTCAAGGGGAGTCGGTACGGCATCAAGGGGAACACCGATTCCTTCTCCTCTCGGATACCTTACGGAAACAGGGGCTCCACATTCCACGGCAGTCTTCAGCATATGCCGGAGTTCATTTTCATCCTTAGGAGCCATAACAACAATATTGGGAATAGCCCTCATATAAGAATAGTCAAAAAGCCCGTGATGTGTGGGCCCGTCATCCCCCACAATACCCCCTCGATCAAGAGCGAAAACCACGGGCAGCTTCTGCAGACAAACATCATGAAGAACCTGATCATAAGCCCTCTGCAGAAAAGAGGAATAAATGGCGACTACAGGAATAAATCCTTCCGTAGCAAGTCCTGCAGCAAAGGTAACACCGTGTTGTTCAGCAATACCGACATCATAAAAGCGTTCCGGTATCTCTTTCGCAAAAAGATCGAGACCCGTACCCTGTGGCATGGCAGCCGTTATCGATACAATCCTGGAATTTTCTCTGGCTAAATTTACAATAGTTTCACCGAATATTTTAGTATATGATGGATGAGCATCGCTCTTGGCAATGGATTTACCCGTTTCGATTTCAAATGGACCGAGACCGTGAAACCTGGATGGCTCCTCCTCGGCAAACTTATAACCCTTACCTTTCTTTGTAATAACATGAACCAGGACCGGCCTGTTCAGCTTTTTGATGTTCTGGAAATTTTTTATTAAGTGATCTATTCTGTGACCCTCTAAGGGACCTACGTACTGGAACCCCATTTCTTCGAATAATACACCAGGAACAATAAAAGCCTTAAGGGATTCTTCCGCCTGTTTCGTGAACTTTACCATCTGCTCACCGATACCCGGTATCGCCTTCATGAAACCCTGAACTGCCGCCCTCAACTTTGTAACTTGCTGACCGGTCATTATCCGGTTCAGGTATGAAGACATGGCGCCTACATTAGGTGATATGGACATCTCATTGTCATTCAGCACAATAATCAAATCTTTCTCACGCTCTCCTGACCAATTGAGTCCTTCAAAGGAAATACCGGCTGTCATCGACCCGTCACCAATAACCGCTATAACTTTGAAATTTTCATTTTTCAGGTACCTGGCCTCGGCAATACCGGAGGCAGCAGAGATAGAGGTGCTGCTGTGCCCCACATCAAAAACATCATAGATACTTTCTTCTCTCTTGGGAAAACCGCTGATGCCACCTTTCTTTCTCAACGTATCGAACAGATCTCTCCTCCCGGTGATTATTTTATGGGCATAGGCCTGGTGCCCCACGTCCCAGACAAGTTTATCGTTCGGGGTATCAAATACATAGTGGATTGCGAGTGTCAGTTCTACCGCTCCCAGAGATGGAGCAAGATGCCCTCCGTTTTTCGAAGTGGTCTCTATAATCTTTTCTCTGATCTCTTCCGCAAGGATATTTAACTGATCAATATCAAGCGCCCTTATATCCTCCGGAGAATTTATCTTTTCTAATATGCCGGCATCATTCCTGTTTCCCATAACTCTCACACTCCATTGCTCGTTCGTACTTTTTCCCTGATTTGTTACGACTTTCTCTCAACTATAAATTTTGCAATCATTCTCAAAGGCATCGCCTTCTCATCAAAAAATTGAATGTCCGAAAGGGCACCTTCTACGAGTTCGAAGGCCTTTTCCCTTGAAGGATCAAGCCCCAGAAGGGCAGGATAGGTAACCTTTTTGCGTTCCTCATCACTTCCCGTGTCTTTTCCCAGGACTTCTCTGGTGCTTTCGATGTCGAGTATGTCATCGGCTATCTGGAAGGCAAGTCCAATTTTTCTTCCATACTCTGAAAGGGCCTGGAGCTCCTTCTCGCTGGCACCTGCCAGTATCGCACCCGCGCGAATGGAAACGGTAATCAATGCTTCTGTCTTGTGAACATGAATGTAATGAAGGGTTTTTTCATCAACCTCTTTTCCTTCCGATTCCAGATCGGCCACCTGTCCACCCACCATGCCAAAGAAGCCAGCCGCTTTGGAGATTTCATTGATTACGGCAACCAGACTATCTGAACTTACATTTCCCGGAAGATCTCTTTTCGACATGAGGTGAAATGCCTCCGTCAGGAGGGCGTCCCCTGTGAGAACCGCTATCCCTTCTCCAAATACTTTATGATTTGTAAGCTGTCCCCTCCTGTAGTCATCATCATCCATAGCGGGAAGATCATCATGGATCAGGGAATAGGTATGGATCATCTCAATGGCACATGCCACCGGAAGTACCGTTTCTATGTTGCCCCCGACTGCCTCAGCAGAGGCCACACATAAAACGGGTCTTAACCTTTTCCCTCCGGCAAAGACACTGTATCTTGCGGATTCAAAAATGGTGGGAGGAAAGTTATCTTTCCCGGGGAGATACCTTTCAAGTGCTTCGTCGACAATTTTTTTTCTTTCCTTTAGATATGTATCCAATGATAACATTCTGTCACCGCCCGTTTTCCTCTCCCCCCGTAAATGGCTTGATGTCAACCCCCTCATCATCCTTGAGGAGGATCTCAACTTTTCTTTCCGCTTCATCCAGTTTCTTCGAGCAAAAACGGGAGAGCCTGACCCCTTCCTCGAAAGCTTCAAGGGACTCTTCCAGGGTCATATTCCCCTCCTCCATCTTTTTCACAATCTCTTCCAGTCTTTCTAATGCCTCTTCAAACTTCTTTTCTTTCATCTTTCTTCTCCCGGGGAACTTCCGTTACCTTAGCATTGAAAGTACCTGACGAAACTCTTATGTTAACCTGATTTCCCACCGTAACAGAACTTATATTTTTAATAATCGTGCCGTCAGGCAATTTTCTGACAATACCATATCCCCTTTCCAGCACGGCAAGAGGACTTAATATATCCAGCATGGCCATATTTTTCTGCAGCTTATGCTTACAATCATCAACGAGACGATAATATCCCGCTATCATGTTCTTTTTCAAGTTATCAAGCTTTAATAAATCATTATTAATTCTTACCGATGGATTCATTATCTTCAACAAGCCGGTCAGATTCTGTAGATGTTTGTTCCTTGTATCGAATCCGTATCCAAGATTATCAGCAAGCTTTTCAGTCATGTCATCCACATTTATTCGCAGATCTTCAATCCGTCTTTTGGGATCTTTCAACCTCTCGCGGAGAAAGGCTGATTTTTCGGCTAATCTTTCTCTCAGTCTCCGGTGACCACCTGTCATTCTTACACGGAGGGTTTCGACAGCCTCCACCAACTCCCTTTTTATCGGCACAACCAGCTCTGCCGCGGCCGACGGTGTCGGTGCCCTCAAATCTGCCACAAAATCGGCAATTGTAAAATCAATTTCATGACCGACGGCTGATATAACGGGAACTCTCGAAGCGAAAATGGCCCGTGCTACCCGTTCGTCATTAAAGGGAAAAAGGTCCTCAAGAGATCCCCCTCCTCTGGTTACGATAATAACGTCCACATCCTCTATTGTATTCAAAACGGATATGGCCTCACAGATCTCCGGAGGCGCCTCTATCCCCTGAACCCTGACAGGGGCAATAAGAATATTGATGGAGGGAAATCTCCTTTCCGTAATGTTCAGAATATCTCTGATTGCCGCTCCTGTAGCAGAAGTAACAACACCGATTCGATGTGGGAGAAAGGGTATCTCTTTTTTATGAGACGGATCAAAAAGCCCTTCTTCTTCCAGGCGTTTTTTGAGCTGTTCAAAGGCCATTTGCAGGGCGCCGAGTCCTCTCGGTTCTGCCATATCCAGGATTAACTGATATTCTCCCCGCTGCTGATAGACACTCAATCTTCCCCGGCAAACGATACTCATGCCGTCCTCGAGGTCAAACCCTATTTTTTTTAAAGATTGGCGGAAAAGAACTGCCCTGACCTGACTGTTTTCATCCTTGAGGGTAAAGTACACATGACCGGAACCCGGCTGCCGAAGATTGGAAATCTCCCCTGTAACCCAGAGGAAGCCAAAGCTCGATTCCAGAAGAAACTTGATAGATTGTGTCAGCTCTGTGACGGTGAGAACATTTTCCATTTTTTTAAAAATGTATTAAAATTATTATGATAAATTTGACGGTTTCGTAAAAAGTCAAGAACTCGCTAATCTGTCATTCCCGCGAAAGCGGGAATCCAGTAAATACACGCAGTTATGGATTCCCGATCAGGTCGGGAATGACAAAACGGCAAAAACTCTGACTTTTTACGAACTTGTCAAGTTTTAACGTTTAACAGAGGCATTGGACTGTTGCAACTATTTATTTAACCAACCGATTTTTGAACTCGATACGTTGACAGGTGTGACAACAACAATACAGACAACGTCACTTAAATATTCCACACAACGGCCTCATTTTAGTTCGATTCGTCGTATTAGAAAGGAAAGAACTCCAGGCTCTTGTTACAACATTCCAATTTTCTTTATATTTTTCTTTTTTCAGGGGTTGACTTTTTGTAAAATATATATGAAACAAAAAGCAGTAATTGTTTCGATTTACTCAAACTTCACTTAAAAACCATAGCCTCATGTTAAAGTCACTTAAAAGTTGCATGAACCAGAACAAGAGCTTTGAAGAAAAGGGGGTTTTGCTATGAAAAGATTTGTTTGCATGTTAACGGTTGCAGCTGTCCTGCTCGTATTCAGTTCTGTGTCCTTTGCGGGGTTGAATGATTTTGCAGGAACGTGGAATAATGTTAATCCAAACACAAAGGGAATTACAAAACTCGTTATTTCTGTAAAGGGTAGCACCGCAACCGCACATGCCTGGGGTAAATGCCATCCGAAAGATTGCGACTGGGGTACGGTAAGAGCCCGTTATTACAAGAATAACAGCTTAAGGGCTGCGTACAGGACAAAAATCGCCACAAGATCCCTGGTCCTCACGTTAAAAGGCAAAAACAGCCTGAAGGCGCAGGTTTTAACGCACTTTGTCGATAAGAGCGGTCGGAAAGATTACCGTTCAGTCGAATCATTCAAGCGAGCCGCCGGAGGCGCACTAAAACCGACCACTGCCACCAGACCGGCAGGCACGAAAACCGTGACACCGCAGGGTGGCACACAACAACCGACCACTGCCACAAGACCGGCAGTTACACCGGCAGGCGGGGCCAGGACCGTTACAAAACTGAAAGGTACTATTACAGTTATCAATCCGAATGGCGGTGAGGTGTGGGAAAAGGGGAAGCAATACAGCATCCGCTGGACAAGCAGCGGTGTGCAGGGAAACGTCAAAATCAGGCTCAAATGGGGAACCGGCAGCGACGGCTGGTACACCGTCTCCGGGAACACAAAAAATACGGGAAGTTACACCTACAAAGTTCCCACCGCCGGCATCGGCCATTCAGGAAATCAGTTCTGGATGTATGTCATGACCCTCGATGGAAAGGTCACAGACGCCAGTAACGGGCCTTTTACCATCGAGGAAAAAAGCGGCGCTGTTCACCTGAGCCCACCTGTCATAAAATTCACGACCCCCAAGAGGATCGACACCAAAACAAAAGAAATCTGGGCCAGAGGAAAGTCGTACACCATCAGGTGGAAGCAGGTTGGTAAAACGAATGCCGATTTAAGCTACATTAAGCTCCTTCTCAAGAACAGAGAAACGGGTAAGAGTTTCTGGGTAACGGAGGGCACCCGGAACAGAAAGTCATTTGCCTACCGAGTCCCCAATACGGTACCAGATGGTGTGTATATGCTTCAAATCATGTCGAAAAATGAAGAATTCAAGAATCAGAGTCCTGAATTCTATATTGGTCCCGAGAATGCGGACGCCATCGATCTGGTCTGCGAAATCAGGAATGTGCGAGTGGGCTGGAAGAAAAAACTGTTCGTTGTGGGAGGTTCAAAGTCAGATTACTTTGAATTTGAAATCTGGGTAATGAACCGGGGAACAAAGAATCTGTCCATGGTACCCATCGCGTGGCGCATACTCAATGAACCGGATAACGTCGTCATACTGCAGAAAGAAGGGGGGTTCTCAAATGTGTATCCCAACAAATACTACCGAACAAAATTAAAATACACATATAAAAAAATGAGCGCGGGTCTTTTTTGGAAGAAGAAGAAAAGCTGGGGACCGGGGCCATTCATGATCGAGGCGGAAGCGGATCCCCAGCATAAACTGCCCGAGGTGGAGATGGTCCGGGGCAACAATATAGGCCGGAAGATGATCTTTTATAACATGCATATCAAGGGTGCCAAATAGAAGAAGGAAAGACAGGGATCCCCCATTCAAGGTGAGGTCAAATAAAAACACACCTTGAATGGGTGAACCCACATTTAACAAAAGGAAATATGTATGTTTATAGATTTCCTGGTAGGCTGCATTACCGTCATATTGGTAATCGTTTTCATTCCACTGCTCTGGTTTGTTTTTCATCTAAGTATCATGATTGCGATACCGTTGGGAATTGCCATCGGGATTTTTTTCGGTCTGGTCGTTATCGGTAAACTCATACGACATGTTTATATCCACTCAAAAAAAGAGAAAGATCTCCAGGAGGCTGGCCGAGAGTAACCGAAGATACTTTTTTTGTAAAATATTTACTTTACGGATCTTGATCCCGGGATGTTCAAACAGCAATGAAACAGCCGCCTCTCCACATCAAAACGCCCCTCTTTGAATCAATGCCCATTCGGAGCCGAACGGACAAATCGGTATGCCTTAAATGTATATTGCAGGTTTGACCCCAGACTTTTTAGGAGGAATTTATGGAAAGAAGCATCATTATGACCGATCAGGCTCCCCAGCCGGTGGGACCGTATTCTCAGGCCGTCAAGGCAGACGGATGGCTGTATATCTCGGGACAAATTCCTATTGATCCAAAAACCGGTGAACTCGTAACCGAATCGTTTGATCTGCAGGCACGGACGGTACTAAATACGATAAAAGCCATACTGGAAGCAGGTGGGTCCAGCCTGGATCGAGTGGTAAAGGTCTCCATTTTTCTGACCGATATGGAGCGTTTCGCAGAATTGAATGCAATTTACGCGGAGTATTTCGGTGAGTCCTGCCCGGCCAGGGCCTGTGTCGAGGTCAGCCGTCTCCCCAAAGACGTTCCACTTGAAATCGAAGCGGTGGCATTCTGTGGTTAGATAGATTTTATGCGCGAATTGGGGAATCTTTATGATTGTGATGAAATTTGGCGGCACCTCGATTGAAGATGCGCCTTCAATTGAAAGGGTGGTAGAAATTGTACGTCCTCGGCTCCACCTGAAACCGGTGGTAGTTAATTCCGCCATGGGGAAAACGACACGAAAGCTGCTTGCCATTGCACAACTCTCAGCAGCCGGGATGGACGGAGAGGCTGCTGCCATGCTGAATGAAGTTCGCCGGCATCATTTTGAACTGTCCGAAACGCTGATACTGAATTTCGATAAGAGTGATACCCGGATAAAACTCGAACAATATTTCGAAGATCTCCAAAAACTGTTAGGTGGTTTGTCCATTCTCCGCGAACTTACATTGCGCAGCCAGGACAAAATCCTTTCCTACGGCGAACTGATGGCAACTGCAATTATTGCGTCGGTCTTCCGGGAACGGGGAATCAATGCCATACTTTGCGATGCCCGGGACTTTATTATTACAAATGAAAGGTTCTCTCAAGCTGAATCAATCAAGAAACTCACCTATAAACGTATTTACGAGCATATCCACCCCATAGTAGAATCCAACAGTATGCCCGTCATACAGGGATTTATCGGTTCCACCCGCGACGGGGCTACAACGACGCTGGGATTCGAGGGGTCAGATTTTTCCGCCTCCCTTGTCGGCTCCGCGCTTAATGCCTCATCCATCCAGATCTGGAAAGACGTCAGCGGTATAATGACGGCAGATCCTTCTGTTTTTGCAGGGGCGCACACCGTTAAAACTATCTCGTTTGCAGAGGCGGAGGAACTTACCTTCTTCGGTGCAAAGATCCTGCACCCGAGCACGATTGAACCGGCACATCAAAAAAACATACCTGTTCATATTTACAATTCAAAACAGCCGGATGCTGTCGGCACAGTTATAACTGCACACCCGAATCACGGAACGAATCTTATCAAATCCATCACATATAAGAAACCTGTCTGCATAATGTATGTCAAGCCGGATAATTCGGTCTCCCCTTACGTTTTTTTGAAATCGGTATTTGATATCCTTGACCGGGAGCGTATTACACCCTACGTTATTACAACAGCCGTGGCTAATGTAGCTCTGGTAATCAGCGATACTGAGGATAGGGAGCACCTGGCCGAGGACCTCGGGCATTTTGGGAAAGTCAGCATTACCCGAGAAAAAGCGACCATTTCCCTGGTTGGAGAAAATCTCCGTACTGCGAACGACCTTGCCACCACTGTATTCAAAAATCTGGACGGGTTAAATATTGATATGATATCCTTTGGAGCGTCGCCGATTAATTTTACCCTGGTAGTCGACGAAACCGATGTTCCCTCCATAATCGCCAAATTACATGAAATTTTCTTTCAAGATCCGGACCCGGAAGTATTTGAATGAGAAGAAGAACTGGGGAGTAAATCATGATCATAGGACAGAGATACAAACCGGAGCTCGGACAGGAATCCTTTGATGCCATCGTTATTGGTTCGGGGATGGGGGGATTGTGCACCGCGGCTTTGCTTTCCAGGGAAGGCCTAAAAGTTCTGGTTCTGGAACATCACTACACGGCAGGGGGATTTACCCATACTTTTGAAAGAAAAGGGTATGAATGGGATGTCGGCATTCATTACATCGGCGCTGTCCATAAAGAAAAAGGAATGCTCCGCCGCATCTTTGACGATATAACCGATAACAATCTGAAGTGGGCGAAAACGAGTGATGTCTATGACCGGTTTATCTTCAAAGATGAAATCTATGAATTCGTTGCGGGAAGAGAACGTTTTCAGGAACAGATGACCAGGTACTTCCCCGAAGAAAGGACGGCAATCCAGACTTATCTTAACATGATATCCGAAGTGGGAAAGAGCACAAATAATTTTTTTGCCCAACGGACCTTGCCGGTCTGGCTGGGATGGCTTCTATATCCCTTTATGACCCGGAAGTTTCTGCGATATTCGGATCGGACCACTTTGGAAGTTCTAAGAGATATTACCAGGAACCCCAAACTTATCGGAGTCCTGACAGGCAACTACGGAGATTACGGCATGCCCCCCGGGCAGAGCAGTTTTGCCATGCATGCCCTTCTGGCCGGGCACTATTTAGATGGAGCCAATTATCCCGTGGGAGGCGCTTCAAGCATTGCCCGTACCATTGAGCCCATCATTCAACAGTCAGGCGGAAAGATCCTTGTGCGAGCTGATGTGAAAGAAATTCTTGTCCGCGATAATGAAGCTGTGGGGGTGATGATGGCAAACGGGGATAAAATTACTGCACCTCTGATCATCAGTAACGCTGGGGCATGGAATACATTTGCCAGGCTTTTACCCACCCCGGTTGCCCATCAGATTTCCACCCGCGATAAACTCGAGCAGTTGAACCCGTCAGTGTCACATATCTGCCTCTTTGCCGGCATAAAAGAGTCGGCGGAATCTTTGGGACTGGAGCAAACCAATCTGTGGATACATCCCGGTTACGATCATGATGCCAATATCCGTAATTATACGGCCGATTCTTCTTCCCCTTTACCCGCCGTTTACATCTCTTTTCCTTCCGTAAAAGATCCTGACTGGGATCGCCGTTATCCCGGGAGATCAACTATTCAGTTAATCAGCTATGCTCCCTATGAATGGTTTGCCCCCTGGGAGGGGAAACCGTGGCGAAAGCGGGGGAATGACTACGAAGCGTTGAAGGAAAAATTCGCAAACCGGTTGCTTGAACATTTGTATGCCCATGTGCCTCAGGTAAAAGGCAAAATAGACTACTACGAATTATCCACGCCCCTTTCCACACGGCATTTCTGCAACTTTTCCACGGGAGAAATCTATGGCTTGGAGCATACCCCAACACGTTTCCGCCAGAGATGGCTGACGCCCCGCACCCCCATAAAAAATCTCTACCTGACAGGAGTTGATATTTCAACCACCGGTATTGCCGGAGCTCTCACTTCGGGAGCCCTCACTGCCTCGGCAATTCTAAAGCGAAATGTGTTAAAAGATATCCTGTCCCGCACAGAGTAGGGGATCCGGATAATCGGAGGAATGTTCATGTTTTCTCCTGGGCAAAAAGGGGATGGTCCCCTTTAATGCATTAATGGCCATTTAATGGAATGGAATTTGCTTATTCTTTACTTATTGATATAAAACATGAAAGACTGAACAGGGTGAAAAGCTTATGATTGATCAATGTAGAAAAGAATTAGAAACAAAAAACAGGGTGATCACCTCTATATTCAGAATTTCAAGCCTTTTGACCCAGAATATTGACCTGGACGAAATTTTGTATTCGATTCTCCTCAGCGCGAAAAATGATCTGGGATTTTCCGCATCCTGCTTATTTCTGGTTAATGAAGACAAAAATCTCTTGGAATGCCGGATGATTACGGGATTTGGAGACGAAGGAGAACACTGGGCATATAACAAACCGTTTCATATGGGCAAACATGACTGCATGGAGACAAAAGCAGTAAAAACCGGTCAGGTTATTTACTTCGAAGACAGTCTCAATGACCCCAGGACAACTAAAATTGACAAGATGATTACCGGGAGGCTCAACAGGGGACGGGTTGTCTATGCACCGCTTACCGTAAAAGGGAAGATTATTGGATGTATGGGCGTCAATCGGCCAATGTCCGAGTCACCGATATCCGATGAGGAAATAGATGCATTTACTATCTTCGCCAATCAGGCAAGCATCATTGTTGAAAACAGTCAATTCTCAAAACAGTTAATGAGCGAGAGAAACTTAAATGAAAGTATCCTTGAAAGTTCACCAAACGGTATCCTGTCCATAGACAGTCACGGTAAAATCATCTCTATAAACAGGGCTGTAGAGCAGCTTCTATCGGTGCATCAGAAAGATATTCTTGATACGAATATTAAAGATGCTGTTGGCACATACCGAACACTCTCTATCCTCAGCGATATCTTGCTGAAAACATCGAGTCAAATGAGCCGGGAGTTTGATTTCATTACAGAAGACGGGTTGCGATGTTGTCTGGAAGTAACACCATCACCATTGAAAGACATCGATGGAAATGAAACGGGAACATTGTTTCTTTTCCAGGATCTAACAGAAAAAAAGATTATCAGCGAACAGGTTCAGAGAATGGGCAAGTTGGCCTCAATTGGACAGCTGGCGGCGGGCGTTTCTCATGAAATTCGCAATCCACTGATGGGAATCGGTGCAGCTCTCGAGTTAACCATGGAAAACATAGAACTCGATCATCCTCAACGGGAGATCCTTATGAAATCCATGGAGGAAATTGAGAGGATTGACGATATTATAAATGACCTTCTGACGTTAGCACAGCCAAAGGAGATGAATTTCGAACCGGGAGACATCAATGAAATCATCCTGGACGCCTCTCAATTCCTCTCAGGAATCTGTAAAAAGGAAAATGTCGAGTTGATCCTGCACTGCGACGACAGCATTTCATCCATCCATATTGACAAAGGAAAAATAAGACAGGCTATCATTAACATCGCCTTAAATGCTATTCAATCCATGGAAACGGGTGGTGTGTTGAAAATTTCAACATCTGCCCTGAATCATGGGCATTACAGCATGGGTAATGGCGGTATTCAAATCACAGTAGAAGATAACGGTAGAGGGATAGAACCGGAGACGAAAGAAAAGGTCTTCGATCCCTTCTTTACGACACGTCCTGACGGTACGGGCCTTGGCCTTTACAACTGCCATAAAGTGATTGATGCTCATAATGGGAGCATCTTCATCGAAGACGGTAAATCGGGCGGTACGAAGGTAAGTGTCTTGTTACCATTTAAAATGGAGTAACAGATGTACAAAATTCTCGTCGTTGATGATCACGAATTGATACGAAAAACTCTAAAGAAGGCATTTGATGATGAGGGGTACCGGGTGAGTCTGGCACAAAACGGCTCTGAGTGTTTAAAAGCAGTTCAGTCCAGCGAATTTGATTTAATACTGTTAGATATGCGGCTCCCGGACATGAATGGTCTTGAAATACTTCAAAAGCTCAAAGAAACGAATCCGGATATTGCTGTTATTGTCATGACCGCTTACGGCGATTTAGAATCCTCACAGAGGGCAATGACGTTAGGCGCTTTTGACTTCCTTCACAAACCGGTAAAGGCCAGGGCAATTACATCGATTGTCAAAATGGCCATGGAAATCCGTTCGCTGCGCATGGAGATTCAGCAGATCATTTACAAAAATAAGGAGCGTTACGGCTACCACAACATCATCGGCAAGAGCGAGGCATTGCAAAAGGTACTGGAAGTTTTAACGAGAGTGGCAAATAGTGATGCGTCTACTATTCTCATCGAAGGAGACAGCGGAACGGGAAAAAGTCTTATTGCCAAATGCCTTCATTATAACGGGCTTCGAGCTTACCAGCCTTTTGTTGAGATCAACTGTGCCTCCATTCCGCCGACCTTGCTTGAAAGCGAATTATTCGGTTACGAGGCAGGAGCATTTACGGATGCGAAAAAGCAGAAAAAGGGCCTTGTTGAACTTGCTAATGGCGGAACACTTTTTCTGGATGAGATTGGCGAAATGCCAATTGGCCTTCAGGCAAAATTGCTCCAGGTAATAGAAAATAAATCTTTCAGAAGGGTCGGCGGAACGAAGAATATAGAGGTAGACATCCGGATCGTCGCCGCTACTAACAAGAACCTGAAAAAAGCCCTGGATAATCAAACATTCCGCCAGGATCTTTATTACCGACTCAATGTTATCAATATCTATCTTCCCTCTCTACGAGAAAGGAGGGAAGATATCATGCCGTTAATTGAACATTTTGTCAGCTATCATAGTAGAGAATTTCACAAACCTGTAAAACAGATCTCCGATACGGCCCGGGACTTACTTATCCAATATGACTGGCCTGGTAACGTTCGTGAACTACTAAATACTGTAGAAAGAATCATGATCCTCGAAGATGGCGATATAATATTGCCTGAGAACCTTCCACCTGAAATCAAAAGAGGTAAGGAATCTACTCGGAATTATTCGGATTCTATTATCGCCAAGCTTGCGAATACCATGAACGGTCTTAATTATCAGGAGCTTACGGAGAAATTTCAGGCTATATTAATCAAAAGAGCCCTAGAGCTAAGCCACGGGAATAAAACGGAAGCAGCAAAGACCCTCGGCATTCCACGCCTGGGGTTATACCATCAAATAAAGAAACTTGGCATGTCAATAAAGGAATAGTGTTAACATTTTCAACATGGCGTTAAATCTTTCAACAGTCTGGTCTGGAAACTTATTTCATTTCAACTTTTTTAAAGCTGGAATCCAACGGTCACGTCATGAATGATATTGTCTGTGCTCACCACAAGGGACATGATCGATCGAAAACTATTAAATTGGCACAGTCCTTGCTGATAGATTATACGTAGGTGTTAACATTCTCTACCCTCCTTATCGTGCAGGGCTCTTCTGACCCACGGGGTGCCCTGCATAGAAGTATGAGAAGGGTAGACCCCTGCTTTTTACGAATGCATCAAATATAATCCTCAAAACTTTTAACAAATTTCTCGGAAGGAGGGTCTGATGATAAGAACATTAGACGATATTACACGATTGGCAAAAGAAAAGGGGCCGAAAAAGCTGGCCGTTCTCGCCCCTGAAGACGGAGAGTTCATGGAGGCGGTGAAAAAAAGCCAGCAGATGGGTTATATCGAGCCTGTTCTCATCGGTAATCAGGAAATGATGCAGAGAGTAGCCGATGAAGTCGAATTTGACATCAGCAACGTGGAAAAAATCTTCGAGGCGGATCGCCAGGCAATTGCGAATCTCGGAACGGCTATGCTTTTTGCGGGTGATGTGGATATGTCAAGCAAGGGACAGATCCCAACCTCCTTCATCTATCGTTCCATTATAAAAGAAGAATCGAAGGCAGGAACGGGAAGAACAATTAGCGTGATAACGCTATGGGAAATTCCGGAACTCGATCATTTCATGGCCTTTACCGATACAGGCGCGAATATTTATCCTGACTATAAGGCCAAGGTCGCCGTTCTTAAGAATGCCATATTTCTCTTCCACGTACTCGGTTATGCCAGTCCAAGGATCTCCGTCCTTTCCGGCCAGAGGGAAATCGGCGGCACCCTTGCTTCTTATGAAGATGGCAGATCGCTGCAAAAAGCTGCTGCTTCAGGCGAGCTCGGCGAATGCGAGATTATTGAAGCCACTTCCTTTTTTGAATTCTTTGTTGGCAAAGGAAGACAACTGGCTGATTATGAAGAGATAGACATAAAGAAACTGCCCGAAATTCTCCTTGTGCCTTCACTTGATACAGGAAATATTCTCTGCAAGCTCGACTTTTTTCTGAATGTAAAGAGGCGTTCCTTAGTCATGACGTCGAAGGGGCCGGTATTGATTCCTTCACGAGCTGACTTTTGTGATTCCATTATGGGTGAAATAGCCATGGGTGTTGTCGTAGCTGACAGAATAAAGGGGGTGGTTTAAGATGATAGGCACATTTAAGGAAATCATAGAAGCGGCGGAAAAGAAAGGCACCAGGAAACGGGTTGTTGTCCCCTGGGCAAGCAGAGAAAATATGAGGATCCTTGGTAAAGCATCAGAACTCAATTTCACAGTGCCGCTTCTGATCGGCAAAGGACGGGAAGTCGAAATGCTTGTAAAATCGACACCCCTTGCATCATTGGACCATGAAATTATTGATGAGAAAGATTCCGGTCGGGCGCTTTTCAAGGCCATACAGATGATCAGGGAAAACCAGGCAGATATTTTAATGCAGGGGGATATGGATCATCAAATGTTCATTGATTCCGTTCTGGACGGTGAAAAAGGTTTGCTGAGCGCCAAACTGGCAAGTTTTGTTTCCGTATTTCAATTGTTTAAAAGAGATAAATTGATCCTGATCACGGATACCTATCTCAATAATTATCCCTCCCTTGTTGAAAAACAACTGATCCTGGAAAATGCCCTCAAGCTGGCTCGCATCCTTGGAATTTCTTCACCGAAAGTAGCATCTCTTGCGGCTATAGAGCAGGTCAACCCGGCGATTCCTTCAACACTGGATGCAGCTGTTCTCGCCAAGATGGCAGAAAGGAGGCAGTTTGGCGATGTCACTATCGAAGGACCTCTGGATATTGACTGTGCAGTTAGTGAGAAAGCCGCAGCCAGAAAAGGAGTCAGCAGCATTGTTACAGGAAATGTAGATATCTATCTAACTCCCGATATTGAGACAGGATATTCATTGGCACAGCTACTTGTCTTTATCGGCAAAATGCAGATGGCAGGCATACTGCTGGGCACAAGCAAGCCCGTTATTTTAGATTTGCCCTTTGTCTCCAATGAAAACAAGTTGGCAGAAATAGCCCTGGCGGCTCTTATTTGAGAAAGGGGAAAGAAACATGAATAAAGAATATCGCCTGCTTGTCATCAATGTCGGCTCGACGTCGACAAAGGCAGCTTTTTTCCAGGGAACCACCCCGATAGTCAGTGAAACAATCACATACGGTCAGGAGGACCTCTCCGGATACCCGGACTTGAGCGATCAGCTTCCCCGAAGAGAAGAAGATCTTCTCAACTTTACAAAAAATAATAATATCAATCTGGAAGAAATCGATATGGTCATCAGCCGCGGGGGTTTGGGCAAGCCGGCACCTGCCGGGTCATACAAGATTGATGATGTCATGTGCAGAGATCTTCTCGCTGGAAAATATGGTAAACATCCCTCCGCTTTGGGACCCGCAATAGCCCGGGATATCGCCAAAAAATACGGTATACAGGCCATCGTCATCGATCCACCAAGTACGGATGAATTTCAGCCATTGGCCAGGATTTCCGGCATTCCCGACATTGAGCGAAAAAGCGGTTTACATGCCCTGAATCAGAAGGCAGCGGCAAGAAAAGCTGCCGGGGAAATGAAAAAAAGCTATGCCGATGTCAATCTTGTGGTCGCGCACCTGGGCGGGGGAATAACGATCGGCGCTCATCAAAAGGGGCGGGTAATTGATTGCACTCATGGACTCAGTGAAGGACCGTTCACTCCGGAAAGAGCTGGCGGACTGGCGACGCTGGATCTGATCGAACTCGCATCTTCGGGCACATTCGACAAAAAGCAAATGCAGAGCAGGTTAGTCGGACAGGGCGGTCTCTCGGCCTATCTCGGCACAAACGATGCCCAAAAGGTCGAGGAAATGATCACAAATGGAGATGAAAAGGCAAAGCTGATTTACAGGGCAATGGCCTATCAAACAGCCAAGGACATCGGCGCCATGTCGGTTGTCCTGAAGGGTAAGGTTGACGGGATTGTCCTGACAGGCGGGTTGGCATATTCGGAAATTCTGACCGGCTGGATCAGGGAGTGGATAGATTTCATTGCCCCCCTTTTCATATATCCCGGCGAAGATGAAATGGCAGCCCTCGCGGAAGGAGCGATCAGGGTGTTACAGGGAGAAGAGCAGGTAAAAAAATACGGGTAAAGATATTCCCGCTTTCCCTTCCTGTCATTCCCGTGCTTGACACGGGAATCAAGGCGCCTTATATATTCCATAAGATTCGGGAGGACAAGACTTATGGTAAAGAGCTTTAAAGAAGCTGAAATAATGGCCGGTAAAGTCGGGCCAAAAAGGATTTCTGTATTGCGTGCGGAAAACAGAGAATTCCTTCTGGCCCTGAAGGAATCTTATCGCAGAGGATACGTCGAACCTATCCTTATTGGCGACGAATCAGAAATCAGGAATATTGCGGATGAAATTGAATTTGACATTCGCAGTTTTCAGTTAATCAATGAAAATGATCATCAGGAAATTGCCAACAAAGGTGTCGGTCTTGTTTCGGCAGGGGAATCAGACTTTATCATGCGCGGTCATATTGACGGACATTACGTGTACAGGGCTTTAATCAGGCATTCCCCAGACTCAGGTGAAAAGAGGCAAATCTGTGTAGTGGCCCTGATGCAGATGCCTGTACTTCCAAAATTTATTGGTATGACAGATCCCGGCATCACCACAGCCCCCGATTTCGATGCAAAAATCAAGATCATACAAAATGCTGTCAATCTTTTTACACATCTTGGCTATGAAAATCCGAGAGTGGGAATCCTGACGGCCCAGCGGGGATTAAATTCAGAACTTGATTCGGTTGTTGATGCCATGAAGATAAAAGATGCCATCTCCAAAGGTGAACTGACGGGATGCGTCATCGAAGAGGGGTTAAGCCTTTCAGATTTCTTTCTTGGAAAGAATGCTTTTCTGGAAAACCACGAAGAAATTGATTACTCCTTGATTCCCGACATTCTTCTGGTTCATAATATTGAATTTGGAAATATATTTTCCAAGATTGACAGCATGTCTACAATAGATTATTTTCCACAGTGGGAAAGACATGGAATAGTCGTGGGTGCAGGCGCTCCGGCAATTATTCCATCACGAGCCGACAAGCACGACGCCATTGTCACGATTATAGCCCTCGGGGTTCTCGTTTCATGAAAAGTGGAGGTAAATCAAAATGATGCGGAATTTCAATGATGTTTTAGCCGAGGCCAGGAAGAGAAAAAAGAATATCATGGTTATTCCTGATCCTCGAAGTACGAGAGTGCTTACCACCATCGATAAGGCAAGTAAATCAGGTCTGATCTCCCCCGTACTGGTTGGTAATGGAAGTCTCATCCGTGAGAATCTTGCCGCTTTGAAAATAGCCACAGAAAAATATAAAATTATCGATGAGCAGGATTCTTCCCGCGCCTTGGCCAAATCCATCAATCTGCTTCATAAAAACGAAGCAGGCATGATCTTTCAGGGAGATATAGATATTAAGGAATTTATGAAAGCCGTCACAGACAACGATGGTGGTATTACTGAAACTGAATCTTTAAGTTATGTATCTTTGTTTGAATTGCCGAGCCAGGATAGAATAACCCTCCTTACCGATACTTATATTCAGGAATTCCCGGATTTAAGACAAAAGGTTAAAATCCTCACGAACGCTATTTCTCTGGCAAACAGTCTGGGGATAGAAAAGCCGAAGGTAGCGGCATTATCTCTGGTAGAGTTAGTAAATCCTGCCTTTACGTCTACCCTGGATGCTGCCGTTCTGTCCAAGATGTCAGAGCGAAGGCAGATAAATGCAATTATTGACGGGCCTCTGGACATTGATTGCGCGTCTTCCCTTGAGAGAGCCAGGAGAAAGGGCGTGGACAGCCCCGTATCCGGGGAAGTGGACATTTATCTCCTTCCGGATATAGAATCCGGTTATTCTGTGGTTGAAATAATGGTATTCCTCGGCAAGGCAATGACCGCCGGAGCGCTGATGGGAAGCAACATTCCGATCATTCTGAATCTCAAGTTTGAGACAACCGATTCGATTCTGCTTGACATTGCACTTGCAACCCTCAGGTATCAATAAATATTTGGCAACAAGAGGAGAAACACCATGTCACAGTTCCCGTTACTTTTTTCAGAAATAAAAATCGGCGGCGTAACGCTGAAGAACAGAATTGTTATGCCGGCCATGGCTACCAATGGCACGACAGATGGTACAGCGTCTGACAGAATAATCGACTACTTCGTTGAGCGTGCCAGGGGTCAAACGGGTTTGCTCATCACCGAAGCCGCGTCTGTGCACGTTCCACCGGCAGGAAAATTCGCAAATTTTCATCTCAATATATCGGAAGACCGGTTCATCCCTTCCCTGAAACGTCTGACCGATGCTGTCCATACGTACGATACAAAGATTGCCGTTCAATTAAGTCATCTCGGGAGGCAAATCCATACAGAGTTCTGGGGAACACAACCAGTGGCTCCATCTCCCATCGCGTGCCCCGTGTGCAGAGATGTACCGAAAGAATTGACAGTTGATGAAATTGAATCGATTGTAGAGGCCTTCGTCAAAGCCGCCCGGCGGGCCTGTGAGGCCGGTTTTGACATGGTTGAACTCCACGGCTGCCATGGATATCTGATCGGCCAGTTTTTTTCTCTCCGCTCAAACAAGCGTACCGATCAATATGGAGGTGATGTCAAGGGACGATCTCGATTCTGCGTGGAAATTATTCAGGGTATTAAGCGGGAACTGGGGACATCATATCCTGTCATTGTGCGAATGAACGGACATGACTATATAAAGGAGGGAGCTACTTTGGAGGAAATGCAGGAAATCGCCCCCCTCCTCGAAGAAGCCGGCGCCGATGCAATTCATGTCACGGCGGGTGTATATGGTTCCTACAAGGCCACAGTTGCGCCCATGTATGAGAAGCCCGGCTGTTTTGTCGATCTCGCGGAAGGAATTAAACGAGTCGTCTCGGTTCCGGTCATAGCTGTCGGAAGGATTACCGACCCGTTCATGGCGGAAGATATTATACGATCAAACAAGGCGGATCTCGTTGCCATGGGAAGAGCTCTCGTTGCCGATCCCGAATTACCACTTAAGGCAATTTCAGGTAAGGCAGATGATATCTGTAAATGTACCGGGTGCAATCAGGGCTGTATCGATCGAATCAACAACAGTATGATGACGGGAAAAACAGAAATTGTTACATGCCTGGTAAACCCCCGCGTTCTCCGGGAAGCAGAAACCGAATTATCGGCAACCGATAATCCCAAAAATATTCTTGTCCTCGGTGGCGGACCCGCCGGCCTTGAGGCAGCACTGACAGCGGCGCAAAGGGGCCACAATGTCACTCTGTGGGAAAAGGAAGACGTCCCGGGCGGACAGTTGCGACTGGCCGGCGCACCCCCGGGGAGAGAATCCTTTAGAGAATACATTTCCTTTATGGAAAGACAGGCAAGAAGGGCTGGTGTTAACGTAGTTCTCAACAAATCGGCAACGCTCGATTCAATTTCAGAAAGTTCGCCCGACACAGTCATTTATGCAATGGGCGCCCTTCCGATTATTCCATCCTTTGTGAAAAATGGAAACAATAACGTAACAACGGCATGGGAAGTCCTGAAGGGTAATATTCCGCAAGGCGAGAAGATTATTATCCTGGGTGGCGGCTCGGTGGGCCTTGAAACGGCTCATTTTCTTGCCGATAAAGGCAAAAAAGTCACTGTCCTGGAAGCAACGGGACACCTCGGCAGAGACATGGGTGCGATTGCATCGTTTTATCTGAGACGGATGCTGAAAGGTGCGGGTGTTGAGCTCCTGAGATTTGCGGAAGTCAAAGAGGTAGAAAATAACGAAGTCCTGATCTTACGGGAAGGAAAAGAGGAAAGGCTCAAGAATTTAGATGCCGTTATTCTTGCTTTGGGAGCCCGATCCAATGATTTGCTTTCCGGCGAAATTGCCGGAATCGTACCGGAGGTTCGTGTCATCGGGGACGCCCAGAAGCCGAGAAAAGCATTAGAGGCCATCGCTGAAGGATTTGAGGCAGGGAGAACCGTATAGCTCTTATTGAGAGCTTTGCAGAATGTTCAGTTTTGTTCAAGTTCAAGGAAGGCGAAAATTTTAACCACAGGAATATATTGGATATTTCGAGGATTAAAATTTGAGCCTGACGCAGAAATTGGGCAAAAGGGGACGTTATGCAAAGCTCTCTTCATTTTCACAGAGTGGCAAAGTCTGGCTGTGTAAAGATCTCTCAAAACGAATATACCATTATCGAGTAATTGAACTTAATTTGAACTGGAAACAAAACCTATAATCTTTTTCAGAGACGTTCCCGGCCCAAATACCTCTGCGATGCTGCTAATTCACTTTATTTCTTTCCTGTTATTTCGCTTGGCAGAACCACTTCCTCCGGCCAATTTGCAGGATATAACTGCCCGGGCTTTTCCCCACGTTTTTCCTTTTTCTCTGCCAGACCCTTTCGTTTAAATTCTTCTCGAGGTTCCTTCGGAATCCTGCCGTTAAGGATCGACTCCGACCTCATGCGACGGCCAATCGTCTTCTCCCACATTCTCCCCAATGCAAGCACACGATCTACGTCAATACCCGTTTCAATGACCATTTCGTCCATCATGACCAGTATATCTTCAAGGCTAACCAGACCGACACTATTCGGATCTTTATAGTAGTATTCACCTGTTCCTCTAACAGGCGTGCGATCGATGAAATTAGTCGGTTGCCCTCCGATACCGCCCAGCACGCCTTCATGAATATCAACCCCTGCATGCAAGGCCGCCAGGACGTTGGCCGGCCCCCAACCCCTTGTCACATGAAAATGGGCCACATGAAGATCCGTATTGGGAAGATCATCAAGAATCATGGAAAAATAACGGTAGACCTGATTCGGAGGCGCGGAACCATCATGGTCGGCATGTTCAATATCGTCAGCCCCTATGGCAAGCCAGCGCCTCGTAAACTCGAGGGCATCTTCGAATCTTGTAGGTCCTGAAATTGGACTTCCCCAGATGGTGCTGACCGTTCCAAAAACCCTGATATTGACATCGTGGCATTTCTGTATGCATCTTTCCGCTTCTTCCCAATATTCCGGAAGGGTTGTACCGGAATTTGCGAAGTGGTGCTCCTCATCAGTAGAAACCATCATTCCTATACGATCCGGACCCCAGCCTTCCTTCCTGCCGGCAACGGCCCTGTCTACTCCACTTTCACGAATGGCAACAGCGGTTAGCTCAATATCATCAAAGTTTATGCCGGCGCGGGACAAACGCCTGCTGTCACGCACACGCTTAAAGAGTTCCTCGGCATCCCGAAATTGCGGCATGAAAGCAGGGTTGCCGAGGTTGGCGATTTCCAGTCTCTTAAACCCTGCAAGAATGGATTCTTCCACATAGTAGACTTTAGCATCAGTAGGAATGAAATGCTCCTCGTGTTGCAAACCTTCCCGTATGGAAACGTCTGCTAAACGCACTTTTTTAGGATAAGTCAACTGAAACTTGTCTTTCATATATTACCTCCTATAACTACCTCATATTTCTATATATAACGTCAGGACTCAATATGGTAAAAGTTAGAATTTAAAATTACCAAATTTAGATTCAGGAATCGGATTCAAGAGAGAAACTTCAAAGGCCGTTGAGAGGACATCACGAGTATCCTTAAAAGGAATTGTTCCATCCTGATACAGTCTGGCCTCATTATAGAAGGGATGGCCTTCTTTGTCATATTTATCGATCATCTTTTGCTTATATTCCTCAGCCGCTTTTTCATCCATTTCCTCGCCTCTTTTCTTTGCGTTTACACGCGCCAGAGAAGTCAAGATATTGCCGGCGGTTCTACCGGCCAACACCGTAGTCCTGGCACGCATGGTTCCAAAGATATAATCGGGGTCAAATGTCCTGCCGCACATTCCGAAATTCGCGGCGCCATGGTCAGGACCGATTATCCACTGAATCTTCGGAACATCCGCACACGCGGCGACCCTCACCATTCCTGAACCGTATTTGCCAATACCGGCATACTCTTCATCCTTCCCGACCATATAGCCCGGTGAGTTTTGTATATACAGAATAGGTATCTTTTCCGTGCAACAACGAACCACCCATTCAATGGCCTTTCTTGCCGCATCGACGTATATTACTCCATTGCCGCTACTTGCTATCAGCCCTACGGGGATTCCCTTGAGGTGAATCTTGCCGCAGACAATGCTATCACCCCGGCCGGGATTGTACATACGCTTGTACTCACTGAATTGGCTATCATCTGCTATGCACTGAATAACTTCCCGAACATTAATTCCTCTATACGTATCCACGGGCAAGACTTCATATAAACGTTCTATGGGAACCTTCGGCTCTTTTGGCTCACGCCGTTCGATATACAACTTCTGTTTCGGATCATAGGACAATAACTCTCTTAATTTTTCTATGCCCTCATCCTGCGAGTGGACAAGATGATCGGCGCCGCCGGATATGCCGGTGTGGACCTTCGCGCCCCCAAGATCTTCCATGTTCACCACTTCACCAATCGCTGACTTGACCATGGGCGGCCCAGCGAGAAATGAATAGGACATTTTATCTATCATAATCGATTCACAGGCAAGATAGACAATATAGGCTCCACCAGCCGTATTTCCTCCCGTGCTGAGGGTATATTGTTTGAGACCTTTGGCCGACATCCTGGACATGTTATAGAAAAAATGCCCGAATTGGTTTCTGCCGGGGAATATCCTGTCCTGCATTGGCAGAAAACCACCTGCCGAATCGGCAATATAAACACAGGGAATCCCGCTCCGATCCGCTATTTCCTGGGCGCGAAGATGCTTTTTGCAATTAATCGGGTAATAGGCGCCCGCCTTCACACGGCTGTCATTGGCAATGACCATTACCCAATTACCGTGTACTTTGCCCATACCTGTAGCCAATCCCGCGCTGGGCACATCCATCGTCGGCTCATCAAGTACATCATAGTCGATTCCGAAACCGGCTCCCCGGCTAAGTTCATAAAACTTTGTGCCCGGATCTATTAATTGCTTTATGAGCTGGCGAACCGGCTTTTTCCCCTGTTTTGCCAAACGGTCGATCTGTTTCTGACCTCCGGGATTGGCGCCCCTTTCCCACAAATCATAAATCTTTTTCTCTTCCGCCAGCCAGTGCTCCCGATTTTCCTTATACTCCCTTTCTTTCCTTTCCTTGCCCGACTCTTTCTTGCCCGATTTCACGGCCATTTTGATATCTCCTTTCATTTTGAAATATTTAACTATTTCAAGATCTTGATATATGATTACTTTTTATCTTTTTCGTTACCGATCAACATTTAAACTGTTCACTCAGGAACGGAATCACTACATCCCATTCCTGGGTGAAGAAAGGAGGGAACTAATGGAATGGCACGTTCCCTATCCAACAACGAATTCATTCAGTTTTCAGGCCTCATAAATCTCAACGCATATAATATACCAGGTATCTGAGGACAAACCTTACCGCGGTCTCTTTCCACAGAATAACTTCAAGATAAAGGATACCAGTATTTCGTCTCGCTGGTTTTTAATCAAATTGCGGGTTGTTAATATGCCCTTGTCCTTTCCCTTGTCTGTTATTTCAACAATTTCCACTTCGCAGTGTATAGTATCGCCAATCCTGTTTGGGGCCGTAAAGCGAACCTCATCCATACCGTAAAAGGCAATAAAAGACTTTGGGAGAAAACTTGAATATGGCCCTAAACGAAAGGGAAGGGCCATGCCGATACTTAAGGTAAGCATCCCGTGAGTTATTCTGCCTTTAAAATGGGTCTTAGCCGCATATTCCACATCCGTATGCAGAGGATGCCAGTCACCCGTGAGACCAGCAAAATTTATGATGTCCGCCTCAGTAATTGTTCTCGCCGGTGATATTATTTTTTCACCCACGGTGTAATCATCAAGATATTCGTACTCTTTTCCCATTATTCTCTCCTAACCCGGATAAACCGGAAGAGCTCAAAGCAAAAAACAGAACATCGCTATAGTGTCGTGTCAAACTCGCCATGACGCACAGGTCTTCGTCATTGCGAGGCCGAAGGCCGTGGCAATCTCCTGGATGATGCCAACTTGGCTGATGGTGGCAGGAGATTACTTCGCATGCCCCCTTCTCTACGCTCGGGGCTTCGGCTCACCGCAATGACATCTTCTTTGACTTTTTACGAAGCTGTCAAGCAATTCAGGATCATATTATGCCCTCAATAAGGCATTTAACTTCGGAACTACAGACAACATGGAATTCCTACCATAAATCAGTCTGCCAAGGAAGCCACTTTGTAGAAAAACTTTATCCTGGCTTTCCAAAACAACCGAGGGCTATAGAAGCATGAGCGGGTATAATATATTCCCGTGGCATCATACAAATTTTCATTTGCTCATATCATCTATTATGATAAATGAGCATCATGACAGGCAATAAAGAGTTCGGCCAAAAAACATACCTGAATCACGAAACGTGGAAACGATAAATTCGCTGGGGGATTGATCTTCTTGACTTTTACTTTCGAAGAAAGGTTCTGAGACAGAAGATACCCCTTCTTGCGAGCTTCAAGCTGACCGATGCAATTTAAATGCAGGGATTGCGGATTTACACCCGTGGCAGAAGCATCGGGTGCACTTGATATGCTTCCAGGTTCTCTCTTGGCCGGCTGGCGTATTTTTATAAAAAATGGTAATAACCGGTTTTAAATAATTAAGAAAGAGGCGTTTTAAAATGAGAAAAAAAGACTATCTGAAAAAAGAAGTCAAACATATCGATATCAAATCGATCAATTCCGTTGATATCATAAACGCCATGAAAGATATGTCCTTTTCGGCGCGGGATCTGGCTGTGGCATCCGACATTTATGACAGGATGTTGAAAGACAAGGAATGCGCCGTCATATTAACAATCGCAGGGAGCACGAGTGCTGCCGGCTGCATGCAGATATATGTTGATCTTGTAAAAAATAATATGGTCGATGCCATCGTTGCCACAGGCGCAACAATCGTCGACATGGATTTTTTCGAGGCCCTTGGATATAAACATTATCAGGGCACTCCTCATGTGGATGACGGGAAATTACGAAATTTATACATCGATCGGATCTACGACACATTTATAGACGAAAAGGAACTTCAGGTATGTGACAGGACTATTACCGAAATCGCTGACTCCCTTGAACCCAGGCCATACTCCTCCAGAGAATTTATAAAGGAGATGGGGAAACATCTGATAACCAACGCGAAGAAGAAAGACTCTCTCGTACAGGCTGCCTATGAAAATGATGTGCCCATCTTCTGCCCCGCATTTTCAGACAGCAGCGCCGGTTTCGGCTTGGTTCTGCACCAGTACAATAATCCCGAAAATCATGTTTCCATCGATTCGGTAAAGGACTTCCTGGAGCTGACCCGTATCAAGATAGAAGCCGAAACGACAGGCCTCCTCATTATCGGGGGAGGCGTCCCCAAAAACTTTACCCAGGATACGGTAATCTGCGCCGAGATCCTTGGTAAGGACGTCCCCATGCACAAATACGCCGTTCAAATTACCGTTGCCGACGTGAGGGATGGAGCCTGCTCCAGCTCCACACTAAGGGAAGCAAGTTCCTGGGGAAAGGTGGATACGGTCTTTGAACAGATGGTATACGCCGAGGCAACAACTGCCCTGCCCCTGCTGGCAAGCTACGCCTATCACCAGGGAAACTGGAAAAATAGAAAAAAGTGGGGTTTCGCGAAGCTTTTTGAATCATAAAGCTGACAAAATCCACCACCTATTTCAAATAAGCAGGCAGTTCATCCTCTTCCTTCCCCTGGAAGCTGCAGAGTACGGGACAGGTTTTGCAGGGGCCTTTGACAGCAGGCAGTGGCAGCTCACCCTTGATACTTTCTACAAAATCCATGCACCTGTTAACATCCTCGTCTGCGCCTTCGATAACCAGCGTGACGGAACCTTCCGCACCGCCATAACCTCCCGACGCGAAGTGTACAGCCCTGATACCGAACAGATTGTGTATACATTGTATTTCAGTAACCACCTTCCCATCGGCAACGGCGGCGAATCCCACCCGGGCACCGATGCTTCTCTCTAAATTCAGTCTGCCACCAAATTTTGCTGCCAATTCTACTGAAGGTATTAACTTCTCGAGTCCGGCTGGATAAATTATTGTCGCTCCCTGTGCTTTCATTACCATATAAAACTGGCCCATTGTGCCTCCCACGGGACTCGCCATAACAACACCTACTTTCCCCGTATGATCAATGGCATTCGCACCTTTCAGCAACACGTCATCCGGTCCCAGTTTGTCAATGAGAGTGGCCGGATCTACTTTCAGAACTTTGTCCTTATGAAACGTAATCGGCTGTATTCTTATCCCCTGGTGAAGGGCGCATAAAACCCCTTTAATCACCTGCCCCGCAACATACTTTTCTTTTTCCATTGACTGGTTCAACAGTTCTTCCGCGACATAGGCGTTTGTAGATCCCCTGCCTATAATCAGGTACCCTTCTTTTTTTGCCTTCTGCACTTCGGGCATTGCCGCTACGGCTTTACCAATCAATCTCTTGGATTCCGACGGTGTCAATGTAAATATTGCCTGCATTTTAAACCTCCTCCTTCTTTTATGAATATTTCGTTACAGAACAGGTTACACTTTTAAAACTTGACAGTTTCGTAAAAAGTCCGAAATTCTGTCGTTTTGTCATTCCCGATCCCCGATCGGAGCCGAGGACAGGCCTGATCGGGAATCCATAACTGCGTGTAATTGCTGGATTCCCGCTTTCGCGGGAATGACAGATTAGCGAGTTTTTGACTTTTTACGAAGCCATCAAACTTGACAAGACTGAAAAATCAGCTCGATTATAAAGATTATGGAGAGTCGCTGATTGTGTGTCAAGCTAAAAATAATACCAACATTAGGCAGTTCCGGGGATAAATCGGAAGGTAACGAAGATTTTCTCTACCACACCATTGCGAAGATGATCGCGTAAAAAATCGCCGGAATGAAATTCCCTACAGGTATCTTTTTGATCTCCAGAATGTTAACGCCAATTCCGAGAATGAGAACCCCGCCCGTGGCAGTTACTGCATTTAATACGTGAGGTTCCTGGATAAAGAGAAGTGACGCAGCAAGAAGGGTAATCGCCCCCTGAATGATGAAGACCGGGAGGGCTGAAAAAGCGACACCAACACCAAGTGTCGATGCGAGGGCCATAGACGCAAAGCCGTCGAGAAGTGACTTTATATAGAGTGTACTTGCATCTCCCACTGTTCCGTCCTGAATCGGGCCAATTATGACTAACACACCGGTCAGATACAGGACTGAGGCTGACACAAACCCCTCAACAAACGTAGACGAATCGGATCGAAACCGCCGTTTAAGCAATTCACCGAGTGTTTCAATCCACGTTTCTATTTTTAATACTTCGCCGGTGATTGCACCGAGCAATACACATCCGATAGTTGCGATGAGATTCTCCCCGGTAAGAGCCATATGTAGCCCGACAACGACGATGGAAAGCCCGAGGGCATTCATGATTATCGCCCTCATCCGCCCTGACAAATGCTGTCCTCCGGCAATACCAATCATGCTGCCGGCAATGATGGCTCCACTATTGACAATTGTCCCGATCACAGTAATTTCCTTACGTTTTGCTCGATGATTATTGTTCGGACACGTATATCACGGAAAAGACGGCTAAACAAGGGACAATGGGAAAAGGGGACGTTATGCAAAGGTCTCAAATTATCAATCTATAATTTTTCAACCTCAATCGCAGCCACCTGCTCTCCGGAAACAAGCCATCTGCCATTCATCACCCGGAACCTGTAAACACCGAATCCGATAAAGAGTGCGAGACCTGCCGCAAAAAAGAGTGTCCGGAAACCAGCCCATTCTCCGATGTAGCCCAGCATAACAGACCCGACAAAGACCCCGGCATCAAGCCCACCTGTAAAAATCCCTGTGATTTTTCCACGGATATCGACAGGTTCGTCTCGTATAGCCAGTGCGTTCAGGCATGGGAAAAGGAATCCATGCCCACAGCCTGATATTAAACCCGAAAGAATCAAAATCACGTTTCCTCCCAGGAGGGCCATAGTCAGAAGGCCGCCCCCGGTCAGGATTAGCGCATAGGGAATGATCCGGTCTTCCCCTATCCTGTCCGCAAATCTCCCCCCGAAAAACCTGGTCAATACTGCGGCTCCGGAATAGGAAATATAGTAAAGAGAGATGAAAGCGATGCCCTGCTCCCTGGCAAAGGGTGAAGCAAATCCGATAAACGCTGACAATCCAAATCCGAAGAGAAGGGCAAGCAAGGCCACGGTTAAAGTCTTTCTCCTGAGCAGGACAGAAAAGAAGGACTGTGACGACTCGCGTGAGCTGCGCGCATAGGATTCGGGGAGGTGAATGTGGAGCAAAAGTCCAAGGGTTCCCATTCCCCCAGCGACAAGAAAGAAGACGGAGAAGCCGAACTTCCTGATTATTATCTCAGCAATGATGGGGCCAACGGCCATCCCTATAAGACCCGTAACTCCGAACATGCCGATTCCTTCATTTAAGCGTTCCGGAGGGACAATATCGGCAATATAGGTAAACGCAGACGTGAAACAAATAGCCAGTCCCACACCATGCAAAACCCTTACAAAAAGAAGGGGAAGATAGAAGTTATAGAGATTTCCCTGAAAAAGCAGGTATGTAATGGGGAGTATGCTTATGATAATGCATCCAATAGTGTAGCTCTTCTTCCGCCCGATCCGATCTACCATATTAGAAATCCAGGGACGACAGAGGACGGCGGAAAGGGCAAATATGCCCATAATAATCCCTATATCCGACCTGGAACCTCCATGGTTTAAAATATACAGAGGGAAGAGGAAGAAGGCGCCAAAACTTGATACGGTAAACAAATTGGCTAAGGCCATGGTAATAAATGTCGAGCTATATAACATGGAGTCCCTTCATGAGAATTTATTAGTTACGATCCTGTCTGACAACCATTCTTTCTAACATATGTTTTCCGATTACGCTACATCAGTCAGACGGTTATCATGCTTCATATCCAACATTTTCTATTTTGCCAAGGGTAATTTTTCCGCGAAATCGGGGACCGACACTGATTCTTTGGCATATGGTGACCTTACCCCCCACCCTGTGGCCACTTTCTCATTGACACACAAGAGACACGCCTCTATACTCCCTCCACAAAAAAGTATAAACAGGAGGGAATCTTGTGAGTTCTGAAAGAGCTTTTAATGTGAAGATGGAAGATGGTCTGGGTATCATCACCTTTGATGTAATCGGAAGTCCAATGAACACATGGTCTGAAGACACGGTCATGGAATTTCTTGAACTGCTTGAAGGCTTGAAAAAAGATGAAACACTGAAAGGCCTCATTTTTATTTCAGGAAAACCAAATGCCTTTTTCGCAGGCGCCGACTTAAAATTGTTCACCCTGCTGAAAACGAGAGAAGAGACGGGAAAGGCTATAAGCTACTTTCGCAATGCCTTCGACGAGATCAGTGCACTGAAAATTCCCACCATGGCAGCCATTCAGGGCTTTTGTGTTGGAGGCGGATTAGAGTTAACCCTCGCATGCACAGCAAGGATAGCTAAGGATTCAAAGACAACAATGCTTGGCCTTCCCGAATGCAATGTAGGTCTCTTTCCGGGAGCAGGCGGTTCTCAAAGACTCCCTCGCCTGATCGGATACCCCGCTATCGATCTTATGCTCGACTGTAATTTTCTTAATGCAGAAAAGGCTTATCAAATCGGGATGGTTGACAGGTTTGTTCCCCCCGATGGCGGCCTTCTCGAAGAGGCCAAAACATTTCTTAAGGAAATTATCTCAGGAAAAGCCCAATTAAAAAGACCGGAATATGACTTCTCCGATATAGATAATGTAGCGGAACAGGCACGACAAAAAGTTCTCAAAAAAACAAGGGGACGTGAACTTCCGGGACTTATGCTCTGCATTACGAGCGTTCAGGATGGTCTGAAACTTTCATTAGAAGAAGGTCTGAAACTTGAAGGGGAGTACTTTATTGATTCCATCCTTTCCGATGAAGCAAAGGGTAGCATCAACACATTCTTTCTGAAAAATCTTACAGACAAACCGAAGAAAATGATGACCAGGGGATTTGAACCGAAACCCCTAAAAAAGGCCGCTGTCCTCGGTTTCGGGACTATGGGCCGCGGTATCGTAATTGACATACTGAGGAATATGCAGATTCCCGTGGTTGTAAAAGACATACCTGAAGCTCTCGAACCGGGGAAAGCATTTGTGAAAAAGATATTTGACGGCATGGCGGAAAAGAAAAGGCTTAAAACCCCCGTGGATGACCTGATGAACTTATTGACCGTCACCTCGGAATACGGTGATGATTTTAAGGATGTCGACATTGTTGTTGAAGCTGTTTTCGAAGACATCAAGGTAAAGGAACAGGTTTATAAGAAACTCTGCGATGTGGTGGCGGCCGATTGCCTGATTGTTAGCAATACATCTTCCCTGCCAATCGACGCTATGTCGCAATATGTTACCAATCCCGATCGATTCGGCGGGCTCCATTTTTTCTCACCCGTCTGGATGATGCAACTTGTTGAAGTCATTCGGGGAGAAAAAACCAGTCAGGAAACGATCGACAATCTCCTTAATTTTACTGCGTTGATAAAAAAACGACCTATTGTCTGCAGGGACAATCCGGGATTCGTCGTTAATGCAATGTTATTCCCCTACCTGCTCCACGCTCTGCAATATATAGAGGAAGGAAACGCCATAGAAAAAGTTGATGGCGCGTTAACGGCATTCGGCATGCCCGTAGGACCGATCAGATTAACCGATGAGGTGGGAATAGATGTTCCTTATAAGATCTTTGTCGGAATGGGAATGGAACAACCTACCCTCAAAAACATAATTGAGGATGGTCGTCTCGGCTTGAAGAAGTCGGGAAAAGGTTTTTTCCTGAAAGATGGAAGCGTCGATCCCGAAGTCCTTTCACTAATTGCAAAGAAAGAACCCAGAGAAAGAACGGAAGAGGAAATTCAGACGGGCCTTCTGGAGGCCATGGTGAAAGTGGCCCGCGATCTTCTTGATAGAGAAGTTGTCGGCGACCCCCGGATGATCGATGTGGGGATGATATGGGCTACCGGGTTTCCATCCGACAAGGGGGGACCACTGAAGTGGGCGGATCTGATCGGACTTAGTGAAAAACTGTTCGGGAAAAAATTCTATAAAGACTAAATCTGATCCTAAAAAAGATAATGACACCTTCATTCCTTGCAGGAGAATTTCGTGAACGCCTTACCTGTTTCTACCGAATAGAAACAGGTAAGGCGTCACCAGAATCTTGTCACCAGAAGCGATGATTATTGGAGAAATGAATGGCTGAAAAAGTGTGCCCTGTCTGGGTCGGTTATCTTCTTGCCAGTCCGGTGAGAAATTTATTTCAGGATCCCCAAAAGATGCTAAGCCCATACGTCAAGGAAGGCATGAATGTTCTGGATATTGGCTGTGCAATGGGTTTCTTCAGTTTACCCCTTGCAAAGATGGTCGGTTCGAACGGGAAAGTCATATGTGTGGATGTGCAGGAAAAGATGATTGAGGCACTTGAAAAACGTGCACAGAAAGCAAAAATGTCCGACAGAATTGAAACTCGTATATGTCGTCACAATTCTCTTGATTTGAATGACCTTAAAGAAAAAATCGATTTTGTTCTTGCGGCTGCCGTTGTGCACGAAGTTCCTGATGCTTCCGCTTTTTTTTCTGAGATATATGAAACGATAAAGCAAGATGGAAAATTTCTGGTAGTAGAACCAAGGGGGCATGTATCAGAAAAGGATTTTGAGATATCTATTTCCCTTGCCGAGCAGAATGGCTTTGAAGTAATCGATAGCCCCCAGATAAGTCGCAGTCGTGTTGTTCTGCTGGGAAAGCGGGTTCCGCCTCAGGAAGATTCATAGAGATTACAGGACCGTAACCGATAGTGAATGTTCACCCGCGGTACCTTTCCCCCTCCAATGGAAAACGACAAACAGGCGATAATTGAAGGATTGAACCACTAACCCCATTTTCCCCAATATATCTTGACACAGGAAAATCCTTTCTATATGTAGCTGCTGCATGAACAATGCACAGGCAGAAAAGAATTATTTTCATTTTACCGGTTATTTAAATTAAATTCTTACCAACGGAAGGTCTGTACATGCGAAGTAAAATTATGGTTATTTCCGATACTCATGAAGATGCTATTGCTACAAAATGGGTGTTGGATTATCTCGAAGAAAACGACATAGATAAAATTATCCATTTGGGCGATTATTACAGCGATGCTTTAATTATAGAGGAGCATGGATATGAGCTTATTAAGGTACCGGGTACATGGGATCACCTTTATTATCAAAATCCGAGTGTAAACAACAGAAAATTTGTTGATATCGCCGGTTGGAAACTTTTTTTGAGTCATACTCCCGAATCTCATTACAATGATTCATACGATGACCTGAAACCTGAAAATATCATTTTCACTGGTAAAGCAGATATTTTTCTGTACGGACATACACATTTGGCGGAAGTGAAACATAAAAACGGTATGATCTTTGTTAATCCTGGCCATATGAGTAATGATGAAGAGAGGGGATGTCCTTTGACGTATGCGATTTTAGAAATAGATGAGGAATGGCTGACTGTAAGCATTAAACGCTTGTTTCACGATAAAACGTATATTAAAAAACATTTTCAAAAGTCCTTACTGAAAGATGTAGTGGCTTCTTAAAAAATGATCACTCCGTTATCAAACCTTTCAGCGATCTTCCTGCATTCGAGGTAGTGCAACTTCAGATTGTGAGTACCAGGAGGCTATCCGAGAATAGCTTCGTCGCGAGGGCGAGCGAAACTTTTTAGGGGAAGGCGGCGAGGCCGAAAACACCGGGAGGGAATCGGGTGTCACCCGATTTTCACCCGATTTTAAAAGTTACGCACAGTGGCAAGCTGTTTTAACCTTTTGTTTTGGCAGTATTGGTTAACCGGAAGATTTAGTTTAGGCAACGCAAGATGGCTTTGGGAACATCAAATATGTTTTTCAAAGTAATGTAATTTCCCCTGCCAGCTTTTGAAATCTTTCTGGAAAGTTCTGAGCTTCCCCCGGGAAGATTAATCACATGAAGCTTCGGGAACCTTCTTGCAAGTTCAATCGGGTCCTGACCGATATTTTGCCACCCATCCGTTAAAAGAATACCTATCTGATCAGCTATACTTGACCTCTGGATTTCTTGAAAACCTGCTGAAAGACCAAGCCCTATATTGGTTCGTCCCTCAGGTAAAATGTCCAAGACACATTTTACAACCTCGTCTATATGTTTTTTTTGATCGATATGCTTGAAGATAGTTACTTTTTCTGAAAAAAAAATAACTCCGTATTCGTCCTTTAAATCCAAGTTCATTGCAAGTGACGCTACCGCAATAGCAGCTATAGAAAGATTTTCTCCAAACATGGAACCAGAGGCATCCATAATGATAACAGCAGCTTTCTTACGCTTTTTTCTGTCGAGAACAAAAATATTATCGTATGATAAGCGTGGATTTTCAATCCTTCCTTCCAATGTCCGATCCAGATCAATTTCATCGCCCTGAAAGTTAAAGGGCAACGTCATAATCTCACCCGTCGGTATACCTCTATTGGCCGTAATACTTCTAGACACCCGATAAATCATGTTTATCATAAGACGACTAAATTGTTTGCGTGTTTCCCTGTCCAGTCGGTCCCAGGTAAGCATTAATAGTTTTCTTAAAAGATCAGAGTCGTTGTGTTCCCATTGCGCCAAAACACTTCTGAAACCTCCAAGCATATCACCTATATGTCCCCGATAATAATCGGTCATCGATAAGAGTGTTTCTAATTCTCCTTCCTGAATGAGGCGTTCTATCTTATAATCTATCGGCACATAATCTGATCTATCTCGTTTGTTCCTGTTTATTGCTGTTCCTGGACCGAGTGAAACTTCCTCAATTCCCCTGTCTTTTTTTTTTCTAACTTTTTTGGTGTATGCAATTTGTCAAAAATTTCTTTGATAATATCTTCCGGTGTCCTCTCAGATGTCTCATAAACCCATATTTTGCTTCTAAATGCCATCAATGCTGAATTTAAAAGAAGTTCATCGAAGTTATAGTCTTTTTCTCCTCCGGGAAACATGCCTTTAGCTTCAGATAGAATTTCTACCATATCGATACTACTTCGAATGGATGCCCCAAGTTTGAGATCCGGATGTTTTCGAGTTTCCTCTGCAATATCTACAGCAAATTTCACCATATCATCTGTGTAATTTCTAGCCTTCTTTTTTACGATCTCTATCTCTTCGCTTCTTGATTGATAATCCATCCTGATAGAACAGAAGCGGTCTTTCAGAGCCCTGGATATTCTGCTTATTCCAATATCATCTAAAGGATTCAATGCGGCTATGACACGAAAGTTCTGATGCGCAGTTATCATTCCGAGCCTTGGTACGTTTAGTTTTTTTTCCGACATAACGGAAACAAATACGTTAGTTGTTTCATCCGGCAGTCTGTTAAATTCTTCTATATAGAGGTACATGCCTTTCTGCATCGCCTCGAGAAGAGGTCCTGAATTGAAAAAATCCGATTTGTACCCCTTAGATAAGGTTTCGGCTGGATCGAAATAGCCAATAAGCTTCGAAGTTGTGAGATCGCTATTTCCGGTAACCAGACAATAGGGAGTTTCAGTATGTTCTGAAATAGCTTGCAGTATAGTGGACTTGGAAGTTCCAGGGGGACCTTCTAAAAAAATGTGTTTGCCCGCTCTCAAAGCAGAAATAATCATGAGAATTTCGCTTCTTCTCCCAATAACATCACCATATACCTCCTGAATCAAGGAATACATTACCTTTATTTCCTTTCACCTATATCTGCAAGATCGAGGAGATCCTTTTTGTCGGCAGATATTATTTTTAAAAGAAGATCATACAATCCATCAAGATCCCTTCTGTCAATCATTTCAACAGGTGAATGCATATAGCGCACAGGTATTGCAATCATCAACATTGGGATACCCCTGGAAAGAAAATGTTTCCCATCAGTGTAGCCCCCTGTGGGCCCGACCTGAAGAGGTATTTCCTCTTTCTGGGCAAGTTTAATTACCCACTGTGCAAGTTTGGGGGTTGATATCGAATAATGATCCATCATGCGAAGAATTGGACCTTTGCCGAGGACCGAAGGTCCATAATGAAACGGAACACCCGGTACATCTGCACTGGAATATGAGTCAACGGCAAACATGATATCGCATTGCATTGTGTTAGAGAGAACTTGGCCACCGATTGCCCCTATCTCTTCCTGTACAGTCCAAGCGAGGGTGACCTCACAATCCAACTCTATCTTCACTGCGACTTCAAGCAATTTAATCAATACCGCACACCCAAATCGATCATCGAAAGCTCTTGCTGCATACCTGTTTTCGTTCAAAACTATAAAATCCTTTTTAAATATAATGGGGTCCATGATTTTAATGCCGAGATCTTCGGTTTCTTGTCGCGAAGATGTTCCCACGTCGATTAATATTTCATCCCAGGTTGGCACATCGCGGAATCGCTCGAAATCACTGAGAGAAGTCATGAGATGAGGAGGTCTGATTCCGATAACACCCGGAACTTTACCATTGTCGGTAATAACTTCGAAAGCCCGTCCGACCAAAATTCTGTCATCGACCATACCTATCTTACGGATACGGAGAAAACCGTTCTCCTCGATATAGCTTACAATCATACCGATTTCATCCATATGAGAGGCGAAAAGTATTTTCGGTAATCCTGATCCAATGGTTACTGTAACATTTCCTATCGGATCAACTTTAGTTGTTGCAAGATCCTTAATTTTTCGGATTATATATTCTCTAACATGAGTTTCGTAACTTGAGAGTCCTGACTGAAAGATCAGTTCTTTTAATAAATCCAACATAACAATCCTCCCCTATCCAAAGTAAAAAGAAGGGGGGATATTATCCCCCCCTATCCTCGCAGATTATTCTTTTAGTTTTCCTCCCGCTTTTCGCATGCCCATCATTTTTCGAAACTCGGCTGGCTCAATGATCTCACGCCCAAGGAGCTCGATCGTCTGCTTTGCCGCTAGGTATGTATCGATATTACGTCCGATCTTCTCGTCCCGATGTGGCCATCTCCATACTGAATCTTCCATACCCACTCTAATATGAAGTCCGAGCAAGAGAGCAAACGTGGTCAGATAGCATGACGCTCTCCCCGATGCACAGACAACAATTTGCGAACCTTCATCGATTTCCTTAATTCTGTTCACTAAATGCATCAGGCCTTCAACCATGGCCTTGGGATTCTGCATGGGTGATCCTCCGGGAAGGTTCGGGAGTATAATCCAGTAATACGGTTTCTCCAGAACCCCGGTTTTAATGAGATACCGATCTGCATTATCGATATCACCATCACTGTAAACGGCAATCTGGGGTTTTACGCCAAGTTCCTGACAGATCCGCGTCTTTTCGATCATGACATGAGGCGGTTTGCAGAAGAGCGTATCTCCGCAGAATGCTGCGACCGTGTTAATCGGCGTCTGGTCAAGGAGGCCGTCCTGCAGACATTCGATCATCTTTTCCCATTCCCCTTTCTGGAAAGGAACCATGCATCCGCATACGATTCTGTCAGGATATTGCTCTCTTATGGGGTCAATGACATAGTGGAAGAGTTCCGGATCCAGGACGTTGTATCCCTGTTCGTCCCTTACATGAATGTGGACATTGGGAGCTCCGGCCGCGAGACATTCAAGCGCTTGATCCCTGATTTCATCTGGTGTGATAGGCTGGTTCGGATTGCCTACCTTACTGTAAAATGCCCCAACTATGGTCTGGGAAATAAATACTTTCTTCGGGATATCCCACTTCGGTTGAACCTCAACATCGATACCATACATTGTTCTTTCGGGATCGACGATTTCGGGAAGGCCGTAGGGAATCCAGATGCATTGAAATTCTTCCTTCTGTCCCAATGGGTTCGGATCCTTCTTCCATGCCTCCACATAATCCCAGTTTACTTTGCCTTTCTTTTCTGACATGATTCTTTACCTCCTTCCTGGTAGGCGGTCAATAAAACCGATTCACAGTATAGATAGGCGAAATCTGATTCGTTTGAGTACTCCATCATAATTGAAATATACATATAGGCAATGCCCCTGAAGAGGTATAGTGCCCCTTCAGAGGCTTTATATCGGTAACTTCAGGACACCGTATTCCATGGTTTACACCAAAAGTTTGGATTAGCCTGACTTATGCACCAACAATGCGAAAAACTCTCTGCTTATAAATTGCTGGCTTGCGTAATGAAATGACCCTTAATCAACTCGATATGACTTCGTAGAAAAGAAACAAAGATTGAGGAATATTAGGATGCTGGATATTGACTGAGTTTTTTATGTAATTTATTTTGCAACAATTAAAGAATCTAAGTCAAGACAAATCTGATAAGAACTCTCTTTTCTATGGGGAAGTATAGGAAAACGGGAATTGTGTGTCAAGAGAAAGAGACTACAAGGTGTTGTATCCGCTTGTGAAACTGTCAGAAGTTGGCTTTAAGGATAGTTAAATTATATCGTGAGCAAAACTATCAAATCGAAAAGTGTAAACAGGTTTATTGTATCGTAATTGTCCTGTCAATTTTACAGTTTAAGACAGCTACTATTATGTTGCGAGCTCATCTATCCACCTGAAATATATTGGGATATTTACCAAGAGCTTGGAAATGGATATTTGATTTAATAACAATACGTTATAAGGACTCACAACATAATCATTTATAGGCTAAGCACGTCTGCTGTTAGGCCTCCAGCGAGTAATAAAGCCTTAAAAGCCACACGATCAGATAAGAGGGGTTTCTGTTTCTCAGGCAACCTGGTCCCATTATTTTCTTCCTCCTTATGCCTGAGGCACTGAATAATAGGGATTTTTTAATGGTGCAGAAGTCAATCCACTTGATCATATGACTATCGTCTTTTCACCATAAAAGTAAGATAGCAAGGGAAGTAAAAAAATAAAAGAGAATTAGAAGAATTAAAAGGATTTTTTTAATCTTTCGGAAGGAAATGGAATTATACTCACAACATAACTATACTGGCAACATATCTGCTAATATCGCTAATTCTGATCCAATCTGGGGTTTATAGGGAATCGGATTGCCGGCATTGGGGTACTTTCTTTCAAGGGCTCCCGGCAAAGCAATCCCCTCGGAAAGTACGGGATCACGCCTATGGCATTGTCATTAACTTAAAACTTATTGAAGCACGATATTTAGAAGTACAAATTTTTTTCTTTTGACAAAAAAGCCATAGACCCTCATAATTGCAATCAATTCCACATCCAAGTGTAGGTGCGGCTCAATAACCAAAACAGATATACACTTTTCATCGTCACATAGGCAGGCAGTTTTTTACTCGTTAGCACAATCTCAAAATACGTAAGGAGGTGTAACGTGAAGAAAGAAAAAATATGTTTATCCATGTGTGTGCTGATTCTGGTGTTCATCATTGCATTGCCCGCCAGTATCGTATCTGCAGAGATGTTTTTAAAGATAGAAGAGGTTCGGGGGGAATCGACAGACGATGATCATAGGGATTGGATTGACGTACTTTCTTCCAGTGGCAGCTTGACGCGACCAGGATCAGGGGTGACAGGGACGAGCCGGAGTCGGGGTACTGTCTCAATGGGTGAAATCACTGTGACGAAGCAGATTGACAAAGCATCGCCAAAACTGAACGAAGCACTTTGCAAGGGAACACACATTCCGGAAATAAAAATAGAAATGACAGGTACCGCAGGTTCCGGTCAGAGTACAATCTACACGCTGAAAGACGTGGTCATCTCCTCGATAGCGAAGAGCGGAAATAATGAAATCGTGAGATTCCGTTTCAAATCAGGAAACTACGCAGTAATGCTTAGTAAATAGGGATCGACA
>Ga0268278_1000198_pt1 | contig 45795 bp, 44 predicted proteins | sample saktaG_3_FD_190135 | JGI IMG/M metagenome (GOLD analysis project Ga0268278, IMG submission 190135) | Saline water microbial communities from Sakinaw Lake, British Columbia, Canada - sak_2010_1_5_55m | ecosystem: Environmental > Aquatic > Non-marine Saline and Alkaline > Saline ...
TCACCATCGTCCACTCGGTCACCCCTCCGCGGGACATACTAGTATATTTAATGTCTTGCATGGAGGCAAGTAATGTCTAAGGGCTACTTAAATCTGTTGGGGCTGTTCATATCAGCGGTAAACTTGAGATTTGTCCGGGCAGCGGCAGCTAGTAATTGATCTTGCTTTCTATTTGGGCAAGGCTAGTAAATGCGCTGTCATGAGTATTCCTGATAATACCTGTTGAGTCAAGGAAAAAAGTTTTCGGGATGCTAGAAATATTATATGCTGCACTTACTAGCCCCGTCGTGTCTAATGGTACAGTAAAAGTATATTCATTATTAGTAATTACAGAGCCTACATAAGGTTCATTAATTGCGCCCAATGCCGTACCATGTATAACAAGCATGGCAATCTCCGGGTATTTCTTATGCATTTCTTCTAGAAGTGCCATCTCGGTCATACATGGACTGCAGTTGGTATGCCAGAAGTTGACGATGACTTTCTTGCCCAGCAGCGCGCTGAGCGTCACCTGTCCGCCGTCGGCACAATCCAGAGTAAAATCGGGGGCTGAATTTCCGATCGATGATCCGGCCGGTGCAGGCGTCACAAAAGTGGCGTCCGGCGAGGACCGCTCGTTGCCGTCGGCGTCCCTCGACACTACCTTGTAATGAAAGGTCGTCTGCGGAGACAGCCCGTTGAGGATCACATCGTGGAAGGTTGCCAGCGTGGTGTCGGTCTGCGACGGCTGCAGGGTGCCGTAGCCGGCAGTTGTTCCGTAGCTCACCTGGCTGGTGGCCGGCTCGTTCGTCTTCCAGGTTATCTCAGCCGATCCCGAGCTGGAGATATTGGTGACATTCACCGCGCTGATCACCGGCGGAGTGGTATCAACTATATCCAGGGTCGTAAGCACGGCCGTCGCCTCCAGGCTGGAGTCGGGTGAATCGGGGTCGTCGCCCAGGCTCGATTTTACAGTTATGTGATAGGATTTGCCCTGCTCGAGATCGGTCAGGTTGACGCTGTGGTCGGTGACCAGCGCGTCGTCTTTGGCGTTTTCGCACAGGGTGCCACCGTCAATGCAGTAGATGACGACGCTGTTGGATTTCTGGTCGGTTTTCCAGGTCACAGTGGCGCCCGTACGGGTGATATTGGAATATTCAATGTCCGATATCTCGGGTCCCGCGGTTGGGCCGGAAGGCGTTGTGATCGTGGAAGGAGGCATCACTACCGGCGCAGGCGTCTTGAGCTGGTCCATCAGGAAGACTATGCCGATGACGATGACCCCGGCCAGGGCAATCAGAGCCAGCAGTATGGGTATCGGGGAAGACCTCTGCCCCGGCTTTGCTATCCTTTCCTCTCGCTCACGCGGCCTTTTCACCTTCCCCCGCTTTTTCTCGGGGTAAATCTCCTGCTCAAATCCGGGCGCCTGCGCCTGGTAGGCCATTTCATATGGCTGTACCGCCGGCTGCCCATAATACGGGTTATCCTGTGGCGTATACTGTTGTGGATACTGTTGTGGATACTGTGGCGGATATTGTTGTGGATAGGCGGTATATGCCTGCTGCGCTGCCTCCGCGGCCCTGTAACGGTCCTCGGCCCTGATAAAGGGCTTGCTCCTCTCGGGAGGAAGGCGGTTGTTGCCGCAGGTGGGGCAAACCTTGCTACGGTCGGGTACAGCATTGCCGCAGTTCGGGCAGGTCCGCTGATCGGCTGCCGATGGAGGCGCTTCCGGCATGGCGGGCGCCGACGCCATCTGCGGATATATATCCTCGGGCGCTGTTTGCCTGACGCTGGAGCGTACCTGTCCGGCAGGCCCGGCATTCCTCTCCTCCATCCTCCTGTATACTTCGCCTTCAAAGGTCTTGTCCCTGGCGGGAGGGGTAAAACTTCTTAAAGTATTGCCGCCTCCGAATTTGCCGTGAACGGGGCACAGGCTGGACCCGGGAGGGATGACCCTGCCGCACTTGGAGCAGACTTTCTGCGTGGTAGAGCCCTCTTCAGCAGGCAGAGGCGCTGTGAAGGTTGGGGCGTGGTCGCCCTGTGCGGGCTTCATTACGCCGTGGCCTTGCGTCGGCATCATGGTGAAGCGGTTTCCCAGCTGTCCGCAATAGGGGCACTTATTCAGCGAAGGGTCTATCCTGTTGCCGCAGCTCGGACAGACATACCTGCTGGCCGGCATGGCGCCCGGAGCCACTGCCGCAGGCGCATAGCTGGCAGCAGAGTACTTGCCGGGACGGAACGAACCATCTTTCTTGCCGCAATGAGGGCAGATGGACGCGTCGGGAGATTCGATTAACAGGTGGCAGTGCGGGCAGAACCTTGCGCCACATCTCTGGCAGACAGTAGCGTTGGGTTCATTGATCTCGTGACACCTCTGGCAGATTACCGTGCTGGGCATTAAAAGACATCCATATTAAGCTATATTCAATGTTATATTAACGTTAAGACAAGATACCTTCTGTGTCAAGTTTATTACATCGTGAGCGGCATCGATTTGATGATGGTTGCCCGGCTTAAATGCCTGTGGCCTCGCGTTTCCGGTAAAGATCAGTATGAATTGAGCATGAACTCGATCTCGCCGGGGCCGGTGAACATGCCCTGCTGGATCCTGCGGATTACGCCGTCTTTATCGATAAAGTAGGTCTTTGGTATGCTGGTGAGCTCATACTTATTAAAAGCGTCTTCGCCCGGGTCGAGACAAACGGTAAAGGTGTAACTGCCTTTGTCGATGAAGTCTTTGATGAGAGGCTCCTCCGATTGGCTGCCGGCCACGGTTAAGATGACGAAGTCGGCGCCCGGATTGTATCTATTCCAGATTGCCTGGAAGTGCGGCAGCTCAATTTTGCAGGGTGTGCACCAGCTGGCCCAGAAATTAAGTATGACCTTCTTGCCGCGGTACTGGCTGAGGGAGATAGTCTCCCCCTGCAGGTTTTTAAGTGTGAAATTGGGGGCCCTGCTGCCCATATAGGGCGCCGCTCCTGTATCCGGCTCGGTCTTGAAGTTGTAATCCTCGGTGGATATCATATTGTTGCCGGAAGCGTCCCTGGATATGACCTGGTAATGGTACACCGTGTTGGGCGAAAGCCCGCTCAGGAAAATGCTGTGGTCGGTGCTGAAATCATTGGTAAGGCCGGATGGGAATTCATAGCCGGTGCCCAGGCTGTATTTGACCTGCGACCTGGCCTTCTCGTTTGTTTTCCAGGAAATAGTGGCGGTCATATCGTCCACCGACACGGCTGGCTGGCCGATAAGCCGCGGGGCGATGGTGTCGGCGGCGGATAACAGTGTCTGGAAGCTCTTCTCCTGCTTGCCCTCGTTGCCGGCCTCATCCAGGCAGATTATTGTTATGTAATAGGTATTTCCGCTCTCAAGCTCGCCGAGGTCAGCCTGGTGATAACGGGAGGGTGTGACCGCCCCGTTGCAGACTTGAGGTTCGCCTACCGCTAACTTATAGTTAACCCTGCTGGTGCATGGCTCGTCCGTCTTCCAAGTCACCGTTGCTCCATGATCCGTGATGGACTTAATAAGGATATCGGATATTACGGGCATAGTCGTATCTGAAGGAGCAGCCGGTGTTGCAGGTGTCGCGGGCTCTGTCTGGTTGGACGATGCCGCCGGCTCGCTGGCGTTGTCGGCCGGCACGGCCGGGGCTTTCCCCCATCCAAACACTGCCAGCAGGTCGGCAAAGGGGTTACGGCCGGAATCGGCCGGTTCTGAAGGCTGATCCGAAGGAGGAACCGTCTCGGGGGTTGTTGGAATCATCAGCCAGCTGGATATTTCCTCTTGATTATTGTAGGCATACAGGGCGCCGACAATGAGTGCTACGATCAATATTATACTGATCACCGTGCCCGCGATACCCCCCGGCTTGCTTTTCCGGGGCTTCTCCTCCTCTTCCCCCTCGTCAAGGAAGGATTCGAAGTGCCTTTCCCTGGCCGGCCTTTCACCTGTATCCCAGTCATCGTTAGCTTCCCGTACCCTGGCTTTCTTCTGCCGCTTAGCCGGCTCTTTCCTGTCATCCTTCTCCATGCCGTCTATATGATCCAGTATCTCGGCCCTGCGGCTGATGCCGACGGGAAACCCCGAGCCATCTTCCCCGCGGTGGCCGCGCCCCCCGCGGGGTTCAACATCAGCTATGTCCACAGACTCAAAACTGGCATGGCTCTCGCGCCCTGCGGCAGCGGGAGGCTGCCGCTCACCCCGGTCCACATGGATGCTTTCAGATGGCCTTTGCTGCGGCGGGCCCTGTGTGGTTACGGCCGGCGGGCCAGCCTTGCCGACATAGCTGTGCGGGCCGAGGCTGCCGCAGTCCTTGCAAGGCTCATTGGAATAGGCCATCGGCTTGCCGCATTTACATCTAAATTGGCTGTCCAAAGCGGTATCTCCCTAAAAATCTACACTACAGCGGGACGGAGCGGCTGTCAAGGGCTTCAGTGGCATGGGGCTATAAACTGTTCAGTATCCTCTCGACCTGGTCCAGATTGAAATTACCAGGCTCAATATCTCTGATGATCATATCGCCGTCGATGAATACCGTATAAGGAGCTTTCTCAACATTGTACTGGTGGGCTGTTGTCTTATACATGTCGACCACCACCGGCACAGTGAGATCACCGCGCTCTTCCTTATACTTGTTGACGGTCTTGTCTATGTCATCGAGCTTGCTCTCCATGAAGACGGCTATGATGTTGACACCGGGGATGTTTTTGTTCTCAATCGACTGGAGCAGTGCCAGCTCGCGGTCGCACTCGGGGCAGTAAATGGCCCAGAAGGTGAGCAGGACTTTCTGCCCCCTGTAGTTTCGCAGCGAGATGGTATTCTGTGTCTGGAAGATGGGGAGTGTGAAATCGGGCGCCCTGTCGCCGACCCGTGGTCCCGTGGGTACTGAAACCAATGTCGTAAATATGTTGGGGGGCTCCATAGTGGCCACATTTCCATCGGCATCTATAGACCTGATGCGATAATAGTAGCTGGTATTGGCCTCAAGGCCGATGATGCGCACCGAGTGGTCCGCAACCATCCTGGTGTCTTCAGTGGTGGAGTTAGAACATGAGATGTCTGCGCCGTAAAGCACCTGGCTGCTGGACGGATTGTCGGTGGTCCACCTTATAACGGCGCTTCCGTCCGTGGGGATAACCTTGAATGCAGTCACGGCAGGCGGCGTGGTGTTCTGACGGGCAATGGTATCAAACATATGGTCATTGCTGCGGTACAGTTCATTGCCCTTGCCGTCCGTTGCAACTACAATGAAATGATAGGTCGTGGTGGGCTCGAGGCCACTGAGAGTGACCTTCTGGGCACTGCCCTGGAGAACGGCAGCGGCTGAATCGCCGTAAGACTCTGTTTTGCCATATATAACTTTGCCCCAAACAGGTTCGGCAGTCGTCCAGGCAATGGCAGCTTCATCCGCAGTTATATCTGATATGGTTATATTGGATACCTCAGGCTCGTCAGTTACAGCCGGCGGGGCCTGCTGCTGCTCGGGCGGGTTGAAGAAGGTCAGCGTTGACGGCAGAATACCGTATTGTCTGGCTAACAGGAAACCGATGCCTGCCAGGATAACTGCGATGATAACGATGATGATAATATCGAGTGTCTTGAGACGTCGCCTGCCGCCCTGCTTCTTAGCCCGCTGGGAAGCGCCCTTGATGGAGGCCAGACCTTTAGCTGCCGGGGGCAGGTTCAAAGCCTGAGCAGTCTCTTCAATAGATGCCTCCTCGTCCTGCCCGGGTGGTACGATCCTGGTTTTGGCCGTACTTTTACCGCAATGGGGGCATGTGGGAGAGGGGCTTTTAAGGACCGCCATGCAGTTGGGGCAGCGATACTGTTTTTCTTCCTGTGCGGGGCCGACTTCTCCTAATCCCGCTGCCGCCCTCTTCTCGATGATCTTTTGCCAGAGGTCAACCCCCTGCTGCTCCACGCGGTCCATGAACCACTTCTGGCCGCAACGCGGGCAGATGGCGGTGCCCTCGGGTACTACGCCGCCGCACTGGCGGCAGAACCTGGGGCCGGTCTGTGATTCACCTTCTGCCATCATTTATCAGGATATTGCCTAAAGTGTTTCTTTAATTATACATATAGTTAAATTGAATTTGAAGGCAATGTCAAGATGTCGGTATATACAGGCGGTATGCACGCCGGGAAAAGCAGACCGGGCAGGAGAATCACGAGGTAACGGGCGGATGCAGCCGGCTACCTGATGGTATCTGCATTCATGTATGGCTGCAGCACAGCGGGCACGCTGATGCTGCCATCTTGCTGCTGGTAGTTTTCCATGATGGCGATCATCACGCGCGGCAATGCCAGTCCGGAGCCGTTCAGTGTATGTACCAGGAGAGGTTTGGCCTCGCTGTCAGGCCGGTAGCGTATATTGGCGCGGCGCGCCTGGAAATCGCCGCAGTTGCTGCAGGAGCTTACCTCGAGCCACTCCCGGCATCCCGGCGCCCACATCTCGATATCGAATGTCTTTACGGCTGCAAAGCCCAGGTCGCCCGTACATAGCTGTATCACACGGTAGGGCAGCTCCAGCCTGCGGCAGATGTCTTCGGCATCGTTCGTCAGCCCGGTAAGCTCTTCATCGGATGTAGCAGGATCAACGAACTTGTACATCTCCACTTTCTCAAACTGGTGACCGCGCTTGATGCCTCGCGTGTCCTTGCCCGCCGCCATCTTCTCGCGGCGGAAACATGATGTATGAGCGGCGTAATATAAAGGCAGAGTTCCGGGAGCTAATATCTCGTCGCGGTGCAGGTTGGTCAGGGGGACCTCGGCCGTGGGGATGAACCAGTAATCCTCCTCGGCATCGTGATAAAGGTTGTCGGCAAACTTCGGCAGGTTGCTTGATCCGACCAGGCACTCCCGCTTCACCATAAATGGCGGGTAAATCTCGGTGTAGCCGTGCTCCCGGATGTGCAGGTCGAGCATGAAATTGATGAGCGCTCTCTGCAACAGGGAACCCATGCCGCGCAATACGTAAAACCTGGTGCCCGAGAGCTTGACCCCGCGCTGGAAGTCGATGATACCCAGCTTTTCGGCCAGATCCCAGTGGGGTAGCGGCGTAAATGCCAGTTCACGGGGCTGGCCCCAGGCCCTTACCTCTACATTATCTTCCGCACCGTGGCCCGGCGGTGTATCGGCCGCTGGCAGGTTGGGGAGGCGAAGCAGCCCGTCCTCCAGCCTGGCCGAAATCAGGCCTGCCTCAGTCTCGATTTGAGTGATGCGGTCGCCGACCTGCCGCATCTCAGATATCAGGCCGGCCGGCTTATCTTTCATGCGGCTGATCTGCTTGCTCACGTCGTTGCGCCGGGCGCGCAGGGCTTCGGCCTCTTTGAGCAACAGGCGATAAGAGCCATCCAATTCTATGATTTTGTCGACCTCCGCACGTTCTTCTCCACGCTTTTCCATCGCCTGATAGACAACTTCTGGATTCTCACGAATCAATTTGATGTCGATCACTCGTCTTCCCTCCCCTGCTTGTGCTTAAGCTGCGGGAAGAGTATAACCTCACGTATAGACTGCTTATCGCAGAGCAGCATGATCAGCCTGTCTATACCCACGCCAAGGCCACCGGCAGGCGGCATGCCGTGCTCCATCGCCGTTATAAAATCCTCATCAATCATATCGGTTTCGGGCAGTTCACCCGCCGCTTTAGCGCGCGCTATTTCGGCTGCGTGCATCTCGCGCTGGCGGTTGAACCGCTCGCGCTGCTCACGCGGATCGTTGAGCTCGGAGAACGCATTGGCCACCTCCATGCCGCAGATGAATGCCTCGAACCTTTCCACCATGTCCGGGACCTGGCGGTGGAGCTTGGCAAGGGGGGACATATCAATGGGGTAGTCTGTAAGGAATGTGGGCTGCTGAAGGTCCGGCTCAACATAAGTTGCGAGCAATTCATCGATGAGCCTGCCCCTGTCCTTGAGAGGATCGACCTGCAATCCCATCTCCTTCATACGGGCGCGGAGGCTTTCGGCATCCGGGTACTGCATGAAATCAATGCCGCATTTATCTACCAGAGCCTGCCTCAGGGGAATCCGTCTCCACGGCGGGTCCAGGCTGATGACCTTGCCGGCAAAGCTGATTTGTGTGCTGTCGAGTACCTCCCCGGCCACACTGCATACCAGTTGCTCCGTCATCTCCATTACGTCGTTATAATCGGCGTATGCCTCGTAGCTTTCCATCATGGTGAACTCGGGGTTGTGCCTGGTGGAGATGCCCTCGTTGCGGAACACGCGGCCGATCTCATATACCTTGTCGAAGCCGCCTATCAGCAGCCTCTTGAGGTAAAGCTCCAGCGCAATGCGTGGATAAAGGTCCTGGCCGAGGGCGTGATGGTGCGTTATAAAGGGCCTGGCCAGCGCACCGCCGTACATCGGCTGAAGTATAGGGGTCTCAAACTCGATAAATCCCCTTGCATGCATGAAGTTGCGTATGGCGCTGATGGCCCCGCTTCTCCTGATGAAAAGCTCCCTGACTTCCTCATTGGCTATCAGGTCAAGATATCGCTGGCGGTATCTTTTTTCCACATCCACCAGGCCGTGCCATTTCTCCGGCAGCGGCCGCAGAGCCTTGGCCAGGATGGCGTAATCGGAGGCCTCGAGGGTTACCTCACCGCTGCGTGTTTTAAATATATGGCCTGATACGCCCAGGAAATCGCCGAGGTCAAGTTCATGCAGCACTGCATATTTGTCCTCTCCCAGTGAATCGCGGCGGAAAAAAACCTGGATCTTGCCTGAGCCGTCACGGATATCGAAAAAAGCTGCTTTGCCCATGAACCTGGCAGCGGTAATGCGCCCGGCTAGGCTGACGTCGGACAAAGTGGCTAAAGGGTCGGTTTCAACTTTTTTCAGAAAAAGCCGTGTGGCTTCTCTGGTGGTGTGGGATCTCTGGAATTTATGCGGGTAAGGTTCAATCCCGCGGTCTATCAACCTGGACAGCTTTTCCAGGCGTGGTTGCTCAATGCGTTCCTGCCCGGCCATGTTCTTAGCTTACTTCGATGATCTGCAATTTCATTAGACCCGCCGGCGTTCGCACCTCCACCTTAGCACCCTTTTTCTTGCCCAGCAGCATCTTGCCCACCGGCGATTCACAGGATATCTTGCCGTCTACCGGGCTGGCCTCGGCGGTTCCCACGATCGTATAGCGGTCGGTCTTGCCGTCCTGGTTCTGGATAAGCACTGTGTCACCAAGCTCCACCACGCCCGGCTGGCGCGGGGCCTCGATGATGCGGGCGTTGAGGATGATGTTCTCCAGAGAGCTTATACGGCCCTCGATAAACGCCTGCTCGTTTTTAGCATCTTCATATTCGGCATTGTTCTCCGTGCCACCCATCTCACGTGCCCTCTTGATCTTATCGGCCACCTCCTGGCGGCGTTCAGAAGTAAGCTGATCGTATTCGGACTTCAGCTTTTCGAGGCCATCGCGGGTGATATCAAACTTTTTTAGTATCATGGGTATTACCTCCCGGCATGCCGGATATTAAAAAACTGAGAGCCGTGATAACTCTCAGCCTTTTCAGTATCTTTCAGAACATTATATTCCGATGCAGCCGGGAAGTAAAGAGTGGTATAATATCGGCCGGCTATAATTCAGGAGGCACCATGACTAATTTACTTATCGCTGCTTACAACCACGACGGGAAAACGGCATTATGCGCCGGCATAGGTAAAAAGCTGGCCAATTCAGGTAAAAAAATCGGTTATATCAAACCGATCCATGTAATAGCCGAGGGCACTGGAGACCAATGCCTGGACGCGGCCTTTATCGGGGAGGCTCTTGAATTGGGTGAGAACAGGGAACAGCTCTGCCCTATCCATATCAAGCAGGAGGAGCTGTGGCGCTGCCTTTCAGAGGACGCGGAGAATTTCTCCAGCAGGTTGAAAGAGGCCTGTGATAAAGCCGGCGCCGGCAAGGATATATTGATAATTGAAAGCACGGGTAGCTTCAAGCATGACCAGGTCTCGACACTGGCCGCCTATACTATAGCTGAGAAGCTTGATGCCCGGGTCGTATTGCTGATCTGCTGGTGCTCGGACTATCGGGAGGCGGATATCCTGCAGGCGGCAGAGAAGCTGGGCGGCAGGCTGGTAGGCGTCGTTTTAAACCGGGTACCATCTTCGAAGATAAACATGGCGCAGGCGGAGTGCGCGGCCTATTTTAAAGAGAAGGGCATTGCAGTGCTGGGGGTCTTGCCTGAATCGCGGGTATTGCTGGGGGTGACAGTGGGGGAGATCGCCAGCGCGGTGGATGGGGAGATCATCGCTTTTAAGGACAAGGCGGGCGAACTTGTGGAGAACGTTATGCTGGGCGCCATGTCCCCGGATTCGGCCAGGGATTATTACAGCAGGTTGCGCAACAAGGCCGTGGTTACCAAATGTGAGCGGGCCGATATGCAGCTTGCGGCTCTGGAGACGTCGACCAGGTGCCTCGTGGTGAGCGGCAGCCGGCCTTCAACCTCGGTCATGATCAAGGCCGAGGACAAGAAGGTGCCGGTCATAGTGGCTGCTAAAGATATCAATGAAATCGTCGGCGGGATTGAACGCTCGCTGGCCGGCGCAGGCTTCCAGCACCTGCAGAAGCTGCAGGCCATGACGGCTTTGCTCGACAGCAGGTTCGACTATAAGGCCCTCAATGCTGCACTTGGTCTGAAATAGAAGGTCTCTCAGTCTTCGATTGCATCGCCGGTTGACCCGATAATCTCCCGTGCCCGGGCGGCCCATCTGGCCGGCACCTGCACCTCCACCTGCCCCAGCCCATCCACCGTCAGGCCGTACACGCTGCCGATGCTCTCGTATTTCAACAGGGCAAGGATGCCTTCTATCTCAAGCCTGCCCCTCACTATCTCAGCCTCCGGTTGCCCGCAGGCCCTGTAAACGGTTACCAGTTTTTCTTCTGTATCCATGGTGTAATCTTGTGGAGCGGGATAAAGTAAACAAGCGCTGCCGATAAAGGCAGCGCTTGTTTACTTTTCAAATTACTTAATTTGGTTAGCTTACTTGGCGCCGCTGCTGCAATTCTTGCACTTGGCCAGCAGGTTGTTCTGGAGGCACCAGGTAAGAGATACGCACTCAGGATGCGGGCACGCGGTGACGCCCCAGTCACCACCACCGATGGGGGATGTGCCTCTGTGGTTCATGTGGGTATTGGTGATGTTAGCCCTGGTGCCGATATCGGCAGCGCCCCAGCTCTTATTGGCAAAGGATAGGCTCTTGCCCCAGCAACCGGAGCACTTGGAAGTGCCGAGTCCGGCAGTGGTGGGATTGGCCGGGCAGTTAAGCGGGCAGTCATCAAGGGGTAGAGATGTAGGCTTGGTCTCGGGGTTGAGGCATCTCTTGGAATCGTCACATGCAGATCCAAGAGTACCTGCCTGTGTGTTGCAGTTGCTGCAGCCACCCAGGCATTGGTTGATGTCGCAGCCCGTGGGCTTCGGGCATTGAGATGTGTTGCATACGCCGGAACAAAGTTTATCCGGGCCGCACAAACCAGCAAGTCTGGACATGGCGCTTGTCGGCGTCCTTCCCCAGTGCTGGAGGTATAGCTTCCAGGAATTCTGGTTATTTTCCCATTTAACTTTGTCCCAACCCGTGCATTTGCCGAGGTCGGCTGAGACAGTGGCCGGTATCAATACTAAAGATAAAGCCACTACGAGTGCAACGAGGGTTCCAAAAATTCTCCTCACGGCATACGCCTCCTTAATTGATGAATTTTGAACGCATTTTACAAGGTCATTTAGACTTTGTCAATAGGTAGCTTACGACAATTCTTGAAATAAGTCAACATAAAATATAGAATTACACTCTGTTTAGATAAAATAATAGCACACTTTGTTATTTATGTAATGCTGTTCCGAGGAGGAAAAACACTTGACCGCGCTGGGGAAACACTTACTGTTGGAATTGAAAGACTGCGACGTCGGACTGCTCAATGACATGGATTATCTGCGGGAGGCGCTGATCGAAGTGGCCAGGTTTATTGGGGCGACCGTAATCAAGGATTCCTTTCACCGCTTCTCGCCGCAGGGGATAAGCGGCATAGTTATCATAGCTGAGTCGCATATCTCCGTACATACATGGCCGGAATACAGTTTTGCCGCTGTGGATGTTTTTACCTGTGGGGAGGTGATCGAGCCGGCAAAGGCCGTAAAACCGATGGCGGAGAAGCTGAAAGCCAAATCCACATCGTATATCGAGTTGAAGAGGGGTGTCCTGATGGAGGCCCCGTTGGTCTCGGGACACTAGATGGCAAGGCCGGACTATTTTGACCAAAGCAGATGGCTCATCGACGAGCTGTCCGATGAACTATTGCAGATTCATGGGGTGCGGAGGGTGCTGCACGATACGACGACACAATTCCAGCATGCCCAGATAGCCCAAACTCACACGTTCGGCATCTGCCTGGTACTTGACGGTAAGATCCAGTCGGGCGAGAAGGACGAATTCATCTACCACGAATCCCTGGTTCACCCGGCTATGCTGGCGCATCACAGGCCGGAGCATGTTTTTATAGCCGGTGGTGGTGAAGGGGCTACCTTGCGTGAGGTGCTGATGCACAGGACAGTTCGCAAGGTGGTGATGGTGGATATAGACGAGGATGTAGTCCGTTTATGCCGGGAACATCTGCCCACTTTTCACCGGGGAGCTTTCAATGATAAACGGGCAGAGGTCCGTCACGAGGATGCCAGAAAATATGTTGCTGAAACAAGGGAGCGTTTTGATGTCGCAATTATCGACCTGGCGGATCCGGTGGAGGACGGCCCGGCCCGCCTGCTCTACACGCAGGAATTCTATCAGCTGGTCAGGGACAGGCTGAAGCCGGGAGGCATCATGGTAGTGCAGTCGGGCCAGTCCGGCTGGATCAACCTGCATAATTTCGTTGCCATCAACGGCACCCTGAAAAGCATTTTTAAGATCGTACGGCCATACCAGGTCTATGTGCCGTCCTTTGTGGATATGTGGGGGTTTCATACGGCATCCGACTCGCTTGACCCGTCGCGCCTTTCACCCAGGGAGATCAACAGCAGGATAGCTGCCAGGGTCAACGGTAAGCTGCGCTCTTACGACGGGATTGCCCACCGCGGGCTTTTCTCTCTGCCCCTGAGGCTGCGCCGTAAATTGAGCCGGTCGCGCAAGGTTATAACCGATGCCTCTCCCATAGCTGTTCACTGACCTTTCGCCATCGCAGGCCCGCGCTCCAGTTGCATAATTAGGAAGCGGTGTCCTCCTCGTACAATATCTGCACGGAGAACAAAGCCGCATTTTTCGAAACAGGCTCGGGCGCGCGTGTTCCAGTCGAGAGTGCGCAGCATCAGTCTCTGCAGGCCGGAGGTCTCGAAGATATCAAGGATAAAGGTGTTCATGGCGTCTGTCCCGTAACCACGTCCCCAGTACGGCTTTTCTCCTATCATTATACCGGTCTCGGCGATGCTTCCGGCAAGATCAAAATTGAACAGGCTGCAGTTGCCTATATGGGTGCCGTCCAGAGTATCTATAGCCAGTGTATATGTGAGCCCGGGACACTCCATCTCTACAGCATATCGCCGAAGGAATTCAGCGTAGCTGTGAACAAGCGGTTCTGAAGCATCCAGCCGGCACAACTCTTCATCAGTACGCCACCTGTAATCGGCGGCGGCATCCTCCAGCCGGAGGGGGCGAAGCCTGACCTTATACCCTGTAAGCACAGGTTGTCGTTTCAGGAATTCGAAGATAGTGGGTCCTGGCAAATCTCAAGCTCTGTGAGTGCGGACAGCGCCGCCTCCCTGATCCTGTTTTCGTGTGATGTTCTCAGCCTGTTGAGCGTATTTTTGGCCTCCTGGCCACCTATTTTGCCCAGGGCTGCGATGGCAGCTTCCTGTACCTCGTGGTCATTGTCGTCTAATAGATTCAACAGCCCGGGGATCGCATTCTCTTCCTCTATCTCACCGCAGGCCCGGGCTGCTTCGAAGCGGAACAGCTCGTTGTTGCTCTGAAGCTCTTCAAGCAGGAAGTCCAGCCAGCGGGGATCGCAATTACGCCCCATGGCGAAGATAGCGCTGGCTTTGAGCAAAGCATCCTCACTGTAGTAGAAATCCTCTATGTAATTTGCCACGGGCTCCTGCCGGAAAGGGGCTATGGATTCAAGCGCCCGCCTTCGCAGGGATGTGGGTTGAGAAGGGTCTTCCAGTATGCCGAGCAGCGCGTCGAATACGTCATCACCCGCCGCCGCCGGCAATTCCCCCAGCTCGGCCAGGAGGGCAAATTTCCCAATGACCCGGATGGCGGCCTTCCTGACCTCGGGCGATTCATCCGTTTTAAGCGTCCTGATTACCGGCAGGGCGAAACTGTATTTATCTTCAAGCTCCAGCCCTGCAAGAGCCTTGATGCGAATGCCTGAATCAGGATCATCCAGACAGAATTTAAATATCCGTGTAAAATCCAGCCTGGCGTCATCCTCTCCCAGGCTACACAATCTTGATATCAGCAATTCCCGCCTTTCCAGGGTGGCGCTGCTCCAGCCTTTCTTGAATTGAGCCATATCATCGTCGTTCAGATCGGATAGCCTGGGCAGGTCCAAATACCTGATATCCCCGCTCGAATACAGTGCTTCCCCTATGATCTCGCTCAGTGAGCGCTGAGGTTCGCTCATTCCTCCTCTTCCTCCTCCTCGTCCTCGAATTCACCCTCGTCCTCCAATGGCGGCCAAACCGGCCGGGTGTAGCGGTCGATATATTCACCCATAGCCTGTGCCGCCAGACGTTTCATTTGTTGGTCCGACTCCTCGGCTATTTTGGCCAGTTCGCTCAGATCGATCTCAATTTCCAGCACCTGTAGAAGGACCTTTAAAACAGCCAGTGCAGCTTTGGGATTGGGAATGCGGGTAGTATAAGAGGGAACTTCCCCCAGCAGGCAAATGCCTTCCATTGCCCGCTCCCTGGCAACCCCCAGCAAAAGACCGTTCAGCCCCGCTATTTGCAGCCGGCCGCGTAGCACCACGTCATACTTCTTGAGGAAGGCAACCAGTGATGTATCCGTTGCTACTCCCCACACCTTGGGTTGCTCTGTGTGGTGGATCTTGGCAATGGCTGCTGCAAAAGTGTAGACGCGCTGGACTTTAAATTTCTTGGATACATCAAGGATAAAGTTGGCCAGTTCATAGCCTTTATAGGAGGGTTGCTCGTCGCTGATGAAAAAGAGGATGTCTTTTTTGCCGGCCGTGTTGTGCCAGTAGAAGAATTTGCCTTCCGGGAACTGAGGTGTCTCGACGATGTTGTCTTTGACCATCACCCCGATAGGGTCAAAGAAAGTGAAGGGCTCGATCTCCCCGATCTCCTCAGCGGCCAGCTTCTCCCGCAGGTAGCGCGTTACAATGAGTGACAGGTTGCCGATGCCCGGCCATGCTGCCACCAGGTCGCAGGCCCGGGGTCGCGGTTCTTTGTGAAAATTGACCAGTTTTTTCATTTCCTTATTTGGCGGAGACGGCGATGGCAGGACAATATATGCTCGGCGTATTTACATACCCGGCTATCCAGCGTGAGTCGCTGCCGATGGCTGAGATCTCCTTTAACAGCTGATAGACGTTGCCGGAGACCATCGTGTTCTTGATTCTGCCGGTTATTTCACCGTTATCCACCTTATAGCCCAACAGCACATTGCCGCTGAAATCCCCGTTGAGTATATTGCCCTGTTCGGCGCCCATCATCTGCTCGATGATCAGCCCTTCTTTTATATCTTTAATCATGTCCGCCTGGGCAACTTTCCCGCCTTCGATTACGAGTGCATGGATCGATGGGGCGGGCATTCCGCCGCTGCGGCTGCCATTGCCCGTGCTTGACGATCCGGCCAGAGATGCGGTGTGCAGGTCATAATAGAATTGCGCCACCTTTCCACGGTCGATCAGTGCATTGCGCTTTGCCGGCATTCCCTCGTCGTCGAATGGTGTGCTTCCAGGCTGGTAGGGTATAGTGGGATCATCAGATAAGCACAGTCTGCTGTCAAATATAACCATGTCCTTTTTGTCTTTAATGGGTGAGGCGCCGTCCAGCACGGTCTTTCCGTTGAATGCGGAGATGAGGGGAGCCAGCAGCGAGCCTGCCACACCGAAAGGTGTGAATATCACCGGCATGGTTCCGGAGTTCAAAGGGGCGTTGCTCCTGGCCAGGTCGAGCTGCCTGATAATTTCTCCGGCAACCGGCGAAGCATCCAGGATGGGGCGGCAGGAGCTGCGGATATCACCGACGTACAATATATCACTGTCCCTGACCAGCATGCCGTCCACGTTTATGCTGAAATTAGTGCGCTTACACGATGCGTGACCGCCGGCGGTACTGGCGATTTCAAACGTGGCTGTGCCGCGGGATACGCTGCCCTCACAAAGGATTCCTGCCGTATTGGCACATACAGCATCGATTACGGCCTGGCCGAGGCTAATCATGCTGTCGATTCCTATGCGTTCGACCTGCGGATCAAATACCTCAACGTCTACAAAGGATCGCAAGGGGGGGAAATCGAAGTCCGCCGGGAAACCGAACTCGCTTGTTTCCAGAGCCATGCTGACAAGATCGGCGGGCGCTATATTGCCGCTGGCCTGGGCAAAGCCTATTTTACCGTTCTTGACAAGGCGCAGGGCGACGGAGACCGATTCCTTGGTCTGGATCTGTTTGAGTCGGTTGGCCTCGAAATGGACAGGCGTCCTGATGGACGTTACACGGAACACCTCGGCACGTTCTGCGGACCTGCTGGCGACGTCAAGTATCTCTTCCACTCATTTTCCTCCGACCAGACAGTTCTGGATCCTGATATGCGGGCTGCCGTTGGAGACAGGCAGCGGCGATTGACCGGCCTTGCCGCATCCCCCTCCCTGGTTCATATCAAGATCATTGCCGATGGCGTCTATGTTGTGCAACGTCGTGAAGACATTGCCGCTGAGGACTACAGGCCTGATCATCTCTCCGATCTTACCGTTCCTGATCATGTATGCTTCCCCGGCTGAGAATGTGAACATCTCAAGGCTGGTTGTGCCGCCATACCAGTCACGGGCGTAAACACCTTCACTGATGCCGCTGATCATGTCATCGAATGTGGTTGATCCCGGCTCAATATATGTATTGGTCATGCGCACTATAGGGGGAAAGGTGTAGTTGATAGCGCGGGCGTTGCCCGTAGGTTGCTCTCCCATCCTGGCTGCAGTCTCACGGGAATGAAGCCGGCTGTTGAGCACCCCTTCCTTGATCAGGTAGGTCTGGCTGGCCGCCGTTCCCTCATCGTCATATCTGTAGCTGCCGCGCAGGCCCGGTACGGCTGCGCCGTCCACGATATTTAGATGCCGACCTCCGAATTTACGTCCCAGCACCATCAGTTCCCTCATTTGGGGATTCTCGTAGATGTGGTCCGCCTCGGAAAGATGGCCGAATGCCTCATGAACGAAGACGCCCGCCAGTATCGGGTCAAGGACCACGGTGTACGTGCCTCCCCTGGCTTCGGGGGCCGAAAGCAGGGCAACGGCCCGCTGGGCGATTCCTCTGACCTTCTCCTGAAGGCCTTCAACTGTGGAGAAATCACCCTTGCTGCCAATACTGAGGCCGATCTGCTGGACATCGCCGTTGCGGCTGGCAATAGCTGAAAGGCGCAGGTTCAGGTCGATGCGGCTTTGCTCGATGTAAGAGCCATCAGAACTGGCAAAGGTGACCTTCTTTTTCATATCCCCATAGCCTATGCCGGTAGTCTGGATACCCGGAGTTTCAAGCATGATGCGGTTATATTCATCCAGTATCGATTTTTTTGCAGAGAGGGGAACCGCCAGGGGATTCTTTTTATATTCTGCTTCAACCTTGTCGATAACCGCCCGGGCAGGGCTGAACTCGCTGTGGCCTTTACCGACATGTGCGGCCTGCTCAACTGCCACGGCTGCGCTTTCCGCCAGCCTGTCCAGGCTGTTGAAACTGGAAAAGCCCCAGCCTCCCTTCACCAGCGCCCGAACGCAACCGCCTGTGCTGGCTGTCCTCGCCGCTTCTTCCAGGCGTTCGCCACGATAAACCAGACGGCTCGACTGGCTATCATCAAGTCGTACCTCGACGTAATCTGCCTTGAGTCCCTGGATGATGGAGAACAATCTGTCTTGCATAGGCTGTCTCGAATAATCAATTTTAGCAGATAAACTTCGATATGGTGAAAGAAATCGACCATGGCGCAGGCAGGCCTGTAGTGGCATATAATGTTGGGGTAAAATAACTTAAATATAAATAGACTTTTAATACCGGTCGTTATATACTTTGGGCGGAGGTAACCGATGCAACCTAGTCTCGCCGGCAAGATCGAAAAAGCCAAGCGTTATGCAGAGGAGCCTGAGCGGGTAACCATCAACAATTTCTCAGCCGACTTCCGTGGTGAAAATGACAGCCACAGTCTGTCGTTTAATGACGGAAAATGGTCCTGCAACTGCCATTTCTTCTCACAATGGGGTCAATGTGTTCATATCATGACGTTGCAGCGCCTGCTCGGCAGGATGCTGCCCGTACAGGCCGATATCCCGCAAAAGGCTTAATCTTCAGGAATTTTACCCGGCGCCGTGATATGGTGCAGGGGAAATCTATCTAAAATCACCTTGCTTAAACAATCTACCGATTTCCGCTGCTAAAAATAGTGACCCTGTGGCCAACACGAGGTCGTCGCCGCCGGAGGCGGCCAATGCCGCCGAAAGGGCTTGCCGGGCATCCGGCTTGATATACACCGGTACACTGTGCTGCCGGAAGATGCGGGCCAATTGCTCAGAGACAGCTGCCCTGGGGTGGCCTGAGGTGGTGACAATTACCATATCTGCAGATCCGGCCAGTACTGCTGCCATTCCGTCTATATCCTTGTCAGCCGACGATCCGAAAATGATGTGCAGCTTTTTATAAGGGAAATAATTCCTGATAGATTCGAGCATAGCTTTCATAGAATAAGTATTGTGTGCGCCGTCTATAATGAGCAGGGGAGATTGGCTGAGCACCTGCAGGCGCGCCGGCCATTTAACGCAGTCCAGCCCGTGCACTATATTGTCGCCGGTTATGCCCGCTCCGTGCTGATTAAGTGCCTCCGTGGCTGCAACAGCCAGGCTGGCGTTTTCCATCTGGTGATCGCCCAGCAGCCGTACGTGCAATTTATAACTGCCATTGCGGCCGCGCACGGTGAAAGTTTGCCCGTTCAGGTCCCCACCCAGGCGTTTCCAGATTATATCCTTGCCAGCCAGGATTAACTCCGAACCAGACAACCTGCATTTTTCCAAAATTACTGCCAGCGCTTCGGGTTGTTGCGGGGCACTGATTACCGTGCATCCGGGCTTGATGATTCCCGCTTTTTCGGCGGCGATCTTTGCCAGGGTATTGCCCAGCACCTGCGTGTGGTCGAGGCTGATTGAGGTCAGTATGCACACGTCCGGGGCAACGACGTTGGTGGCATCCAGCCTTCCTCCCATCCCTGTTTCCAGCACCTGGAAAGCTGTTCCTTTGTTCCTGAAATGCACGAATGCCATAGCAGCCAGCGCTTCGAAGGTAGTGATTTTACCAAATCGCGCTTGTCTGTTGATTATATCCACATGCTCTTGGACGGCGCCTGCGAGGCGGGCAAAATCCCTTTTAGTCACGGGGCGGCCGTTGACGGCAATCCTCTCTTGCCACGTGTACAGATGCGGCGACGTGAAAAGCCCGGTACGGTAGCCGGCTGAGACCAGTATAGAGGATATCATCGCCGCCGTGCTGCCCTTGCCCTTGGTGCCTGCTATGTGCACCGTTTTCCTGCCCCTGTGTGGCTGGTCCATCTCCCGCAACAGTGCCTCAACCCTGCGCAGGTCGAAGTTGGCGGAATTGTAGGCGGCGGCCGGCGATATCTCGTAATTAGTCAGGCTGGCAAGGTACACGGCGGCGGCAGAGTATTCCATCACGGATTGAATTATAGCATTGCCCCGGGTGGCGGGCAGTTGGACACAATGCAATAAAGGTATTTATATAAAGTGTATGAATCCGCAGACCGCCGGGCGGCTGTTTTAAAGCTTTACGAATTTGGGCATGATGCGACCCTTCCAAAGCGCCTTGCCCTGCATGGTAAGGACCATTGACGTTAGAGCGACCACAGTCATGAAGACGGCGCTCAGCGGGTAGATCAACACCAGGTAGAGCGGGAAATGGAATCTGAGATGGCTGATGGTCCAGAGCACCAGGTTTAGGAGAACGGCTATTCCAGCCATGGCTGTTATCTCCATCGGCACCTGCGTTTGGGCCAGTCCTATTCCCAGCACTACCGGCGGACTAACAAAGAATATCAGCACCAGCATATACATAAGTGTCAGGAAATAGGGGTCGAAATTGAAGGTGGCGAAGGTGCTCTTGGTCAATCCTTTCCAGACCTGGTCGAAGTCGCGGTACATCCGGCAGGAAACCAGGCCGTCGCCATCCAGCAGTTTGTACTTCAGCCCCATGGCATGTACCCGCCTGCCTATGGCTATATCGTCGACTACGTTGTGCCTGACGGCCGCATAGCCCCCGGCTGCATCGTATGTGTCTCTGCGGAAAACCAGGAACTGTCCGAGTATAGCGAAAAGCAGCGGATTACGCTGAAGGCGGGTAAGCTCCAGCGGCACGCCGCACAGCATGCCGAGGTAAAAGGCTGGTATGCTCAGCATCTCTGACCACGATATAACAATCTGTCGAGGCAATGCCGAGATAAGGGCTGCCTTCTCGTATATCATGGCAGACGCCGCACCGCGCAGCATACCCGGTTCGTGGTAGGTGTCCGCGTCGACATAAATCAGCAGCTCGCCGTCCGCTATCAGTGCAAGCTGGTGGCAGGCCCAGTGCTTGCCCAGCCAGTCTTCAGGTAACGGCTTGCCCTTTATCAGGACGAGTCTCGGATCTTTGCTGGAGAATTCCTGCAGTATCTGCCAGGTTCGGTCGGTGGAGTTGTCGTCCAGCATGATGACCTGGAAATCGGGGTAATCCTGGGCCAGCAGGCCGCCCGCGCACCTGCCGATATTGGCCTCCTCATTGCGGGCCGGGACCAGCACCGAGCAGCGCGGCCAGGCTGGGGGTGCCGGGTAGCTGTAAAGGCGGCGCAGATACCGCATATTGGCCAGCGCTATTATCAGCAGCACCACCAGGCTGGCAACTATTGCTGACTGGATGTGGAAGAGGATATCTAAGAATAGTATTTGATGCACTCAATCCTAATGTCATATAGCAGACGGTTATTTTTTCTTCTAGAGGCTATTCACGATATCTTGCGGTTCGGCATCTTTCGGTCTTTCCATGTGGCCCGCCCCGACAGCGTGAGGAACATGGATGAAAATGCTATGGCTGTCATGAGAGATACGCTCACCGGGTAGAGCAAAACCATGTACAGCGGGAACTTGAAGCGCTGGTAGTAGAAAGCAAACAGGACCAGGCAGGATATAACGCAGATGGCCGCCAGTCCCAGCGACAACACTGGAGGATAATCGGGTATCTTGTGAACTCCCAGCTCTATGACGGGCCCCCAGAAAACGAAATTGATCCACAGCCACGTGAAGACAAAAAGCGGCACGTTATATCCGTAGGAAGGGAACACGTTTTTAGTCAGGCCAAGGTGCACTTCAGTCCAGCCATGGTACATGCGGCAGGAAACGTTATCTGTCCCGTCGAATACGCGATAACGCATCCCGAGCAGAGATATTCTCTCTGCCAGCTGCAGGTCGTCCAGAACGCTCTGCCGTATACTCTGAAATCCCCCCGCCGATTCATAAGAACGGCGTCGGAACAGCATCAGTTTACCGCTGGAAGACACCACCTTGGTGTTTCCCGGTCTCAAGCGCGCAGGCAGGGGTATGTTGGCAAAGGCCCCAAGGGCAAATACTGGCATTATGAGTTGCTCTGCCAGACTACCCAGGTTATGTCTGGGTAAAATGGAAAGCATATCTGCCCGCTCGTCCAGCAGGGCTGCCGCGGCGCAGCGGAGTGTGTCCGGCGTGTGCACCGTATCCGCATCGGTGAACATAAGCAATTCGCCATTTGCCATCTTGTAAAGTTGGTGGCAGGCCCAGTGCTTGCCCAGCCAATCAGGAGTAAGTGGTTGGCCGTTTATGATCATCAGCCTGTTATCGCACTGCCCTAGTTTACTCAATATTGCAGCGGTACTGTCAGAGGAGTTGTCGTTTAATACGATCACCTGAAAATCCGGGTAGTCCTGTGCCAGCAGCGAGCTGATGCAAGGACCGATGGTAGCCTCTTCGTTCCTAGCCGGCACCAGGACGGAAATCCGGGGAAAGGTCTTGATCTTCCGATAGTCCCGCAGGTTATGCAGCTTGCGCATATTAATGGCACCTACCACCACCAGGTAAAGCACACAGAGGACAATCAGGAAATTTGGCAGCAGCAGCGGATCGCCGGCAATCATCGTTTTCCCAACACCTTGCCGAGCCAGGCCTGCGGCTCCGGCCAGCTTTTAAAATAGGAATAACGCCTGATGGTGAGGATGGTGGTTTGCGCCAGCCCGGCGCAGATGAGGGGTGCCCTGTTTGTCTTGATAAAGAGATCTGGAATAAACAGCAGCAAGATAAGGAAAAGGAGCATTCCGATCACGCTGGCCCATACCCAGTTCTTTTGAATAATAAACATAGACCCGATACAGAGCGCCATAATCACCGGCCCCAGCCAGCCTGTCAAACCCAGCCATACACCGAAGGTTGTGGCGACACCCATGCCGCCCCTGAATTTGAGGAATGGGGAAAAGGCATGCCCCATCACCGGCGCCACCGCGGTGGCGGCCAGCTCCCAGCCAGAAACGCCCGACAGGAGCTGCGCCAGCCAAACGGGCACCGTGCCTTTGAAGGCGTCCAGCAAGGCTGCGATCACGTAGAGGGTCTTGCTGCCCGCCCTGGCCACGTTGGTGGCCCCGGGCGAGCCGTCGCCGTACTCCCTGATATCCTTGCGCAGGAATATTTTACCGATCCAGACGGAGAAAGGCAGGGAGCCGAGCACCAGCCCCGTAACTATCCAGGCCAGGCTATCCATCAGTTAATTATTATATAATTAAGACGTGGAATTTGTAAGCCGTCTGCTCAATGCCTCGCGCCGCAATCGCAGCTTGCTGTGCGTGGGATTGGATCCTGACCCGTCTAAGCTGCCTGTCAGAGATGTGTTCGAGTTCAACCGGGCAATCATAGATGCGACGTCCGACCTGGTCTGCTGTTATAAGCCCAACCTGGCTTTCTATGAGGCCATGGGAATACGCGGACTGCAGGCTTTGAAGAAAACTGTGGCGTATATCTCCGGTGATATCCCGGTCATAGGCGATGCCAAGAGAGGAGATATAGGCAATACTGCAGCCGCCTATGCGGAGGCGCTGTTTGGTTATTATAAATTCGACGCGGTTACGGTCAATCCTTACCTGGGCTATGATTCGGTAAAACCGTTCCTCGATTACCGGGACAAGGGCATCTTCGTTGTCTGCCGCACATCCAACAGCAGCGCCTCCGACTTCCAGGACCTGGTGGATAATTTCGGTATCAAGTTCTACCAGTCGGTCGCATTGCGCGCCGGTGACTGGAACAGGAAAGGCAACATCGGCCTGGTGGTGGGAGCCACATATCCTGACGAATTGAAGGAGATAAGGAAGCTGTGCCCGGACATGCCTCTGCTCATCCCGGGCATAGGCGCACAGGGCGGTGACCTTGAGCTGTCCGTCAAATTCGGCATAGATGCCGCAAAAGAGAAGGCCATTATTGTGGCGGCCCGCCAGGTGATTTATGCTTCAAAAGGGACTGGTTATGCGCAGGCGGCCCGCGAAGTTGCACTTGAACTTCGCGACAGCATCAACACATTCCGCGGCATTTGAATTTATCAGCGGTCGGGCGCCATAGATGGGTGATGCCGGAGAAGTAACCTTGCGCACGATTTTCCACGTAGATCTTGATGCTTTTTTTGTTACGGTCGAGCAGGTTCTTAATCCAGATCTGCGCGGGAAGCCGGTGATAGTTGGCGGCAGGCCGGAGGGACGTGGGGTGGTGGCTTCGGCTTCCTACGAGGCCCGCAAGTTCGGGGTACACGCCGCAATGCCCCTGGCAAAGGCAAAGCGCCTTTGCCCCCGGGCTGTTTTCCTGGTCGGCAACTACCATAGATATGTCGAGTTCTCACACAGGTTCATGCAAATACTGGGTGATTATAGTCCCTCCCTCGAACCAGGTGGTCTTGATGAAGCTTATCTCGATGTCACAGGTTGCCAGGATTGCGGCTCATGGCGGACGCTTGCTTTGAAGATCAAGGAACGCATAAGGAAAGAAACCGGCATGGTGGCTTCTGTTGGCATAGCTGCGTGCAAGGTCGTGGCCAAGGTGGCCTCTGATGCCGGTAAACCGGACGGCCTGATTGAAGTGATGCCCGGGCAGGAGCGGGATTTCCTGGCTGCCATGCCGGTTAACAAGCTGCCCGGTGTAGGCGACAAGACGGGCAAAGTATTGAGGTCTATGGGGATTGATACGATCGGCCAGCTGGCCGATATGCAAGACGGTTTATTTAAATCACGATTCGGGGACGGTATGGCATGGCTGCAACAGCATGCCCGGGGTATCGACGGCAGCGCTGTGGAAGCCAGGGGAGAGGCGAAGTCCATCAGCCGGGAAACTACCTTCGAAAAGGATACGGTGGATACTGCCGTTCTCAAGGCCACGCTCCGCTACTTCGCAGAGAAGCTGGGCGCAGAGTTGAGGGATATGGGTAGGATGGCGAGGACGGTAACGCTCAAACTGAGATATGCAGATTTCGAAACTGTCAGCCGGGGCTTTACAGCGAGAGAGGCTACTAATCTCGACGACGCTATTTTCCAGTCGGCAATGCGCCTGCTGGAATCGGCCCTGGGCAAAAAGTACAGGCCGGTCCGGCTTATCGGGCTTGAGGTGTCAAATTTCAGCGGCGCAGAGATGCAGCTCAGCCTTTTTAATGCCGAGATAAAGAGGCTGGAAAAGCTCGACCGTGCTATCGACATGGTGCGCGACAAGTACGGTTTCGACGCCATCCAGACCGGCTATACGCTTGAATTAAAACGCAAATACGGGGATAAACGTGGCAAAGATGAGAAGCTGCCACCCGTATAAAACAGCTGCAATACCTTCTTGAGCAGACGGATAATTAAATAAAATTGCCATATAATAATATGTAATGAGTTTTAGAGACTGCCTTAACGTATCGTTGCAGATACTTCGCGCAAATAAGATGCGATCCGGGCTGACCATCCTGGGCATCGTTATAGGCGTCAGCTCGGTGGTGTTTTTAATCTCCTTTGGGCGCGGTCACGAGGCCAACCTGATGGGCATCTTCCAGAGCCTCGGAGCTGAGACCATATATATAACCAGCTCTTCACAGATGTACGACCAGATATCCGGAATAACGCGCAAACTGACTATGGAGGACGCCATAGCCCTGGGGAACTCCAACCGGCTGCCCTCGGTATCTCTGGTGTCACCCATGGTCGAAAAAATGTCGACGGTCACCTATGCCAACGAAAAAGCCAGCACGGATATAATGGGTGTCGTGCCCAACATCCGCAGCATCATCGATTACCCTATTGAGAGTGGTTCATATATAACTGATGAAGACGTCATGTCGGGGTCGAGCGTGGCCGTGCTGGGCGCCACAGCCAGGGAAAACCTGTTTAAGGATGAGAACCCGCTGGGCAAAAATATACGGGTGGACGGACGCATATTCGAAGTTGTGGGCATGCTGGAAGCCAAGGGGGGATTCTTCCCGGGTGCAGACGACTTCATCATGATCCCGCTGACCACCATGCAGGCGAAGCTGATGGGAGAGACCACCACGGAAGGCAGGCCAGTACAGACCATAGCCGTGAGGGCGGTTTCCCCCGACCATATCGGCAGCGCCATGGACGAGACTATATCGGTTCTGAGGCAGCGTCACCATATCCGTGAGGGCGAGGAAAACGATTTCTACGTCATGGATATGCGCGACATAATCAACCAGATGAAACAGGCGCTGGAAGTTTTCCAGGTTTTTCTGGCCAGCGTGGGCGCCATATCCCTTGTGGTCGGCGGAATAGGTATCATGAATATCATGCTGGTATCGGTCACGGAACGCACTCGAGAGATAGGCATAAGGAAAGCGGTGGGGGCCAGGAGACTGGATATCATGAAGCAGTTCCTGGTTGAATCCGCCATTCTCAGTATTTCGGGAGGCGCCATTGGGATCATTCTCGCGTTCCTGTTCGTGCTAATGGTGACCGGGGTCAACCTTGGGGGATATACCGTACAGGCGCCCTTTTCGGTCGATATCGTTTTGATCGCCCTGGGCGTCTCCACGCTTATAGGCATTACTTCGGGTCTCTATCCGGCCTTGCATGCGGCCAGCATGGACCCGGTGGAATCACTGCGCTACCAGTAGGAAGATTTTTATGGCAAAGGTTGAAACAGAGAGGCGTCAGCGGATATTTATTGTAAGGATAAACCGGCCTGAGGCCCGCAATGCCGTAGATGCCGAAACAGCCGGATTGCTGGAAGCAGCCGTTAATGAGTTCAAAAATGATAAGGTTCTCAGGGTCATGGTGCTGACAGGCTGGGGGGACATTTCCTTCTGTGCCGGCGCCGACCTCAAATCAGCCAGAGGACTGATAGAAAGAAGGGGCGCCGACAAGAGCGGTCCCATGGGTTTCAGCCGGGTTAACGACATCGACAAACCAGCCATTGCTGCAGTCAATGGCTACTGCCTGGCTGGAGGCCTGGAGCTGGCCTGCTGGTGCGATTTCCGAATTGCAGCGGCCGGAGCAAAATTCGGGGTGGTCAACCGCCGCTGGGGCGTACCGTTAATCGATGGTGGTACGCAAAGGCTGCCGCGCATTGTGGGGTTGGGCAACGCACTTTACTTGATAGAGACCGGTGTTATGATAAACGCGGAGCAGGCGCTACGCATGGGCTTGATCCAGGAGATCGTGCCTGACGGGGCGGCCCTTGACCGGGCGGTCGAGCTTGCCGGCAGGATAGCCGATTACCCCTGGACCAGCCTGATCAACGACCGTCGAGCGGCTTACGAAGGGTTGGCCCTCGATCTGCCGCGGGGCATCCGGCGGGAAAAGCAGATCCATGCCGCGTTTTTCAGAGATAGTGAGATGTTCGAAGGGCTGGAGAGGTTCAAACAGGGCCGGAGGCCGCCGCCGCCCACACCCCCTGGTTGATTCTTCAGGCTTTTAAACTCTGCACCAGGCAGAGTATGCGACAGCTGATCTCAAGCAGCTCCGTGATTACATAGGCTTCTTCCAGGGTCATGCCCCTGGCGAAGCTTCCGTGGCGGTGGACCATGACTACTGCATGTGTCTTCAGGGCTTCAGCTATCTCCTCCGCCTCTCCGCCCGGCTGTGGCTCTTTGCCGAAGCCTATCACCGGGACCTCCGGTATAAAGAGCTTCCCTCCCTCATCCCCGGGATGGATTATGTTATGGAGGAAGGATACTGCTGTGGCATGGATTGGGTGGCTGTGCACGATGGCCTTGAATAAACCCTGCCGGTAAATGGCGCGGTGCACCCGCAGTTCCGTTGAAGCAAGGCGAGTGTTTTCATCGTCTTTTTCGATTCCGGTCCTGATCAGGTCGGATTCAGACAGGTATCCCAGCCGGCTGCCGCTGCGCGTGATGACAAGACTATTTTCATGTCTGACGCTCAGATTTCCGCCGTGCACGGAAACCATGCCGCGAGTGTAAAGGTCAGAACCTACAGCTTGAAAATGGGGATAAAGATCAATCATCTCTCGCCAACCTTCTCCGGGCAGGTTATTTCTTGTTTGACGCGTTGAGCTTCTTCATCAGTCGTGACTTCTTGCGGGCGGCTGTATTGGCATGTATAACCTTCCTTTTGGCCGCCCTGTCTAGGGAGCTTATGGCCTCCGTCACGGCCGCGCCGGCCTCTGCGCCTTTCTTGGAAGCTATAAGTTTCTCCGCACGAGTGATCTTGCTTTTAGTGCCGCTCCTAATACCCTTATTGCGTTCGGCTTTCCTTTGAGCAGATCTGGCTGATTTTTTCGCTGTCTTAGTCTTGGGCAATTGTGACTACCTCCTTTGATATCATGAACTGACGTTCATCCTGGCAGTATGGGCCTTGTTGGCGTTGATAACGCCACGCAGGCTCATCAGCCTGTTCAATATATGGTTTAACTGGGTCATATTCTTTATCTCTATCGTTGCAAACATGGTGAACACATCGTCATTGTACTGGGTATTCACACTTGTTATGTTAATTTTCTCTTCGGCTACGGCCGTTGTGATGTCACGCAATAGACCGACCCGGTCGAAAGCTTCCACCTGGATGTCAACCGGGTAAACGTCCTCCATCTGGCCCCAGCTAACACTAATCAGCCGCTCCTGCTCTTCCTCGTTTATAACGTTTATGCAGTTTTTGCGGTGCACGGTGATGCCGTGGCTTCGCGTAATGTACCCGATAATATCATCACCGGGCACCGGATGGCAACATTGAGCCAGGTGAGTAAGCAGGTCACCCACGCCCAGCACCTGTATTCCCGAGCCCTTATGATGCGTAGGTGCGGCCGTGGGTTTGGCCGAGGGGATCACCTCTTCCGGTTCTCCTGCCAGCTTCATGGTGATCTGATGAGGCGTGATGCCGCCGTAGCCCACGGCAGCCAGGAAGTCATCCGCAGTATCGAAATTCAGTTCTTTGGCAAGATCCTCATAGTTGGCTACATCGATACCCATCCGTTTAAGCTCCTTTTCCAGGATGGTCCTGCCGCGTTCGATGTTCTGTGCCCGCTCCTGCTTTTTGTACCAGGCGCGAATCTTCTCCTTGGCATGGGCGGTCTTGACGAAGCCCAGGTCCGGGTTGATCCAATCCAGGCTCGGCGCTTTCTCCGTCTTGCTGGCCACGATCTCGACTATATCGCCGTTCTTAAGCGCGGAATTGAGAGGCACCAGCTTGCCGTTGACCTTTGCGCCGATGCAGCGATGACCGAGATCAGTGTGGATGCGGTAGGCGAAATCCAGCGGTGTGGCGCCCCGCGGGAAAGGCCGGATCTCACCACGAGGTGTATATACAAAAACCTGGTCGACGAAAAAGTCCTCTTTCAGCGAGGTCAGGAACTCCTCGCTGTCCAGTGAGCTTTGCCAGTCGATGAGCTGGCGCAGCCAGGATATCTTATCCTCGAAATTCAGATCCGGCTTGGCCCCTTCTTTGTAGCGCCAGTGGGCCGCCACACCGTATTCCGACATACGATGCATCTCGTATGTGCGGATCTGTATCTCCAGCGGCGTGGACGCGCCGTCCCCCGTCATCACAGTTGTGTGCAAAGACTGGTACCCGTTGTCCTTGGGATTGGCGATATAATCATTGAATTCATCTGTGATAGGGTGCCAGGTATTGTGGATGATGCCCAGCACCTTGTAGCAGTCAGGAACAGAATTAACCAGTACGCGCAGCGCGAAAAGGTCATGAATGTCCCCGAAGCTCCTGCCGATAGCCTTGTACCTCTGTATCTTGTTGAAGATACTGAAGATGTGCTTGGGCCGGCCGTATACCTCGCCCTGGATGCCGGCAATGACCATCTCGTCGCGCAGTACGCGGGCGGCATCATCGATAAAACCTTCGCGCAGCGAACGGCGCACCGCCACCATCCGCGCGATCTCGTGGTAATCTTCAGGCTGCAGGTAACGGAAGGACAGGTCTTCGAGTTGCCACTTTATCTCCCACATACCCAGCCTGTGCGCCAGCGGGGCGTAGATCTCCAGGGTCTCCTGTGCGATGGCCTGCCGCCTGTCGGGCGGCAACGCCTGCAGCGTATTCATGTTATGCAGCCTGTCTGCCAGCTTGATGAAGACTACACGCAGGTCCTCGGCCATGGCGATAAGCATCTTGCGCAGATTCTCAGCCTGCGTCTCCTGGCTGCTAACCGCTATATCGCGCCTCCATGCCAGCCTGCTCAATTTGGTGACCCCATCCACCAGCTTGCCTACATCCGGCCCGAACTTCTTCTCCAGCTGTGAAATGGGTATATTGCAGTCCTCGGGTACATCGTGCAGAAGTGCTGCAGCCAGTGTTGCGGCATCGAGCTGAAGATCGGCCAGAGTTATGGCTGTCTGTAGGGGGTGTTCCAGGAAGGGCGCGCCGGATTTGCGCTTCTGGCCGTCATGTGCCTTGAGGGCATAATCATAGGCAGCCTCCACGATCGCCAGCTTATCGGGAGGCAGGTACTCCCTGGCTTTTGAAAATAATAGATTGGGATCCATGCGCTCACCGGTCAATTGTATGATAAAGCATGGCTGTAACCCGTGGCAAATGTTTTCCGCATGGAATGTGACTTCTGTCATTTGTATGCCGTATCTTCAGGCATTACCATTTTGTGACTAACGGTGCCGGATATTCAGTAAGAATCTGATTGCTGGTGGGGCAAACCGTTAGAGCAATAATTAAATATCTGGAGGTACTTAAATGAAAATGGTAAAACTGTGCCGCGAAGGCTCATGCTGCCCGGCAGTAACAGTGTTCGAGGGCAAAGTCGAGATTGGCGAAGATGCCAATACCTGCGTCCTCACCCGCGATGAGTTCGATATCCTTAAAGAGAAGATACTCGCCGGGGAAATCTAAATACAACTGACATACAGGTGAGCAATAGGATCCACATTCCCACCGGGTGGATCCTATTTTATATGGCAAGGCACGGCGTTGAAATTTGAACTTCACCCGCTGTAAATGTATCCTTGATAAGCCGTTTTTCAAAGCGACAGCATGAAGGAAGGATCATGAGCAACTCAAAATTTGAAGAACTGAACAGCATCTTTTTCCCCCGAAAGACAGCGGTCATAGGTGCATCGCCGAAAGATAATTACACCTATTCGCTGCTGGCGACGAAGATGAGGGACAATCTGTACTTTGTCAATCCCAACTACGGGGAGGTGCTGGGCAGGAAGTCATATGCCAGCATTCTTGATATAGAGGCCCCTGTTGATTACGCTGTCATAGCCGTCCCGGCTCAGTTCGTATTGGGCGCTGTCAGCGACTGCATCGGGAAAGGGGTTAGAGGCGTACATATATTCACATCGGGCTTCAGCGAGACCGGGCTGCCGGAGGGCATCAGATTGGAAAAGAAGCTGGCAGACTTGGCAAGTGGGAAAATAAGGATAATAGGGCCCAATTGCATGGGCTCGTATTGCCCGAAATCGGGCCTGTCGTTTAACCCGGCGTCCACTAACGTGGAGGGGAGCATAGGCGTCATCACACAGAGCGGCACCTTCGCCCAGATGTTTGTCTATGCCGGCAGGACCATGGATATGAAAATAAGCAAAATGGTCAGCTACGGGAACGCCGTTGATCTCGATTGTCCGGATTTCCTGGAATATATGGCGGATGACCCCGATACCAGCGTCATCGCCCTTTATATTGAAGGCATTAAGGATGGGAAACGTTTGAGGACTGCGCTGGAATATGCGGCGGGTAAAAAACCGCTGGTGGCGCTTAAAGGAGGAGTAACTAGGGCTGGTGGACGGGTGGCATCGTCACACACAGGTTCACTGGCGGGGATTGGACAAACCTGGTCGACCATGTTCAAGCAGAGCGGTGTGGTACAGGTTGACGATGTAGACGACCTTATTAACACAGCCAAAACAATGAGCTCGTCTGCCATCCCGTCGGGGAATGGAGTCTCTATTGTGACTTATTCCGGCGGGTTCGCCGTGGTGCAGAGTGATATGTGCGTAAAGGCTGGCCTTCAGGTACCACAGTTTTCCCAAAAGGCTATTGATGAATTGAGGACGTTTGTCCCGGCCGCAGGCACCATGATAGGCAACCCGCTCGATTCCTGGCAGCTGTTTTATAAGTATTCGGGCGAAGGCAGGCTGTCGGACGTGCTGCGCATTGTGTCGGGTGAGAAGCAGATTCATAGCATTATATTGCAGTTTGACGTAATCAGGTTCATGACCCTGATGTGGGGTCAGGGCGCGGAAGAAAAGCTGAGAGCCATAGCAGAGGATTTCCTGTCAGGCTGCCGCTACGCACGTGATAAAGCCGGCAGGCTGGTGGTGATAACGGTATCCCTGGAGCCCTATACGGATAACGATCTGGAGAGAAGGCTGTCTGTTTTGTTGAAAAAGATGTGTGAGGAGGCGGAGTTTCCCGTATTTCCTTCGCTCAAGGAAGCAATCAGGACGGTATCTTGCATGTGCAGGTACGCTGCCACCAAAAAAATTGATGATAAAAGGGGGTTGAGGGATGGAGGAAGGGCAACACTTTGACCGCCTGTACTATAATAATGGCTGAAAAGGAGAGCAGGGACTTTGTTTAAAGCACCGCGCGGTACAACCGATACGCTGCCGGAAGAGCAGCCGTACTGGCGCTATATCGAGGAAACGGCACTCGAGGTATGCCGCCTGTACGGCTTCAAACGCATCAACACTCCGGCTTTTGAGGAGGCAGGCCTCTTTCAGCGCAGTGTGGGCGAGGGGACGGATATCGTCAATAAGGAGATGTATATCTTCAGAGATCGCAGCGATAACGAAATGGCGCTCAGGCCCGAGGGAACCGCACCGGTTTGCCGAGCCTATTTAGAGCACGGCATGGATAACCTTCCTCAGCCCGTAAAGCTGTTCTACTTTGCCGACATCTTCCGCTATGAAAGGCCGCAGGCGGGACGTTACCGGCAGCACCACCAGTTCGGCTGCGAGGCTATCGGTGATCCATCACCAGTCTTGGATGCCGAAATTATTTATATGGCACTCAGCTTTTTCGGCGCTCTGGGATTGACGGATTTCTTATTGCAGGTCAATAGCATCGGTTGTAAGAAGTGCCGCCCGGGCCACCTGAAGAAATTGATAGAATATTATAGGCCGCTGAAAGAGCAATTGTGTACTGATTGCCTGGTCAGGCTTGAGAAAAATCCACTGCGGCTACTGGATTGTAAAAAGCCCGCCTGTCAGGCGGCGGCGGAGACGGCTCCCAGGAGCGCTGATTATCTTTGCCAGGAGTGCGGGCAGCACTTCGATTCATTGCAGGGTTACCTCACTGCCATGGGGATCAAATTTAGACTGAATCATAGGCTTGTAAGAGGGTTGGATTACTATACCAAAACCGTGTTTGAAATCCAGCCTGCCGAAGGTGGGTCGCAAAGCGCAATTGGTGGTGGCGGACGCTACGACGATCTGATCGCTATGATAGGGGGGAAGCCTGTACCGGGCATAGGTTTTGCCGTCGGCCTGGAGCGAATTGTTTTGAACTTGAAGACGCAGAGTATAAAGGTTCCTCCGGCAGAGGCACCGGCGGTTTTCGTCGCCTGCCTGGGAAAGGATGCCAGGGCGGAGGCTATCAGGCTGTCAGCGGCGCTGCGCGGTGAAGGTATTCCCCTTATGATGTCTTCGGGGGAACGCAGTCTCAAGGCGCAGCTGAGACATGCCAATGCTCTGGGGGTAAAGTATGCGGCTATCATCGGTGGCGATGAGATGAAGGCAGGAACCGTGATGGTGCGCAACATGGAGACGGGCGAACAACAGGAAACACAGCCTGAGGAGCTTGTCGCGCTGTTAAAGGCAGGTAAATAACAGGCAGGAGAAATATTGGATGGATACTTATGAGGCTATTTACAACAGGCGTAGCGTGCGCCAATACAGAGACAAGCCGGTTCCCGAAGATGTTCTTAACAAGGTGCTGGAAGCTGCCCGCTGGGCGCCCTCCTGGGCTAACACGCAGTGCACACGCTATGTGGTTGTGAGGGATCCGGAAATTAAAATTCTCCTGGCGGATTGCCTGAACAAGGGGAACCCTTCTACTGAGGCGATCAAGAACGCCCCCATCGTTATTGTCGCCTGTGCGGAACTGGGCAGATCAGGATATTACAAAGGCAATGTGGCAACGGACAGGGGCGACTGGTTCATGTTCGATGTCGGCATCGCCATGCAGAACCTGGCACTGGCGGCTTGGGCGCTGGGCCTGGGTACAGTGCATGTGGGATATATACCCGATTCGAAAAAAGTTGGCGCGATACTCGGCCTGCCTGATGGCGTGGTCTCAGTGGAGATGACACCACTCGGCTATCCCGCGGGTGAATCTAAAGGTCCGCCGCGCAGAGAGATGTCGGAGCTCGTATTTTACGAAAAGTACGGCAAGCATTAGAATTTAGTCAGCATACCTCGCAAAATGATTATCGCCCGCTGCGGCTGAGGCAGCCGGAACAGCTTCACCGAGCGGGCCTGTGTTTTTATAAAGGAGGGAGATATGGCCAGGACGATCGCAGAGATCAACGAAAAAATTAAAAAGGGCCAGGCGGTCGTGGTCACTGCTGAAGAGGTGATCGGCATCGCTCGCAAGAAAGGTGTCGCAGCCGCAGCCAAAGAGATAGATGTGGTGACCACAGGAACCTTTGGCCCGATGTGCTCCTCCAGCGCCTATATGAACCTAGGCCATACCAAACCCAGGATAAAAGTGGGTGGAGGCAGGGTCTACCTCAACGATGTGCCGGCTTACACGGGCGTAGCGGCCATGGATATCATACTGGGCGCTACAGCCATGCCGGATGATGACCCAAAGAACAGGATTTACCCGGGAGAGTTTAACTATGGCGGCGGGCACGTGATTGAGGAACTTGTTTCGGGCAAGGATGTCCGACTGGTGGCCAGCGCCTACGGTACGGACTGCTATCCGCGCAAGAAGCTGGAAACACTGATAAATATCAATACTATCAATGAGGCCACACTCTTTAATCTGCGCAATGCGTACCAGAACTACAACGTGGCCGTCAATGTCAGCAACCGCATGATTTATACCTACATGGGCGTCCTCAAACCCAGAATGGGCAACGCCAATTTCTGCTCTGCGGGTCAGCTGGCTCCACTGCTGAACGATCCCTTTTATAAGACGATCGGCATCGGCACTCGCATTTTCCTGGGTGGTGGTGTCGGCTACGTGGCATGGCACGGAACGCAGCATAATCCGTCCGCCCCTCGCACGGGGAAGGGCGTCCCCACGCGCGGCGCGGGCACGCTGGCAGTTATCGGCGACCTCAAGCAAATGAAGCCCAAGTGGCTGGTGGGCACCAGTTTCCTGGGCTATGGCGCTACGCTGACCGTCGGCATAGGTGTCCCAATCCCCATATTGAGCGAAGAGATATTGCAGTACACGCTGGTAACCGATGCAGATATACTGGCGCCGGTAGTCGATTATTCTGACGCCTACCCCAACCGCAAGCCGGATATACTGGCGGAGGTCAGCTATGCCGACCTGAAATCGGGTAAGATAAAGCTGGGTGGTAAAGAGGTTCCGACTGCCTCATTGTCGAGCTACCCCGGGGCGGTAGAGATAGCGTCGACACTTAAGCAATGGATCAGCAAAGGCCGATTCCTGTTGAGCGACCCTGTAGCGCCTTTGCCGGGAGCCGAGTCCGGTGTAAAGCTTAAAGCCCTTGAGGAAAGGCCGTTGCCCTGAAGGAGGCGAAGATAATGAAAGTGGCGAAGAAAATCGTATTACATTTTCCCCAGCAGACCATAGATAAGCCTATCGTCAGCGGCCTCATCAGGGAGTTCGGGCTTGATTTCAATATTCTCAAAGCTTCCATTTCCCCGGGTGAAGAGGGGCTGATGATCATGGAGTTGACCGGCGAACAGAAGGACTACAACCGAGGCATTAAATACCTGAGGGAAGCGGGACTTGAGATACAGTACCTCAGCCAGGACGTACTGCGCAACGAGGATAGATGCACACATTGCGGAGCATGCATAACCATGTGCCCCACACGAGCGTTCACGCTTGAGGAGAAGACGCGCAGGGTCCTCTTTGATAATTCCAAGTGCATAGTTTGCGAGTTGTGCGTTAGGGCCTGCCCGCCGCGGGCTATGCAACTGAAATTCTAGGCGTGCGGGTTTAAAATACACCCCTATAATACGCAGGGGCGTACCTTTGGGTGCGCCCGAAGAAAAATATGTACGAGCAGCGTACCTATCGTCACCATTTAAAGGACCGGGATATGGTCTCTTTCCAGGTCGTGGTAAAGGAAACCGACCTTTACATAAGGGCGGTAAAAAACCTCAGCGTTGAAGCAGTGGCTGCCGTCAATGAAGTACGGGTACCTCTGGAGCGATATATACAGGAGCATCCCATCTTTTTGCACAGCCTGGAGCCGTTGCCGGTGGAAAAGGACGCTCCGGATATCGTGCGCAGGATGGCGCAGGCAGCCCGGCTGGCGAATGTAGGACCGATGGCAGCGGTGGCGGGAGCTGTAGCTGAGATGGTCGGGGAAAGGCTGCTTCAGTGGTCAGACGATGTCATTGTGGAGAATGGGGGTGATATTTACCTCAAAGTCAGCAGTAAGCGGAAGATCGGTATACATGCCGGAAAATCCGCATTCTCGGGGAAGCTTGCTATCGAGGTGGAGCCGGGCGGGACACCGCTGGGCATTTGCACGTCTTCCGGGAGCGTCGGGTTTTCCCTCAGCCTGGGGCTGGCAGACGCAGCAGTTGTCATCGCCCCATCTGCGGCACTGGCGGATGCTGCGGCCACAGCCGTGGGCAATATGTTGAAGGCGGAGAAGGATATGGACTCAGCCATTGAGCGAGGCCGGCAAATCAATGGGGTAAGAGGTATTATAGTGATAAAAGGCAATTCAATGGGAGCCTGGGGGGATATCAGGCTGGTGCAAATCTGATCTCGCAGGCTATCCGCTGCAGCAGTGCACGTTTATGGTGATGGTAAAGGAGGCATCTCCGCCGTTGCCGTCAGAGATCTGGCACGTTATGGTGTATATTCCCGGGTCTCCGGCAGCCAGCCACTGAATATTCGGCCCGTTTCCAATGATCTTCCCGCCGCTTGCTTTCCAGATATAGGTTAACTGGTCTTGATCAGGATCTTCGGCAAGGCAGGCCACGTCCGCCGTTTGATATTTCTGGATGACCAGCTCCGGAGTCTTTTTAATCTCTTCCGCTGATGGATTGGTTTTAACCGTGACGGGCATGCGACCAGGGCGAGTGAACTTGACTGCAGTAATCGCCGGTGGGTTGTTGGGTTTTTCGGGCACGGTGATAACTACTTCCGCCAGGGACGCCCCGCCCTTTCCATCGCTGACAACTACGGTGACCTTGTAGCTGCCCGGGTCCTGTGGGGCTGTCCAGGTTACGGCTGCCTCTGCATTGTCAAGCGTGCCCGCGCCGGCTGTCCAGCGATAGGTAAGCGAATCCCCGTCAGGGTCGCTTGCATTACAAACGATATTTGATTTACCCAATGCCTGAACTACCTCCGGGTCAGCCTGGAGTCCTATAATAACGGGGGAGTTGTTTACTGATTCGGGTGGTGCCTGGACCGGCTGCGGGTCAGCCTGACCGCTGCATCCGGATAGGGCAGCGATAAGAATTAATCCAAGAGCGCATACTAACGCATGGCGATAACGCAGGCCTGAAAACATAGTAAGAACACCTCCTGTCTGAAGGGGGGAAGCGGTGGATTATACCTTGTCCCTGGATTGTATTTTATTGATCCAGAATTGATGTGCGAAGAATGATCCCGGGTGCACGATAATTATTATGACCGCCAGGATAAAGAGGGTCACGTCGTAGTACATTGACTGCAGCGGGGTCAATCCTCCCAGCCACTCTTCCCAGATACCGAAACAGGCGCAATCCGGATATTTCTCCAAACCCTGGGAGATCATGTACGAGTTATTGGCCATAAAACCAATCACCATTGGTAGAACCAGAATCGCCACGCAGCGTGGCCAGAGGCCGATGACCAGCAGCAGCCCCATCAATACTTCAGCGATGGGCAGGATCCACGGTATAAAAAACAGGCCGATGAAGCGTGCAAATTCAGGAGTCATGAGGAAGTCCGGGATGAACCTGTCGAGGAATTCTGTCTGTCCCGGTACCTCGCCGAGGTTGGCCAGCTTACCGCCGCCCGCAAAGATGAGTGTCAGCCCGATGAGAAGGCATGCAACGATGCTGATAACGCTGCGCACCATGGGTTGCTTATCATATTCATAGTCCAATGGTATATTGCCATCCTTTTTATTCAAATTAGGTCTTGACTTGCAGAAAATTATAATCTACACTATTCCGAGTATGCAAACCCTGGTTGATGGTGAGTCTTAATCTGGCTGCCTCTTAAAAATCGGGAGACCATAATGCCGGGACTAAGACTCCCAGCGTATGTTTCGAGAGGTCCTGGGCCAAACAGACCCGTCAGTATCCATGGTGCATAGTTATTATCAACAAGGAGGCATCAATGGCCCTAACGGACAAAAACCTTACCTGCGCTGAATGCGGCGGATCTTTCGTATTCACAATTGGAGAGCAGGAATTCTATCAGTCGAAAGGACTTCAGAACGAGCCCAAGCGCTGCCCTGATTGCAGGACCAGCAGGAAACAGTCCCGCTCTGGCGGTGCAGGCAAGCCCAGGCAGATGTTCAAAGCCACCTGCGCAAGGTGCGGCACTGAATGCGAAGTGCCTTTTGAGCCGAGACAAGAACGTCCGGTTTATTGCAGCAGCTGTTACGCAGAGTCCAAACCGGAACGTTAGACATATTGCTCCCGCAGTCTCCCGCGGGAGCCACTTTATACCGATAGCTGCGGGTCGGCAGAGCGGGCTTTTGTGAAAGTAGGCGTGTGCAAATTGAAGATCCATATCCCGGGGAGCAGGTCTCTCAAGGATAAGAGGAGCATCGTAAAATCACTTGTAATGCGCCTGCAGAAGCAGTTCAATATTTCCATTGCCGAAGTAGATGACCATGACCTCTGGCAGATGGCCACTATAGGGTTGGCCTGTGTCTCCAACCATAACAACCGCGTTGACGAGATAATCAGCGCGGCCATCAGCACGATAGAACGCGATTACCCGACGATTGAGATCGTGGGGAAAGAGATCGAAACCTACTGAATCAGCTTCCGAATACCGGGCAGTATAATTGACGCATGGACACCTCCGCGTTCCTCGATTTCTTAAAAAATGATCCCGAGTATAAGGGTCAGGTCGTTCATGTACAGTACATACCCCCACGCGATGCCCGTCCGGGCTGGCTGGACGGGCCATTGCATCCGGTACTGCAGCGTCAGCTCGATAGGCTTGGCTTGAGCACCCTTTATTTACACCAGGTTGAATCTGTCAATTCTACCAGGCACGGTGATAATGTCATGGTCGCAACACCCAGCGCCAGCGGCAAAACCCTCTGCTACAACATACCCGTCCTCAATACCATGCTGGAGGAACCTCACTCGAGGGCACTGTACCTTTTTCCGACCAAGGCGCTGGCACAGGACCAGTTGCGCGGACTTGCCTGGCTGGCCGGCGATACCATCAACCTGCCCTGGGAATGCGCCACTTACGATGGAGATACGCCGGTCGAAGAACGTACAGGCATAAGAAAGCGAGCACGTATTGTGCTCACCAACCCGGATATGCTGCATAGCGGCATCTTGCCAAACCATAAGTCGTGGGATAAGTTCTTCAGACGTCTTAAATACGTGGTTGTAGATGAAGCCCATGTTTACAGGGGAGTGTTTGGCTCACACGTAGCCTGCATACTGCGCAGGTTGAGACGTATTTGTGCTCATTATGGCAGTAGTCCACAATTTGTGTTCTGCTCAGCTACAATTGCCAACCCGGGGCAGCATGCAGAGGGGTTGGTGGGGCTACCTTTCAAAGTCGTGGATGGCGACGGCGCGCCTTACGGGGGCAAGGCTTTCGTCTTCTGGAACCCCCCTATTATTGACGAAGCACGCAGCCTGCGGCGCAGCGCCAACAGTGAGGCCACGCGCCTGTTCACGGAGCTTATACGCAGGCAGGTGCGCACCCTTGTCTTTGCCTCAACAAGAAAGCTGACTGAGCTCATCTATGTGTACAGCCGAGACCTGCTGGGGAGTCCTTTGGGCGAGAAGATAAAGCCGTACCGGGCCGGCTACCTGGCTTCTGACCGGCGAAAGATCGAGAGGGGGCTTTTCTCAGGCGATCTGTTGGGGGCGGTGGCCACCAGCGCCCTTGAACTCGGCATCGACATCGGCGGGCTGGATGCTACGGTTCTGACCGGGTACCCGGGCAGCATCGCCAGCACCTGGCAGCAGGCCGGACGCAGCGGGCGGCGCGGTGAGAGATCGATCACATTCCTTGTGGCGCAGAATAACCCGCTGGATCAGTATTTTATGCATAATCCCGATTTCTTTTTCGGCAAGCCCTTCGAGAATGCCCTCATCAACTGGGAAAACATCAATATACTTTACCTGCACTTGATCTGCGCAGCCTGGGAGAAACATATCGATGAAAAAGACAGGGAATATTTTGGTGACACACTCGACGCTGACGTTGCAGAACTGGGTCAGGAAGGAAAGCTGAGGAAAGCCGGCGGCCGCTGGCATATTGCGCCCCGGCTTTCGCACCCGGCGCAGGAAGTGAATATCAGGACTGCCTCCTCCTCTCAGTACCAATTGCTGGATGCTTCCAGGGGATACCAGGTGCTGGAGACCGTTGAGGAGGATCATGCTTTCTGGCAGGTACACCCCGGCGCCATCTACCTGCATCAGGGCGATTCCTATTATGTTAAAGAGCTTGATATCGAGAAGCATATAGCAGTAGTGGAGCCGGCCGCTGTCCCCTATTACACGCAGACCATGGAGTTGACCGACATCAAGGTGCTGCAGCAGATGAAAGAGAAAGAGGTCAGAGGTGTGAAAGTTTGCCTCGGCATGGTGGATGTGACCAACCAGGTTGATGGCTTTCGCAAGAAGAAACACTATACTGATGAGGTGGTGGGGGAAGAGGTGCTGGACCTTCCACCTATGCGCTTTATCACCCAATCATTGTGGTTTGATCTGCCGCAGCAGGCGGTGGACACCCTCGAAAAGAGCAAGCTCGATTTTCACGGCGGGCTTCATGCAGTCGAACATGCTGCTATCGCCATACTGCCCCTTTTTGCCATGTGCGACCGCAACGATATTGGGGGAGTGTCCACGCCCTTTCATACAGATACAGGCCGGGCGCAGATTTTTATTTACGACGGCTATCCGGGCGGCATCGGTATCGCCGAGAAGGGCTACGAAATAATCGAAGGATTGTGGGCGGCCACGCTCAAAACCATAGAGGAATGTCCCTGCCGCGATGGTTGCCCGGCCTGCATTCAGTCACCCAAGTGCGGCAATAACAATGAGCCCCTGGATAAAAAAGCGGCTGTTATTTTGCTCCGAGGCCTTCTGGGCGTGGTACAATAGGCCTTCTTAAGCCACACTACCGATACGGTGAAGCGATCTCCCCGGTGACGTCGGCAAACGCTTTCAGCAGCTTGGGATCAATGAGCTGAATATAAATTTCTTGATTAAAGGAGAATTATGGAGACCTACAACTATGTCAAGCACGTAATCCGTAAGGCGGCTAACTACACCTTCGGCCGCATCACGTTTTATCTCACCATCTTCAACTTTTTTATGCTGGCCTCGTGGATGTATGAGAACACGTCCGCGGGTGAGTTGTTAAAGGCCAATGGCTTGCGGCCGGGTGACATGCTGGCCATTATCCTCTTCTCCATCTTCTTCATCTCGGCCCTGGAGTACGTGATCATAGGGCGTGATAAAGAAGGGGAGGGCAGTTAAGTAAGGCTGTGACAGGTTCAGTGGCTGAGTATCTTGCTCAAGAATTGTTTGGTTCGCTCGTGATGGGGGGAGTTGAATAACACGTCCGGCGGGGCTTCCTCGAGGATCTGTCCCTCGTCCATGAAGATAACGCGCTTTGCCGCGGCGCGGGTAAAGCCCATTTCATGCGAGACTACGGCCATGGTCATTCCCTCGGCGGCTAAGGCCAGCATCACCTCGAGCACCTCCTTTATCATCTCCGGGTCAAGGGCGCTGGTTGGTTCATCGAAAAGCATGACCTTGGGATTCATCGCCAGTGCCCTGGCAATTGCCACCCTCTGCTGCTGACCTCCTGAAAGCTGGGCCGGTTTTACGTCGGCCTTGTCGGGTATGCCCACTTTGTTGAGCAGTGCCAGCGCAGTTTGCCTGGCCTCGGCAGACGGCCGTTTGCGAACTACGCGCTGGGCCAGTATAAGGTTATCCATGACAGTGAGATGGCTGAAGAGGTTGAACGACTGGAATACCATTCCTACTTCGCGTCGTACTGCGTTGATGTTCCTGGCATTATCCAGCGGAATGCCATCCACAACTATCTTGCCTTTTTCATAGGTCTCAAGGCGGTTAATACAGCGCAGTAGTGTGGATTTGCCGGAGCCTGACGGGCCCACGATGACTACGACCTCCCCTTTAGCTATATCGAGATCCAGGCCGCGCAGTGCGTGGATCCTGCCGAAGTATTTGTGCACCCCCCGGATGCTGATGATAGGTTCAGACAAGCGTTACCTCTCGAATTTGGTTTTCTTTTCTACCCAGTTGACGACTCGCGCCGAGAAAAGAGTCATAATGAGATACAACAAGGCCACCAGCATCCAGACTTCGATGGGATCGAAGTGGATTGATGCGTACTCGCGTCCGCGGCGTGTAAGGTCTGCCACGGCCACCACGCTGACCAGCGAGGAATCCTTGAGCAGGGCGATAAACTCATTACCGATGGGTGGCAGGATAACGCGCAAGGCTTGCGGCAGGACGACGTGGCGCATGGACTGGAGGTAGGTCATGCCCAGGCTGCGGGCGGCCTCCATCTGTCCTTTGGGGATGCTCTGGATGCCGGCGCGGTAGATCTCGCTCATATATGCCCCGTAGCAAAAGACCAGGCCTATTATGGCCATCACGACGGGATTTGCCTGGAACCCTGCCAGCGACGGGATGCCCCAGGATTTGCCCAGGGATTGGATCATAACCGGAACGGCAAAGTACCAGATGATGAGCTGCACCAGCAGAGGGACTCCGCGCACCAGCTCCACATACAGGGTTGAAATCATATAGATGAGGCGGTTGGTCGAAAGCCTGCCCAGCCCGCCTATCATGCCTGCGATCAGGACCAGCACGAAAGAAACCAGTGTCACTGTTACCGTGATCGCGATGCCGTCCTGGACGAACTTGAAGATGTTCATGAACGGGTCCGGCCAGGCTATAAGCATTAGGGCTGTAATGCCAACCACCAGGGCTACCAGCCACCACCAGACGTCAATGCGCGAGGAAGGCTCAGCGCCAGGTATGTGGTCCAGTTCTTCCCGGGGGATCTGCGGTTTTTCGGGCGCACTCATAGAACCGGTTAACATTATACGCTTTACATGAAGGGGAGAGAAAAAAAGCCCCGACTCTTATTGGCCGATCCATTTTTGAGAGAGTTTATCCAGAAATCCCTCGTCCCTCAGTGCTTTAAGCGCAGCATTTATCTTGGGCACAAGGTCGGCGTTCTTCTGGCAGACGGCAATGCCGTAGTATTCGTCCGTGAAGATCGGCCCGATGGTCTTAAGCTTATCTTTATTTTTAGTCACATAACCCTGGGCCAGCGGGTAGTCTGCTATGACGGCGTCGAGTTGACCGTTGATTAAGTCCTGGAAGGCAAAGCCGACCTCGTCAAAGGTCTTGACCTTTGCCCCGGGAATTTTGCCGGCTTCGATGATACCCGTCGTACCTATCTGGCCGCCAACGATTTTGCCGGACAGGTCGTCCCTGCCTTTGATGCTGTCATCGTCACTGCGCACAATGACTATCTGTCCTGCAAGGTAGTAGGGATCTGAGAATAAAATAGTCCTTTTTCTCTCGTCGGTGATAGTGATGGAGGAGACGGCCAGGTCGTACTGGCACTGGGAAACACCGGCCAGCACTGAGTCGAAGCCCACATTGACCAGTTCAATATCGAGGTCTGCCTTAGCCGCTATGGCGCGTATCAGCTCCGGCCCGTAGCCATCCAGTTCCTTGGTCTGTTCGTTGACTATCTCAAAAGGCGGCCAGGTGGCATCGCAGGCCACGGTCAGTTTTGTCCTGCCTGACTGTGCCGGGCTGCAGGCCGGCAACAGCATAGCCAGTAAAACGCAGACAGCGATCATGGAAAATATAATTTTTTTCATATTTGCTCTTCCTCGCCGGAAAACTAAGCAGCCCTATTATCATACCGCGAACTGGCTTTGCAGGGAACTAAAGATACCCCGTGTCCTGCAGCTTCCACTCGCGGCGGAAATCCGGCTCAACAGGTATGCCGTTCTTCTGAGCATAAAGACGCAGGCGAAAGTGGTTATAAAAGAGCGTGGACAGCATCCGCATGCGGCGCTGCTCCTCTGGGAACGTATAGTTGTGTGTATCCAGGATAATGCGGGTGATGTCCGGGCGCTCCGGCAGGTTTTCGCTATGGCTTTCCGGGTGGTCGAGGTGAACCGTTATAAGATTGACCAACTCCGGATCAAGGCAGGCCACCAGCATGGATGGATCATAAAATGTTCCGCCGCCGTCGCGATATCTCTGGCCGTTGAGATCACCTGGCTCAATATAAGTGTTCATGCTCCAGCCGGCGGCGACGGCCCTGATAATGGGGGCTTCAAGAACCTTCCAGGTGCGCCCGCCGAATTCGAAATGCCTGTCCAAGCTTGTCATGCCCAGGAAATCTGTGAAGCCGTCGGCTCTCGCTGCAGTAACGGTCAGCGGCAGCTTGATGTCGTCGAACGTTAGCTTCTCCGGACCGGGTGATCCTGTGTATTCATTCAGCCTCTCGGCCAGGAATTCCTGCAGCGGGTCGAGGTTGCCCCATCCCTGCCAGAAACGCAAAGGGTTGCGGTTTATCCGGACCAGCCTGTCGGTACGCAAGTTGGCGATGAAGTTCTCCAGGTCCTCAAGGGCATGTTGTGCCGCGGCCGTGTACATTTCAGGATAGCGCGCTGCGGCCACCTGTACCGCGTGAAAGAAGCTGTTGAGCACTCCGGCAGAGACTCCGTAGATCTGCTTGATCTCTCCTCCTCCCCGCTTGAAGCCCTCGTCAATTGCGCGAGTGGTGACCAGTCCTCCCAGTATGCCCGAGAAGCCGCCGGCGCCGTAGATAATATTTGCCGGCCGGTCGAAGGGGAAGCTATCAAGCTGGCCGTTCAATATCTGGCTGAAGCGGGCCATAATGGCCACGCGGTTTTTCGATGACTCACGCATATTGGTGGCGGCCTCGGTCGAGCCTACGTAGGGAAGGTCTGCATGGCCGGCAGCCGGCAGATGGCCCTTTGTCTTAAGCGTTGATATGGTGAAACCGGGCTGTGCTTCCTTCACCTGCTGCAGCAGTTCGCGCTGGCGGCGCAGCAGGTCCAGATAATAATTGGCCAGTATGGTTTGGTTACGCTCGTGCTGCGAGTGCATGATGAAGACCGAGGTGATAAAGTTAAGCTTCCAGTTTCGTATCTCAGCGTGCGGCTTGGTACGAAGTATGGGGCGAGGGTCTTTAGCCTCCAGGTCGGCCACGATGGCGCCGGCATCCACTATAGGCGGCCGGCAGTCGTAGACATATTTGCCGTCCACCGTGGAAGGGCTGGTTGAGAGCAGTGTACTGAGAGCGGCTATCAAGGCATCAACCAGCGGCGCGTCCTGCGGGGGGCCCATGTGCATGAACTGGTAAGGGCACTGCAGGGTATCGTCGGGCGGGCCGAACATAGTAAAGATGGCATCGCGGTCCATGGTGCATATATAAAGCGGAACGCCGAGGTCAGATATGTTTAATTGTTGGGGCGTAACTGAAGCTGCACCCGCTGTGCCGCTGCGGTAATAAGTTAGTTTCTTTTCCAGCCATTTCCTTAATGGATTGAGGTTGGAGCGTCCGTACCACGGATTTAGGTTAAACGAGCGTATTTGGCCGCTTCGGGCCTTTGAGAGGTAAGTGCGGAAATCGCTTATGGCTGTGGAGGCCTTACCCCACCTGGCCGGGTCTTTTTGTGCGGCCAGGGCTAATGCATATGCAGTAGCTGTCAGCGCCCCTCCACTTACACCGAAAATTCGCCCGACAG